>Ga0194128_10005738_pt1 | contig 17169 bp, 19 predicted proteins | sample TA2KigCa65mmetaG_FD_148650 | JGI IMG/M metagenome (GOLD analysis project Ga0194128, IMG submission 148650) | Freshwater microbial communities from Lake Tanganyika, Tanzania - TA2015037 Kigoma Deep Cast 65m | ecosystem: Environmental > Aquatic > Freshwater > Lake | place: Tanzania: Lake...
GGACCGTTCCATATCGCAGGGAATCATCGGGCCGGTATCGGTCTCAGGGAATCCGGCGTTCCTCTCGGCGAGCCGTTGGATCACCTGTCGTCCGACCGTCGCGGAGCAGCCAGTCTGGGGAACCTTCCAGGGCTCGTCTTCCCGGCTCGGTCTCGCTGAGGTTTCGGGGCGTACCGACGCCCTGGCGTCCAGCACGAAGCGTTGAGAACGCGGGAGGTCCGTCGACGCGGAGGGCACGTAGGCGTCGTACTGCGCGCCGGGGCTCGTGCCGTGGTTCGCTCGCGCCAGCGGCGGTCTGGCCTCGGCCATCCCCCGACTGTGAAGCGGAATGCCTGTACGCATCAAAGTGGCCTCCACGCGTTCAATCTCTGGTCCATGCCAGGTGGCGCGCGACAAGTAGCTTCGCCTCAGGCGTTAGTGGTCCGCGGCCCGGGGCTTCAATTCACGATCAGACTTGCGCCGCGGGCCACTCATTGGCGCGCGACACAAGTAGCCTTACGGGACATCAACTGACCCGGGCGTGGCGCGCGACACGATCAGGGGTCCGCGCCCGGGGCTCCAATTCATGATCAGACTCGCGCCGCGGGCCACTAAGTGGCGCGCGACACAAGTAGCTTCGCCTTACGGGACAACGACTCACCCGGGCGTGTCGCGCGACACGACAAACCGATTTGGGGCTTAGTGGTCCGCGCCCGGGGCTCCAATTCATGATAGACTCGCGCCGCGGGCCACTAAGCCACCAGGCGGGGGAACAGATCCGTCAGGATGCGCGGCACCGAGATGCCGAACTCCTTTTCGAAGTGCGCGGCGGCGTCCTGGTAGTGGCGCATGGCCTCGGCCCGTCGACCCTGCGCCAGCAGGGCCTCGAGCAGCGCCACGTGCAGCGTCTCGCGCAGGTCGTCGTGCACCAGGGCGCGCCGTGCCACGGCCTCGGCCGCCTCCGCGTCGCCCATTGCGAGATGGCAGCGCGCCAGCAGGTGCATGCCTTTCAAGTAGACTTCCGCGTAGTGCGTCCGCGGCCCCTGGACCCAGTCGTCGTCGACGCCTTCCATGAACGCTCCGCGGTACAGGCTCAGCACGCCCAGCGCATTCCTGGCCTCCTCGTGGCGCTCCAGGGCGAACAGATCTCCGGCCCGCGCCACGCCGGACTCGAGGGCCACGGTGTCAACCCAGTAGTCGCCGCGCAGGCTGATCGCGCGTGAGCGCCGGCTGCGATGCACTTCGGGCACCGTTCCGGGGCCCGCATCGCGGCCCAGATCGTCCAGGATGCCACGGACGTAGTAAAGCGCGTTGCGCAGGCTCGCTCGCGCCCGCTCCTCGTCCGACTCAGGCCAGAAGTGGCCCAGCAGCGCCGAGTCGTACACGCCCTCCGGCTTGTGCACGAGCATCGCGAACAAGCGCATCGCTTTCTGGACGGGCCAGTCTTCGGTGCGGATCGTGCGCCCGCCAAAGGCGACGGTGCAATTGCCAAAACACTCGACGCGGAGCGGTTGAGCCTCCGGCTCGGCCACGCGCGGGGCGCTCACCGCCACCATCGGGACTGAAGTTCGGCGCGGCGCCTCCGCGGCGGGTTTGAAGGAGTCGTGCAGCGGCTCGCCCAGCCGGGTCATGATGGCGCGCGCGGTGGCCGCGCGAACGCCCTGGCGAATCGCCTCGGCCAGCAGCGGAAGCGCCTGCGCTCGCAGGCGTATGACCTCGTCGAGCACGTCGTGACGCTCCACGACCTCGACGAACGCGTCCAGGGCGCTCGAGAAATCGGGATGATCGGGGCCTCGCCAGGCCAGCATAAGGTTCGCGCTCAGACCTGTCGCAAGGGCGAGGCACGACGACTCGCGCTCCTCGCGGCAGGTCCGGATCACCAGCTCGAGCATGCGCCACGAGTCTTCGCGCTGACCCTGGTGCCAGGTGCACAGGGCGGCCAGGAGCGCGTGCCACAGGCGGGCCGAGCCCTGGGTTCCACCCAGGCAGAGGCGCCCCCGTTCCAGCACGTCGCGCGCCGCGTCTCCCTGATCCTGCTCCAGGTAGATCAGGCCCATGCCCAGGCACGCCTGCTGCATATAGACCGGATCGTGCATGCGCTCCGCGAGGTCAGCGGCCTGGTTGTAACATTGCAGCGCGCGGTCCGGGTCGCGACGCTGGCGCTGAAAGTGTCCCTGGGACAGCCAGTAGTGGCAGCGCGCCGCGTTGAGTCGCCGAACGCGCGCGGTAACGCCCCAGCCGTCCTCTTCGGCGCGCACGACCGACGCGAGCAGCGCCACCAGGGGTGGATCGAACTGTCTCCCGGCGCCCTCCTCCAGGCGCCGCAGGGCGTCCTCGATGTCCACCGGCTCGCGGTGCGACTTCGGCGTCGCCAGATCGACAAATGCATCCGCGACCGCCAGGATGCGGCCTTCCAGCGAAATCTGCTCGCCGCCGTCCTCGAACCACTCGTGGCGCTCGGTGATGATCGGGACGGCGTCTTTGAGGCCGTCCACGCCACCCAGCACGTCCTCAAGCAAGCGCGCCTCGCGCTGCAGGGCACCGACCTGGGCGGGAGCCGCGCCGCCGCAGACCGCCAGGCCGGCGTGCTGGCGCCGCGCCTCCAGCTGCAAGTGGACGCCAAGGGTGTGCAGCTCGGCCGCCGTGGCCAGCGCCTCGCGCCGCGCCTCGGAAAGGCGCAGGCGGGTTGCCATGGCGTCCGCGTAGCGGGCGACCAGGCGACAGTGATCGATGTTGCTCGGATTAGAGTTCTCAAGCACGGCCTGCAGCGTGCGGACCAGGCCCAGGTACCGTCCATTCAGGTTCTGTGATGTCATGTCAAGCGCTCCTGCGAAACATCCAAATGGCATGGCTTCCATCTTCCCGTGACCCCAGCATACCGCGTGCGTGACCGAGGTTCCACTTCCGGCCCGCCGGCGGGAGTCTCGGGGCCGTGAAATGCGCGAAAAACCGGTTGACCTGCAACACCCTCGCCACGGCCGGGGATCGCCCGGGGAGGGGTACCGCGTCGGGGCAGCGTACACGCCGCAAGTGTCATACGCTTGCGCCAGGGTACATACCGCCTTCGAAGCGCGCTTTGGCGGGCCGCCGTCCACGGTGGCCCGCGCGCCGGGGCGGGTCAACCTCATCGGGGAGCACACCGACTACAACGACGGGTACGTGCTGCCGATGCCGGTGGCCCTGCACGTGGCTGCGGCCGCCTCGCCGCGCGACGACCAGCGGGTGGTGGTGGTCGCCGCCGACCTCGAGGTCGAGGCGGCGTTCGACCTTGAGGACGCCAACCCGCGCTCGCGAGGCGCCTGGATTGACTACATCCAGGGCGTCGCCGTCGCTCTTGGGCACGCAGGCGCGCGGCTGCGGGGCGCGTCCCTGGTCATCGGGGGAGACGTGCCGCGGGGAGCGGGCCTGTCCTCGTCAGCCGCACTGGAGGTCGCGGCGACACGCGCGCTGTTGTCCGTATCGCAGGCCGACATGAGTGCGCTGCGCGTGGCGCAGGCCTGCCAGCAGGCGGAAAACACCTTCGTGGGTGCGCGCTGCGGCATCATGGACCAGTTCGCGGCCTCCTGCGGGACACCGGCCGTGCCCCTGCTGCTCGACTGCCGAACGCTGGAGTGGCGCGCTGTCTGCCTTCCCCCTGGAGTCTGCGTGGTGATCTGCGACAGCGGCGTCCGCCACGCCCTCGCGGACGGCGCCTACAACGAGCGCCGCGAGGACTGCGAGCGCGGAGCTGCCGCCCTGCGCGACGCCCATCTCCCGCGGAGCGGCAGCACGCCCCCGACGGCACTGCGCGACGCGACCGCCGAAGATCTGGAGCGCCTGGCCGACCGCCTGCCACCCCGCGTCCTGCGCCGCTGCCGCCACGTCGTCCTGGAGAACCAGCGCGTGACGGCGTTCGCGGCGGCTCTGGAGAATGCCGACCTGCCCCGGCTGGGCGCGCTGATGGCGGCTTCGCACCGCAGCCTGGCCGACCTCTACGAGGTGAGCTGTCCCGAGTTGGACGCCCTGGTGGAGATCTCGGCACACGCGCCGGGCCACATCGGTGCCCGCATGACCGGGGCTGGATTCGGGGGATGCACCGTCCACCTCGTGGAGAGCGACCACGCGGAGAGTTTCTGCAGCCACATGCGCAACGCGTTTGCGGCGGACCGGGCCCCGGCACCGGGCGCCGAAGCCCGTATCAAACCCTTGATAGTGGCCCGCGGCAAAAAAAACTGATTTCTACTCCACTGGCAACTCATAAACCTCCGGAGGTATCGGGACGACCCTGAAATGCACTACCCGGAGGTGAGCTGCAAAATGGCTCCCGTCAAGCGTTCTAGACCGATTAAGAATATTTACGGTTGTTAACAGATCGGTAAATTTGGCAACAGAAATTTAAGGGCGCGCACCGCCCTTTTTTTATTAGGCTGTAAACATATCAGGCTGTAAACAAGAAGGAATCGGGATAGAGGAGAACATTTCAGGTGGACGCAATTGGGGAAATCGGTTCAATTACAACTGTTGACTCGACGTCGGATGCCTCGCCGGCCATGGGAGCGGCTCCGCCGGCGCCGGCCAGCCAGGGGCCCGTGGACGTGGCGTCGCTGAGTGGAGAGTCCGGTGAGGGAGGCGGTGGCGCCGTCGTGGACGCCCTGCGCAACCTCAAGGGTGGCGGCGCGAGCAACGGCAAGAACCGCGAGGGGGGGCGCTTCGGTGTCGGCTGGGGCGTCCAGTCGCGGGGCTTCGGGGTGCGGAAGGCCAGCCAGGGACGCGCGGCCCAGAGCCGCAACCTGGGCCAGCGCTTCAACAAGCAATCGCAGAGCATTCTCAAGCAGAAGACCGCGGGTGACCCGGAGGACGGCGGCGGTCGCCCGTTTGGCCAGCAAGGCGGCGGCGCGGGCCGTCCCGGTGGGGAGGTCGGCGGCCCGGGCGGCATGTCCGGACCCGGCGGGCAGAGCGGGATCGGCGGCCCCGGCGGGAGCGGCAACCGCAGCCCGGCCAACTCCGGCAACCCGGAGGCGGGCGGACGAGGCGGCAGCAACGACGCCGGGGGAAACGAGCGCCTCGACAACCTGGGCGGGGCGCCCGGGTCGGGCGCCAATCCCAACGTCTCCGGCGCTGGAGAGGAGGCACCCCGCGCCACTCGCGGCGGCACCCAGACCGAGCTGACCGCCAACAAGCAGGACGGCGAGCAGCCCGTCCAGCGGGAGATGGACGCGCAGACCGCGGCGCAGCATGACTCCACGCAGAAGGCGGAGGCAGCACGGCACCTGCAGGAGGACCTGGATGGCCGGGGCGGGCAGATTCAGGGCGACCTGGCGCAGAACCGCGAGAACCAGCAGCAGATCCAGGAAGGCATCGGGCAGGGCAAGGCGGTGCTCGGGCAGGACCAGGAGCAGGTCCAGAACGGCCAGCAGCAGGTCGAGGGCCTGAAGGGAGAGGACGAGCGCCTGCAGGGCGTCAAGCAAGGCGACCAGGCCATCCTGGCCAAGGACGCGCAGCAACTGGGAAGCGCCATGCAGGGATTGCAGGCGGCGCAGATGGGCCTGCAGATGGCCCAGGCCGGCGTGAGTGCCGCCCAGGGCGTGCTGGGCGCCGCACAAGCCCTGCCCGACGTGATCCCGGCCGGCCCCATCGTGATCCCCAACCCCGCGAAGCCTCCCGCCGTGGCGGCCGCCACGGCCGGGGTCCAGGCGGCCCAGATAGCGCTGCAGATCGCCCAGATGGCGCTGAAAATGGCCCAGCAGCTGACCCAGCTTGCCAAGGCCTGCCGGAAGGTCCCGCCACGCTGCGCCTGCCGGCGCCGGCGGAGCGGTTCTTCCGCCACGGCTGGCAGTCGTGGAGCCCGTCGGGGTGGGTGCGCGCCGACCTCCCGCCCCGTCCCCTGCAGCCGCCGGAGCGCCGCGCCCAGGCCGACGATCCGCTGTTCGCCGAGGGCGGGCGCCAGGGCGGCAGCGGCCTGGGCATGAGCAGCCTCGCGGACGGCCGCGCCGTCCTGCTGGGCGCCCTGGGCCTGGACTGCCGCGTTGAAGTCGACGGCGACCGCCTGCACGGCCTCCAACACGGGGCAGCCTGCCCATGGTACGTCGCGGTGGGCGCGCCGCGCGAGGTCCTCGACGGCTATGCCGCCATGCTGCCGAGCGGCCGGCGGCGCGCCGCCGGAAACGTCTGGTGCTCGTGGTACAGCCACTACCGTGATATCAGCGAGCGCCGCGTCCTGCAGGTGGCCAGGGCGCTGCGCGGCTTGCCCTTCCAGGTGCTCCAGATCGACGACGGCTGGCAGCAACACTACGGCGACTGGCTGCCCAACGAGCGGTTCGGTGACATGGCGGTGCTGGCTCGCCGCATCCGCGCGAGCGGCTTCACGCCGGGGCTGTGGCTGGCGCCCTTCCTGGTGCACCCGGAGTCACGGGCGTTTCGCGAGCACGCCGCATGGCTGCTGCGCGACGAGAACGGCGCGGCGCGCCACGCCGCCTTCAACGACGGCTGTTTCTGGTATGCGCTGGACGCTTCGCAGCCGACCGTCGTCGAATGGGCCGCGGAGCGCGTTGCCGAGGCGCGCGCATGGGGCTTCTCCTACTTGAAGCTGGACTACCTCTACGCGGCCGCTCTGCCCGGCAGCAATCCTCGCCTGCCTCGCGAGCAGGTGTACCACCGTGCCATGGCCCGTCTGCGCCAGGCGGCGGGCGACGCGTACCTGCTGGCCTGCGGCGCGCCGATTCTGCCCACGCTGGGACTGGTGGACGGCCTCCGGGTCGGCCCGGATGTGGCCCCGTTCTGGGAGGACGAGGCCCGCACGCGGTTCCTGCACGACGCGTCCGCGCCCTCGGCGGCCAACGCGCTGCGCACCACGCTCTCGCGCCTGTGGCTGCGGCCCCTGGTGGAGACGGACCCGGACGTGGTGTACTTCCGCACGCGCTACAACCTGCTCACCCGGCCCCAGAAGCATTGGCTGGAGGATCTTGCGGAAGTGGCCGGCTTCAAGGCCACCTCCGATCCACCGGACTGGCTGGACGCCTCCGAGCTCCGCCGGCTGCGAGCATTCCTCGGCCGGCGCGCGCGGGTGCGCCGGCTCGACGAGACGCGCTTTCGCATCGGACGCCGGGAGGTGGACTTCGGGGAGGTCTGACCGAAGTCGCGGGAGCGCATCTCCAGTGACGTGGCGAAGTCTACTCGACTGATAGGAGACTCTCATGCGCGTTCTCGTCGTCCTCCTTGCCGCCTTGCTGTCACTGGCCGCGCCCGCGCTGGCCGAGGAAATGGTCATTGTCGTGCTGCCGGTCAACAACCAGTCGGTTGAGGCTGCGGCGGCGCAGGCTCGGCTCGGATTGTCGCCGCAGGGGACCGTACTCACCGACGAGCGCACGAGCCGCATTATCGTCAAGGACTATCCCGCCAACATCGAGCAGGTGAAGGCCCTGCTCAAGCGGACCGACGTGGCGATGCCGATGGTCAGCCTGGCGGTTGATTACGGGATGTCGGACAGCAGCAACGGCGGCACCTTTGGCGTCACCCCGCAGGGGGTCGTCGTGCTCAACGGCAGCAGCGCCACGTCCGCGCGGGGCGAGATGAAAGTGGTCACCATGAGCGGCAGCGAAGCTGTCCTCGCCGTGGGGGAGCAGGTCCCCATCCCCGTGGCGCAATTCTTCTTCGGACAGGCCGCCGAGTTGGGCCTCATCCCCGTGGGCGTTGTGTTCCAGGACGTCACCACCGGCTTTGGCGTGGTGCCCCGCGTGGTGGGCGCCGACGAGATCGTGCTGCAAGTGTATCCCCGCGTCGCCTACCGCTCGGCCCAGGGCGACGGCGTCATCCGCTTCATGCAGTCGGCCAGCACGGTCCGCGCGCGCAACGGCCAGACCGTCGTGCTGGCCACGCCCTCCCGTGACGACCGGGGACTCAGCCGCCAGATATTCGCCACCGGCCGCTGGAGCAGCAGCAGCGAGGGCAGCATCCGCGTGACGCCGACCGTCATGCGTTAACATCTGGTTAATTGCGGCATCGCCGCCTCGGGCGTAGACTGCCGGCGTGCTTGTCTCGCTTTCACTCCCGATGCGCCTTTCGGTTCCGGACAACGCCGTGCCGCCGCCCGAGGAAGTGGCGCGCGCCGTCGACGCCTACCTGACCGACGGCCGCGGCGACCGCGTTCAGATGGGCGTCACCGCGGCCTGCCTTCACCTCGCGGTTGGCACCGTGGCTTCGGTGCTGGGCCAGTTGATGGGCCCGACCGGGGGGTTGGTGGCGGGCGGCCTCGGCCTGGTGTGCGGCATCGCGGTGGGCGTGCACAACGCGAAGCATTACATGGAAGGTAAGGAGCGCGTCATGAGCGCCGCGTTGGGCGGGACTTTCACCGCGATGCAAGGGATGATCAGCGGGTTCCTGGCCGGCAGCGGCAGCGTGACCGGCGCGCTCATCTGCACGGGGATCGGCGCCTTCGTAGCGGGCACGATGACCGGCGGACTGCGGGGCGCGCGCTCCAAAAAGGCCATCGCGGATTTCCAGGCCGTCGACCGCCACGTGGACCGCACGCTGACGCTGGAGCGCATGGCGCTCAACAACCAGAACAAGCAGCCGGCGCAGGCCACCCGGTGAACGACGCCTACGTGACCGTGGGCGGCGTTCGCGTGCCGCGAGGCGGCCGAGGCCCGGCATGATTCTCGCAGACACGCAGCACGTGGTGGCCGCTGTTGTCCCCAAGACCCCGCAGATCGCCGCGCCCGTGGCGCTCGCAACCCCGCGTGACACCTGGACGCCCGAGTCCCGCACGCTGATGGACCGCATCGAGCGCGATCGGGCCGCACTGGCCGCCTTCGACGTTGACGAAGGGCGCAAGACGGCGGGCGGCATCATCGCCCTCACTTCGCTGACCACCACTTTGACCGGTTGCGTGGCGCGCGCGTTTCTCCCACTACCGGCGGCGGTGGGCGTTTCAATGGGCCTCTCGCTCGCCACCGCCACGATCGGCATGATCGCGGTCAACCGCGCGCTCCACGGCGCCATGGAACCGGGCGCCCTCATCGTTCCGGCCACCTGCGCGATTTTCATGCCGATACTCGGCATGGCCGGCCCGGAAAATGTCCTGTCCTCCGCATGCCTCGCCACGACCGGCATCTTGCTCAGCCTCGCCGCGGGCATGGGCTTCGGAAAATTGCTGGAGTCCAGCCATGCGCAAACCGCGCAACGCCTCGACGACGCCCGCCGACTGGTGGAGAAATACGAAGCCTGCCGCCAGCAGCACGACGCGGTGAAAGCCGCGTTGGCCGAGGCGGCCGCGTAGGGCACCTTTGGACCGAGTGGCCGGCTTCGGGGATCCACGGCGCCGGGACCGGAGAGGCGGGCGCGCTACCCGTTCCATCCCCTCTTGATGGGGCCCCAGTACTGGCCGGCTCCGCCGCTGATGGAACCTTTCTTGGTGACGAGGCGCTCCATGATGGCCACCGCGGCGTCCGCGTTGACCGCGGGATCCGCCAGTTGGCTCGCGGTGAACGGCTTGCCTCCGTTCAGGCCGTAGTTGGTTGCGTCGTCGTAGGACAGTTGGAACAGGCCGCGACTTCCTCCCCGGAAGACTCCGACATCTCCGACCGCGTTGGTGTCGTAGCCAGATTCTTGACCGACCAGTTTCGTCATGAAGGCTGCCCACGACCGGGGAGATCCGTCGACTCCGTATTGCGCGCCGTCGCGCGGCTTGAACCCGTTGAGTCGGGAGCCTGCGATTCGTTGCTCGAGATATGCTTGCAGGTCCTTCGGGTTGACCTTGCCGCCGCCGCCGGTCTTGAGCCGGCCCTGCTGCGCACTCACCGGCGACCCGCCGCGCTCCTGCGTGGAGCCGGGGCCCGCACTCGTCACGGGGCTGCTGGCCGACGGCGCGGCACTCGCCCTTGCGGACCCCTGCATCAACCCCAGCAGCAGCTGCATCAACTGCATGCTGATGGCCTGTAACAACAGCGACTGCAGCATCAGCATGCCCATGGGATTTGCCGGGTCCAGGGGCCCGGCGCTGAGCCGAGCCAGAGCGGCTCCTGGCATCGCGCTCGGTGTCCCGCAGCAAGATGCCCCGCCGCCGGTGGCGGGGCTTAAACTGTTGAGTACGTCCATCGTTCGCCCTCCGACCTCCAGCGTAGCAGGCCGGGCATTGCGGTAAAGCGGCGCGATGTAACAATCCGGTGATCTTGTTTCCTCGATGTTAAGAAATTAGTTGGAGATGCGTGGAATTCGCGTCGCCTCGCGGTCGAAGACTTCGCTGCAGGACCTCGGCGGCACCCGCCAGGTCAGGCTGCAACAGGTTGCCATTCGAAGCGGACCGGGAGCGACGATGCCGGCTCGCAGCCCGCTCCAGCCGCATGGTGGCAAGGCCCCAGGGGGGAACGACCCAGCCGCGCGGCCCGCGCGCCAGCGTGGCGCCGCCGTTGGAGGCGCCGTCCAGGTCGGCCAGCGTCACCCGCCAGTCCTCTCCGAGCGCGGGGTGATCTTCGCCGCAGGACGTCGCAAGACGTCCCTGAAACGCCAGAGTCAGTGAGAGACGCACTTTCCAATAGCCGTCCGCCACCCGGCGTTTGCGCGCTCCGCGCGAATGGACACGGCGACCATGTGCAGGCGCGCGTACGCATCGTCCTCGGGGTTGAGCGCCAGGCGCCCAACCAGCGTGCTGCCCTCTTGCTCGGTCTTCTCAAGTACGACCGAGGCCCGCAAGTGGGCCGCAACTGCTGCTACCACGCGGTGCAGACGTTCCGCAATCGACATGTTGTTGACCTCCTCAAACACTGTAGCAGGGCGCAGAGGCCGCCGCGAGTCTTCGACCCGGCGGGCGGCGTCTTCGGGGCCGGCGTCGACGTCGTGAATGATTCTGCTCAAACAGCGCCGGGCGGGACCCGCCCGGCGCTGTATCGATCAGTTGTGCTTGTACCCGTAGATCTGCGCGCTGATCCCGTTCAGCTCGGAGTGCAGCGCCGCGCGCTCGCGGGGGCCGACGCGTCCGTCGTTGGATTTGAATTCGTTGAGGGACGACGTGTAGCCGGAGGTGCTCTCCTCCAGGCTCTGCTGCTCCTCGGCGGTCAGCGCGCCGCTCGCGACGCCCTGGGCCACGCGGTCGTTCTGGCGCTGCATGCGGTTCTCGAGGCCGGGGGCGAAGACACGGCCGGACTGGGTGGGGACGCGGTTGTTGTTAGGAATGCCGACGTTGTACATTGGGGTTCCTCCTGTGCCTGGTGTGGGAGGCTTGCGCGCTCCTCTTGAACCCAGGATACCGCCAGCGGCTGGCTCGTCACTGACGGCCGGTTGGCGACTGTGAACCGCGTGTTAAATTTTCCGCCCAGAACCGCTCGGGGGGCCGGTTCATGGGTAGGTTCTGATCAATCGAAGTAGTGCAGCAGCGAGCCGGAAACGTGCGGACGCCAGGGGCAGTATCGGCGGTCAATGTTACTTCCCGTTTGACGGTAACCCGGCACCGGCGGTCAGTGTTACTGCCCATCTGACGGTAACCCGATGCGTTACCCGCCCGCCACGACGAGGCGGCTGACGGCGCCGAACTGAAAGATGCAGCCGGCGATGACCAGCGCGTGAAAGACTTCGTGGTAGCCGAAGACGGCGGGGAGCGGATCGGGGCGCCGCAACCCCACGATCACCGCGCCTACCGTGAAGCAGATGCCGCCCGCGAACAGCAAGGCGATGCCCAGAGGGCCCACGGCGGCAGCCAGGCCCGGCAGGAAGGGCACCACCATCCATCCCATCGCCACGTAAATGGTGCCGGCGATCCACTGGGGCGCGTGGATCCACAGGAGGGCAAGGAGGATGCCGAGGCCGGCCACGGTCCAGACCAGGGCAAGCAGCACCCCTCCGCTCTGGCTGCCAAGGGCCAGCAGGCAAAACGGGGTGTAGCTGCCGGCGATGAAGATGAAGATGGTGGCATGGTCGAGACGCCGCAGCCACAGGTCGATGCGGGGTCCCCACCGGTGTAGATGGTAGAGGGCGCTCGCGCCGAACATGGCCGCCAGAGACACGCTGTAGATGCTGCCGGCGACCTGGGCGCGGGGGGGGGAGGCCAGCAGCACCAGGATGGTGCCGGCGATCACGGCCACAATGCCGGCGTAAAAGTGGGAGATGCCACGCAGCGAGGGTTTAGCGTTCATGCACATCTGGTTCGGGGCGGCGCCGGGCGGGACCTACTTGTGGTGGCGCGCTCAGAGAAGCTTGACCGACGTCACCTGGCGGATCTCGATTTCGCCGCCCGCCTCGGGAATGTTGCTCATTACCCTCTGCCAGCGAACCTGCACCGCTTTTCCCTTGTACTTCGCCGGCGTGGCGACGAATTTGTCGACGGTCCCGTCACCTTTGATGATGAAGAAGTCCTGCTCTTGCCCTTTGCTGTCGCGCATGACGAAATGGGTGTAGTCGCCCTGATCGATGCGAAGGAACTTGCCCCGCGTCGTCCCGGTTGCCAATACTTTGTCCGCCAGAGCCGGCAGTGCGGCCATCAGCAGCAACAATATCACCATGGAGATCTTGCGAGTCACGGTAGCCCTTCCCATGCCAGTTGGTGCGCGGATTTGATCTACTGCATCCCGTTCGAGGTCTCCTGGAGGAAGGCGCGGTTCACGCCGCATCCCGACGGCAGCGCTATACGACGACCACGAACAGCAGGCTGGCGACCGACGAGAACCAGGCCGTGCGGAAGGTGCTCCATGGCCAGACCGGCGAGGGTCGGGCCGAGAAAGCGCCCCCCTCGGCCGCTTGAAGTCTCCGGGAGTCCCATCTCCCTGGGATGCTACGAGTGAATAAGCCCCCGGGTGTCCTCGTTCTCCTCGACCCTCGTCACCTCGCCAGAGAGTAGCCACCCCGACGACCCAGCGTGTACGCGGACGAGCTCTCCGGCCACCAGGAGGTCGTCTCGTGGCAGCCACTGCAGGCTGGCGCCCCATGGGGTGACCAGGCGAATGCGTCCCAGGACGTCGGCGGAGCGGTCGGCCAGGAGTTCTTTGGCCGAGGGCACGGAAAGGCCGAGTCGCGCGGCGAGGCGGGGTGCGATGACGTCGATGGAGCTGCCGTCGTGGGAGTGGAGGGCTGAGAGCGCGCCATCCACCAGGCCCTTGAGGCAGCTGGCCAGACGACACGGGGCGCTTCCAGCGAGCACGAGTCGAATGGCCAGGGGTCCCGAGGACGGGACGTCTCGTTGCGCTGTGACTCCCGACCTCTTGATGGCACTCCAGACGGACGCGAGCGACAGGTCGGCTACGCGGGAGCCGCAGGCTGCATTCCGCCAGGAGGCCAGGCTGCCGGCCGACCTCCAGTGAAGGTAACCTGATGTCACGGCGGCCGGAAGGTAGAGATGGAGATAAGGGGCGTCTGTCTCCAGTGGCACGGGGCACGGCGGGGGTGGGGCGTCGAGGCGCTCGAACCGCATGCCGTGGTCTGCGATCCTGGTGAACGCGCCCTGCCCCAGGTTGTAGAAGAGCAGGTTCTCGACGTCGAACGCTCGCCGGTCCTGGCACACAAGCACAGCATGCACGAGCTCGCCGGGCTTTACGTCGAGCGCGGCCACCGCTGCAGCGAGATCCGAGCGCATGGCGACCAGCCACCCTTTCGGCTCGAATGGGAGCCGCTGGGGAAGCCATCCAGCCACCAGGCGTCGATCAGGCGCGACGCGGACGTGATAGCGCGAGATGGAGAACCGTGCCCTCTCTGTCCGAAGTCTGTAGCATCTCTCGGACGATTGTTAAAACCGTAATCAATGGAGCTTCGAGTCCCGGCGCATTGCCTGCCACACTCAGCAGTGGCCGCCACGCACGATTCTCCCCCACAAACAAAAAAGCCCGCCGCAGCAAGCTTCGTGTTGGAGCCGGGGATAAGAAACCTGTTAATGTGGGCCATTCGTGCGTGGTGACGCGCACAATGCGGTGCTCTGAGGTGTACGGCACCCGGCAGGTCCGGCTGCAACAGGTGCACGGGGGCAGCCGTGCGCCAGGTGGAACTGGCCGTCGCCCAGGTAGACGATACGTTCGAAGCGGACAGGATGAAAGCGCTTTACTGGCGCCCGGAGCGACGATGCCGGCCGCAGGGCTCGCCGCCCAGCCGCACGGTGGCAAGGCCCCAGGGCCGCAGGGGGACGACCCAGCCGCGCGGCCCGCGCGCCAGCGTGGCGCCGCCGTTGGAGGCGCCGTCCAGGTCGGCCAGCGTCACCCGCCAGTCCTCTCCGAGCGCGGGTAAAGGCCGCAGCACCGCTTGACTTCGACCGCCGAGCCCGCGTGACGTTGACTCCTGTGGTACCATGAATTCGCAAGGAGTTCGCGCCATGACGCTGATCAAACCCGAACAATGCGCACTCTTCGTGCTCGACACGGACTGGAGCGGTTATCAGAAGATCCTGGAAGTGGTCGAAGAGCGGCCCATCCGGGTCACGTACGATCGGGGGAGGCTGGAGCTGATGTCACCGGGGAGGGCGCACGAAAGGGCGAAGAAGATTCTCGGAGCGCTCCTCGAGTGCATCATGACCGAGCTGGAGATCGACTTCGAGCCCGGTGGTTCCACGACGTTCAAGCGCGAGGACCTGGACCGCGGCTTTGAGCCCGACGAGTGCTACTGGATCGAGCAGTGGGAAGCCGTGCGCGGGCGGCGCGAGTGGAGCGCCGCGGTCGATCCGCCGCCCGATCTGGCCATCGAGGTGGAGGTCACATCCCGCGTCATCCGGCGGCTCCCGATCTACCAGGCCATTGGCATCCCAGAAGTCTGGCGGCTCACGAAGGATCTCGAGGTGCTTTTTCTCGTCCTGAAATCCGATGGCTACGCTGAGGTTCCGCACAGCCCCCATTTTCCGTGGCTCGGGTCGACAGTGCTCACCCAATGGCTTGCGAGGGACCTCCCCCAGCCCCGCCTGGTGCGCGCCTTCCGCGAAGAGCTTTCCCGCCTGCAGGCGCACTGAGGTCAGCCGACCACCGCCGCTTCCTCCATCCCCAGCCATGCCCACAACCTCGAAGCGCGCGCCACCTCCCACGCCACCTCGAGCGCGAGGAGCCGATCCGCCCACGACAGCATCGAGAAGGTTTCGACTCTGCGCCGCAGCATCGCGAAGAGGTTCCCACTCAAGCACAGGGACGTCCATTCGACTTGCCAGGTCAAGAGATCCCGAGTCGCCTCTTTAGCTCCTCATGCGACAGGACCCGACCGGCAGCCAGGTCTTCCCTGGCCTCCCGAACCGCTTGCGCCTCTTCGGGGGTCTCGGCTTCGTCGTCCTCGGGTGCGGCGGCGAGGGTGTGGAGCAGCGAGTCATTCGGCGACTCCAAGAGGGCCTGGGTAAGCTCGTCGTGCTTCTCGCCCCCCAGACACTCAAGAATCCGTTGAGCGGCATCCGCACGATCTTCAGGGAGTTCGTCCACCAGGCGATGCAGGTCGGCCTTGCTCATTGAATCTCTCCCGTGTCAAACCTCGTGCTGCGTAGCCGGAGCCTTCTTCGTGGGAACGACGGCATCCCTGCAATAGAGCCACCGGATAGCAGCACAGTCGGTGGGCAGGCCGGAGCCGGCAGCCTGCACGACGGAGATCGTCCGCACGCACCGCGGACGGCCGGGGGCCGGCTTTAGCATCCACCAGTCGAAGATCTTCGACCCCGCCTGGGTGCTGATCAAGTCCGGTTCCTGGCTCAGCGTTAGTGGCCGCGGGGGACCCCGTGATCCTGACCGCCGCGGCGACGACTTCACGCGGCTCCCGCCAGACAAGTTCGGCCCGCGCCGCCAGGACGGCTCCCTGGACGCGTTTTTCTCGCGCGTGCGGCAGCAGTCCGGCGACCGGCCGTTCGGGGTGAACGTACACGCGTTGCAGCTCGCCGACCCCGATCTCTGGATGCGCTTCCGCGCCTTCGTGGGCGCCCTCACGCGGCATACCCGCACGCTGCCGACGCAGCGTTGGGAGCTGGACACCTTCTTCGGCACCTATCCCATGTCCCCGCTCGGCGTGCACCGCGACAACGCGAGCGTGTTCGCGTTGGGCGTCGTGGGCCGCCGCACCTACTACACGTGGCCCGCTGAGTATTTTCAACCAGGGGATCGGGCGCTGCACAAGCCGGACCGGGCCGTCGTCGAGCCGCACCTGCCGCACGCCACGCGCATGGACGCCGCTCCCGGCGATCTCGTGTACTGGCCTTCCAGCCACTGGCACCTGGCCACCTCCAGCGGGGAGCCGTCCGCGGTCGTGCAGGTGAGCGCCTACTTCGGCCGACGCGTCTCCGACCTCATGGCTGAGATGGTTCGGCGCATCGTCGCGGAGCGGCTCGGCCCCTCCGATCACCTGCTGGAGTACCCTCTCGCCGAAGACCGCGCCGATCTTCCGGCGGTCCTCGCCGACGCCTGCGACGCTGCCGCCCGCGCCGCCGCGGACGGTAAACTTGCGCGGCGTATGCGCCGCTTCTGGCTGAACCGCGTGAGCGCCGACGGCTTCGACGTCATTGCGCCGCTGCAAGCAGACGCCGAGCTGGACGACGATGACGCGGTGTCGCTGGCGGTCCCGATCACCTGGAGCGAGACCGCGCCGGGTCATTGCGTCGTCGCGGCCAACGGCCACTCGATGTCGGCCGGCGGTGCGAAACCGCTCCTCGAACGACTGGCTGCCGGGGAGACGGTGCGCGTCGCTGACGCTGACGAATCGCAGCGCAGCGTCTTACGGTTCCTGCTGCGCGCCCGTGCGGTGCGCAAAGAGCTGCGGTAGGACAGGCGGTCACGACCTCTCCGGAGGAAGCTATCGGCGGCGCGAAGGCTTGTAAGGCAGCGCTTCCAGGCGCACCGAGGGGGCCACCGCTTCGAACTCCGGATCCTTGTGCAACAGAGTGGCTCCCCGCTCCGCTGCGTGGGCCGCGACGAGGGCGTCTGCGAGTGAGACGCGGTGCGTGGCTTTGAGGCGCGCCGCCGTGAGGGAGGTTGCCTCGTCCGTCGTCCAGAGTATCGCCACATTCAATGCCTTCAAATGCGCGTGCCGCACGTCGGCTTCTTCCGCGCCACGCTCCTGCATCGTGACGTAATAGCACTCCACCAGCGCGACCCCCGGGATCAGCGCATCGTGGCGCGTCAGGACCTCCTGCACCCGGTCGGCGCCCGCTTCGTCCTCGATCAGCGTCAGGATTGCGGAGGTATCCAATACGAACGGTTTACGGCTCACGTCGGCGGTCCTCGCGCCGTGCCTCGAGCAGCCGCTTCGTCAAGTTTTCGCCGCGTCCGCGCCCGCGCAGGGCCAGGA
>Ga0194128_10005741_pt1 | contig 17163 bp, 13 predicted proteins | sample TA2KigCa65mmetaG_FD_148650 | JGI IMG/M metagenome (GOLD analysis project Ga0194128, IMG submission 148650) | Freshwater microbial communities from Lake Tanganyika, Tanzania - TA2015037 Kigoma Deep Cast 65m | ecosystem: Environmental > Aquatic > Freshwater > Lake | place: Tanzania: Lake...
CGCCAGTCCCTTGATGAGATCCGCCACCAGATTGCCGGTGATCACGTCAAATTTTCCGTCCGACCCGGCAAGCCCCTCGAACCCCTCGCTCATGCGCACCACGGCACGCTCCGGGCCCTGCCCGTTGGCGCGCAGATTCTCTTGAGCCACCTCGACCGCCACGTTGTCGTTGTCGATGCCCAGCGTGTACGACGCGCCCAGCAGCAGCCCGGCCAGCGACAGAATTCCCGAGCCGGTGCCTACGTCGAGCAGGCGATCCCCTGGCCGCACCACGGTTTCCAGCCACTCCAGGCACATGCGCGTCGTCTCGTGCGTCCCGGTGCCGAAGGCCATTCCCGGATCGAGACGCATCACCAGATCGCCGTCCACGGGCGCGTACTCCTCCCACGACGGCACCACCACCAGTCGCGCGCCGATGCGCATGGGCTTCCAGAAGCGCTTCCAGGAGTGCGCCCAGTCCTCGTCGTCCACCAGTGAATTCTTAAAGCCGATTTCCTCCCCGGATTCCTGGAGCGTGGAAATCACCTGGCCGATGCCGTATGGCGCCAGGGATTCCTCCAACAACAAGGTCGTTTCGCCGCGTCCTTCTGATAAATCTGGCTGCGATACGTAGACAACAAAAAGAACCCCGGAGGGCTCTTCAACCTCTTCCCAGCCGCGGAAGTCCTCTTGCAGCAGGGCACCCCGCGCGACGTCCGCGAGGGCTTCGGGGACGCGCAATTCACAGCGCAGCCAGTGCATCTAGCCGAGAATCGCGTCCATGATCCGCCCGAACCACGAGCGGCCGTTCGAACCCTGCGCCTCCTGGCTGCCCGCGCCCGCATATTCCTTGAGCAATTGCTTCTGCTTCTCGTTGAGGTGCGTCGGCACCATCACGATGACCCGCGCGTGGAGGTCGCCGCGGGCACGCGTCCGAGCGCTGGGCAACCCTTTTCCGCGCACCTTGAACGTCGTGTGGCTCTGCATGCCGGCCGGAATCTTGATCCGGGTTGGCCCTTCCAGCGTGGGAATTTCAACTTCGGTACCCAGCGCGGCGTCGGTGAAGGTCACCGCCTTCTCCAGGAAAAGGTCGTCGCCCTCGCGCTGGTAAACCTCGTGGCCCTTCACTTCCAGCACCACGAACAGGTCGCCCGGCGGCCCGCCGTTGGTGCCGGCGTCGCCCAGTCCGCTCATGCGGATGTAATTTCCGGAGTCCACGCCGGGCGGCACCTTCACGTTTACCCGCTTCTTGCGGAAAACGTGCCCGGCCCCCTTGCAATCCTCGCAGGGATCGGTAATCGTCTGGCCCTGTCCGCTGCAGGCCACGCACGGCGCGGTACGGATCACCTGTCCGAACGGCGTGCGGGTGACCGCTTTTACCTGCCCCGCGCCGCCGCACTGGCCGCACGCCGTTGGCTTCGTGCCGGGCTTGGAGCGGGTCCCGTTGCACGTGGAACAATCCTGATAGGTGTTCACCGTCAGCTCGCGCTCGGTGCCGGTGAACACTTGCTCCAGAGTCAACTGGAGCGTTTCCTTGATGTCCTGGCCGCGCTGCGGACGGTTGGGACCGCCCCGCATGCCGCCCATGCCAAACACGGACTCGAAAATATCGCCCAGATCGAACATGTCGCCGAACGGTGAGCCGCCAAAGCCGCCGAAGCCTCCGCCCGAGGGCGGTGCGTGTCCGAAGCGGTCGTAGTGCGCGCGCTTGTCGTGGTCGCTGAGCACCGAATACGCTTCGTTAATCTCGCGGAAATGAATTTCCGCGTCGGCCTTGTTTTCGGCGACGTCCGGGTGATACGTGCGGGCGAGCTTCTTGTAGGAGAGCTTGATTTCCTCAATGGAGGCGCTCCGCTCGACACGCAGCACCTCGTAGTAATCGCGTTTTTCCGTGGTCATCGCTAATATTTACTTCTTAAACCAGTTGAAAAGGTCTTCCTCGGACGGCTCGTCGACCTCGATGTTCCCGGCGCCGCGGCCCTTGGCCGCGGCGCCCACGGCCTCCTTGCCGCCGCCGCCGACCGCGAAGTAGGCTTCGGTGGAGATGCTGTACATGACATCCTGCAATGCCTTGGTGTCGTCCTTGATCTTGGGAATGTCGTAGGTCTGCAACGACATGCGCAGGCGCTCGATGGAGTCGCGCATCTTGCGCTGCTGATCGAGCGGAATTTTTTCGGACAATTCACGCAGCGTGCGCTCGGCGGTATCGACCTCGACGTTCGCCTTGTTGCGGATCTGCGCTTCCTCGCGCCGCTTGGCGTCCTCTTCCTGGTAGATGGCCGCTTCCTTGACCATGCGGTTGATCTCGTCCTGGGTGAGGTTGGTGGGCGACTGAATGGTGATCTTCTGCTTGTTGCCGGTCGCAAGATCCTTCGCTGACACGTTCACGATGCCGTTCGCGTCGATGTCGAAAGTCACTTCGATCTGCGGCACGCCGCGCGGCGCCGGCGGAATATTGCGCAATTCGAAAGAGCCCAGCAATTTATTGTGGGCTGCCAATTCGCGCTCGCCCTGGAGCACCGTCACTTCGACGACGGTCTGGCCGTCGGCGGCGGTGGTGAAAATGCGGCTCTTCGAGCACGGGATCTGGGTGTTGCGCTCGATCAGCTTGGTGAACACGCCGCCCACCGTCTCAATCCCCAACGACAGGGAGGTGACGTCGAGGAGCACGATGTCCTTGACCTCGCCGGCCAGCACCGCGCCCTGAATCGCCGCGCCCATGGCGACGACCTTGTCAGGGTCGATGTCCTTGATCGGCTCCTTGCCGAACAGTTTGCGGACTTTGTCCTGGATGGCCGGCATGCGCGTCGAGCCGCCCACCAGAATCCCCTTGTCGATGTCCTGGATGCGCAGCCCGGAATCCTCAAGGGCGCGCATGGCGGGCTCCACCGTCTTCTCCACGAGGTCGGCGGTCAATTCCTGGAATTTCGCGCGGGTCAGGTCCATGTCGAGGTGCTTGGGACCGCTCGCGTCCGCCGCGATGAACGGCAGGTTGATGTTCGCGGTCGTCTCGGTGGACAGTCGGATTTTGGTGTTTTCCGCCGCTTCCTTGAGGCGCTGCATGGCCACGCGGTCGGTGCGCAGGTCGATCTGGAAAGCCTTCTTGAACTCGTCGACCATCCAGTCCATGATGCGCTGGTCCCAGTCGTCGCCGCCCAACCGCATGTTGCCCGCGGTGGCTTTCACTTCGAAGACGCCGCCGCCCAGCTCGAGAATCGACACGTCGAACGTGCCGCCGCCCAGATCCCACACGAGGATGGTTTCCGAGTGCTCCAGCTTGTCGAGCCCGTAGGCCATGGCGGACGCGGTCGGCTCGTTGATGATGCGCAGCACCTCGAGCCCGGCGATGGTGCCGGCGTCCTTGGTGGCCTGCCGCTCGGAGTCATTGAAGTAGGCGGGGACCGTGATCACGGCCTTCTCGACCGGCGAGCCCAGGTACGCCTCGGCGTCGGCCTTCAGCTTCTGCAGGATCATGGCCGAGATCTCTTGCGGCGAATATTGCTTGTCGTCAATCTGGACCTTGTGCTCGGTGCCCATGTGACGCTTGATCGAGATGACCGTGCGCTCGGGGTTCGACACCGCCTGGCGCTTGGCGACCGCGCCCACCAGTCGCTCGCTGGTCTTGGAAAAGCCCACCACCGAGGGGAACAGGTAGTCGCCTTCCGCGCTGGGGATGACGATGGGCTGGCCGCCCTCCACGATCGAAATCAGGGAGTTCGTGGTCCCCAGGTCAATACCGACGATCTTGGGCACTTAAGATTCCTCCTGGTCCTTGAGGGCGATGAAATACGATGGTGGCTTGGTAGTCGCCACGTACACCATGGCGGGACGGAACACCTTGCCGCCGAGGTAGTACCCGCGCTGCATCTCTTCGCAGATGGTGTCTTCGGGCACCTCGTCCGTCTCGACCAGTTTCAGCGCCTCGTGCACCTTCGGATCGAACGGCGTCCCCATGGAGGCGGGGATCGGCACCAGCCCCTCCCGGGAAAGGATGTCGTCGAACTGGCGTGAGATCATCTGCACGCCACTCAGCACTGACTCCACGTTGGTCGCGCCAGAGCTGGCCTTCAAGGCGCGCTTGAAGTCATCTGCGACCGGTATGACGCGGCGGAGCAATTCCTCGTTTGCGCGAACAGTCATCCCTTCCTGTTCGGACTTTGTCCTTTTTCGATACCTGTCGAAATCCTCCTGCAGGCTTATAATGGCGGCCTTTTCGACACTCACCGCCTTCGCGGACTCGACGGCTTCGTGCTCCGCGTGGACCAGCACCCTGCGCATCTTGTCCAACTCCTCTTTGATCAGCCTTGCGACCAGCCCGTAGAAGCCCAGCAGCGAAGCCATGTCCAGCGTGCCGTCGCTCTCCGCGCGCCGCAGCCGGGGCTCCACGAACTGCAGGAACGGCTGGTCCCCGACCAGATCCATCAACGCCTGGCTCTCCGCCCTGATCTTGCGCAACTCCTCGTCCCGCCGCGCGGCAGCCGCCTTGTCGTCCTCGGGGGATATCGTGGGCGCGGCCGGTTTTTCCGGCTCGGGAGGCGCGGCAACGGGCTCGGGGATATCCGGCGCGCCCTCGAGCATTACCTCGAGGTCCGACACGCCCTCCAGCAGAACCTCAGGCTCCGCGCGCTTCTTCGGGGTCGGCACGCCCCCCATTTCGGAGGCCAGGGACATGGCCTCGTCAAGGGCCGCCTCGCGGATGGAGAGGTCGTCCTCGCGCTCCTGCAAGGCGTGCTCTTTCACCGCGACGGCCTTTTCGCGGCCGCTCAGCGCGTCCTCGCGGTCGGCCAGGGAAAGCTCGAGAAGCCGCAGCGCGCGCTCGCGAACGCCCATTGCGCGCTCCGACTCGGCGGTTTCCGCCGGCAAAGGCGCCGCTTCCGCCGGCAAAGGCGCCGCTTCAACGGGAGCCGCGATCTCGGCCGGGGGCCCCTTGCGCCCGCCGCGGACCACGCCGCTGCCAGATCCGTTGGGCGGTGCGGAGGCGGCTTTCGCACCCTTTTCCTGGCGTTTCGCCATCAGTCGGTCCTTTCCCAAAGGCAAATAAACTGTCAGGAAAATTGGCGGGTCCATGGACCCAACCCTCCCCCAGGGATAAAGAAGGGTTAAGAACCCGTCGCGCGCCCCAGGCGGTGGCTGAACGAGTCGGCCACGTACTGCACGATGGAGATCACCCGATCGTAGGGAAGCCTCGTCGGACCGAGCACGCCGATGGTCCCCAGCAGCACGCCGTCCACCTTGTAGGCGGCCGTCACCATGGTGCACCCCTGCATCTGGGAGATGCGGTTCTCGCCGCCGATGATGACGCCGACCGCTTCCTCGGCGAGGCTCTTGTCGAGAATCTCGGCCACGACTTTCTCCTGCTCCAACACCTCGAGCAGCGCGCGGGCCTTCTCCACATCGCGGAACTCCGGCTGGCCCAGCAAGTTGGCGGCGCCTTCGTAGACCACCCGCTCGCGCGACTGCATCGACAGGTCGTGGGTCGCTTCCGCCACCCGATCGAGGATCTCGGAGTCGACGGGCAGCGTGCGCAGGAACTCGTTGTTGATGGCGTCCACCGACAGGCCGCGCAGCCGGTCGTTGAGCAGGTTGGTAATCCTCGCCAGATGGTCGGCGTCCACCGACCCGGAGATTTCCACGACGCGGTGGACCACGCCGCCAGTGTGGGTCATCATCACCAGCAGCAAGTGGTGCGGTCCCACGTTCATCAACTGCAGGTACTTGAAAAGACTGCGCCCCAGCCGCGGCCCGAGCACCAGCGACGTGTAGTGGGTGGCCTGCGACAGCAGGCGGCTGGTGTGGTCGATAAGCGCGTCCAGCTCAAGCTGCGCCTCGCCCATGCGGTGGGCCAGCTCCTCCGCGTCGTGGGGCGGCGTGATGCGGCGCTCCAGCAGACGGTCCACGTAGTAGCGGTAGCCCTGGTCGCAGGGAACGCGGCCCGCCGAGGTGTGCGGCTGATACAGGTAACCCATCTCCTCGAGCCGCACCATCTCGTTGCGGATGGTGGCTGAGGAACAGTTGAGGTTGTATTTGGAAACGAGAACGCCCGACCCGACCGGCTCCGCGGTTTCAATGTACTCGCGGATGACGGCGAGGAGGATTTTCTCTTGCCGAGGCTCCAGCACCTCGAGTTCACCTCATCCCTGGCTCAAGAACGCCAACCTTGAGGGTATCATCGGCCTCGTCCGCTGTCAAGTAAGCCGGCAACTCAAGAATCCGCTCCATGACGCCGTTTGAGACTTCCACGCCGGGGTCGGTGAGGGCCAGCCGATCTCCGTCCCAACGGACGAACCCGCCGTCGAACATCCCGGCGCACACGCCGGCCACCAGCGCGCGAAGCCGCACCGGGGAAACCCCGAAGCGCGCCGCGCACGCCGCAACGTCCACGCCGGCGCGCGTACGCAATCCCAGCACCAGCGTCTCCGCGACAGACACTGGCCACGACACGCGCTCGCCCTCCTCGACGAGCACCGCCCTCTCGCGCACCCGGCGGATGTACTCGGCGGGACGTCTCGTCTTCGTGGTGCGCCACCCGTTGACGTACGAAACGGCGCCCGGCCCGACGCCCACGTACTCCCCGTTGGCCCAGTACATGAGGTTGTGGCGGCACTCATGGCCGGGCCGCGCGTAGTTCGAGATCTCGTACTGGGCGAACCCCGCCGCGCGCGTCACCTCGACCGTGGCGTCGTACATATCAGCCTGGCTGTCGTCGTCGGGGACGTGCAGGGCGCCGGCCGCGTGCAGGCGTCCGAACGCCGTGCCCTCCTCGATGATGAGCCCGTACAGCGACAGGTGGTCGGGCCCCAGCGCGACCGCCTCTTGAAGAGTCTTCCGCCAGGACGCCTCGGTCTGGCCGGGGGCGCCGAAAATGAAATCCAGGTTGAGGGACGGCACTCCGGCGCGCCGCGCGAGCGCCACCGCCTCTTCGGCCACGACGCGCGTGTGGACCCGCCCCAGCGCCTGGAGCGTCGCATCGTCGAGCGCCTGCACGCCCAGCGAGAGCCGCGTGAGGCCGCCGTCCAGCAGCGTTTCCAGGAAGGACTCGTTCAGCGACCCGGGGTTGGCCTCCGAAGTGATTTCGACGTCCTCCGCAAAGCCGAACGCGGCGCGCGCCGTGTCGAGCACCCGGCGGATGAGCGGCGCGGGCAGCGTGCTGGGCGTTCCGCCGCCGATGAACACGGAGCCCAGCGGACCCAGGGGATGTGCGGCGGCGGACCGCTCGATATCCTCGCAAACGGCGTGCACGAACGCGGCGAACTCGCGCTCGCGGCCGGCGAACGAGTTGAAGTCGCAATAGTGGCACTTGGCTTCGCAGTAGGGAATGTGGATGTAGAGGGCCATAAAAACGAGGCGCCCACTTGCTTCGTGAAGTTTCGAGCGGGGCCTTCCCGTTTCTGGTATAATATGCGGGCTCATGCGCAGACCGACCTGGCCGGGGTGCGGGCACCCAGAACAGGACACCTGATGGCGGCTGACTACGCGCGCTTTCCACTGGACGGGCGCGAATGGGATGAGTTCTGGTACCAGTCTCGTCTGGAGGAATGCCGCAGCGACCTCGAGCGAGAATTCTTCAAGAGCCAGGAACTGGTGCGCAGCGAGGTTATCCAGCGTCTGCCCGACGATCAACTGCAATCCCTCGATCAGAAGCGCTTGAGCGACTACTGCCGGCTCGCGATCGCTGCGCGCTACCACGAGGACGGCCAGCGCGACGAAGCGATGGCGCTGGTCGAGGCGGTGCTGCACGGCAAGCAGAACCACCCGCTCATCGATTATCCCCAGGTGTTCCGCGACGCCATCGCCGTGCGCCGCTCGCGCAATGACTTCGCCGCGGCCATCGGGTTGCAGCGCGACTTCGTGACCTACGTGTCGACGCAGCAAGGCGAGGCGGCCGCGCGCGCGCAAGCCATGGACCTCGCCCAGCTGATGGTGGAGAGCGGCGACGAGAGCCGCGGCGCGGACATCTTCCAGGAGTGGTTCTCGGAGGATCCGAAAGCGCTGGCCGCCTCGAACCGCGAGCTCATTTCATCGATTCGCCCGGAGATGCTGGCTGACACCGCCCGCGACATCCAGCGGATGTTCGCGGAGGCGCGCCTGGAGGGCGATCAGGGAAAGCTCGAGCTGTTCCGCGAGTTGATGGATACGCCGCCGAATTCTTAAATCGACGTGGTTCCCAGCGTCAGGAACTGCGACTTGTAGAGCGCGCCTTCCATGAACAGCGTCTCGGTGTTATAGCCGGTCCACAGGCAGACGTAGAACTCCACGTTGCCCGGCATGAACCGCCGCGGCATGGTCCAGACGAATTCCTTGACATCGGTCTTCATCAAGCGCTGTTCCAGCGGCAGATCGTATAGTCGGCTGGAGTCGTCGCGGAAGATGACCGACAGGTAGCGCCCCTTCGTGGCCCGCGCCTTCACGTAGAAGCTCGCCCCGTAGGGGATCTTCACCCGGCGCGAAAGCATGAACTTCCCGTTGTAATACACCACAATCGGGTCGAGCCTGTGAGTCTTCGGGTGGATCAGGGAGACCGAGTAGTAGCTCACGTCGTCCGCGCAAGCCGGGGCGGCGGCGAGGACGATCACGCCGACAAAGGCCAGGAACAGCCCGCGCAAAAGGCGGCTCATGGGTGCATTGTAGCACCACGACACGGTTTCTTGCAGGCCTGATTTGTGAACAGTTAACCGGTGCGCGGCGTCACCAGCCGCTCCAGGCCGCCCAGCGCGAGGTCTACGACCACGGCGAGCACTGCGGCCGGGATCGCCCCGGTGAGGATGGTCGGCACGTCGTTGCGGGTCAGCCCGGTCACGATCGGATCCCCCAGGCCGCCGGCCCCGATCCATGCGGCCAGCGTCGCGGTGCCGATGGAGATCACCGCCGCGGTGCGGATACCCGCCATGATCACCGGCATGGCCAGCGGGATTTCCACCAGCGTCAGGATCTGCCGCGCTCGCAGGCCCATCCCCAGGCCGACCTCGACGAGCGCCGGATCCACCCCGCGGATGCCGGTGTACGTGTTGCGCAGTACAGGCAAGAGCGCGTACAGGAAGAGGGCCGCGATGGCCGGCTTCGCGCCCAGCCCGAGGTAGGGGATCATGAATGCGAGCAGCGCGATGCTGGGGATGGTCTGCAGCACGCCGGCCGCCACCAGCACCGGCGCGGCCAGCCTGACCGAGCGCGAGATCACGATCCCGAGGGGGATGCCGACCGCGATGGCGAGCCCCATCGCCACGCCGGTCAGTGCAAGGTGCTGACCGACGAGCACGGCGATCTCTCCGCGCCGCGCCCAGAGCACCTGCGCCACGTCCCCGCCGCGGCCAGTTTGCAGCGCGCCCGCTTCGCCGCGCACAAGGCCTTGCTTGCGCAGGAAGTTGAGCGCTACCTCCTTCGAGGGCACTTTCTCCACCTCGACCTGCCGGTTCAGGCGCTGCATGGTCGGGTCGTCGATGCGGCCGGCCAGGGCATTGAGCGCCTCGCGCGCGGCGGGGAAGCGCAGCAGCGCTTCGCGGCGCGCGACCGGCGCCGCGTAGTAGGGGGGAAAGAAGTGCCGGTCGTCGACCAGGACGGTCATCGTCTCCGGATCGAGCCGGCCGTCCGTCGAATACACGTCGGTCAGGTCGATCTTGTCCTGCAGGAGCGCCTGGTAGGCGAGGCCGTGCTGCAGGCGCTCAACCTTCTTAAAGTGCAGCCCGTAGAACTCCACGAGACCGGGGTAGCCGTCCGGACGGTCGTAGAATTCGTGCGAGCATCCGAAGATCAGTCCGCCGGACTTCGGCGCCAGCTGCGATATTGTGCGGATGCCCAGCGCCTTCATTTCCGCCGTCTTCATGGCCAGCGCGTAAGTGTTGTTAAAGCCCAGCGGCTCGAGCCACTCAATGTCGTAGGCCTTCAGGAATCCCTGGCGGACCAGCTCAAGCGCTTCGTTCGGATCATTGGTGGCCGCCTGCTGGAGGATTTCCATCAGGCCGGTCCCGGTGTATTCGGGATAGACGTCGATGCTGCCGCTCTTGAGGGCGTCGAAGGTGATCTTGGTACCGCCCAGGTTGCCGATGCGGGTTACCGGGATGCCGCGCTCCTGGGCCAGGATGGCCAGCATGTCGGCCAGCAATTCGGACTCGGGAAACGGCTTGCTGCCAATCTTCAGCGTGTCGGGGGCGGGGCGCGCGCAGGCGGCCAATCCCATCACGAGCAGCGCAACCAGCAGAAGCTTCCGCATCAGACGGCCTGCAGCAGGCTTTCGCGGGTGACCGCGCCGACCGCCGTCCCGTTCTCGTCGACCAGCGCGAGCGTGGTGGCGGCGGGGTAACGAAAGAACAGATCCATCGCCTGCTTCATGGTGGCGTCCCGCGGCAGCGTTGGCGCGTCGTCCGAGGGGCGCGCGTCACGCGCCACGGCGGACAGCGCGGGAATCGCCGACAGCGTGGGATGCGCAAGGTGGGCGCGCAGGAAGTCCTCCACGAACGGGCTGGCGGGGCGCGCGCGGAAGTCTGATTCGGCGCCGATCTGCACCATTCGCCCCTGCTCCATGAGCGCCACCCGGTCGCCCAGCTTGAAGGCCTCTTGCAGATCGTGCGTGACCATCACGATGGTCTTTTTGAAGACCTCCTTGAGGCGGACGAACTCGTCCTGGAGGCTCTCGCGGGTGATCGGGTCGAGCGCCCCAAAAGGCTCGTCCATCAAGAGGATCGGCGGATCGAGCGCCAGGGCGCGCGCCACGCCGACGCGCTGCTGCTGGCCTCCGCTCAGCTCGGCGGGATAGCGGCCGCCGTATCCACGAAGACCCACCATGTCGAGCAGCTCGTCGGTACGCGCGCGCAGCCGTGACGCATCCCAGCCCTCCAGGCGGGGAAGGAGGGCGATGTTCTCGGCCACGGTGCGGTGCGGCAGCAGTCCGATCTTCTGGATGACGTAGCCGATGCCGCGGCGCAACGCGATGCGATCGCTCGCCGCGGTATCCGAGCCGTTGATGAGGATGCGGCCGCCGCTCGGCTCGACCAGCCGGTTGATCATCTTCAGCGTGGTGGTCTTGCCGCAGCCGCTCGTCCCGATCAGGCACAGCGTCTCACCGGCGGGCACGGTGAAGCTGACGTCGTCGACGGCGCGCTGCGCTGGGCGTTCGGAGCCTCGGGGCGCCGGAAATTCCTTCCAGACCCCCTCAAGAGCGATCAAAGCGGCTGCATGCTCCCCTCCAGGAGGCGTCGCCCCCTGCTGAGGGACTGTTTATGCCCCCGCGAACAGTGGATCCTGTTCCTTCTGGTACTCCGGCTGGGTGCCGCCCTGGCTCAGGATCTCCACCGTGCTTGGCGCGAAGATGTAGATCTGATCGGCGATCTTGTGCATGTGGCCGTCAATCGCGTAGGAGATGCCGCTCAAGAAGTCCACGATGCGACGCGCCAGCTCTTTGTCGGTCTTGCGGACATTGATGATGATCGGCTTGCGCTGCTTGAGCCCCTCGGCCATCTCGCGCGCCTCGCCAAACGAGGAAGGCTCAAGCACCACGATCTGCTGGACCGGCACCGGACGGCGCGCCACGTTCGCGATGTTCACCAGGTTGCCGCGCGGCTTGGGCGCCGCCTTGGGAACGGCGTCCACGCTGTTGCTGCTGATGGAGTAGCTGTCGGAGTCGTCGAGCGCGAAAAAGCGCCGCATCTTGGCCATGAGTCCCGCCATGGATTTCCTCCTGCAGAGATGGTTGCAAAAGGCATCGACCTGGCCGGGGCTCACCATGGAAGAGGCCCAGAGGAGCAGTGTTTGAGCTTCTCTGGGCCGCTCCGGCTAGCCGCGGCCTCCGAAGATTCCGCGACCCACGCGCAGCAGGTTCGATCCCTCCTGTAGGGCGACCTCGAAGTCGTCGGTCATGCCCATGGAGAGATACTTCCGGTTCCAGTTGCGATATCCTCTTCGATCCAGATCATCGGCAAGGGATCGCAATCTCTTGAAAAAAGGTCTAGAATCTTCCGCGTCGTCGCGCGGCGGGGGAATTGTCATGAGGCCCGCCACCTCGATGTGTTCGAGGGTCTCGATCGATTCCATGAGCGGAATCAGGTCGGGCGGCCGAACGCCAAACTTGGTCGTCTCGCCGGACAGGTTCAGCTCCAGCAGGATCGGGAACTTCCGTCCCTGCTGCCCGGCCCGTGCGGCGATGCGCCGGGCCAGATCGAAGCCGTCCACCGAGTGGATCAGCTCGAAGAAATCCAGACACGAGTTGACCTTGTTCTTCTGCAAGTGTCCGATGAAGTGCCAGCGCACGCGGTCCTTGCCGACGGCCTGAGCCTTCGGACGGGCCTCCTGCACGTAGTTTTCCCCCAACTCGGACGCGCCGGACGCGATGACCTCACGGACCCGTGCCACCTCGACGGTCTTGGTGACGGCCACGACCGTCACGTCGGAGAACTTCTTCCCCTGACGCTGACATGCGGCCTGGATCCGACCCATCATGCGGTCGTAGTTGGTTGCGATGACTGAAGGAGCTTGTGCGATCTGCACGCCCCATCACCTCCTCGTCTCTGGATCTGTGCGCGCACTCCCCGGAGCGAGCGCACAGGAAAGTTGGGAAATTTTCAAAGCAGGAAGCACTCCTATGAAAGCCGCTACCCGCCGGCCTCAGGGACGCTACAGCCAGTTCATCAGGGTGTCCCCTTCCGAGTAGGCCGACGTACCCGTCGAATGTCCCTCCACGCCGAGGCGGAACTCGGTTGGTTGATCGGCGTGGTACAGCGCCTCATCCTTCGAGATGAGACCGCTTTCATACAGCCGCGTGAGCGACTGGGTGAAGGTCTGCATTCCGTCAGTCGAGCCCTGCTGAATGTAAGGATAGATCTCGGGGGTCTTGCCCTCGAGAATCAGGCTGGAGATGGTGGGCGTCACCACCATCACCTCGACGGCTGGGACGCGCCCCGGCCCGTCCGCGCGGTTGAGCAATCGCTGCGATACCACGCCGCGCAAAGTGTTGGCCAGCAGCATGCGGAACTGCTTCTGCTGCTCGCCGGTGAACGCGTCCACGATGCGGTCGATGGCCTGCACCGCGTTGGGCGTGTGCAGCGTGGAGAGCACGAGGTGGCCCGTCTCGGCCGCCATCACCGCGGTGAGAATGGTCTCCGCGTCGCGCATCTCTCCGATCAAGAGCACGTTGGGATCCTGGCGGAGGGCCTGCTTGAGCGCGTCATTGAACGACTGCGTGTCGCTGCCCACCTCGCGCTGCGTGATCAGCGACTTGATGTCGCGGTGCACGAACTCGATGGGATCCTCCACCGTGATGATGTGCTTTTTCTCGTTCTTGTTGATGTAGTCGATTATCGAGGCCAGGGTGGTGGACTTGCCCGCGCCGGCCGGCCCGGTCACCAGGATGAGCCCGTGCGCGAAGCTCGACAGCTTCTTCAGCACCTGGGGCAGGCCAAGCTCCTCGAGGCTGGGCATTTCCTGGCGCAGCATGCGGAAGGCGGCGCTGACCGTGCCGCGCTGCAAGAAGACGTTGACGCGGAAGCGCGCCCGGGGAATCGCGTACGCGAAGTCTAGCTCGCGCCGCTCCAGCAGGCGGCGGCGCTGCGTCTTGCTGAGCGCGGCAAAGATGAGGCGCTTGCAGTCGGTCTCGGTAAGCAACAGGTTGCCGACCGGTACCAGGTCGCCTTCCAGACGCACGGTGGGCGGCGCCCCCACTTTCAAGTGAAGGTCGCTGGCGCCGTGCTTGATCATCACGTCGAGCAGATCGTTCAGCTCGAAATCGAGGGCGGTCTCGCCCTCCATGTTCTCGAAGTCCTCGATGAGCGCCAGGGCGTCGTCCACCGGCGCGACCACGCGGCGGATCTTGTCCTCCACGTCCTCGACCAGCTTGAACGCGAGGCCCACGCGGTCGCGGTTGGCGTCGGCCACCGCGCTGCTCTCGGAAAGCCGGACCACGAGGGTGTTCATCTGCTCCTCAGCGGAAGCCAGTTTGCCTTGCAGCGCCTCGACCTGGCTGCTGGCCTCGGTCGTGCGCTCAAGCGCGCCGTTGGCGGCCTTCAGCGTGCTCTCGACCTCGGCGTAGGAAGCCTTCGCCTTCTCCAGCTCGCTGGCCAGGCGCGCGTTCAGCGCTTCAACCTGCGCGGCCAGATCGGCCACTTGCCTGTCCACGTTGCTGGTCTTGCGGGCTTCCTCCAGCTCCAGGATCTTGAGGTCGGCCTCCTCGGCGCGCACCTCGCCCTTCTGGACCTTCTCGGCCAGCTCTTTCTGGCGCCCCACGATGCCGGCCAGCGCGGCGCCCAGCGAAGCGCCGTCCGCTCCGAGCTGCTTGAGGGTGTGCAGCGTGTCGGCCAGCTGCTTTTCCGCGGAGGTCGCCTTCTGCAGGGCATCTCCCGCGGCGGTCTCGGCCTTGCTCAGGCCGCCGGCGATCTTCTGGTCGATCTCGGGCATCTTCTGGTCGAGCATCGACTGCACGTTCTTGCGCAGCGACTCGCCTTCGGACTTGAGCATCTTGACGTCGGCGGACACCGAGTCGCGGGCGCCTTCCAGGCTGGCGAGCCGCTCGGCGATCTCGGTCTTGAGCTTGTCGTCTCCCATGCGGGACTTCAGCTCGGAGACGTCTTTCTCGATGGCCTCGAGGATCTCGGCGTTCTCGTCAAACGCAACCTGCATGTTCTCGAGGGTCTCGTTCTTGAGCGTCTCAAGCTCGTCGGAAACCTGCACGGCCTTGCCGATGGCACGCGCCGAGTCGTCGGAGATCTGCTTGATGCGGCGGGAAACTTCGTCGACCTTCTTCTCAGCATCGACGATGCGCTGCGCAACCTCGGGCGGGACGAGAGCGTTCAGATCGGTGCCTTCTTCAACCTCGACGGCCTCCTCTAATGAGGTGCCCTCCGCGTGCCCTTTGGATACGCGTCGAATCTTCCTGGTGGTGGTCACTGGCTACCTCTCCTTTAAGCCATACGGGCCACTGCGGCAAGGCTCGCTGCGCAATTGCCACGGCGCCGCCGCGCGTCGCGCGATCAGCGCGTCAAAACGGCCCCACTACGCCATTCTTACCGTTTCAGGCGTAAAATAATGGAAGGGAGAATTCAACGATATTGAAAGAAGTCCTTTTTGCCGCCAATATTAGCCGACAATGGCTCCGCAAGCGGCTTCCACGGCGCGCACCAGGGCCCCGGAGCGCAGGAAATGCGCCGTCCCCTGGAGATCCCCGCTGAGCACGCGGTCCTCGTCGACCGGCCGGAACTTCCCGCGGATGGCCTTGAGCGCGGCCTGTGTGCCCGGCCCGAAGGCGGTCGGCTCCCGCATCTCCAGCGCCTGGGCCGCGCACAGCGCCTCGATCCCCAGCACCTGGAAGGCGTGCTCCACCAGCCGCATCAGCTTGCGCGCGGAGCCCATCCCCATGCTCACGTGGTCCTCCTGCCCGGCCGAGGTGGGGATGGTGTCGGCGCTGGCCGGCCAGGCGAGCGTCTTGTTCTCCGAGGTGAGCGCCGCGGCCGTGTACTGCGCCAGCATCAAGCCGGAATGGAGGCCGCCGCGCTCGGTGAGGAAGGCGGGCAGGCCGGACACGGCGCGGTCGAGCAGGCGGTAGGTGCGCCGCTCGGAGATGTTGCACAGGTAGATCGGGGCCATGGCCACGCAGTCGAGCGCCAGCGCCACCGGGGCGCCGTGGAAGTTTCCGCCGGACACGATCCCCCCGATCTCCGGAAACACCAGAGGATTGTCGGTGACCGCGTTGATCTCGCGCTCCAGCATCCCGCAGGCCCAGCGGTACACGTCCCGCGCGGCGCCGTGAACCTGGGGAGCGCAGCGAAGCGAATAGGCGTCCTGCACCCGGTCGCAGTCTCGGTGTGAGGAGATGAGCGGGCTGCCGGCCACGATCCGCCGCATGTTGTCGGCTGACGCGATCTGGCCTTGCTGGCGGCGCGCCTCGTGCAGCATGGGATGAAGGCTGGCGTCGGTGCCCATCAACGCCTCCAGGCTCATGCAGGCGGTCACGTCGGCTGAGCGGAGCGCCACGCCGAGGTCGGCCAGCGCGAGGCAGCCGTGCGCGGCCATTGCCTGCGTGCCGTTGATGAGCGCGAGACCTTCCTTCGCCTCCAGGGTGAGCGGCTCCAGACCCTCCGCGCGGAGCGCTTCAGCGGACGGAACGCGGCACCCCTGGTGGAAGACCTCGCCCTCCCCAATCAGGGCAAGGGCGAGGTGGGCGAGCGGAGCGAGATCCCCGCTGGCCCCTACCGAGCCCTGGCAGGGCACGACCGGATGGATGCGCCGCTCCAGCATGTCCAACAGCCGCACGATGACCGAGAAGCGGATGCCCGAGCAGCCCTGCAAGAGGGCCACCGCGCGCAGGAAGAGCATGGCGCGGACCAGCTCCTCGGAGAGCGGCTCGCCCACGCCGGCCGCGTGGCTGCGCAGCAGGTTCACCTGCAGGTGCTCGATCTCTCCATGGGAAATTCGGACCGTCGCCAGGGAGCCGAAGCCGGTGTTGACGCCGTAGGCCACCTTGCCGTCGCGGATCCAGCGCTCCACGAAATCGCGGGAGTCGCGGACGCGGCCTTCCAGCTCCCCGGAGACGGTGATCTTGCGGCCGCCGCGGGACACGTCCACCACGTCGGCGATGGTGATGGGAGCGAGGCCTACCTCCAGCGGTTCCCGGAGCATCACGGTGCCTCGCTTGGCGCCACCACGGTCTGGCCGATCTCGCCCGCGTCCACGGCGCGCGGTGGATCCACGTTGAGCAACTCCTCGGGAACGTCGAGCCGCTTGATCATGCGCTTGCGCTCTTCCATGAAGCCCAACCGCTCGTAGAACGTGACGGCTCGGTCGTTCGCGGTCGTGACGCCGAGTCCGAGATACTTGTAGCCGAGCGCGATGCAGAAAGCCTCGGCCTGATCCATCAGGGCGCGGCCGATCCCCTGGCTCCACATGTCGGGCACGGTAGAGAGGTCGAAAACCCAGCCCTGCGACTCGCCGGTGGACGATTCCATGTAACCGCACACCACCACGACGTGGCCCAGGAAGCGCCGGTCGTTCTCGGCCTCCGCGATGAACAGGCCCACGTGCGGTTGCTTGATGGCCTCGGCGAGCGCTTGCAGGTCCTTGCGGCGGAACTCCTTCACCTGATCGGCGCTGATGTCGCGGAACGGCGAGACGCTGTGCACCACCATGTCGGTGGCCAGCTGGATGACCTTATCCAGGTCGTCGGGACGGGCGCGGCGGATGACGTACCTCATCCGGCGGAGCCCGCCAGGT
>Ga0194128_10005748_pt1 | contig 17158 bp, 20 predicted proteins | sample TA2KigCa65mmetaG_FD_148650 | JGI IMG/M metagenome (GOLD analysis project Ga0194128, IMG submission 148650) | Freshwater microbial communities from Lake Tanganyika, Tanzania - TA2015037 Kigoma Deep Cast 65m | ecosystem: Environmental > Aquatic > Freshwater > Lake | place: Tanzania: Lake...
CCCGCGCACCGTCTTTCGCTCAGCGAGGAGAAGGCCGGTCAGATACTCGCCGAAGTGCCGACGTTGCGGCTAACAGCAAAACAGATCGGCAAAATACGCCTGGGCTTCTGCAACTACCTGGGGGAACTCGACAATCCCTGGCATGACCGGACCCTCCGTGGTCGTCGTGCGCCATGTGAAATTACCAGGAATTTGAACGAAATTGCCCATTTTGACAAGGCCAGCTGCAGCTTTGCAAAACCTTAGATTCATGGCAGAACTCCGAATTTTCCGGCAACCATCAGCAGCCTCCGCTCGGCAATCCGATCCTCAATGTTGAAGTGCAGCAAGCGCACGGTGACACGACCGGTTGCCGTCAGCGGCTCGATTCGTCCGTCCTCAATCCGAAAATGCTCGAGCCAGTGGTCTTGACGCGGGTTGAACAGCGGAACGATCGCCCTGTTCGCGGGATCAACCGAGGTCAAGTCGGTTCCCTTGTGCCCATTACAGATGACACATGCCAGCGCTAAATTATCGGCGATGGTCGCTCCGCCGTGCTTCTGGGCGATGACATGATCGATGGGATGAGTGAATAGCGTGAACGCTTCGGGGATCAAGCAGTACTCGCAGCATTCCCGCGCTCGATCCCGCACCAAACGACGTAGCGAAGCAGGCACATGGGTCAGACTCATGGCCTAGCCTCAACGAGTCGCCAAAATAGCTGCCGCCTTTGCTTTCGCCAGCCTTACTAGATGTTCCGCGTACTGATACTGCGCCCATTCGTCTTGCTCAGTCGCCGATAGACCTTCGGTGCGGTTTTTTGTCAGCAGTTCCTCGACACGCGATTGCAGGGCGGGTGAAGCGCGAAGCTCTAGTACTTGTTCCGGCCCGGGTAAGCTGGCGAGAGCCTCGACGACTTCATTGAGTCCCGAAAAACCGGTTGACGTCGGTCGGAATTGTCGGAGACCTAGCTCGATGATGCGTGGCAAGTCGTTGACTACCGGGCGCAGCCGAGTAGCCAAGTCATCTGGAATCGTCAAAGTGACTTCCATTGGCCATCTCCATCGGTGATTCTACGACGAAGGCCGCAACTGGTATAGGGCGCTTCGGTCGCCTCTACGGATTGACGGGCACTGGCCGGTTGACGCGAATGGCAGAGCGCAGCGATTGCTCCGGTCCGGGTGGCGCGGGGGCCGGCATGGCGTCCGGGGCTGGTCTTGGCATGAAGATGGGTGTGTCCTGCGGAGTGCCCGGTGGCGCGATCGGCGGTGGTGGGCCGATCGCCGGGCCCATGCCGCGCGGGCCCATTGACGGTGGTACGACCATCGGGCCGTCCGGAGCAATGCCCGGCCGCTGGTGTCGGGCGGCCAGCTTGACTTTCACGTCCTTATCGGTCTCAAAGGTCCGCCCATCGGGCATCACCAGCCGCACCGCGACGCGGACGTTTTCCGTCATGGGTGGAACTTGGAACGGTACCGTGACGCTGTAGCCATTGCTCAACAGACCTTGCTTCCAGGTGTAACGGAGTTGATCCGGCGGCACGTCCCACGTTCCGACAGGCGCCTTGAGTCCATGTGGATCGACGGCCAGGGCCATGATGTGTAACGATCCCGGCGCCTTCAATGTCTGGTTTTCGCAGTCGCGCGGTTCGACGACGACCAGCAGGCCGTCGTCGCCGTAGCAGCCGTCGATGTCGGTGCCGCCGGTCATGCGGCCAAGAGTGATCTTCTGCACGGTGACGGTATGGGCGGCGACCTCCGGCGGCGGAGCCCAGCCCTGCCGCATCGCGGCCAGTTCGTGCTCGATGGCGTGGTTGTGATGCTGCACGCGGTCGTAGTCGTCAAGCAACTCGCGGAACTGCATCTCACGGCTGCGCAGCTCAGCTTCCAGGAGGTGCTTGTTGCGGCCGCATGCGGGCAAGAGCAGCAATCCCAGGAGGCAAACTCGAATTGGCCAGGCGGCCCGCATGATCCAGATCGCTCGTTTCGCTCGTTGTCAAGCAGGACTCCGATCCTGCCCGAGTTACTTGGCTGCGGCCCGCGACAGGCAGGATCGGAGTCCTGCCGCTCGGCTCACGTGGCCGCGGGCTTGGTCGGCATGATCGGCAGCCGCTCCAGCACGTTATCCACGATGCCGTACTCCTTGGCCTCCATGGCGGACATGAACTTGTCCCGGTCCGTGTCCTTCTCAACCTTGTCCAGTGTCTGCCCGGTGTGCTTCAGGAGAATGTCATTGAGAGCCTTTTTTAGCCGCTGAAACTCCTTCAAATGTAGGAGGATCTCGGTCGTGGTTCCCTCTGTTCCGGCCAGGGGTTGATGGATCATGACGCGGGCGTTGGGCAGGGCATTGCGCTTGCCGCGCGTGCCGGCCGTGAGCAGCACCGCGCCCATGCTGGCTGCCTGGCCGATGCAGTAGGTGGCCACGTCGCAGGTGATGTACTGCATGGTGTCGTAGATGCTCAGCCCCGCTGTCACCGAGCCACCCGGCGAGTTAATGTACAGGTGAATGTCCGCCTTTGGGTCGTCAAACTGCAGGAAGAGCATCTGGGCGACAATCACGTTGGCCGCCGCATCGTCGATCGCCCCCTGCAGGAAGATGATCCGATCCTTGAGGAGGCGGCTGTAGATATCGTAGACGCGCTCTTCGCGACCGCTCCGCTCGACGACATAAGGCACGAGGGGCATGGTAGGACCTCCAAGAGGGAACCCGGCCCCATCATCGTTATCGGCGGCCGGGTAGGTTGAAGTTAAATCTCGCCCGCTTTTTCTCGCTTGCCAGGGTTGCTACGTAATGTGGGCCTCCGCGCCCGCTTGCATTTGCCCGGAGGAAATCGATGATCCTCCCAGCTTTAACTCCTTTCGACGGAATGGCTTGCTATTCGAGACTCACGCGCAACTCCCGTGCGGCGCAGCTATTCTACGGGTTCATTTGCAGAATGGAATCGCCCGACCGGCAACAAGCCCCGGCGGCGAATGGCGTCCAAGTTGGCTAGCCCGCGCCGACCGCCCGCACAAACGCCTCCTGGAGTTTGCGGGTCGCGCTTCCTGGCCGGCCATCGGCGATCGTCTGCTCATCGACACGGATGATGGGCAGCACCTCCGACGTGGTGCCGGTCAAGAACAGATCGCTGACCAGGGGCAACTCCGCGCGGTTGAGCGCTTGCTCACGTGCGGGGAGGCCAACTTCCGCGGCGAGGCGAAGCACCAGATCGCGGGTGGTTCCCGGCAGAATGGCCGAGCTGTTCGGTCGGGTGAGCAGCACGCCGTCGTGGACGGCGAAGAAACTGGTGTGGGCGCCCTCCGTCAGCGTACCGTCCGGTAAGTACAGGAGCGCCTCGACGGCGCCCGCCTCGGTCGCGGCTTGCATGGCCAGCACGTTGCCGAGCAGATTGGTGGACTTGATATCGCAACGGTCCCAGCGAATGTCCGGCCGGGTGATGACAGTCGCGCCCGTGCGCCGCAACTCGGTATAAGGATCGTTGAACTCCTGCACATACAGCAACTCGAACGGCACTGCGTTGAGAGGAAATGCATGCTTGCGCGGCGCCGCGCCACGGGTGATGTGCACGTAGGCGACTGCTTCCTGAAACTTACCGGCGGCGATGGTTGCGAGCATGCGCTCCTTGAGGCGCGACAAGTTCACGCCCTGGATGCGCAACGCTTCCAGCCCGCGTCCCAGCCGCGCGAAGTGTGCATCCAGCAGCCAGGGCCGGCCACGATAGACGCGCAAGACCTCGTAGACTGCGTCGCCAAACAGGAAGCCGCGATCGAGAACCGGGACCCGCGCCTCGGCCAGCGGCATGGTTTCGCCGTTGACATTCGCCAGTGCATGCATGCGTTGCTCTCCGCTGCCCGTTGTCTTGATACAATTCTAGCCATGAGCCAGGGCGACGACATGACGATTTACACCGACGGAGCGGCGCGCGGCAATCCGGGGCCCGCAGCGTTTGCCTACGTTCTCAAGCAAGAAGGCAAGCCGGACGTGGAGGCTCACGGCAAGCTCGGTGACACCACCAACAATGTGGCCGAGTACACCGCCCTGGTCCGCGCTCTGGAACATGCACGCAAGCTCGGCGCCCGGCGTGTGCGCGTCCACAGCGACAGCGAGCTGATGGTGCGGCAGATGCAAGGCCGTTACAAGGTCAAGAACGAGGGACTGCTGGCGTTATTCGAACAGGCTCGCGAACTGGCGACCGACTTCGAGCACGTCGCATTCGAGCATGTCCGCCGCGAGGCCAACGGACGGGCCGACAGATTGTGCAACGAGGCGCTGGACGGCGATGCCGCGCACCGCAAGAAGCCCGCGAAATCAGCCAAGGGCAAGGCGCCGCTGCGCAATGACCAGGTCGACGACCAGGCCGTCCAGTGCCTGCGCACGATGGCCTACGCCTGGTCGCGCGGCAATCCACACGAGCCAAAGCCGGAAGCTGTCTGGGAGCAACTCTGGTCGATCCTGGAAGAGGCCGGGGTGCTTCGCAAATAGCGGGTCAGGCGCCGTTGACGACGATCGAGGCCGAATGCACGCAAGCCTGGCAAGCTGCGCAGGGACGTCTCGGTAAAAGTTACAACGCCGAAAGGGAAGGTCGGCGGGCGGCGGCCATTTTCTCTGATCCGGAACTTCGTTGCCCTTCGCACATTAGGGCGCGGGACATGTAAAACCGAGCGACCGTCTCCGACATCGGCTCAAGTTTTGCTGTAGACTTCCAGCAGACATCTCTGGCCCGTTCGCGGGGGATCAACCCCCGGGCCGGCTGCGCCCGAAAGCCTTGTCATCTGCCACACGTCACCGGAGGCAGTGGATGAACCGCCGCATTCTGTACATCGTCCTCGCCAACGCTTTCCTGTCCCTGGGCGCCTCGTATCGCACCACCAATTTCGTCGTGCATGCGCCGACGCCGCAGATCGCCCAGCAGGTCGGTCAGTGGGCTGAGCACTATCGCAAGGAGAAGGCCAGGCTGTGGATTGGCCAGGAGATGCCTACCTGGCCGCAACCCTGTCCGCTCATTGTTCAGGTAAGCATGGAAGGGCCCAGCGGCGCGACCTCATTCAATTTCGGCCCCAGCGGCGTCATGAGCCAGAAAATGGAAATTCAGGGCCCGCTCGACCGACTCATCGCCAGCGTGCTGCCACATGAGATCACGCACACGGTGTTCGCGTATTATTTCAAGACGCCGGTGCCGCGCTGGGCCGACGAAGGGGGATCCGTGCTCTCCGAAGATGATCTTGAGCGCGACCGGCACGACAAGCTCGTCCGGCAAATCCTGAACTCGAACCGGCAGTTCCCGTTGCGACGATTATTCTCGCTGCGCGATTATCCGCGCGAAGTGATGAACCTCTACGCCCAGGGCTTCTCCGTCTCGGACTACCTGGTGCAACGTAGCGATCGCCAGACGTTTCTGCGATTCGTCGCCCACGGCATGCAAGCGGGCTGGGATAGCGCCGCCCAGAGCTTCTACCGCTTTCAGAGCGTCGAGGAACTGGAGCAGGCCTGGCTGCAACACTTGCGCGACACGAAACGGCAGCCCGGCGGCACCCAGCTGGCCCAGAACAAGCAAAATGCCACGCCGAATCGCAATCCGGCAGGTACGATGGTCCGCCTGACAGCGCCGCCGATTCCGCCGCTCGACCCGCCGCCCGTGATCCGTGGTCAATCGCCGAGTGATGAAGGTCGCACCAGTGATCCGCGCCTGGACGATCCGCGCGGCAACGATCCGCGAAACGCGCCGGCAACCCGTCCCGCTGCCGCGCCGTACTACGACGCGCTGATCGGCCGCGGCTGGCAGCCGGTCACGCCCGCTTCGTTTCCACAGCAGACGCCGGCTGCCGCCGGCACGTCAGCCCCCTTGCCCCCGCGCTACGGCACCGTCCAGCTCGGTGCGCCGCAATTCGTGCCCGGTCGCTGAGCGGTGCGCCGTCGTGGAATTCGCAAGAATTACGATGGTTGTTACCGGGCGCGCACGGCGGAGTCGGTCTGTGCCGTTGTGGAACTCTTGCGCGGCGCCGCGGCGGGCTTGGCGGCCTGTACCAGCAACAGCAACTTCTGGGCGGCGCTCTTCATCTGAATCTCGAAGTTGGCAATCCACGCCTTGAAGAGCACATGCGTGAAGACCAGCGGGATGGCAGTCACAAGGCCCAGGGCAGTGGCAAACAGCGCCAGGCCGATGGAACCGCTCTGACTGGTGATGTCCTTGCTCTCGCGGCGCAGAGCCTCGATTTCCGTGAATGTGCCGATCATGCTGATGACGGTTCCCAGCAGGCCAACCATGGTCGCAATCTTGGCAATGGCCAGGATGGTGGGCAGCAGGAAATTGAGGTCGGGCATGATCTCCAGTTCGACGACGTTGGCCATGGCGCGGCGCATGGCAGACAGCCCCTGGCGCGACGTTTCCAAGCCGGCCGCATACAATCGCCGCGGAATCATGCCCGGCAGCGATTTGCAATAGCGCAAAGCCCCATCCACGCCTTCACGCGACAGCCGTTCTTGAAACTCAGGAAGAAACACGCTCATGTTGGTGCTGGCGCTGTGATTGAGCAAGGCCCGCCAGATTACCAGCGTAAGGGCCGCCAGCGACATGCCGAACATCGGAAACGCGAAGTACCAGTCCTGCGTGACAAAGCGGATGAACTCTTGCATGAATGCCTCGGGTAATGGGCGCGCAACCTTTCTTCTTTCTAGCCAGTCCGACACGATCTCGCCAGCGAAATGTCGTGCCGTGACGCGCAAGTTCGCGAGCGAATGCCGTCTTCCCAGCGTGGGCGATGTTCGGGAGAAGAGTCATTTACGACCAGGCCCGCCGCTGGTATTCTTAAGAATGACATTCGCAGTCAAGGTGCGGCGATGAAACGAAGCATGCTTCTGGTTCTTGCGGGACTGGTCTGTTTCGCCGTGGCGGCGAACGTGTTCGCTCAGCGGCCGCGACCCAAAGACAGTCCACCTCCGAAAAAAGGTCCGATCAAGGGCATATCGCCGAAGGGTCCGTCAAAGGGAGTTTCTCCCACGGGAGGCGGCCCGACGAACTTCACGCCGAGTCTGCCGGCAGTTCCCACCAACACTCCCAGTTTCGGCACCGGCCCCCGACTCGTCACGCCGCCGGTCATCAACGGCGTCACCGGCTACCTGGGCGGCGGCTACAACCCCGCGCTGGTCAGTCCGCTCAATCCTTACAGTCCCGTCAATAATCCCTGGAATTACGTGACTGTCAATCCATGGACCATCCCGCCGTTGAATCCCTGGAGCACGCCGGCAACTCCCTGGATCAATCCCTGGGTCTATGGGCCCAATTACAATCCGCTGGTCAACCTGAACCCGATGAACAATCCATTCAATCCGATGGTCAACCCGCTCAATCCGTTGAACCCTTGGAACAACAATCCCTGGGCTCTCAACCCGGCGGTTAACAATTTCGGGCCGCAGTTTGCATTCCCGAACGCTAACCCATTCGCGCCGTTCGGACCGGGGGCCAATTTCTTGCGGTAGCCAGCCAGTTCAAACGAGTGCTTCATTTCACAGCGAACTTCTGCACGCGATGGTTGTAGGCATCGACCACGTAGAGATGCCCTTTGCCATCGACCGCCAGGCCGTGCGGCGCCAGAAACTGTCCCGGCAAGTTGCCTTGCTTGTTGCTGATGCCGCGCAGGTACTTGCCATCGCTGGTGAAATGCTGCACACGGCCGCTGACGGCGCTGATCCAGAGACGGTCATGCTCGTCGATGCAGATGCCGATGGGCCCTTGCAGGTTGGCCTTGAAGCCCGCGAAGGCGCCGCCGAAGCTACCCGATTGATCGGCGTTGTCTCCCCAGGCGGCCAGAAACTTGCCTTCCGAAGTGAACTTCTGAACCCGGCCCATGGAACCCTCCGTCGTGTAGACGTTGCCCTTGCTGTCCAGTGCGACAAATTGCGGGCCGCCGACCCGCGACCTGCGTGAGCTATTGCCGCCGAACTGTCCCGGCTTGCTGCCGTACTCACCCCACTGGAACAGGTACTTGCCTTTCCTGTCGAAGACCTGGACTCGACGGTTGGTCTGATCGGCAACATAGACCTTGTCGTTGCTGCATGCGATACCGCCGAGAAAATCGAACTCGCCAGGCCCAGCGCCCGACTTGCCCCACTGGAACAGCAACTTGCCATCGGAACTGTAAACGGAGATGCGGTCCGGATACTTTTCCTTGCTCAGTCTCGCGGCCGGAAAATGTCCAACGTAGAATTCGCCGGAGGGCGCGACCGCGATTCCGCCGGGATTGGGCAATACCTTGAAGACAGCCAGTAGCTTGCCGTCCGGGCTGAACTTCTGCACGCGATTGTTGTAATGATCGGTGACCAGCACTTCACCGCCTGGCGCGACGGCGATGCCGATCGGGAAATGGAATTCGCCCGGCTGAGTCCCTTCCTTGCCCCATTCGCGCACAAAGCGGACGGGGCCGAGCCTGGCCGGTTCATCGGCCGGCGCTCGAAGGAGACTGCAGAGAGCGACAACCACGATCGCTACCGGCGCGTGAGTTCTCATAGCCATCAGTGTAACACGATTCTCATAGGTAACACGATTTTCATAGGCTTGAAGCATGAGCCTGCGTGAGCGAATCTTGCTGTTCTTGCATCGCCGGCTGTTCAGCGTCTTTGCGGGAATGAAGACTGGAGACTGGCTGAGGTTGCTCGAGGAGAATGACTACGCCATCGACATCGCGCACTGGCCGCGCGCTGCCCTCATCACCATGGGTGCGCTCTCGAATTCCGATCAGGCGCGAATCGAGGAGGGGCAGCATGGCCAGGCCATTGCGGCCGCCGAAGTCCCTCCTCCGCTCTTCATACTCGGCCACTGGCGCAGCGGCACCACGCATCTTCACAACCTTCTCTGCCTGGATCGCCGTTTCGCTTTTCCCAACAACTTCCAGACAGCGTTCCCGCACACGTTTCTGACGGCGGAAGACAAGTTCAAGGCGATGACCGGATTGCTCATGCCGGAGCGCCGCCCGCAAGACAATGTTCGCGTGGAGGTCGGCATGCCACAGGAAGATGAGTTCGGCCTGTGCGTGGCCACCTTGTGCTCTCCCTATCTCGGCTGGATGTTCCCTCACCGCGAGCGGTATTATGATCGCTACCTGACGATGCACGAAGTTGCCGAGCCGGAACTGGCGCGCTGGCGCGCGGGTTTTCTGTGGTTTCTGAAAAAGCTGACCGTAAAATACGGCCGGCCCATGCTGCTCAAGTCGCCGCCACACACCGCCCGCCTGGGATTGCTGCTCGACATGTTTCCGCAAGCTCGTTTCGTTCACATTCACCGCGACCCATACACCATCTTCCAGTCGACGCGCAAGCTTCATGACACCGTGGTCGTTGCCAACCACGTCACGCGCCCCAGCCAGACCGATCCCGCTGAGGGCATCCTCCGCCGCTTCAGCCTTATGTACGATGCTTTTTTCGAGGAACGCCGGCGCATTCCACCTGGCCAATTCTGCGAGATCGCCTTCACGGATTTGGAAAGAGACGCGGTCGGTCAAGTACAGACGATTTACCAGCAGCTTGGTCTGGGCGGATTTGACAGCGTGGAAGTGGAGTTACGTCGTTATCTGTCCACCGTGGCCGATTATCGCAAGAACGAGTATGCGCCTCTCAAACCCGCCATGCGGCGTCGAGTTGCCACGCAATGGCGGCGGGCGTTCGAGGAGTGGGGATACTGACAGCCAGGGCGATCACCATTTCAACCAGTCAATCCCCTGCCGTGATGCCCGAAAACGCTTGGCGCGAATGCTTGATCCGCGTCCTTCTTCGTAGTAGACCACCAGCACGCTGCCGTCTTTGAGGTTGACCATGGATGGATACGCGCCGATCACGTCATCGATGAGGACGTTCTTGCTCCAGGTACGGCATTCGTCAAAGCTGTAGTGCAAGCTGGTCTTGGGCAGTCGATGCGCCAGGATGATGATGTCGTCTCTGGTCCGCAGAAAGTACGGGCAATGCCCGGCAAAGCCGATCGGTCGTGATACGGTCCAGGTCTTGCCCCCGTCGGCAGAAGTGGCAAATGACATGTGGTCGCGCTGCGCGGCGTAGAGCTTGCCGTCCTTGAGTTCGATGATGTCTGTTTCGGCGTCCAGGCGCCTGCCACCGTTGTCGATGTCGATTTCCTTGCTCCAGGTCTTGCCGCCGTCGTCGCTGTAGATCACTGCGCCCTGCGCGGTCTTGTCATTTTCCTTGTACAGTCCCAAGATCAGCCGACCGGTGGATAACTCGCGGATCGGCGAACTGCAATAGTAGGTCTTCGAGATCTGCACAGGCTTCGTCCAACTCTGGCCGAGGTCGTCAGATATCACCGACCACGAGCCCAGGCCGTCGAAGGGCTTTTTTGGGTCCTTGCTCCGGGACAGCGAAAAGAAGTTGCAGATCAGCTTGCCGCTCTTGAGCTGGACGATGGACGGATCGCGGTCGTCGTTGGGACCGTCATAGAGCACCTGCGCCTTGGTCCAGGTTCTTCCCTCGTCTTTGGACGTGCAAAAGCAGATGCGGCCGCCTTTCGGCAACTGGGCGCTGGGCAGCGCGACATGACCATAGCCGGCATAAAAGACGCACATGAGCCGGCCATCGCGAAGCCGGCACACATCGGGGAAGGCCTCGTAGCCGCCGGCGCCGGCGTCCTGGCAGACGAATAGGTAATCCTTGTTCTCGTCGCCGCCAACAGATCCCTGCAACAATATCCCTACGCAGAGCGACGCAAGCCAGCTTGTGAATCTCATGGCAACCCCTTGATCATTCAGCGGACACGCACTCCGCCAAGCTGCAGTCAACGTATCAATCCATCCGGCGCAAGGCCGTATACTCTCCCTGGGTGGAAAGCAGTTTTCTGAAATGGAGAATCACACGGTGGCATCCGAGCTGGATTGGAGAGCGGCCCTTGAGTCATCGGACACGGCGGAGCGCTGCCAGGCTGCAGAAGAGTTGTCGCGCCTCGGCGAGGAGGCGCGTCCGGCGGCGGTAGCCCTGGTGCGGGCTTGCGACGACCCATCCGAGGAAGTTCGTGAATGGGCGGTGGCCGCGCTGGAAGAAATTGGATCACCGTTCGATACGGATTTGCCGGCGCTGGCGTCGCTTCTGAGTAAGGGCAGCAGCGACGTCGCTTACTGGGCGGCGACGCTGCTGGGGCGCTCGAAGGATGCAGCCGCTCCTGCGGTGCCGGCTCTCGCCAGGGCTCTGGCAACCTCGCCGCATCAAGCTGTGCGCCAACGGGCTGCTTGGGCCCTGGGCGCCATCGGCCCGGCCGCTTCAGCCGCACGCATGGATCTTGACCAGGCAACCGCCAGCGCTGATCCGCGCCTGGCTGACCTGGCTCGCGTGGCCATCCGAAGTATCAATGAATCGTGAGCCGGCGCGTTTCCTTGCCGTGCACCCCCTTGCGGCCCACCCCGTCGTTCTTGCATAATACAGGTACGGTGGAGGGTGATCTTTCTCGGCGGTCACCCACTTTTCGGAGGTACAGTCATGTGGCGAAAACGTAATACAATCGGCGCAGCCTGTCTGGTGCTGGTTTTGTTACTGGCAATTCCAGGCACTGCGGGGGCCTTCTTCTTTTTCGGCACGCCATTCTGGGGGGGCGGATTCGGCAACCTCGGCTGGGGCGGGACCTATCCCTACTGGGGCGGTTTTGGCGGACCCAACTTCGGTTACGGCGGCATGGGGCCTCACTACCCAAGCTACGGAGCCTCGCCGTTCCTCTACAATCCATACGGCTATGGCATGAACTCGTACAGCTACTCCGGGCCAATCGCGTTGCCCGGTTTCGCAGCCAGCGGTTACTCGCCGCGCTGGCGCTCGTCGCTGTATCCCGCGCTGGCAGCAAGCGCCCTCAACAACAACAACGATACGCTCATCATTCCGGCCAGCTCCCAGGCTGCCGACGACCGCGCCCGCCTTGAAATTCGCGTTCCGGCCGCGAACGCGCAGGTCTGGCTCGACGGTGTGCGCATGACGCAGACCGGAACCAGTCGCCGCTTCGTCACGCCGGCGCTCGATCCGAAAAGCCGCTATTCCTACGAGGTCAAGGTCCGCTGGGATAATGGCAGTCCCCAGGAGGAAACGCGCCGCGTTTCCGTTCGCGCCGGGGACTCGTTGATGGTTGACTTCACGACCAGGGCCAACTAAGGAGCCACGCATCCATATGGCCGATCAGGACCAGCAGAGCCGGGAGGAACATTGGAAAGAACTGGCCGCTCTTCTCGGCATCGAGTCGGAGTCGCCCGCGGCACAAGTCATCTCGGCGCAGCCGGCGCCGGCCGCGGATCCTGGGCCGCGCGCAAATCCTCAAATTGAGGCGGAGCCGCCGCAGGCGCCCGCCTTTGACGAAGTCGAGGTTCTTTCCCAGGAGCCGGCCACGGAAAACGATGTCTCACGGATGGACGCCGACGAATCTGCGCGGGACGAGTCGCATCCGGGACAGGCTCGCGATGGTGATGAAAGCCGTGGCCGGCGCGGCGGGCGGCGGCGGCGCGGACGGGGCCGCGGTGGCGAACGCAAGGACGACGCGCGCCACAAGCCCTATCAGCGACAACGAGACGAGACTTCGATTGCAGCCGAGACCGGCGTTTCACCGGCCCCGGACTTCGACCCAATGGCCGATCCGGAGGAAGCCAATCTGGAACCACCGCCGCCGCGCTCGCGGCGGCCGGACGACCGCTTCACTGCTGTTGAAGCCGTTGACGACATCCGCGACGCCGTTGACGATCCGCTTGAAGTCGGCGACGACGTGCTTGATCAGCCGATTCCCGTGGACGAAGACGATGAAATCGACGAAGAGGATGCTCCAGCGGACTGGAACGTCGTCACCTGGTCCGAGCTGATCGCGTCTCTCAAGCGCTTTGACCGCTGACACATGATGATCGTGAGCACCAATCATGGCCGACGCCATCATTGAGCTGGTTGGGCCCAACGAGTTACCCCTTATCGTGTCGATATTCAATCAGATCATCCGCCCGCCGCGCGACGTGGACACCTTCGAGCGTCGTTTTCGCGGCCGGTACAATGTTTTGCAACTCGTCGCCCGCGTCGATGACCGGCCGGTCGGCTTCTTCCTGGGCTTCGAACTGAAGCCCACGGTCTTCTTCGCGTGGTTCTACGGCGTCCTGCCCGACTACCGCCGCCAGGGGATCGCCTCGCAGCTAATGGACGCCGTACACGCCTGGGCGAGGCAAAACGAGTACGAGTCGATTCGCTTCGAATGCCATAACCAGCATCGCCCCATGCTGCACCTCGCCATCGCACTCGGCTACGACATCGTCGGCATACGCTGGGACTCCGATCGCGGTGATAACCTGGTGATATTCGAGAAGGTGTTGACTTAGTAGTGGCGGCTCGGGACGCGCTTGCAGAGAATTCCGCGGCCCGATTGTAGGTTTTCCCTTGCACGTTGCAAATCGCGACAGCGTACGAAATGCCGCTCTTGTCCAGCTTTCCAGCAATTCCTCGCAAAAAACAAACTCCAACTTCTTGCTGCCACGTTAGTTGTGGAATGAAAGCGCGCGACGGCATGGCGCGAGCGAACCGTTGGTATTGCGCTTGCTCTTGAAAAACATCGTGCGATTGATCTTACCCATCGAGACACGGAGGCCATTCATGACTTTGATGCAAGTCGAGCTGCTGTGCGCTGGTTGTGGCACTTCTTTCGCCGCCCCGCCGGAAACCTCGTCCGACGACATCGTGGACCGCATGACCAGCGATGGCCCGTGGTTTGGCCTGGGCGATGGCGAAACTTTCGAGGATATGATCTTTTCCACGCTGACCTCGCGCGGCGGCATCTTCTGCCCATGCTGCGGCGAGCAAGTCGCCGTCAGCGAAGAGAGTCTCGGCCGACTGGCCATGGAAGTGCTCAGCCAGTGGTAGCTCCGTTCCTTCGCAAGCCCTGATTCGCCCGATCCCTTGGCGCTAGGATCATCCCTTTCCCTCACTTTGGATCCAAGTCAAGGGATCGCGCTCACCGGGGTCGGTCGTTCATCGCCGTTACTCGCACCGACAATCGTAGGTTCTCAATTGCCTTGAGTGCGACGTTTTGGACTGCGTTGCGCTTAGAGTTTTACATACCCACGCGCGTCCATTGGCCGCTTCAAACCAGACCTACTGAGAAGTTACCGACAATCTCCCCCCAGCAACCCGACGCGACCGTGAGGGAAGCAGCGTTCCCGCGGCCGCGTCGGGCCCTTGCTTGCCAGCACAGCAGAACCTGCCCGATGTCGCCAAGACCGGAAATGGCACTGTCCTGGCGGCTATCCGCAACCCCCACCCCTTTGCCCCACTTTGCCTTTTCTTTTTTGCCTCATTACGTTACAACATCTCATTGCCAGCAAGACCAGGAGCCGATCCGCGACGGGGGCGGTCGCCGGTTTTCGGACGGCTCTCCATAATGAGGGGTCATTCCGTGAGTCGATATCTTTTCACCAGCGAATCGGTTTCCATGGGGCATCCGGACAAGGTCGCCGACCAGATCAGCGACGCCATCCTGGACCACTGCCTGAAGGCCGACCCCACCAGTCGCGTGGCCTGCGAGACCATGGTGACCACCGACCTGGCCATTGTCTCCGGCGAAGTCACCACCAAGGCCGACCTGTCCGAGAAGACCATCGACCAGATCATCCGCGCCACCATCAAGGAGATCGGCTACACCGACCCGAACATCGGCTTCGCCGCCGATTCCTGCAAGGTCATCTCGCACATGCACACGCAATCGCCCGACATCGCCATGGGTGTTGACCTCGGCGGCGCCGGCGACCAGGGCATGATGTTCGGCTTCGCCTGCAAGGAAACCAAGGCGCTCATGCCGCTGCCCATCTACCTGGCCCATCGGCTCATCGAGAATCACGCCAACATGCGGCAATCTGGCGAGTTGAAGTTTGTCCGCCCGGACGCCAAGAGCCAGGTCACCGTCGAGTATGATGCCGACGGCACGCCGCACCGCATCCACACCGTCGTCCTGTCCACGCAGCACGACGAGAGCGTGATGGCCAAGAAGAATGGCAAGGACTACTTCTCCGACGACGCCCGGCAGGTGATCATCGACAAGCTGATCATCCCGACGCTCAAGAAAGAATGGCCGGACCTGGTGAAGGGCGACTTCACCATGGTGAAACCCGGCTCGTCTCCGGGCGACATCAACGACGACCACATTCGCTGCCACGTCAACCCGACCGGCTGCTTCCTGACCGGCGGTCCGCACGGCGACTGCGGCCTGACGGGCCGGAAGATCATCGTGGACACTTACGGCGGCCGCGGCCGGCATGGCGGCGGCGCCTTCTCCGGCAAGGACCCGACCAAGGTCGATCGCTCCGCCGCCTACATGGCCCGCTACATCGCCAAGAACATCGTCGCTGCCGACCTGGCCAGTGAGTGCGAGGTGCAACTCTCCTACGCCATCGGCTACCCCGATCCGCTCAACATCTGGGTCAACACCAACGGCACGTCCAATTTCAGCAACGAGCATCTGGTGGATCTGATCCGCAAGACGTTCAAGCTGACGCCGCAAGGCATCATCGAAAGCCTGAACCTGCGCCGGCCGATCTATCGCGAGACCGCTCGCCATGGCCACTTTGGCCGCGACATGATCACCTTCACCTGGGAAAAGACCGACAAGGCCGACGCCCTGCGCCGCGCCGCGGGCACGCCGGCAATGGCGGCACGCTGATCGACTCGTCAAGAATTCTAGAGCCGCGCACGAAGTAAGCGCTGGGCAGCGCCCCTCAATCCGTGTGACCGAGGAGTGCGAGACTGTTTGCCGCTAACTTCGTGCGCGGCCTGTGTCTGCTTGTCATCGTGTGCCGAATGCTTACCCAAGTCAAGTTTGTGTTGCTGGTTGCACTCATCGTCGGCTGCTCAAGCGAGCGTGCCGCCAATCCACATCCCGTCACGGACGACGAGGAAGTCGTTCCCGAGAAGCCGCCGCCAACGGAGGCCGAGCAGCGCCGCGTGGCCAAGGCGAGGGCTGAGGAGTTGACGCGAGCCCTGGTTGCCGGCGACTACCACGTGGCTGCGGGCTTGACTTACTCCAAGATCATCCGGCTTGGGGGCGGCACGAAGGCCGCGATGCAGAAGCTACGCGACACTCTTGGCGAATTGAAGGCGACAGGAGCGACGTTCAGGTTCGAGGTCAGTGACCCGACGGATTTCGCACGCTCGGGACGCGATCATTACTTGATCGTGCCGACCAAAATGATAACGGAGCGAGACAACATGAAGCGAGTGGACGACGGCTATCTCCTGGCAATCTCTCATGACCGCAGCGAGACGTGGCACTTTGCCGCCGACGCTGGGCTGCGCAATCAAGAGCAACGTGCGAAGATTCTGCCTGATCTGCCCAAGGACCTACCGTTGCCTATCCTGAAATGAATGGCAGTCTATCCTTTGCCTCCTTGCCAACGCATCCAAATATGCTTAAACAATCGTCGTCCGTCTGACTGGAAACTCTGTTCGTGGTATCGAGGAGACGCAACATGATTCGACTGCGCTTGTTGGCCGCGGGGGCTCTCGTAACCGCACTGGCTCTGGTCCTGCTACCCTTGGGACAAGATGTGCGGGCCGACGACAAGGACAAGGAAGAGTCCAAGTTCAATCTCGTCTATGTGCCGACCCCGGAAAAGGTTGTCGAGAAGATGCTCGACATGGCCAAGGTCACCAAGAAGGACATTGTCTTCGACCTGGGCTGCGGCAACGGCATCATGCTGGCCATCGCCGCCAAGACGTACGGCTGCAAGGGCGTCGGCGTCGATCTGAATCCCGTCCGCATCAAGGAATCGAACGAAACCATCAAGAAGTTCGGCGTCCAGAAGCTGGTCGAGATCCGCCAGGGTGATGCCCTCAAGGTCAAGGACTTTAACAAGGCGTCGGTGGTCGTGCTCTACATGCTCCCCGAGTTCATGAACTGGCTCGAGCCAATCGCCAAGAAGACTCTCAAGCCGGGCACGCGCATCGTCTCCCACGACTACAAGTGGGACACCAAGTGGGAACCGGACGTGACCATCGAGTTCAAGGGCCCGGAGCGCACGCACACGCTCTACATGTGGACCGTCAAGAAGTAAGGATGACCGATGAATGATGAATCTAAGGTTTTGCAAAGCTGCAGCTGGCCTTGTCAAAATGGGCAATTTCGTTCAAATTCCTGGTAATTTCACATGGCGCACGACGACCACGGAGGGTCCGGTCATGCCAGGGATTG
>Ga0194128_10005751_pt1 | contig 17145 bp, 20 predicted proteins | sample TA2KigCa65mmetaG_FD_148650 | JGI IMG/M metagenome (GOLD analysis project Ga0194128, IMG submission 148650) | Freshwater microbial communities from Lake Tanganyika, Tanzania - TA2015037 Kigoma Deep Cast 65m | ecosystem: Environmental > Aquatic > Freshwater > Lake | place: Tanzania: Lake...
GCGCCGATCTTCCAGGCCTCGGTGGCCGCGGCGATGGACTACGAGGTGGAGGTGATCTGCACCGCCACCTCGGGGCGCCTGATGAAGAAGGGCGTCGCCGAGAAGCTGGTCGTCAAGGAAGGCTCGACCAAGACCGTCTACGACTTCATCAAGGACGCGCACGAGGCGGGCGCGAAGTTCTACTGCTGCTCGCCAAACCTCGACCTGTTCGACATGAAGGCCGAGGATCTGATCCCGGAGTGCGCCGGCATCGTCGGCGGCGCCCACCTCATCGAAGAGGTGATGGAAGGCGACAGCAGGGTGCTGACCTACTGATTGACATGTCTTACGCCGACAGCACCCGCGTCCAGCAGCACATCGGCGACCCGGTGGGAGACGGCGCGCCGCTGCCGCGCGCCAAGCTAGAGCAGATCTTCGCCGACATCCAGTCGGACCTGCGCTACGACCACGAGCTGAACGGGTGCCTCAACTGCGGCATCTGCACCGCCACCTGCCCGGCGGCGCATTACTACGACTTCAGCCCGCGCGAGATCGTGCAGCTGCTCTGGACCGAGAACCTGGAGGGCATCTACGAGGCCATGCAGGAGAAGATCTGGGCCTGCGCCCAGTGCTACACCTGCGCCGCGCGCTGCCCGTTCGGCAACTCCCCCGGGGGGCTGGTGATGCTGATGCGCGAGACCGCCATCAAGCACCAGATGGAATCGGCCAAGAACGTGCTGCGCCCGTTCAGCCGCGTCATGCTCAAGCTGATTTCGACCGGCAACCAGCTCGCGCCGGACATGATCAACAAGGACCATTTCGCCGACTGGGGCCCGAACATCTCCAAGGTCGAGGCGCCGCTGAAGCTGCTGCGCAAGGCAATCCCGATGCCGACGCTGAATACCACCGCCACGGCCTGGGAGGTGAACCTGAAGACCTCGGTGGAGCTCTACACCATCTGGGAAATGACCGGGGTGCTGGGCCAGCTGGAGGGCATCGACGAGAACCTGTTCGATGTCATCACCGACATCATGGACGAGAAGCGCGAGGACTGGAAGGACTTCCTCGCCGACCAGGACGACGCCTGAGGAGGCAGCGATGACCGACAGGACCAACGAGCGATTCACCGGCCATGGCGCCGAATGGCGCGACGCGAAACTCACCCCGGCCGAGGCGAAGACCGCCACCGCCTGGGTGGAGCTGAAGGTGGACAAGCGATCGATGCTGACGCAGAAGGACCGCGTCGAGGACGTGCGCGACGCGATGTGGCAGCTGGAGAGGGACGGCGAGATCGTCGTCCACCGCGTCTCGGACGAACACCGGCCGGCGATGGTGAAGACGCTCTACGGCTGGGACAAGAAGATCCCCACCACGCGCCTGTGGCACCACAAGTCCTGCGGCCAGTGCGGCAACATCCCGGGCTACCCGGCCTCCCTGCTGTGGCTCATGAACCGCATGGACATCGAGTACCTGGACGAGACCGACCAGACCTCCTGCACCGCCTGGAACTACCACGGCTCGGGCATCGGCAACCTGGAGAGCCTGGCGGCGGTGTTTCTGCGCAACTTCCACCAGGCCTACGTCGCGGCCAAGGCGCAGGGGCTGCCGGACGGCTACTACTTCCCGCTGGTGCACTGCGGCACCTCGTTCGGCAACTACAAGGAGGTCCGTTCCTACCTTGTCCACTCGGCCAAGCTGCGCGAGAACGTGAAGCGCATCCTCGCCAAGCTCGGGCGCCTGGTGGACGGCAAGCTGCTGATCCCGGAGGAGGTGGTGCACTACTCCGAGTGGCTGCACGTGATGCGCGAGCGCATCGCGGGCATGCGCCAGATCGATGTCAGCCGCATCCGCGCCACCATCCACCCGGCCTGCCACGTCTACAAGATGGTGCCGGCCGACGCGATCTACGACGACTCGATCCTCGGCGGCAACCGGCTCGCCGTGTCCACCGGCATCATGCAGGCCCTGGGCACGCAGGTGATCGACTACCAGACCTGGTACGACTGCTGCGGCTTCGGCTTCCGCCACATCATCTCCGAGCGCGAGTTCACGCGCTCCTTCGCCATCGACCGCAAGATCAGGGTGGCGGTGGAGGAGGCGAAGGCGGACGTGATGATCGGCCACGACACCGGCTGCATCACCACGCTGGACAAGAACCAGTGGATCGGCAAGGCCGCCGGCAAGGGCTTTGAACTGCCGGTGCTGGCCGACTGCCAGTTCGCGGCGCTGGCCTGCGGCGCGCACCCCTACAAGATCGTGCAGTCGCACTGGCACGCCTCGCCCACCGAGACCCTGATGGAGAAGATGGGCATCGACTGGGAGGCGAAGAAGGCCGAGTTCGTCGGCTACCTGGAGCAGATCAAGGCGGGCAAGCAGGAGAACCTCTACGACCCGCGCCGCATGATCACCTCCGGCCCGGGCTACATCCCGATCAAGGCGGCGCCATGAGCAAGCCGGTGCTGATCGTGGGCGCCGGGCCCGCGGGCCTGGCCGCGGCCGGCGCGCTGGCCGGCGCTGGCCAGCCGGTCGTGCTGGTGGACAAGGAATCGCGGCTGGGCGGCGCGCCCATCCTGTCGGGCTACGCCAAGCTGGTGCCCACCGGCGAATGGGCGAAGGACGCCATCGGCGGCATGGTGCGGCGGGTTGAGCAGGATGCGCTGGTGATGGTGAAGAAGGGCGCCCGGGTCGAGAGCTTCGAGGGCGAGCCGGGCGGCTTCCGCGCCATGTTGTCGGACGGCGCGAGCCTCGAGGCGGGCGCGGCGATCCTCGCCACCGGCTTCACGCACTTCGATTCAGTGAACAAGCCCGAGTGGGGCTTCGGCACCTTCCCGGACGTGGTGACCACGACGCAGGTGGAGCAGATGATCTCCTCGGGCCGCGGCGTGCGCTGCCCCTCCGACGGCAGGAAACCCCAGCGCGTGGCGATCCTGCTCTGCGTGGGCTCGCGCGATCGCCAGATCGGGCGCGAGTGGTGCTCCAAGATCTGCTGCACGGTGTCGTGCAACATCGCCATGGAGATCCGCGAGGAGCTGCCGGAGTGCCATGTCTACATCTACTACATGGACATCCGCACCTACGGCCTGAACGAGACCTTCTATTGGAAGAGCCAGGAGGAGTTCAAGGTCAAGTACATCAAGGCGCGGATCGCGGAAGTCACCTCCGACGGCCAGAAGCTGATCGTCAAGGGCGAGGACACGCTGGTGAAGCGCCCGATCACCATCCCGTTCGACATGGTGGTGCACGCCATCGGCATGGACCCGAACGTGGAGAACAAGTCCATCGCCGGCGTGTTCGGCGTCGGCCTGCAGGAACACGGCCATATCGCGCGCGGCAGCTACGGCGCGAGCAGCGCGACCTCGCGCCCGGGCGTGTTCGTCGCTGGCGCCGCGACCGGGCCCGAAACCATCGATGATTCGATCGCGCAGGGTAACGCGGCGGCGATGGCGGCGCTTGCGATGCTGCGCCGCAAAGCCGCGGCCTGAGGCATGGCAGGCGCCCAGCCCATGGTCCGCACCGAGCGGCCGCGGCTCGAGCTCTCCGGGCCGAAACTGCGGCTTTCCTTCGAGGCGCTGGTGTCGCGCGCCGAGGAGCAGGGCGGCGTCGAGGCATACGTCGGCGGACTCAAGCTCAAGTCCATGCTGTTCCGGGATACGCTCGCGGGCGAGCTGGATCTGGCCACGCTGCGCGCGCTGTGCGCGCACATGGCCACGGTGCGGCGCCGCGCCGGGGCCTACCTGGAGCCGGATGCCTTCGGGGCGACCGGCGGCCGCATCCGGCGCCTGCTGGAGGGGCGCGAGGACACCACGACGGCGGATGCGCGCATCGCGCGCTTTTGCGCCGAGTTCCCCCAGGACCGCGAACACCGCTGGGTGCGGGACCTCGCCGCCGAGCTGCTGCACTATGCCGACCCGGAGCGCTACCCCCTGATGCAGCGCTGGGTCTGGGATGCGCGCACCAACACCGGGGTGCTGCGCGAAATCTGGCACGGCGAGAACGTCGACCGAATCACCATCGGGGTGCCGGACGACTACGCCACCTTCCTCGTTCTGCGCGAGGAGCTGGCGCAGTACCTGGCCTCGAACGGCGTGTTCCGTGACGTGCTGTTCTACGTCGACGTGCTCACCGCGCAGGTCTACGCCGACTACATCGGCGAGCGCGGCGGCACCTACCTGCGCACCGACTTCGCCACGCCCGAGGACCCGATGCTGCACACGCGGCGCATCCTCGGCCTGGACGGGGTGGACGCCTCGGGCCGCACCCGGCTGAAGACGAGCGACGGCACCGCGGTGGTCGTGGGGGCGAACTGACATGGCGATCCATGAGAAGTCGCTCATCCGGCCGGAGGACCTGAAGGTCCAGGACAAGGTGGTGTTGGACGGCGTGGACGTCTCCGGCCACTGGAGCACGTTCATCCAGTCGCGCGTGGTCACCGACTATAACGAGGCGCTGGAGGAGGAGATCTCGGCGCTGCCCGGGGGCGAGCACATCCACCGCTGCTGGCAGTGCGGCTCCTGCACCAACTCCTGCACCGTGAACGCGGTCAACCCGGACTTCAACCCGCGCTTCTGGATCTACCTGGTCCGCATGGGCATGGAATCCGAGCTGCTGCGCGACAAGGACATCATCTGGCAGTGCGTATCGTGCAACAAGTGCACCTACGCCTGCCCGCGCGACGTGATGCCCGAGGGCGTGATGAAGGCCACCGCGCACTGGCTGGAGCTGAAGGGCCACGTGCCGAAGTCGAAATCGACGCAGTTCGACGAGGAGTTCACCGCGCAGGTGGTGGCCACCGGCAAGATCGAGGAAGGCCGCATCATCCGCAACTTCTTCGCCCGCACCGGCCAGCCGCTGCTGCAGGACTGGCTGCTCGAGATGGCCAAGCGCGTGGTGCGGCGATTGCCGTTCAAGCAGGGACTCGCCATGGGCTGGGCGGCCCTGTTCCGGCCGCGCACGCGCAAGTGGGCGAAGGCCTCGGCGGCGCTCGGCGAGTACATCCATGAGCAGGAAGCCAGGAACAGAAAGGCGCTCAACCTTGAATAAGTACCAGCGAGTGGCGTACTACCCCGGTTGCGCGCTGGAAGGCACCGGACACGCCTACAACGCCTCCACCAAGGCGGTGGGCAAGGCGCTCGGCCTGGAGCTGCACGAGGTCGCCGACTGGAACTGCTGCGGGGCGATGGAAGTCAAGAACGTCGATCCCCAGGTGCAGACTTACCTGTCCTCGCGCGTGATGGCCATCGCCGTCCACGAGATGAACGCCAAGGTGGTGATGGCGCCCTGCAACGGCTGCTACCACAACCTGAAGAAGGCCGAATACGATCTCGCCAACGACGAGGCATCGCGCCAGGTCGTGGACCGGATCTCGAAGAAGGCCGGGCACGAGACCTACCGGGCGGGGACTCTGGAGACCATCCACGCGCTGGACTGGATCAAGGACGGCATCGGCGAGCAGGAGCTGAAGCGCCGCCTGAAGGGTTCGCTGAAGGGCCTGAAGGTCGCCAATTACTACGGCTGCATGTACACGCGGCCGCGACACATCTTCCCGGAAAAGGACCGGGGCCCGGGCAGCGAGTCCACCTCGCAGCCGCACTTCATGGACGACCTGCTAGCGGCCGCCGGCGCCCAGAACGTGGACTTTCCGCTGAAGACCGCCTGCTGCGGCGGCGCGCACACGCTCTCGGACAGCGACACCTCCACGAAGCTGGTGCTCAACATCCTGCAGGCGGCCGAGGCCGCGGGCGCGGAGGTGATCGCCACCGAGTGCCCGACCTGCCATTCCGGGCTGGAGATGCACCAGGTGCGCGCCGAGAAGGTGCTGGGCAGGAAGACCAAGGTGCGCATGCTGTACTTCACGCAACTGCTTGGCGTTGCGCTGGGCGTGGGCCCGCGCAAGCTCGGGGTGCACGAGAACGTGTCCGATGGCCTCGCGCTGCTGAAGGAAAAGGGCCTCGCATGAGCGCGGCCCGGGACGCGCTGCTCGCGCGCGCCGAAGCGGTGCTGGAGGACTGGGTGCGCGCGCGCGGCGAGACCCCGACACAGGAGGCCGTGGAGACCTTCCGCCTGCTCGCGCTGCACCGCCAGGGCGCGCGCGGGGTGCCCAGCTTCAACGCCTGCCGGGAGACCTGTCGCGAGGTCGCGTACCACTACAATCTGCTCGCGGCGGGGGCGGATGCGCGCACCGAGCGCATGATGCAGATGCTGGTGACCCACCTGGAGCTGTTCGTGCGGGGGAAGATGCAAACCGAGGGGCTGGGCGAGTTCTGCTGCGCCTCCCGGCCGGTGCGAAACAAGGGGGAACGGATCGATGGCTAACGTACGCGGCTGCAACCTGCCCGACGACCTGCTCTACGACGTCGACAACCACATCTGGTACCAGGAGCTCGGCGACGGCACCGTCAAGCTCGGCATGACCACCGTGGCCACCGCGATGGCCGGGCAGCTGGTGGCCTTCACGCCGAAGAAGGCCGGGCGTTCCGTGGAGGCCGGCAAGTCCTGCGCCACGGTGGAGTCCGGCAAGTGGGTCGGGCCAGCCAAGGCCGCCTTCGAGGCCTCGGTGGTCGCGGTCAACGAGGACCTGGCGGGCAAGCCCTCGCTCGCCAACGAGGACCCCTACGGCGCAGGGTGGCTGGTGATCCTCAAGCCCGCGGACTGGGCCGCGGCCAAGGGCACCCTCACCCCGGGCGCGCAAGTCGCGCCCAAGTACGAGGCCAAGATGGCTGCCGACAACTTCAAGGGCTGCGCTTGACCATGGATCGCGCGGAGGCGATCGCGGACATGAACATGGGCGAGCTGCAGGCGCGCGCCCTGCGCGCCGCGGGGCTGCTCAAGGCCATGTCCAACCCGGTGCGCCTGATGGTGCTGTGCCAGCTCGCCGAGTCCGAGAAATCGGTGGGCGAGCTCGAGAGGGTCGCAGCCGTGAGCCAGTCGGCGCTGTCGCAGCACCTGGCGCTGCTGCGCGAGCGCGGCCTGGTGCGCAGCCGCCGCGACGGGCAATCCATCTTCTATTCGCTGGACGGACCGGAGGCGCCGGCGCTGCTGGCCGCGCTCTACGAGGTGTATTGCCGCAACGTGCGTCCCATGCGCCCGGGGCCCAGGCGCCGGCTGGCCCGGGCCTAGTCCTGCGGCCTCGGCACCGGCGTGGACAGGCAGCCCAGCAACCGCTCCAGGCGCAAGCGATGCAGTTCCTGCCATGCCGGCGCCATGCGGTCCTCGTCGCCCGCGAACGCCGCGCGCAGGAATGCCGCCAGGGGCTGCTGTAGTTCCGCGGTGCGCGCCTCGCCCGGCGTCCAGCCGACGTGCGAGCCCTGCTCCACGAACATCGCCTCGTCCGCCGCGTCGCGCTTCAGTTCCAGCAGCCGGCGCAGGCGCGCGAGGTCCTCGCGCAGCAGCTGCGCCCGGAACAGGCTCTCCTCGCCGGCCAGTTGCCGCTCGAGTTCGGCGATCAATCGCATGCCTTGATTCTACAGGCCCAGACCATGACCGAAGCCACCCCCGCCCAGCTCGCGCCCTACGTCACCTGGGGCGCGTTCGCCCTTGCGTTCGTCTTCGGCGCCGTCGGCAACAGGACCAACTTCTGCACCATGGGCGCGGTCTCCGACTGGGTGAACATGGGCGACCTCGGACGCATGCGCATGTGGCTGCTCGCGATCGCAGTGGCGCTGCTGGGGTCCTCCGGCCTGCACCTTGCCGGGATCGTGGACCTGTCCAAGTCGATCTACCAGGCGCCCAACTTCACCTGGCTGGCGTACATCGTGGGCGGGTTCCTGTTCGGCGTCGGCATGACGCTGGGCTCGGGCTGCGGCTCCAAGACCCTGATCCGCATCGGCGGCGGCAACCTGAAGTCCCTGGTGGTGTTCGTGTTCCTCGGCATCGCCGCCTACATGACGCTGCGCGGGCTGTTCGGCGCCTTGCGCGTCAACGTGCTGGAGCAGGCTTCGGTCGCGCTGTCGACCGGCCAGGACCTGCCCTCGCTGCTGGCCGCCGGCACCGGCGTGGCCAAGGCAACCTGGATCGGGGTCCTCGCCGGCACGATCGGGCTGGCGCTGGTTGCGTTTGCCTACGCCAGCGCCCAGTTCCGTGCCAACTTCGACTACACGCTGGGCGGCGTGGTCACCGGGCTGGTGGTGGTGGGCGGCTGGTACGTGAGCGGGAAGCTGGGCTACCTCGCCGAGGACCCGAACACGCTGCAGGAGGCGTTCGTGGCCACCAACACCGGGCGCATGGAGTCCTTCTCCTTCGTCTCGCCCATGGCCTTCACGCTCGACTACCTGATGCTGTGGACCGACAAGTCGAAGATCATCACCTACGGCATCGCCTCGGCCGCCGGCGTGGTCGCCGGCTCGGCGGCCTACGCGCTCGCCTCGCGCAGCTTCCGCTGGGAGGGCTTCCGCGACGCCGAGGACACCGCCAGCCACATCATCGGCGGCATCCTGATGGGCTTCGGCGGCATCACGGCCCTTGGCTGCACCATCGGCCAGGCGGTCACCGGCGTCTCGACGCTGGCGCTTGGCTCGTTGGTCACCTTCGCCGCCATCGTCGCCGGCTCGGCGCTGACGATGAAGGTGCAGTACTGGCGGATGGGCGGCTAGGGACGGGCGGCGGCCGCCTGCACCAAGCGGATCGCGGCCGCCAGCACCTCGTTGCGCGCCTGGTGCAGCGGGTAGTGCGCGCTGCCCGGGATGCGCAGCCGCTCCAGCCGGCCGGGCAGCAGCGCCGCCAGGGCCTCCAGCTGCGCGACCGAGAAGAACTCGTCGTCCTCGCCCTGGATCGCGAGCACCGGGCAACGCGCCTGCGACACATGGCGTTCCAGTCCCCAGCTCGTGCCCAAGGCCTGCGCCGTCCAGACCTCGACCAAGCGGGCGAAGAGGCTCTCCGTGTTCGCGCCATGGTGGCGCCGCAGCCGCGCCTTCAGGTCGCCCGCCTCGAAGTCGCGGATCTGGCCGCGGATCTGGTCCAGCGTGCGTTGTTCGACAAACAGGTGCGGTGACAGGGCGATGACGCCGCGCGCGCGCCCGGGAAAGGCGCCAGCAAAGGCGAGTGCGATGGAGGCGCCGTCCGACTGGCCCACCAGGATCGCCTGGCGCACGCCGACCTGATCGAGCACTTCCGGCAGCGATTCAAGCGCCTCGCGCAGCAGGTAGTCGCGGTCGTGCGGGGGTGCGAGCGGCTCGGAGTCGCCCGACCCCCGGCGGTCGTAGAGCAGCGCGCCGCAGCCGGTGGCCTTCACCAACTGGTCAGGAAAATCGCGCCACAGGCGCACGCTGCCCAGTGCGTCGTGCAGGAACACAAGGGACGGTCTGGCGCCGGGAAGCGGGCCGCGCCAGTGCCCGCGCAGGCGATGCCCCGCGGCGCGGAAGGTCTTCTGCGCCAGCGCCTGCTCGACCGCCTCGCGGAAATCCAGGGGCGACAGGCCGGGCATCTCGCAGGGGCGTTCCGCGAAGAAGGCCGCCACGGCCTCGCCCGCTCCGCAGACCGCCAAGCCTCGCAGGCGCGCCTCGAGGTCGTAGAGCGCGCGCGGTGGGCTGAGGAAGAAGTCGCCGGTGATCAGCGCTTCGCGGACACGGTCGCGCGCCGGGCCCTCGAGCCGCACGTCGGCCCGGATGGTGCCGCCGCGGCGCACCAGCGTCGCCGACACCTCCGGCGGGTCGCCGGCGGGAACATCCAGCAGGTGCACGAACTCGTCGCTGCCGAACTGCTCGTCGAACAGCTTCCGCGCCAGGCGTTCCTCGTCCTCGGTCGACGCGCCCCATTGCGGATCGAGCCCAAGATGTTCCCGGAAACCCTCCAGCAGCGCGGCGTGGATCTCCTCAAGCGGCGGCACGCGGCCGAGGATCTCGTGCAGGCTGGTGACGCGGCGCCGTGCATCCTCCAGATCGCGCCGCGCCAGCTTCTCCACCGGGATGCGCAGCGCCTCGATCATGCGCAGGGGATCGAAGTCCACCAGCAGCGTGCCCTGGAAGAACACGATGTCGCCGTCGATGACGCCGCCGGTGCCGCTCAGCTTGCGACCCTCGACCTCGATGTCGTTTCGCGGACGGAATTCCGCCGGCACGCCGAGGCGCTTCAGGCCCGCGGCGGCCGCGGCGCAGATGCGCGCCGTGATCACGGCGAGGTCGGTCCCGAGCGCGCGGCGATCGAGCACCAGCTCCCAGCCCATCTGGCCTTCGTCCAGGTACAGGCCGCCGCCGCCGGTGATGCGCCGCCCGAGCTCGATGCCGTTGGCCGCGCAGTGCTCGAGGCGCACCTCGTGGCTGAGCATCTGGTGCAGGCCCACCAGGGCGCAGGGGCGAAAGCGCAGGAAGCGGATGGTCTCCGGGCTGCGCCCCGCGTTGCGCGACTCGATCAGCGCTTGGTCGAAGGCGACGTTCTCCCGCCCGGAGCGCGCGCCGGTGTCGATGACGCGGACCGGGCGGCTGGCAGCCAGCGCGGCGTTAGAGCGTTCCAGGATAGTGCCCGCCGTCCATGAGAAGGTTCTGGCCGGTGATGTAGCCGGCGTGGACGCTGCACAGGAAGGCGCAGGCGGCGCCGAACTCCTCGATGGTGCCGAAGCGCTTGGCCGGATTGCCCTCGGCGCGCGCCCTGGCCAACTCATCGACGGTCTTGCCCAGCTTCTGGGCGTTGAAGATGAAATTGCCGCGCAGCCGGTCGGTGTCGAACGGCCCGGGCAGCAGGCCGTTGATGGTGACGTTGTGCTGCACCGTCTGGCGCGACAACCCGGCGACGAAGCCGGTGAGGCCGGTGCGCGCGCCGTTGGACAGGCCCAGCTCCGGAATGGGCAGCTTCACCGCGCCGGAGGTGATGTTGACGATGCGCCCGAACTTGCGCGCGATCATGCCGTCCACCGTGGCCTTGATGAGCTCGATCGGCGTCAGCATGTTGGCATCGAGCGCCTTCACCCAGTCCTCGCGCGACCAGTTGCGGAAGTCCCCGGGGGGCGGGCCGCCGGCGTTGTTCACCAGGATGTCCACCTGCGGGCAGGCGGCGAGCGCCGCGGCGCGGCCCTCCGGCGTGGCGATGTCGCCGGCCACGGCGGTGACCTTGGCGCCGGTCGCCTTGCGGATTTCCGCCGCGGTGGCCTCGAGCGCCTCCTTGCCGCGCGCGGTGATGACGAGGTTCACGCCTTCGTTCGCCAATGCTATCGCGCAACCCTTGCCCAGTCCCTTGGAGGCGGCGCAGACGAGCGCGTGCTTGCCCTTGATACCCATGTCCATTGCGTGATTTCCTTTCCGATGAAAACTAGCGCCGTTTGCCGAGGATCGACCCCAGCACGCCACGGATGATCTCGCGTCCTACCGCCGAACCGATAGTGCGTACCGTGCTCTTGGCGAGGGTCTGCGCCAGGCCGTCGTGCTGGCCGCCGCGCGGCCCGGTGCGGCCGAACAGGAAATCGGCGAGTGCATTGGAGGCGGGCTTCTGCGCCCCGCCGGCGGGCGCCGCGGCCCCGCCAGCCGGAGCGGCTTGCTGCGCCCGCGCCTTCAGCTTCTCGTAGGCCGACTCGCGGTCCACCAGCTTCTCGTAGTGCCCCGCGACCGGCGAGGCGGCGATGAACTGCCTGCGCTCGGAGGCGGGGATCGGCCCCAAATGGCTGCCCGGCGGCACGATGAAGGCGCGCTCGGTGACGCCCGGCCGTCCTTTCTCGTCCAGCAGGCTCACCAGCGCCTCGCCCACGCCCAGTTCGGTGATCGCCTGCTCGATCTTCAGCTTCGGGTTCGGGCGCATGGTCTGGGCTGCCGACTTGACCGCCTTCTGGTCTTTGGGCGTGAAGGCGCGCAGCGCGTGCTGCACCCGGTTGCCCAGCTGCCCGAGCACCGATTCCGGGATGTCGAGCGGGTTCTGGGTGACGAAGTACACGCCCACGCCCTTGGAGCGGATCAGGCGCACCACCTGCTCGATTTTCTCCAGCAGCGCCTTGGGCGCATCGTTGAACAGGAGGTGCGCCTCGTCGAAGAAGAACACGAGCTTCGGTTTCTCGAGGTCCCCGACTTCGGGCAGGTTCTGGAAGAGCTCGGCCAGCATCCACAGCAGGAAGGTCGCGTAGAGCTTGGGCGCGTTCATGAGCTTGTCGGCGGCGAGGATGTTGACCACCCCCTTGCCTTGCTCGGCCTGCATCAGGTCGGCGATGTTCAGCATCGGCTCGCCGAAGAAGCGGTCCGCGCCCTGTGTCTCCAGCGCGAGCAGCCCGCGCTGGATGGCGCCGATGGAGGCCGCCGAGACGTTGCCGTACTCGGTGGTGAACTTCGCCGCGTTGTCGCCCACGAACTGCAGCATGGCGCGCAGGTCCCTGGCATCCAGCAGCGCCAGGCCGGCGTCGTCGGCGATCCTGAAGACGAGGTTGAGCACCCCTTGCTGGGTGTCGTTCAGCCCGAGCAGCCGCGCGAGCAGCAGCGGTCCCATGTCGGAGACGGTGGCGCGCACCGGGTGGCCGGCTTCGCCATAGAGGTCCCAGAACACCACCGGGCAGGCCGCGTAGGCGAGCTCGATCTGGAGCCTCTTGGCGCGCTCGGCGACCTTGGCGTTGGCCCCGCCCGGGCGGGCGATGCCGGAGAGGTCGCCCTTCACGTCGGCCAGGAACACCGGCACGCCGATGCCGGAGAAGGCCTGCGCCAGCGCCTGCAGCGTGACGGTCTTGCCGGTGCCGGTGGCGCCGGTGATCAGGCCGTGGCGGTTGGCGAGCGCGGGCAGCAGCTCGAGTGCGGTTTTCCCCGCTTTCGCCACCAGAAGGGGCGCGTCCATGACGGTAAAATTATGACATGGCCGGACACAGCAAATGGGCGAACATCAAGCACCGCAAGGCGGCCGCCGACGCCAAGAAAGGCAAGGTGTTCACTCGCCTGATCAAGGAAATCACCGTGGCCGCTCGCCTGGGCGGCGGCGACCCCGACAGCAATCCGCGCCTGCGCCTGTGCCTGGACAAGGCGCGCGAGGCCAACATGACCAAGGACTCGGTGACGCGCGCGATCCAGCGCGGCACCGGCGAGCTGGAGGGCGTGGCCTACGAGGAGGTGCGCTACGAGGGCTACGGCACCGGCGGCGCCGCGGTGCTGGTGGATTGCCTCACCGACAACCGCACCCGCACCGTGGCCGAGGTGCGCCACGCCTTCACCAAGGCGGGCGGCAACCTGGGCGCGGATGGTTCCGTGGCCTACCTCTTCAAGCACTGCGGCCAATTCGTGTTCGCCCCCGGCGCCCCCGAGGACAAGGTGATGGGGGCGGCGCTGGAGGCCGGCGCCGAGGACGTGCTCGCCAACGAGGACGGCTCGATCGAGGTGCTCAGCGCGCCGGCCGACTTCGACCGGGTCAAGACCGGCCTGGAGAACGCCGGCCTGAAGCCGGAACTGGCCGAGATCACCATGAAGCCGGTGAACGAGGTCGCGGTCGCGGGCGAGGACGCGGCGCGGCTCAGGCGCCTGCTCGAGGCGCTCGAGGGCCTGGACGACGTGCAGGAGGTCTACACCACCGCTTCCCTGGAACAGTGAGAATCCTCGGCATCGATCCGGGGCTGCGCATCACCGGGTTCGGCGTCCTCGAGAAGTCGGGCAACAAGCTGCGCTATGTCACCAGCGGGACGGTGAGCTCGGGCGGGGGCGACCTCGCCACGCGCCTCAAGGTGCTGCTCGAGGGCCTCGCCGAGGTGATCGCGGCGCAGCGGCCGCAGGAAGTGGCCATTGAGAAGGTCTTCGTCAACGTCAATCCGCACTCCACGCTGCTGCTGGGGCAGGCGCGCGGCACCGCCATCTGCGCCGCAGTGATCGCCGGCCTCCCGGTCGCGGAGTACACTGCGCTGCAGGTCAAGCAGGCGGTGGTCGGCCAGGGCCACGCAGGAAAGGAGCAGGTCCAGCACATGGTGAAAAGGCTGCTTGCGCTGCCCGGGGATCCCAGCGCCGATGCCGCCGACGCGCTCGCCTGCGCCATCTGCCATGCCCATTGCGCCGCGCTGGGCGCAGTCAGCACCCGCAGCCTGCGCATGAAGAAGGGGCGCCTGGTTTGATCGGAAGGATCGCGGGAAAGCTGGTGGCCAAGCACCCGCCGCAGGTGCTGGTGGAGGTGAGCGGCCTTGCCTACGAGGTGGACGTGCCGATGAGCACGTTCTATGCGCTGCCGGCCACCGGCGAGGCGGTGACCCTGCACACGCACCTGGTGGTCCGGGAAGACGCGCATATCCTGTTCGGCTTCGGCACGCAGGAGGAGCGCGCGGCGTTCCGGCAGCTGATCCGCATCTCCGGCATCGGCGCGCGCACCGCGCTCGCGGTGCTCTCGGGGCTGTCGGTCGCTGAACTCGCGCAGGCGGTGGCGATGCAGGAGCCGGCGCGGCTCACCAGGGTGCCGGGCATCGGCAAGAAGACCGCCGAGCGGCTGCTGCTGGAGCTGAAGGGCAAGCTGGCCGAGGCGCTGCCCTCGGAGGTGAAGTCGGGCGGCAACGGCGATGTACTGAACGCCCTGGTCGGGCTGGGCTACAGCGAGAAGGAGGCCCTGGTCGCGGTGAAGGGGCTGCCCGCCGGGATCGGGCTCGCCGAGGGCATCCGGGCGGCGCTGAAGGGGCTGGCGAAGGGCTAGGGCGGGGCCGTATTCAACCAAGCGGTTACATTTCGCCTCATTGCGCAGGCTTTGATTCGGCGGCAAGTAGCGTCACGTAGCGAAGGTAGCTGAAGATCCGGCCCCGCGGCGACCCTTCAGCCTGCGAACCACGCCGATGCGCCCGGGGCATATCCCCCCCGCCCGCATCAAAAAACGGCAACCCCTCGACCCGGTAAGATACGCCATGGCGGTAGAAACAGACCGGCTCATCTCCGCGGCGCCGAGCTCCGCGCAGGAGGAGCAGATCGAGCGCTCGCTGCGCCCGGCCACGCTTGCCGAATACGTCGGGCAGCAGAAGATCCGCAGCCAGCTGGAGATCTTCATCCAGGCGGCCCGGGGCAGGAGCGAGGCGCTCGACCACGTGCTCCTCTTTGGGCCCCCGGGCCTGGGCAAGACGACCCTCGCTCACATCATCGCCCGCGAGATGGGCGTCAGCCTGCGCCAGACCTCGGGCCCGGTGCTGGAGCGGCCCGGCGACCTCGCCGCGCTGCTCACGAACCTGGAGCCGCGCGCCGTCCTGTTCATCGACGAGATCCACCGCCTATCGCCGGTGGTGGAGGAGATCCTCTATCCCGCGCTGGAGGACTACCAGATCGACATCATGATCGGCGAGGGTCCGGCGGCGCGCTCCATCAAGCTGGACCTGCCGCCCTTCACCCTGGTCGGGGCGACCACCCGCGCCGGCATGCTGACCAACCCCTTGCGCGACCGCTTCGGCATCGTGGCGCGGCTGGAGTTCTACGGCGCCGAGGATTTGAAGCGGATCGTGCAGCGCTCGGCGCGGCTGCTGGAGGTGGCGCTGGCCGACGAGGGCGCCGCCGAGATCGCCGGCCGCTCCCGGGGCACGCCGCGGATCGCGAACCGGCTCCTGCGCCGGGTGCGCGACTACGCGCAGGTGAAGGCCGACGGCCGGGTCACCAAGGCGGTGGCCGAGGCCGCGCTCGCGATGCTGGACGTGGACGCGCTGGGCCTGGACCTGATGGACCGCAAGCTGCTGCTGGCCGTGATCGAGAAGTTCGGCGGCGGCCCGGTGGGTCTGGAGAACCTCGCCCACGCCATCGGCGAGGAGGCCGACACCATCGAGGACGTGCTCGAGCCCTACCTCATCCAGTGCGGCTACCTGCAGCGCACCCCGCGCGGGCGGATGGCGACGCTCACCGCCTACCGGCATTTCGGCATCGTCGCGCCCCGGGCGGCCGCCGACCTGCTGTCGGACCCCAACGGCGCTTGAATCCGTTGCGCTCGAATACGTTCCAGGTCCGGGTGCGCGTCTACTACGAAGACACTGACCTGGGCGGCGTGGTCTACTACGCCAACTACCTGCGCTTCTTCGAGCGCGCGCGCAGCGAGTGGCTGCGCAGCCTCGGGGTGAACCAGCAGCGCATGGCCGCGGTCGAGGGGCTCGGGTTCGTGGTGGCGCGCGCCGAGGTCGACTTCCGGATCGGGGCGCGCCTGGAGGAGCTGCTGACGGTGAGCGTGAAGCCGGTGGAGGTGAAGCGCAGCTACCTCTGGCTGGAGCAGGAAGCGAGGCTGGAGGATGGGCGGCTGTGCGCCGGGGCGCGCATCCAGGCGGCCTGCGTGAGGCACAAGGACATGAAAGCGCAACCCCTGCCCGAAGCGCTGACCGCGAGGATCGCAGCATGAACGTGACGCAGGACATGGATCTGTGGAACCTGGTCATGAACGCCTCGGTCGTGGTGAAGGCGGTGATGCTGCTCTTGCTGGCAGTGTCCTTCATGTCCTGGATGTTCATCTTCCGTAAGTGGTTCGCCATTCGCAGCACCCGCGCGCAGACCGAGCAATTCGAGCGCGAGTTCTGGAGCGGCAACGACATCAACGCCCTCTACCAGGGCTCGGTCAACGCGCGCCACAGCATCGGCAGCCTGGAGCGCATCTTCGAGGCGGGCTTTCGCGAGTTCACCAAGCTGCGCGGCCAGCGCGGCACCGAGCCCTCGGTGATGGTGGACGGCGCCCGCCGCGCCATGCACGCCACCTACCAGCGCGAGATGGACATGCTGGAGCGCCACCTTGCGTTCCTCGCCTCCACCGGCTCGGTGAGCCCCTACGTGGGGCTGTTCGGCACGGTGTGGGGAATCATGCACGCGTTCCGCAGCCTGGCCAGCGTGCAGCAGGCCACGCTCGCCCAGGTCGCGCCCGGGATCGCGGAGGCGCTGATCGCCACCGCCATCGGGCTGTTCGCGGCGATCCCGGCGGTGGTGGCCTACAACCGCTTCTCGCACGACATCGACCGCATCGCGATCCGCTTCGAGAGCTTCATGGAGGAGTTCTCCAACGTGCTGCAGCGCCAGGCCGTGATCCGCTAGGGATGCCGCGGCTGCACAGCAAGCGCGGCCCGATGCACGAGATCAACGTCGTGCCGTACGTCGACGTGATGCTGGTGCTGCTGGTGATCTTCATGGTCACCGCGCCACTGGTGACCCCGGGGGTGATCGAGCTGCCCTCGGTGGGCGCGGCGAGCGCGCCGAAGCTGGCCCCGGTCGAGGTGATCATCAGGGAGGACCGCTCGCTCTCGGTGCGCGAGCGCGACCCCGCCGGGCGCATCCTCAGCGAGCGCGCGATCGCGATCGGCGA
>Ga0194128_10005753_pt1 | contig 17142 bp, 15 predicted proteins | sample TA2KigCa65mmetaG_FD_148650 | JGI IMG/M metagenome (GOLD analysis project Ga0194128, IMG submission 148650) | Freshwater microbial communities from Lake Tanganyika, Tanzania - TA2015037 Kigoma Deep Cast 65m | ecosystem: Environmental > Aquatic > Freshwater > Lake | place: Tanzania: Lake...
AGATCTACCTTATGCTAATTATTTTTTATTTGTTGATGTCAAAAATAAGAAAGAAACTTTAAATTGGTTATGGTTAAAATATTTATCATACAAAAATTCAGATTCTAGAAGTTTTAAAGAATTTTATTCTACGAGATACCATAGATATTTAGCACCAATTACAAGAAAACAAAATTATTTGATTTCAGTAGATCAATTTTTACAATCTGTATTTACACAAGTTTTAAGCTAACAATTATTTAATTATTTTACCAAATATTTTTAGACCAATTAACTTTTTTTCGCGCTCTCTCTCCGCATGTTTAAATATGTTTCCGGAAACCAAAATGACACAAAATGAACTACTTGCAAAATATGATATCAATTATGAAAGTTTTTTTAATAGTAATATTCGTGATGAAGAAGGTTATCCAGAATTATTGCAATCAAAAGAAGACATACATATCTTTTTGTTAGATTATATAAATAATTAAGTTTTTATTATTTTTCCCATAGAATCAAAGCCGGCGTTTTAAATGTGCAAAGGTGTAAATCGTGTCATTTAAAATAGTCCTCGCTGTAAAATAAAAAAAATCTAGTATAATAATATATGAATAATAATATTAGTAGTTTAATAAATACTATTAATAGTAAGAATTCATTACCTTCCGGAACAGTTGCTAGTTTTGCAGGTAATAATGCTCCAAAAGGATGGTTATTATGTAATGGTGATACAGTATCTCGAGTAACTTATAAATCTTTATTTGAAATAATTGGAACTACATTCGGTAATGGTGATGGAGAATCTACATTTAATCTTCCTGACTTAAGAGGTAGAGTTATTGTCTCTGCTGGTCAAAACGTTCAAGCTACTTTAACTAATCGTGTTTTAGGTGCAGTTGGTGGTGAAGAAAATCACACTTTAACTCTTAATGAAATTCCAGCACATACTCATACATATGATAAACAAAATGGAGTTCAAAACATTAATGCACCAGACACTGCAGGTGTTACTGCAGCCAATGATCCAATAACAGTTACAAACACTAGTTCAGCTGGAGGTGGTCTTCCTCATAATGTTATGCAACCATTTATTGTTCTCAATCACATAATTAAAATTTAATTATATAAAAATATCTTAAAGAAAAAAATCTTTTATATAATTAATATAATGTCCGATTCAGAAAATAAAGGAGAAAAAAAGAAAATATCTAAAGAGTTTGTTGAATCTGTTAAAAGATATCTTGAAGTTGATGATAAACTTAAAGAAATAAAAGAAAAAACAAAAAATCTTAATACTGAAAAGAAACAAAAAGAAGAATTTATTTTAAATTATCTTCAAACAATTGATGAAAAAGTTATTGATGTAGCTGATGGTAAATTAAGAAGAAATATTAGTAAAACACAAGCACCTCTCAAAAAAGAAACAATACAAAAAGCATTAATTGATATTGTAGGTGATGCCAATAAAGCTACAGCAATGACAGAGCAAATTATTAAATCAAGACCAACTATTGAAAGAGTTACATTAAAACGTACCAAAAATAGAATTAAAGAAGCAACAGATCAAAATTAATTTAATACATTAATATAATTTTATATAAAATTTAAATATATATAAAATAAAAAATCTATATTATAATTAATATGTTTGACAATAAATGTATTGATTATTTAAATAATTATTATAAATTTAATGAAGATATAGATTTTAATATAACATTTGATTCTTTAATAAATTTTTGTTTAAATTTTAACAAAAAAAATTTTGGAAAAAATTATTCGAAATCAAATTTTTTTATTCATATAAAAGGTGGTTCAAGTATCAAATATAAATTAAATAATTATTATGGTAATTTAAATCAAAAAATAACAGATGATATTGATATTACACTTGTTCCTTTTGAAAATAATCCAAATGTTAGAATAAGATTAATTGAAGAATTATTTATTGCATTAAAAAAAGAATTTCCAAAATTTATATGGAAATATAAAATGTTTGAAAGAACAACTAAAATCTATTTATATGGTAAAATAATTTTTGACATCGTATTTTATGATAATATAAAACCATGGTATAATGATTTTGATGATAATAGTGATCAATATGTTTTATCAAATATTTCAATAGATGATTATTTTAGTAATTTGAAAAAATTATTTGAATCTAAACTATATAGTCAAGAAATATTAGAAAAAGTAACATTTACTTCATTAGAATGGGATTATCAATCACTTATATTATTACTTAATTTTTATAATAAAAAATATAATGATATTATAGATGGTAAAGATAATATTTATTTGGAAACTGAAATATATAATAAAAAAAAATCTATTAAAAATAAAATTTATAGATATAAGAAAAAATTATTTTATTTATCCAACATGATGATTAATAATAATATTTAGTTTAGTTTATTATTTGAGTTTCTCTGGTTTTATTGGTTTTTAATTCAAAATATTAAAGAATCGACGATCTAAAAATATATTTGAATGCAGAAAATAAGCTTTAATCTTATTAAAATTATTACATAGTAGAATATCAATTAGTTCTTTTATTGATTTAATATATTATATGTTTTTAATTTATCCAAATCAAATTTTAATCCATCAACTGTATCAAAAAAATAAATAAAAATTTAAAAATTTTGATTTATTATTTTTCAATCTATCACGTTTTTTAGATTTATAAAATATATTTAATCCTTCTTTTTAATGTAGGACCATGATTATTTTTATGGTAAAAAAATAAAATTATTATAATCATAAATAATAAAAAACTAAATTTTTTTGACTTAAAATACTATTATATTAATTGATATAATTTGTCATTTATTACAATTTCATGTTCTCTAAAAGTGTGATAATATTTTTCAGTAATTACATATTTAATTCCATTTTCATAATATAAAAAATCTTTACAACCTAATGTTGTATTACATTTGGTACAAACATATTTATCAACATTAATATGTAAAATACAATATGTATTAATAAAATTATTTAATTTTTGTAATAATTGTGGTTTCATTTCTTTATCTAATTCTGTAAACTTTCTATTATCTTCTTCAAATATTACTGTATTACCATTCAGATTCATTTTCGATAATAATTTGGTTTCTTCTAAATCAATATTACTTGACATTATGATATAACTATATTTATATTATAAATAAAAATCAATTTTCTAGACTAAAAAAAATTGAAATATTTATTATATTACCAATTTAAACTATTTTAAAAACCTAATATGAAAATATCTTTTCCTTCCGGGACTCAAGTTGATCCTTCTAAACCACTTGATCAACTTATGGTTCATGCTTCAGAAATTAATTGCTCTTTGTGTGATCTTTCTGAATTACCTCCTTTTATGAACTGTCTGAATTTAAAAAGTCTAGTTTGTTCAGACAATTCAATTGGAAGTTTGGTAATATCAAACTGTCCGCTTTTAAAAACTGTTGAATGTTCAAACTGTAATCTCGAATCTTTGCAAATTGATCGCTGTCCAAAGTTGAAAAGCCTTGATTGCAGTAGAAATCGTCTGACTAAACTTCCTGTTGGCTTGAAATTGAAATTCTTGGATTGTTCTAGCAACCAGCTTTCTGAAATTCCGAGAATGAACAGAATCAGAAAGCTTATTTGTTCGAATAACTGTCTTGTGTATTTACCTGCTATGAAGAAACTAAAAAAGTTATTCTGTTCCAAAAATCAATTGAGCACATTGCCCCGCCCAAAAGGGCTGCGCAAAATGAAATACTTGGATTGCAGCTTCAATCGATTACATGGCATTGCAAAGTATCCGAAAATGAAAATATGTGATTGCTTTGGAAACGTGATTAGACGCGGATCAGCAGCCAGGATTCCTGGAATTGTCACCAACCAATTTTACCATTGGTAAATATTGGTTATATATTTATTATAAATTAATTTAATATTATGATTCATTACTGTGAATAGTTCTAATTCTTGGTAAAATATTCACTATAAAATTCATAGAATATAAAAAATCTTTATTTTATTAATGGTAGACATATTAGTAGTGTGTGGAATAAAAGGTTTTAATAAATTTCATGAAACTATTATAAATGTTATAAATAATAATACTCCAATACCTGTTTCAAAAGAGTCATGTATATTTTATACATTACAAACTATTAATAATTATTTTAATGAAGATGCACCTGCTGATTTATATATATCTAATATTTCAAGTAATTTATTTATATTTGATAGATCATTCGAAGATGCTGTATTTGATGGTGATCAAGATGAAAGTTATTTACCTATAAAAAAATTTAATATTGAACATAATAACAAATTTGATTATATTGTTTTAGAACATTGTCCTACTTTTTTGGAATCAATTATGATTCCAGAATTTGTTAAACACTATAATATGTTAAAACCAAATGGTTATTTTATAATTTTTATTAATCAAAACCTAGGAAAAGATTTTAAATTTTATGAAAATAGTAATTTTCTAATTTTGGATAATATTTTTACAAGAATCAATAATAATGTTTATCAAAAAATGAATAATAATATATATAATATGGAAGCAAATTGTAAAAATTTTATGGAATATTGTACAAATTATATACCACCACCTATTTATGAAGTGTCATCAAAACAGAAATATTTAAAATATAAAAAAAAATATTTAGAACTAACACATAAAAGTATATGAAAAATATTAATGCTTAAATTATAAGTTGTTATAAATTAATAAAGTTATATCCATATAATAAATTAATTGTTATATAGATTTAATATTATGATTCATCACCGTGAATAGAACGTTCGGTTCTAATTCTTGGTAAAATATTTACTGATGTCAATTCTTGGAATAATAATTTGCATGCATGAGGAATTACCACTGCTGATATTCTTGTTGAATTGTGGCATCCTTTGCATCTGTAATAATCTTTGTCAATAACTTTGGAAGCAAACATACCGCATTCATCACATACGTAAACTTTTGAAATATCTGATGTTTCCATTAAACGTTCTTTTAAAAACTGAGCCATGCCGTGAGCGACCATAGCATCTTTTTCCATTTCCTTATGGAACCATTATTTTTAAGAAGTATAATCATCTTAAAAAATAACACTTGTATTCGATATTAAAACCCTAATATAATAAAATATTAGATATAGTGATTTTAAAACCTTGTACAAGTCACCTTTTCAGGTGGGAATAGACTATACCTTAAGCCCATCAAGTTTTAACTTGTTGAACCCATTCCCGTCTAGTCGTTGAGCCTTCTTCTATTAATAGAAGATTGGTTGCGGATTAACCTTGTGTTTAGCTTTTTACCTTACCCTATGCAATTAACATAAGCCACCAAATATTTTCATAATTGGTTTGGTACTAAACTTAAATTTTTAGCATGTATATTATTTTCAATATATTTGTTCAATAATTAAGATACATGCTACAGGTCTTCCCCGCAGTTTGAGAATGTAGCCCGCTATATCACGGACTAGCCAGTAGTTGTAATACTGACTTTTACCGGCAAAATGTTTACCGATTTTAAGACCACCATCACGTGATCTTCCCTCTAATGGTTGTCTGGTTAGTGCTTGTTTTGGACCACGTGCGCGACCATGTACTTTATCTAAAACCATGTGTTTTAGACGAATGTTAAATACTGGTCCTATAAAGATTTCAACATCCATTTGTCTACCAGTGAAACCACAATACATCTTTTCTGTACCATATGGACTGTATCCTAGTTTCTTTAATGCTTCAGGTAATTGTTGAACATTATAATTATTAAATGGAGTACCATCAACAAAGTGACCTGATTCTGCTGCTTCCTTTGATGCTAAACATTCAATGAAGTGACCCAAACTCATACGAGATGGATAACCATGTGGATTCAAAATTAAATCAGGAATTATTCCAGATTCGGTAAATGGCATATCTTTTTGGGGATATGTTATACCAACAGTTCCTTTCTGTCCATGCCTCGAATTTCCACTCAAAACCATCATTCCACATCGTCGCACAACAATAATACCTTCACCATTTGGAACAGTGCAACAATAGACTTTTCCATTGAATGGAATCATTTTATCTGAATTACCTTCAACTTTATCACTAGTCTTTTTAATATTTTTGTTAACAAGTGGTTCAACTTGTTTTTCAATAATAGTCATACGATATGCATTAGCAGTTGATTTAATTACTTTACCAGTATTCTTTCCTGATTTAATTTCTTGAGAACAATGTCCAGCTTCATATTTCAATGAAATATTAGTTGAATAACCAGCATGTAAACATAATCTTTGAAAATCATCAGCTAATTTTTTAGAAGATGTATCATATCTTCTGGTACCATTTTCCATAGTATGACCATCACCCAACATCATACCATCAATTAATTCACAACATAAATCAGGTGTTAAGTTCCATACCCATTTAGGTAATGATTTATTTATAGCACCAACATTAAATTGTTCCATATATTGACCTAGTTGTTTATTTGAAATAGTAATAATATTATCTGATTTTGCTTCAGGATGATCTTTAGTAGAATGATAAGTTAAATTTAGTGAATTACAAATACTAACAACCTTAACAAATACTCTATCTTTATGAGAAGAGATTTTAACATAATTACTAAATTTATCAACATGACCTTCAGCAATCCAAATACCATAAAATTGTAACCAACTTTTAATTTCTAATTGTTGATCTCCAAGTTTAAAATGGGTAATGTCATTTTTATCATTGTACATAAATTGTTCTGAATTTTTTGAAACAATTATACTATTGACATTCTTTTTGTAACATCTACGTTGATGTAAAATATCTTCAGCAAATTCAGTTTTGTATCTTGTCCCAGTTTTGGGTCTCACCCACATTCTGTGATTAGGTGTAACACATAATGAAACTTGATTTGATTCAACTAAATACATATTACCAACATAATCATAGTTTTGAGTTTCAGATGGATTTTGATACACTAATTTATCATCAACTAATGAAGCTACTTGATGTTCTTTAGTAACATCTTTTACATTAATCCAACCATCAGTAGTTAGTACTTCATGTGAATCATCATAACAAGTAAATTTATCACCAGCAATTGGTTTACGTTCCATACGAACTCTCATGTTGTACATTTCATATCCTTCAGAATTATAAACACCAGTATGAACACGATCAATAACACCTTCAACATTTGTTTTGAAAATAACTGAACTATCTTTATAAACTTTATTATTATTACCAGTTGGTTGAATTGGTGAAATTTTTCCAATAATAATATCTTCATTATCAACAATTGTTTCTTCTGGTGCAAATCCTTTATCATTTAATTTATCATAAGAACCTTGTTTCATACCAGTTACTTTATTACGATCGGGTTTAGTAAAAATATCATCTTGTGAAGTTGATGGATTCTTTTGAATCTCAGCTTCAAATTTCTTTAAAGTATCAGCTCTGAAAATACCTCTGTCGATGGAAGACTGATTGAAAACGATGCTATCTTCTTGATTAAATCCTGAATATGATGCTACTGCTACTATAGCATTCTCACCATAAGGTAAATCTAAACAGCCGTTATATTTCATAGCTTGTGTAGTAACTAATGGAATTTGTGGATGGTACAAAACTTGTGAGATATCCATACGATCTTTGTAAGAAGTCAAGTATACACCAATTGATTGTTTTGCTTGTGAAAAGTGAATGATATTACGATTGGCATAATTATGATTTGAAAATGGAATATTAGCAACAACAGTTCCCAACATAACCCATGAATGAAAATCACAATGGGTATATTTCAAATAACGATAATCACCATATCTATTAATCTTACTAGAATCACTATATTCTACTTTACGATTTTCAGATTCTTTTGATTCAGTCAATCTATGTTCACTTTCAGCTACTAGTAAATGGTTCAATGATTCAATATCTTCATATTCAATTAAATTAGGATATTTACTTAAAATTTTTCTCCAAGATTTTGTTTTATCAGTTTGACTTAATTCCAAATTAATATCTTTAATAATTTCTGGTGTAAAATTCAAATTATTGTCATTAACTATCAAAACAGGTCTAATTAATCGCCCACCATCAAAATATATTTTTATTTCTTTATTTTTGTAATCGAATAAAATTGATGTATTTCTATCAATAACATTTTCTCTTCTTTTTTTCTTAAGTAATTCGAATATATCATAAGCTTGATTAATTTTACATACACCAACCCAATCACCATTTAGAAATATTTTTACCCAGGTATTCATAGTTAATGGATCAATATCATAAGGATGTTTAATAGATTTATTTTGTTTCATTAAACTCTTTAGAACATCTACCTGAGTAGAATTTTGAACACTAACTCCTGCCATCATGGCTAAACTTTTAACAATACCAATCTTAGCACCTTCTGGTGTTTCTACACAATTTGAACTTACAATATTATTAGCAATGAATGAATGATTATCTGATACTGTAGTGAAATCATATACTAGTTCATTTGGTAATTCAGATATTTCTACTATTTTATCAACTAAACAATTATTATTTGAGTAATTATATAAAACATCACCAACTTGTAAATTCTCAGTTAGTTTCCATTCATTAACGTTATTATTAAAAACTAGTAATGGATGATCACCAGTTGCTTTAATTGAATTTAGTTCTGTTTTAATTAAATATAAACTGGTAGACATTATTTCAAATTTATTTTTTATTTCAGATGGCTCTGATAATAAAGTATGTTTATTAACTGTCATTACATAATCACCATCTACAATCTCTTTGATTGATTTATAATTTACACCATCACCCATTAAAATCTGAGTATCACCAGTTAAACAACATAACATTTGAGCTTGATTATTATTAACATGACGAATAGATGTCACTTTAGTAGTTGAATCATCCATACTTGGAGATAAAATTCGTCTTAAATAACTCATACCTTGAACCCAACTTAAACGTTGAAGTGATTGAGCTACTCCTTTTTTTGTTTTGTTCATTCCCCAAATACCCGTAGCTAATGCTGTTTTTAAACCTTGTTCAATAGTAGATGGTTTAATTTGATGAACAACATTAATAGGTGTATCATCTGATTGATTCTTCTTCTTAAATAATTTACCAATTTCATTTAACATTTTTTTCCAATTTTGTCTAAATAATTGTCCTAATAAAATACCAGCAGGTTCAACACGTTTGTTTTGTAAAGCATCACGGTCATCAACATCTTGACGACCAAGCATAACATTTAATAATTTATTAGTCATGTATCCTAAGAAAACAATCTTTTTAGTAATATCTTCACCTAAATGAGGAAGTAAATCTTGTCTTAAAATTTTTTCTAAATACATCTTCTTTTGAATTTCTGCTAATTTTTCATCTGATTGACTTATACGCTTGTTCTTTTTAAGCTTAGTAATCAAGTAGTTAATTGCTTCTTCTTTAGTTCTAATTGGAACACCATTTTCATCATTTGAAAAAGCTACAGATGGTCTAATATAATTTAACATTTTAGTATCTCCTAAATCATAAGTAATATAACTAATAATATTTTGATCAGCTTCAACACCTAGAGCTCTCATCAAAATAAAAAGTGGTATATCAACTAATTGAGAACTTGTACTAATTGTAAAAACACCATCTTTTCTATTTTTAATAGTCAAAATTTGAAGATTATCAGACCAATCATTACGCCTTGAATTAATTTGAGCAGAATAAATAATACCCTCCTCATAAGATGGATCCTTTTTAGTAAAAACTAATATTTTATTATCTACCATTTTCTCCATGGTCATGACAATTTTTTCAGCACCATTAACTATGAAATAACCACCTGGATCAATTCTACATTCTCCTTTTAAATCTTGTTTGATATTTGTAGAACAATATTTCGATTTAACCATGATAGGAATATTAGCTACTGGTGTTTCTTTTTCAACATCACCAACATTTTTAATTGTTTTTTCTCCAGTTATTGAATCTACTTTTTCTACAAATTGTTGAACATCAGCAACAACACTTGCAAAATAGTTTAAATGATTTCTTCTTGCATCTGAAGGAAATTTAATTTCATTATCATTTTCAAAAGTTGATGGTTTAATTCTAATATTAGAGCATTTGAATCCATGCAAATAAATAATTTCTTTGTCTACATTTTCATAAAAATAATTTTGTTCTTGAATTAAAGAATAAGGAATTATCTCTCCTACAAATTGATGAAATGATGCAAATAAATGATCATATAGGACTTTTGGTTGATTGAAATATAGTTCAATCAATTTATCAATATCTTTTTGAATATTCGATGTCATTATTAAGGTATATATTCTTTTTTTAGATATTATTTTTTATTCAATTTTTATATAAAAACCCTAGTTTTTTATATAAAAATCATAAATTAACTACTTTTATCTAATAATCCATCTAAAAATCTATTGATATCTTGATTAGATTTTAATTGTATATTTGAATTGTTTTCCATATCAAAATATTTAATAACTTTTCTAGTTATTAATTTAGTAGGGATTAATAAAACATAGTATAATAATTTATTTTTTAAAATTATATACTTGTTATTAATATTATTATAAATACTAATTATTTTATTTCCATGTTTATTTTTACTAATAACATTAACTAATAATCCCATTTGATAAACTAATAAATGTAACATTATTTTAATAAAATTAACTATTAATATTGTAGGATCAAAATTATTTGAGTTTAGTAAATTATTATTTTTATAAGTTAAATTTAAAAATAAATAAAGTAATAAAGTGTTAAAAAAAGTTCCAGTACTCATGTAAGAATATGAAAAACCAAAAAATATTAATTGTAATAGTTCCATTAGTAATTAATATTATTATTTGTTTAAGTTAATTATATGTATTTTTTAGTGTATTATATAATATATTATCTGATATTACTTTTGACTCCAATTTATTTTTTACTATATCTTTATTTTCTTTTATAAATTCACCGTAAGATTTATATTTTCTTTCAACTAAAGATAACCCTTTTTTAATATTTTTTGGTATAGTAATTGATTTCATATCTTTTATGTCTACTTTATTAGGATTACAATATAAATAACTTTGTTTTAAATATCTATTAAATTCATCATTAGTTATTGATCTATCTTTTCTTAATTGTAATAAAAATTCTTCATTAACATTGCAAAAATTTAAATCACTACTTGTGGGTTTAGATTGAATATATTTTATTGTTATTTCTGGTAATGAATTCATAGTATATGATCTAACAGTTGCAAATTTTTTATCAGTTATTTTTTTAATAACAAATTCTACTACAGTCTGGTGATATCTATGTAATATTGTAGTATTTCTCATAATTTGTGAAAAACTTTCAGGTGTTTTGATAATACCAAAAAGTTTTCCAACAGCAATAGGATTATTAGATTTAAAATTTTTAAATACTTCATTAATAAATGCTAAAGTTTCAGTAATATTCTTTGCATATGTTAATTCAACATTATTATTAAATATAATATGATCTTTAGAGTAACCTAATAATTTTAATATTTCATTTAATTTATCTATATTATCAGATGTTTTAATTTGATTAATCATATTATTATTAGTAACCTTAAATCTTAACCAAATATTACTTAATTTGTAAGGAATTTTATCAAATTTAAAATCGCTCATTTTTAATGTTATTTTTTGTTTTTCTAATTCTAATCTAATATTAATTATCTTATCATTTATATTATTTAATTTAATTCCATATATTTTTAAAAGATTTATTAAATTACCAAAAATATTTGATTTATTCTCTTTTGACAAGTTTCTCCATGCTGCATATTTATTATTAAATAATTCATCAATTGTCATATTTTGTTCTCTTTGTAAAACCTTACTAGCTTTATTTTCTTTAATACATTTAACTTCTTTAACATATCCTAAATTATCAAAACCATATAATAAAGCGGATGATTTTTTGGGATTTGCTGAAAAATTAAAGCAACTCTTATCACTTGTTTTACTACAACATAATTGAGCCTGTAACTTTTCATCATCATTTATAACTTTATTATTAATTAATTCATAAGTTAGTAACAATCTGTAATTATGTTTTAATAAATAAAAAATTTTTTGTAAGTTTTTAAATTCATTTACAAGTGGTTTTAATTTAGTAAAATCATCTTCGTCTACTATTTTTTTTACTACCATCTTAATATCACTTACTAAAATACCAACTAATTTTCCAAAATCTTTTTTAATAAATATATTAAAATCAGAATTAGTATTTTTCTTAAATTTTGCCATTAATATCATCATATTTTTTTCTAAACTACTACCCAATGATTTAACATTAAAATTTTTTAGATATTCAGATAGAGAAATAATATCCATATATTTTATTGATTCACGTAATAATGATGAAACTTTAGGTCCTGAATTAAATAATTTTATTGAACCTGATTTTATTTTTTGAACAGTTTTATCTAATTTTTGAGTAAAAGCTTCTAATTCTTTTTTATTTACTACTCTTACCTTATTTATCATTTTTTTAGAAGCTGATCTTACTTTACGTGATACTGATCTGGAAGCTGATCTTAATTTAGGTGATACTGATCTGGAAGCTGATCTTAATTTAGGTGATACTGATCTGGAAGCTGATCTTACTTTACGTGATACTGATCTGGAAGCTGATCTTAATTTAGGTGATACTGATCTGGAAGCTGATCTTAATTTACGTGATACTGATCTGGAAGCTGATCGTACTTTAGGTGATACTGATCTGGAAGCTGATCGTACTTTACGTGATACTGATCTGGAAGCTGATCGTACTTTAGGTGATACTGATCTGGAAGCTGATCGTACTTTAGGTGATACTGATCTGGAAGCTGATCGTACTTTAGGTGATACTGATCTGGAAGCTGATCTTATTTTTTTAGCAGCTGATCTTACTTTAGGTGATACAGATCTGGAAGCTGATTTAGCTGCAGCAACAACCTTTACTTTAACTTTTGGTGTTATTTCTTTGAGATAATTTTGATAGGATACTTGACAGTATTTTTGAAAATTATCCTTGTTACAAAATTCTATTTTTGGTGAAATAATTACCAATAATAATTGCTGGATTAAATTAGAAATTACGTCTTTATCATCAATAATACATAACATACTATTAACTAAATTATTCATATTCCATACAGCAACAATATCAGATAATAAAATAGTTTTTTTAATATTAAATTCATATAATGGAGATATCAAACAATTATTATTAACTATATTTTGAATTAAAATAGTTGCCTGGTCAATTTTATTTGATGGTATTTTTATATTACTAAAATATTTTTCAAGGGTTAATTTTTTATCAATATTATTTGGTTTAACTAATGGTTCAATAATTTTATTAATATGATTATTTAATCCATATGAGGTTATGAGATTTTTATTTTGATTTAAAATATCTTTTGTATGACTAGATTGTAAACTCCAACATACATTTGAAAAATTTTCAGTAGAACAATTTTTATTATAATTAAACACAAATATTATTACACATACTACTAAAATTAATAATAAATTTTTTTTCATTTTATATTTTATATTAGATTTTTTTATACTTTAAATTAATTATATTTATAAAACAATTAAAGACAATTTAATATTTAATATTAATGGATACAAAACTTAAATATAATTGGAATATTTGGTATCATCATGAAAAAGATAACTGGAAACTATCAGGGTATAAACAATTATATAATATAAATAGTGCTAATAGTTTTTGGAAGTTTTATAATAATTGGGATAAAGTTGGTGGAGTATCAAATAAACACTTTTTTTTAATGAGAGAAAATATAACTCCAATATGGGAAGATAAAAATAATATTAATGGTGGGTGTTGGTCTTTTAAAATTCAAGAAGATCAATCTGAAGATTTATGGGAAGATTTATCAGTTTATTTGGTATGTAATGAATTATGCCCATCAATTGAAGATGAAATTATGGGTTTATCTATTTGTCTAAAAAAAAATAATAATACTGTAATTAAAATTTGGAATAAAAATTCAAAAAATAATAGTTTAAAATTAATTAATGAAAATATTTTAAAAAAATGGGGTATGGATATAATTTATATTGCTCACATGCCAGAAAATCAAGTAAATGATATTTAATATATAATAATAAAAATATATTAAATAACTAATCAGATTTGGTAGGACTTAATACCAATTTTATTTCACCTAAAGCTGCAATTTGATAGGTAATTATAATTGGATAATCGTTTTTTATAAACATAGTAACTTGATTACATAAATTTGTACATTTTGTAAAAATTAATAAAAATTTTAATTCAAATAAACCTTGAACAATTTCATTTGTATTACTAGTTGTGGATATAATTGATAAACCTCCGTTTGTTTCACCTACTTCAAATTCAATATTACCTATTTCTCCCTTACCAGAAAAAAATAATTTATTGGACGTTGCTTTAATTTCTATTTTATCTGTAGAACTAGCCATATCTTTACAATATTTATGAAAATCTTGGGAAGGTAGTGTTATAGAATATGGAAATTGAATTGGAGAAATATCATATGTTTCTTCTTCAATATCCATTAGATTTAATTTAAAAGTTTTCTTTTCTTTTCTTTCAGCACTTTCCAAAACAACTATTAATTTATTAATATCTTCATCATCAACCAACCAAGTCATTGTATCAAAATGACTCATACATTTTAAACATTTTAACAAGTTACCTATATCTATACCTAAAGATAATTTCTTTTTATGATAATTATATTTATAAACTTCGAATTTATCTGCATCTAATCTCATATAAACTAATATTTTACCTGTTTTATTTACTTCTTTAAGAATCACTCCCCCAATAGTTTTTTTATCACCATTTGATTGTTTAATATTTTTTTCTTTAGTTTTTTTTATATTTTCAGAAGATTCATTATCTGAATCAGATTCATAATTACTATCATTTTCACTATCAGATGAATTATCTTTTGAATCATTATTTTCTATATAATAAGGATAAAAATCAAAATTAGCATCTGTCAATAATGAATTTATGGCATCTGTGACGATTTTAATGGCTGAAGCTTGGGTAGTTTTAAGTTCTAATATATAAACCATCTATTATAATTATAAAAACTATTATTCTTTAAAATGTTTTATTTTAAGTTTAAAAAAGAAAAAAATTATAAAAAAAATCTAAATATAGTTATATAAATGGTAAATTCATATGTTTTAGTTAATCCACATATTGAAGGAAATTTTAAATCTAAAATAAAGGCTAAAAATTCTAATGAAGCCGCTAACATTTTCTACAAAAATTTATCAGAACATTTCAATAATTTTGTACCTAAATTTCATTTTTCTATCCAGAAAGGTTCTTCTGGCGATGGAAAATATTATCATTTTGAAGTTAAAGAGACAAAGGAAAATAATGAAGTTACTTTTAAAGTTAAACAAATGAACATTGCTGGTGAAGGAGAAGTTATTTCTAGCTTTAAAAATAAATTAGAAAACTTTAAAGCAAAATTAAACCAAGATGGTGGTAAAAAAAAGAAGTCTAGGAAATCTAGCAAACACATGTCTGATGATTCAGATTTTGATGATTCATCTGATGATTTCTATCGTCGTGCTAAATCATATATGCCCGCATCTCAACCAATTTACTATTGGTGGTATGATCCCTACGTTTACAGATTAGATTCTATTTATATTCCTACCTTTTATGCATATGTTAGACCTTACATTGAATTAAGTCTTACACTTTAAAATAGAATTAAATAAATTAGTTTATTTATTTTTATATAACTTTTCAAAACTACTGATTAATTCAGTCATACAATTATAATACATATCGTTAATTTGTTCTTTCACTTCAAAATTTTCAACATGTTCTTCATTAATATTAAGTAAAAATTTATTGATTCCTTCAAAGTTTAATAATATTTGATCATCATCTAAAACCAAACAATTTTCATATCTTGATAAAAAGTAATCTTTATATTTATTGTATGACCTTGAATCTTTCCATAAAATGACACTACTAATTGAATCTAATGAATATTTAAATTCATGTTTAGATAAATAAGATTTAACCATAATTTCAGAAAATTCTCTTGATCCACACACTCTATCTAGATTATTAATTAAATAATCTTCAGGAGTATCCATTCTAAGTTGTTCACAAATATAATCATATAATACCTCATATTCATCTATCTCAACATTATTACAAATTCTTAACATATTTTGATGATTTAAATTTTTATTTAATGACCAACTTAGAGTTATAAAAAGTGGTTTACCCTTTTTGTCAAATTTAATAACCATATCATTTAAATGTTCGTCTAATTCTAAAATTTTTATAACTTCACCTTCTAATTTAGAATTTGGTGCCATTATATTTACTATAGTGTTGGCATCATTGTTTAGTTTTAATTTAAGAAAATGCAAAAAACTTTCAAATGCATATATCATTAATAAATATTTTCCATTAAGAATACGTTCTGATTGTCCAAATATTTTTATATAATTAAATGGACAACAATTAATTTTATTTTCGATATCTAGAACATCACAAACTTCATTTAAATATTTTTCCAATTTCGAAATATACATGTAATATTGTCCATTCTTTTTAGTAATCATTGATTCTTTATTTAGAACTAAATAGTTTAACTTGTTTGCAAATAAATTTGTACCAAAAAAGAATTGATTAACACGAGATAGAGGAATAATATTTTGACGAGTTAATTCTGATGATGTTTTTGAATTAATATTATTTACTAAACCAGATTTTACTATATTATGAAAAATACCAACATATTGACTTGTAGTTTCCATTAATATTATTTGTATATTTAAATAATATTAATAGTTTTCAACTTTTATAAATTAATCAATTCTCTTAAAAACATAAAATCTAAATAGATCATTCCAAATACGACCTTCTTTTTCAGCTCCTTTTAAATCACCATAAAATCTAGCAACATTTTTATAAAACTTTTTGTTTTTAGGATTCTCTTCATAATCTATTACATTCATAAACCATTCTTTATTCATATTATACAAATTAACAAATAAATCGGTATCAACTAAAATACAACCCGCTTTTTCCATTGTCTTAATCATTAATTTTGGAGTTACTAAATATTCTGTA
>Ga0194128_10005757_pt1 | contig 17132 bp, 12 predicted proteins | sample TA2KigCa65mmetaG_FD_148650 | JGI IMG/M metagenome (GOLD analysis project Ga0194128, IMG submission 148650) | Freshwater microbial communities from Lake Tanganyika, Tanzania - TA2015037 Kigoma Deep Cast 65m | ecosystem: Environmental > Aquatic > Freshwater > Lake | place: Tanzania: Lake...
AAGTCAGCGGCGGCGCGGTGCCTCCGTCCCCGGAACGCCCGGCCGAGCCCGTCGCGGCCGCGCCGGCCGAGACGCCGTGCCGCACCTGCGGCCTTCCGGTGATCGTCGGCAAAAAGTTCTGCCGCCACTGCGGCAAGCCCATGCCCGCCGAATCCCCGCCCCCCCAGCCGGTCGCGGCGCCACCACCCTTCGAGCCGCTGCCGCCCGCGGCGCCGGTGCCCACCTTTCCCGTCGCCCCTCCGGTCGCGGCCGCAATGACCGTGTGCCAGATTTGCGGCCTTGCCCTCCCTGAAACCGCCCGCTTCTGCGGGCACTGCGGCGCGAATGTGGCCCTGTTCCGGCAGGCCGCGGCGACGCCCCAGGCCGACCGCACCTGCCCCTCATGCTCCGGAAAGCTGGCCGCGAACGCGAAGTTCTGCGCTTTCTGCGGCTACCGCGTCGCCTGAGCTTACCAGGGCGACAACCTTTGGAGGAATCCCCATGCGCGTCCTTGCAGCGTTCCTGATCCTTCTGGTGGCCTGCGGCCTGCCCGCCGCGGCCGACCCATACGACGAATTGTCCCGCATCCCGGCAGACCAGGTGCTGGTGGACTTCAAGGACGACGTTCCCCTGGCTGACGTCCACCAGATGGCCGCCGCGGCGGGCGTGATGCTCGAGCCGGTCAGCCCGGAGTCGGTCGCGGATCGGCTCTTCCAGGGCTCCGTGCCGCCCGCCCGCATGGACGCCGTGGTCGCCGCGTTCAGCGCGGATCCGCGGGTCGAGTCCGCCGAGCCGAACGCGTACATGGCCGGCCTGTGGAAAGACGAGGACGTGCTGCCCCTGGATCAGATCAAGCGCCTGGCACCCACGCGCTCGTTCAAGCCCAACGATCCGCTCTACAAGTACCAGTGGCACATGCACAAGATCGGCATGGAGGCGGCATGGGTCGGCTCCACTGGCCGGGACGCCATTGTCGCCGTCATTGACACCGGCGTGGCCTACGAAGACTACCAGAAGTTCATGCTGGTCGAGGACCTCAAGGGCATCCGCTTCGTGAAGGGCTGGAACTACATCGGCAACAACGAGCACGCCAACGACGACCACGCGCACGGCACGCACGTGGCCGGCACCATCGCGCAGGCCACCAACAACGGAGTGGGCGTCACCGGCATCGCGTTCAACTGCTCCATCATGCCGCTCAAGGTGCTCTCCGCCCGCGGATTTGGCAGCATCGGGGACATCGCCGCTGCCATCCGCTTCGCCGCCAACCACGGCGCCAACGTCATCAACATGAGCCTGGGTGGCCCATCGTCCGCGAAGGCGCTCGAGTCTGCGGTCCAGTACGCCCACAAGAAGGGCGTCGTGGTCGTGTGCGCGGCCGGCAACAACGGCACCGAGAACGTCTCCTACCCGGCCCGCTACAAAGAGTGCATCGCGGTCTCCGCCACGCGGTTCGACGACCAGCTCACCTTCTACACGAACAAGGGCAAGCGCATTGACATTGCGGCTCCGGGCGGCGACATGAACGTCGACCAGAACGACGACGGCTACCGCGACGGCGTCCTCCAGAACACCATCGCCATCGGCGACCCCACGCAACAGGCGTACAGCCTCTTCCAGGGGACTTCGATGGCCTCGCCGCACGTGGCCGGCGTGGCGGCCGCGCTGGTCTCGCTAGGGATCACCGAGCCCGAGGCGGTGCGCGCGCGCCTGGTGAGCACCGCCCGCAAGGAGGGCATCGACGACCTCGATAAGGGGTACGGCGGCGGCGTCCTGGAGGCTTCCAAAGCGGTGTACCGCAGCGCCGTGCTGGACCCGGCCGCGCGGCTGGTGCTCGGCGTCGGGATCCTCATCGCGATGATGCTGTTCTCGGTTGCGCGCCCGCGACCCACCGTGCTTATGCTGCTGGGCCTCACGATGGGCGCCAGCGGCCTGTTCTTCCTCCCCTACCTGGGGCTGAACGTCCCGCTCCTTTCCCATCCGCTGGCCGACTGGGACCTCTGCCTGGTGGGGACGTTCTTCCACGCCAACCCGCTGTTCTGGTCCGCGCTCATCCCGCTGGGAATCGCCATTGCGTCGTTCGGCCAGCGGCGGATGCACAACTGGGCGCTGGGCCTCGCGCTGGGCACGGCCGCCTTCCTGCTCCACCAGGTGCTGTACACGACGGCGGACATCCAGGCCATCCCCGGCCTGCTGCTCGACAAGGCGTGGCTGCTGCTCAACGCGGGCGCGTGCGTGTTCCTGGCATACGTGCTGGCCTACGCCCGCATCAGCAGCGCGGCGCAGCCGAAGGAGTAACTAAGTGGTCCGCGGCGCTACTTGTGTCGCGCGCCACTCAGCTCAGGGAGTGTAGATCGTCACCGTGTCGCCGAGGTCGGCGCGGAGGGCGAGCGCGCGGAACAGCGCGGTGCGCAGCTGCTGCTGGCGGAAGCTGGAGAGCGCTTCTTCCACGGTGACTTCCACGCGGACTTTTCCGCCGCTGACCGTGACGCTCACCCTGTGCGGCGTGCCGCCCATTACCGACGCCGCCGCGCCGCGGGCATTGCCGGCCAGCCAGCGGCTGTCGAGCCGACGCCCTTCCTCGCTCTTCTCGCGGGGACCGGCGGCGCGGTTGTCGGTCGCGTAGCCGGAGGCCGGCTCGGTCTGGGCGGGGCGCGCGGCGGTGGTGTCGCTGGAGGCCGCTCCAGCCCCGGCCGAGGAGGTCTTGGGCGCCGCCGCGGGGCGGCCGTACGCCATGGGCGCGTCCGGCGGCGGGGGCTGCGCCTGGTACACCGTGGTGCGTGGCGGGGTGGGGATTTGCGCCGAGCGCACGACCGTGGTGCCCGGCGCGCTCGTTGTGGTGAGGCCTCCCGCACGTTCGCCGCCAACCGCGTCGCCCTTCTTGTACTCGTCCGCTTCCAGGGCGCGGTCCTTGGCCAGCGTCCCGTCCGCCGGCTTGTCGTCACGACGCGCGGGGATGGCGTTGCTCTCGGTGCGCCCGGCGACGCGCGTGTTCGTGGGGGCCGCCACGGCGGGCTCGCCGCGCGAAGTGGAGGTGGCCACCGGCGGATTCTTGTCGACGTGGGTGGCGGGCGGCACGGTGACGTCGCTGTCGCGATGCCAGGCGCGGCGCGGGATGGGAACCGGCTCCGGCCTGGTCGGCGGAGGAGGCGGGGCGGCCGGTTTTGGCTGCACCGCGGCCGCCACTACGCGCGGCGTCGGGGTGGCCTTGCCCTCGGCGATCACCGCGGGCATGATCTTCTCTTTGGCGGTCGGGGCGGTTCGCGCCGGCGTTGCCGAGGCGGCGCCAAGGACCGTGTCGGCCGCGGGGCCGGCCGGCGCGTCATCCGAAAGCGCGTCCGTGGGTTGCTCGCGCACTCCGGCCTGGCCGAGATCCTCCGACTCGACCGCCCGGGACGGCGCCGCCACCTGCCGCGAGGTCGGTGGAGCCACCGTCGGCGGGGCCGTGCTGAGAACGAAGGTCACCCCGATGATGATGGCCACGGTCGCAGCCATCGCGAGAAAGTGACGCGACTGCGCAAGCCATCCAGTCGCGGTCGGACGCGCCGCCCGCAGCGGCGTAACAGTGGCGCTCGTCTTCCCGTTGGTCGCCTGGTGAAACGCCTCCCGGAGCGCCTCCGGCATGGGCGGCGCGGGCGTGGCAAGCGCTTCGATGGCCGCGGCGGGCATGGGCGTAGCCTGGGACTCGGCTTCCAGCGCTTGCAGCAATTGGGTTTGCTCGGCGCACGATGGGCAGATTTCCAGGTGATTTTGCACTTGCTCGCGCCGTACCGCGGGCAAGGTGCCGGCGGCCAGGTCGATGAGATCCTCGGTGGGGGGGCAGAGCGCGGGGATGCCTTGCGTGCGCTGCATCTGGTAGGCGTCGGAAATCTGGCCGGTGAGCACGCGCAGCTCGGCCACGTCCTGCTGGCACCAGGGGCACGAAGAAATGTGTTTTTCGAAGAGATCAGCGTCCTCGGCCGGCAGCGCGCCGTCGAGCCAGGCTAGAATCTGCTCCGATATTTCGGGCTTCTTGCAGCTCATCGCCGCACTCGCTCTCTCCCACGAAACTTATTCGAGAAACCGGTATTCATACCGAAAAACTCGGTCGCTGCGATCATTGCCGGGGGCACGATGACTGGTGTCGCCAGCCATTGGGGTTTATTCCTGATCGACGAAAAATTCATGCGGCCATCACCTTCTTCAGGCGATCCAGGCATCGCTTGAGCCTCGAGCAGACCGTTCCCAGGGGGAGCCCGAGGGAGCCACATATCTCGTCATACGACATATCCTTGTAGTAGCGCAGGCGGAGGATGGTCTGGCAATCCGGGCTCAGCGTCTGCACTCCCTTGAGCAGCTCGGCGGCGTCCTCCATGGCCAGGACTTCGTCGGCGGGCGTGGGATCAGTGGAGATGGCGATGGCCATGGGCTGATCTTCCGGCGCGCCCTTGCGCTCTTCGAGCAGGTATCCTACCTCCTCGCGCACGCGCTTCTGGGCCGTTTTGCGGCGGATCTGGGAGACGCAGCGATTCTTGGTGAGCCGCGTGAGGAAGGTGGACAGGCTGGCCTCGCCGCGGAAGTTCGGCAGGCTGCGGATAAGCTCGAAAAAGACTTCCTGCACGTAGTCCTCGACCTCGCTGGGCGTGAAGCGCCAGCGCGGCCACGCGACCACCCGGCGGACATGGCCGTAGTACCGGCGGTACAAGGCTTCCCAGCAGCGGCCATCGCCGTCCACGCAGCCCGCAATCAGACGGTCGTCGGGGAGATCCTGGAGGCCCTGTGCTTTCATGACTTTCTCGACGGCGGTGCCCTCATAAGGTGGAGGAAGGATTAGACCCAGTGCGGCGTTCTCCTCTCAACGGCGCCGTTTCCTGGAGGAACGGCGCCCGCCGCACCCGAACTCCGGCGCGATCTTGAGCACTCCCACCATCGACATCCTCCTGGCCGACGGCAGCGCATTGTTTCGCGAGGGACTCTGCGAGTTGTTCCGCCGCTACGCGGACATGCGCGTGGTGGGTGAGGCGGCGCGCGGCGGAGAGACGCTGCACCTGGTGGAGACCCTGCAGCCGCACGTAGTGCTGCTCGACAGTGAGATTCCCGGCGCCACCGTCCGTGGGATAGACGTGTGCCGGGCCTGCCGCTCCTCGGCCCCGGGGACGCGCATCCTGGTGCTGGGCCGTTCCCGCAACCTCACCCGAATCCTCAACGCGCTGCGCTCCGGCGCGACCGGCTACGTCCTGCGCGACGTGTCGTTTCAGCAGCTTTCCGCCTGCATCCGCGAGGCGTGCACGGGAGGCGATTGCGGGCTGCCCATCCTGGCGGACTGCAACTACGCCGCGGTCGAGGACGACACGGAGGTCGCCGATCTGAGCATGCGCGAGCGCCAGGTCCTCGGACTTGTGGCTCAGGGGCAGGGCAACAAGGAAATCGGCCGCGCCCTGGACATCTCCGAGAACACGGTGCGCAATCACATCAGCAAGATTTTCGAGAAACTGCGGGTCCACGACCGCACTGAGGCGGCGATTCGGGGGCTGCGGCGGGGGCTGATTTGACGCCTCTCCTGGCGTGCTGGGCGGTTGCCCTGGCGGCCGCCAGCGGGCTGCGCCCCATGATGGTGGCGTTCTACTTGAGCCTGGGCCTGCGCCACGGCTTCATCAAGGTGGTCGCCGCCTCGCCGGTCAGCGAGCTGGCCAGCGTGGTGCGTGACGACGTGGTGTTTTACATCCTGGCAGTGCTGGCTGTGCTCGAGGTGCTGGGAGACAAGGGGATTTTCGTGGTGCCTGGAATCGACATCGTGCTCACCCTGCTCCGTCCCGTTTCCGGAGTCGCTGCGCCGCTGCTCATCATCCCGATTCGAGAGATGAACGCGCTCATCCCGACCGCCATCGGTCTGGGCGCGCTGGGCGTGCTGCCCATCGCGGGATTGCAGGCGCGTGCCGGTCTGTTTCGCACATTTCAGTTCCGCTCATCTCTTTTGCTGATGGCCAGCTTCGGCAGGGACCTGATCGCCCTGTTCACCATCCTGCTCGCCAAACCGCTGCCCTACGTGGCGCTGGCCGTGGTGTACGTGGCGACGTTCGTGCTGGCGCGCACGCTGGCGGGGCAGTCGGACCGGATGGACGCCGAGGAGGAAGCGAAGCGGGTGGCACTGACGGTCCACGACCGCATGTAAAGGCCCCACTAGCGGCGCGGCGTCGGGTACTCCTGGCGCAGGCTGTAGTGGACCAGCATGGCTTCCACGCGCAGGTTCTTGCCCGCCTTCTTCATGCTGGTGACCTCTCTGACCATCCCCACGTTCCTGGCGTACCAGCGCTTCGTCTGGATCTCCGAGCCGTCCGCCGCGCGCGCCTGGATGTAGACGGGCACCACCGTCACGGTGGTGTCGAGCGCCTCCACCTGGGCCTCGGGCTTCACCCAGAACGCGAGGTACACCGAGCCGTGCTGCGGGCTGCCCTGCCAGGTCCAGTGCAGGCCGGGGTTGAGCGGATACATGAGCATCACCTCGGGCGTGTCGAGGAAGAAATCGGATCCCTTGTGCACTCGCTTGAGCACTTCGACTCCCCGCTTCGTGTACGCGCAGTATTCTTTCTGGGTGCTGTTGGGGGAGTCGCCCACGAAGCTCTCCAGCACGAAGCAGTCGACCCCGTTCACCGTCTCCAGCCCGGTGACTTTCTGCACGACCTTCGAATAATTGGAGCGGTACTCCCAGGTGTTGCCCACCGCAAGGGGCAGGTAGGCCGCCTCCGGGGCCTCCGACGAGGAAACCGGCGTGGGCGCGGCCGGCGCGGCCAGGGCGCCCGCTGACATCCCTGTAAGAATGACCGCCAGCAGCACCGCGGAAACCTTCGTCTTCTTTTCGGGCGGCTGTGGCGAGTGCTCCTCGAACGCGTAGGGCTTGAGCGTGCTCGCCCGATTGCGCAGCAGGGGGATGAGCATCGCCCACATGATGAACGCCAGCAGCAGCGGCAGGAACAGCGGCCCGGCCAGGATGAGGATGAGGAAGAGAAACACGCCCTCCTCGCGGAGCAATTCCCAGGGCCGAAACAGCTTCGAGCCGTAGGTCACGGTCCGCTTGCACGAGGCGCACGACTTCGCGGTGGGCGGCAGGGCGCTCAAACAGAACGGGCACATCGGGTGGAACCAGTGGAACTTGTAGCGCACGTCGCGCACCCGAGCGTCGATCTCCCCGACGAGGTCGTTCACGCCGTGCAGCACGTTGCGCGGGGGATCGTTGTCAAGCACGACCCGTCCCTTGGGCCCAAACAGGACGATGCGCCGCACGTAGGTCCCCTGGACGGGATCGGCGTCCAGGCGGATCTCGGCTTTGGAGATATCCCGCCACGAGTAGATCTTCTCGCCCTGCGGATCGTGGTAGGTGAAGCCCTTGCGGGTCGTGCTCATGTCGATGTGGCTGTACTTCTGCCAGCGGTAGAGGCGCCGCGAGGGGATCAAGAACAGCAGGTACATCCCCACCAGGATCAGGGGAAACAGGCGGATGTCGCGGGCAAGCCACGCTTTCGCGGCCGGGTTGAAAGTGGTGGTGAGCAAAAAGGCGACCATCAGCCCCAGACCCAGCCACACGAACAGCTCGAGGGGACGCATCTGCGCCCGGGTCACCGAGCGCGCGTTGTAAACGTAATCCGACATTGGCGCAAGGCGTTTTCTGCGCCTGCGGGAACTCCCCTCCGCCTCCGCCGATCGGCCGGCTGGCGGAAGGGTCTTGCGCCGTGGTATACTCATTGCCGATAAGTAAACCGTGTTAACATCTCGTTAACAAAAAGTTCTACTGTCGTTAACATGGCGCGTCCGGGCGCGTGTTATGATAATGGAAGCCTATCACAGCCCAGGGAGTATGGTTCCATGTTGGAAGGCGTACAGAACGTCCTCGGCCGCATCCAGCAGATCGAGGGAAACTTCAATCGGGCGCTGCCCACCAGCGGCCCGAGCTTCGCCCAGGTGCTCCAGCAGCAGCAGGGCATGCAAGCAGGCGCGAACTTCAACCCGAACATGATGCAGGCACCTGGCATGACCGGCATGATGGGTCAGCCGTCCCTGGGCATGGTGAACCCCTCCCTGTGGAGCATGATCAATCCGCAGCAGTCGATGCAGCCCGGCGCCTATCCGGTGACCGGCGACCAGCTCGAGAAGATGGCCGCCAGCATGGACGGCAAGCAGTACTGGCCCAACGCCTGCGCGCACGCCGTGAACGACGCCCTCAAGCAGATGGGCATCGACATCAAGGAGAAGGTCAACAACAATCCCGAGTGGGTGCCCAACTACGCCGACCTCGGCCAGAAGGTCACCAAGATGGATGACATGAAGCCGGGCGACCTGGTCATCTACAACAATTACCTGGGCCAGGGCGGCTACGACCACATCGGCATCTACGCCGGCAACGGCGAGGCCTGGAACGTCTCCACGGCGGCCGGCTACAAGTGGGTCAAGCGCCCCATCGGCGACCGCTTCCAGGAAGCGCGGCGCATCACCGCCAACTAAAAAAAAGCCGACCCCGTGGTCGGCTTTTTTTATTTCCGCGGAGTAGACTACGCGCCGGCGCCCACTTCGACGTCCGCGGTGTCGCGCACGTCGAACTCCAGCTTCCAGCGGCCCGGGCCGTCGCGCTCCACGCACCACAGCTCCAGGGTGCCGACCTCGGTGACCACGCTGCGCAGCCGCACCGGCACCAGCTGGCCGCCGCGGCCCTCCGCGTCGAGGCTCACCGACACCGTGGTGATCTCGTCGATGCCGCTGTCGTCGTCCGCATCCCAGTCGTCGATCACCGAGCCCACGGCGTCCTGTTCCCGAGTAGTGGAGCCCAGGAAGCGGAACTCCACGTCCTCTCCCACCACGAGGCCGAAGTCCTGGCCCTCGAGGTCGGCGTGGGTGCCCTCCTCCATCCCCTTCGGTGCAACGCACACGGCTTTGAGCGGCGGCGCCATCCCAGGCACGGCCGGGCGCGCGACTTCCACACCGATGTAGTACGTGCGCGAGGTGCCGCCGCGGATGCGGATGCCCCGCCCGTGGCGCACCAGCCCGTAATGGGCCGCGCCGCGCGCCACCGCGAGATCCAGGTCGGGCGCGTTCAGCACTTGCAGCGCCGCGCCGTCCTCGCTCTCCAGCCAGCCGTTTACGACTTCCAGGATGCGCCCGCGCAGCAGCGGCGACTTCAGCACGCCGCCGTTGAACAGGACGTGCGTGGGATGCGCGAAGGTCTGCCCCTCGCGGCGCGAGTCGGGGAACTTCTCCAAGGCCGGCAAATGGACGCCCAGGAACGTCGCAAGGTGGCGCGTAACGGCCGCGTCCGCCTCGAAGGGCAGGCCCAGCTCGGCGAGACCGACGCGTCGCGCCTTCTGGGCCCGCTCGCTGGATGCGCAGGGAGGAAAGAATCCGCCGAGCAGCACCGCTTCCACGTCCGAGCGCAGCAATTCCGCCTTCAGCGAGCCGCCGATCAGGCTGCTGCCGCGCCCCGGAATGACGATCTGGATCTCGCCCTCGGCGCTGTCGCCAAGCAGTTTTTCCTTGGCGGCCCGGCACTCGTGCACCAGCACCTGGAATTGCCACGAGTCCAGCCGCGTGCCCTGGGATTTCAGGCGAGCCTGCACGGCAACCGCCAGCGCGAGGTCCATGTTGTCGCCGCCCAGCAGCAGATGGTCGCCCACCGCGATGCGCTCCAGCACGAGGCTCCCCTCGTCCTCGGAGACCGCGATGAGGCTGAAGTCGGTGGTGCCGCCGCCGATGTCACACACCAGGATCATATCGCCCACCGACACCTGCTTGCGCCAGCCGTCGCCCATCCCGTTGAGCCAGGAATAGAGCGCGGCCTGCGGCTCCTCGAGGAGCGTGAGCTTTTCCAGCCCGCTCTTGCGCGCGGCCTCGGCGGTGAGCTCGCGGGCCACCGCGTCGAACGAGGCGGGCACGGTGAGCACCACGTCGAGATCTTCAAACGGCTGCTCGGGATGTGCATCGTTCCACGCCTGGCGGATGTGGCTGAGATAGGCGGCCGCGGCCTCCACCGGGGAGCGCCTGGGGACGTCCTCCGGCGCCTTCCAGGGGAGGATGTCGCCACGTCGATCGGCGCCCTCGAAGCAGAGCCAGGATTTGGCGGAGGAAATCAAGTGGTGCGGGATTTTCGCGCCGTGGTCGCGGGCGAACTGGCCCACGACCTCTTTCGCGTCGGGGGCCCAGGGAAGGGCGAGGCTGCCCTCCGGCAACTCGTGCGGGCCGGGCAGGTAGAGGAACGAGGGCAGCACCGGTAGCGCCTCGACGTTGCCCGGATGGGTCACCTGGCGGATCGCGAAGTCCTTGAGCGCGGCGTCGTCCGGGCCGCTGGCGGTCGCGGCGCAGACCGCGCAATTGGTGGTGCCGAGATCGATGCCGAGAACGGTCACTGTTTCTTTGCTGTTGTTGTTTTCGTTGGTAGCCATGACGGGTGCGGTGCTTCGACGCGAGGCTTACCTCCCCTCCCCTCGACAGGGATGGCGCGGTTGCGGGGAACTAAGTCGTTTGGACCTTGTCTGGCCAATCCGCCACATGGTACACTTAAATCCGATGCCTGCACGCCACTCAAACGGTCCCTGGGTCATGCTTCGCTTTTTCCTGTTTACACTGGCGCTGTCGTCCGCGTGGCTGCTGGAAGTGCCCGGCGCGCAGCGCGCCCCCTGGCTGCTCTGGCTGACAGTCGGCGTGGTGATTTATCTGGTCGTCACTTCCATCGTTTTGAATTCCCTGCGCAGCGTCGTCCCCATGGTGGGATTTTCCATCGCCGACGTGGTGATGTCCGGACTGGTCGTCATCGCGGCCGGCAGCCTGAGCGGGCCCGCGGTGGCATGCATGTACGCGTTTGTGGTGCTGGCCGCGCTGGGGCGAAATTTGCTCGTCGGCATGTCGGCCGGGTTGACCGCCGCGCTCCTGTACGGCGGGCTGGTTCTTCCGCAACTGGGCGCGGCGCGCGACCCCAACCAGGTTATCCTGTCCGCCATCGTGGGGGTGGGCCTTTGCTTCGTGATGGGCAGCGTGGGCCTCATCGTGCGGCGCGCGGTGCAGCAGGCGCGCAAGGAGTTTGAGGAGGAACGCGGCCGCGATCGCGCGCTGGAAGACGCCCTTGGCAAGGCACGCGAATTATCCAAAATCAAAGAGCAGCGCGAATTGGAGCTATTCGACAAGCAGCGGAAATTGCAGGCGTTGATGGCGGTGTCGCGCCTCTTGAGCACCGCGCGCAAGCCTGAGGAAGTGCTCCAAATGATGGTGACCAAGGCGCGTGAGGAAGTGAACGCCGCCATTGGTTTCGTGATGCTCTTGCGCGGCGACGAATTGACGGTGGAATTTTCCAGCGGGCTATCTGAGCCCACCAAGCGGGTAATGAACACGCAGCCCGGCCAGGGACTTCTTGGCGAAGTCGTCGAGCGCGGACAATCCATCCGCCTCACCGAGCGGGAAGGCGACCCGCGCATGTTGCCCTACCGCGAGACCATGGAGCGCGTTCGCAGCATCATGGCCGTACCACTGCAGGCGCCTCAGGACAAGAAGCCGATTGGCGTGCTCGGGGTGGCCAATCTCCTGGTGGGCGACGGTTTCAATGAGGAGCACGAGGATTATTTGAAAATCCTGGCCTCCGACGCGTCCATTTCTTTGACAAACATTAAATTATACGAAGACCTCGAACAGTCGTATTTCGAGATCATCCACGCGCTGGCCCAGGCCATTGAAGCCAAGGACCCGTACACCCACGGCCACGTGGGCCGCGTGCGCGACAACGCGATCCGCCTGGCGCGCGCCATGAATCTCAGCGAGGAAGACGTTGAGATTGTCGCCAAAGGCGCGATTCTCCACGACGTCGGAAAAATCTCCACGCCCAACGAGATTCTCAACAAGCCGGGCGCGCTGACCCCGGTCGAGCGAAAAAAAATGGACGACCACGTAGTAAGTTCGATTCACATTCTCAAGGACATCCGCTCGCTGCCCCCCGAGGTGTTCGAAGTGGTGCTGTTCCACCACGAGCGGTACGACGGCAAGGGATATCCCTACGGTCTGCGCGGCGACGAGATCCCCATCGGGGCGCAGATCGTGAGCGTGGCGGACGCGTTTGACGCGATGACCAGCGACCGTCCCTACCGCAAGGGCTTCCCCATCGAAAAGGCGGTGGATCTTCTGCGCCAGAGCGCGGGCACGCAGTTCAACCCGAGAGTGCTCAATTCGTTCTTCGCGATGGTCAACGCGGAGCGCAAGGCGACCCTGCAACTGCAGCGATAGAAAAGAGCGCCCCTCGCGAGGCGCCCGTCGGAATCACTACCGCGGCATCGGCGGACGGCGCCGACGCGGCCGCCGCCGACGCTGGGTCGTGGCGCTCGAATCGAGCACCCGCACGCCGTCCAAAATTTCCTCACGGCCCCGTCCCTCTCTGCGCGAGGACTCGCCACGCGGCTCGCGGCGGGTGTCCGCACCGCGGGAGTCCCGCCGCCCCTCGCCGCGCGGGTCCCGACCGCTGTCGCGTCGGGGCTCGCTACGTCCGCCTCCACGGGAGGAATCGCGTCCCTCCGGCCGGCGCGAATCGCCGCGGCTTTCTCCCCGGCGCGAGGCGCCGCGACCTTCGCCACGGCGAGATCCGTCGGAGGACCGTCCACGGCCACCGTGTTCCGCGCCGCGGTCCGACTCGTAACGGCCACCCCGCGGTGGCTCGACGCGCCCTTCCTCGACCGGACGCCCGCCGCGGCGGCCGCGGCGACGGCGACGGCCAGTCCGATCGCCCTCGCGGGGTTCCAGGTCGCCGGGCATGCGCACGACGCGGGCCGCCGTCATGGTTGGCTCCACGGGAGGAAAGCGCTCGCGCCACCAGCGCAAGGAATCGATGCCCTTCCCGCTGGCCAGCACCGAGATCTCGTACAGATCGAGGGCCTCCGGGAAGTACGGCTTGCGGGCCAACGCGCCGACCGCCGCGCGGCGCTCCCGGTCGAACCTGCGCTGGGCCGCCAGGATCTGGCAGACGCGTTCGCGGTCGCGGCGGGTGATCACCACGCTGGACGTGAGCGGCCGCAGCAGGCCGGGGACGTACGCGTCGGCATCCCCACCGTCGCGGTCGGCGCGCCACTCCGAGGTGTGCCGCAAGATGGGGGAGGACAGCGCCGCGAACAGCGTGGGGCGGGTCAGGCGGCGGCCGCTGCGGATGACCTGATCGACCGCGTTCAGCGTGCGCCACAGCAGGCCGCCGCGGTCCGGGGCCTGGGGACAGCGCAGGCCGTCCGGAGTGAGGACCTCGTCCGCGTCGTCGTCATCGTCGGAAAGAACGATGTCCTCGTCCTCGTCCTCTTCCACCTCGGGCTGCTCGTCGTCGGCGTATTGGGTGACCTCGATGGAAGTGGCCTCGGCGGCCACCACGTCAGCATCCGCGTACTCCTCGTCCATGGGGGAGTCCTCGGCTTCGAGGAAGCCCACTTCCTCGACCACTTCGATCTCCTCGAAAGCCGCCTCCTCAGGGTACTCCTCGAGCGGCTCGGACTCGTCATCGTAATCGACCGGCTCCTCGTCCTCCTCGGTCTCAGCGGGCAGCACGCCCAGCATGCGCTCCTGGGCCTCGTGGTCGATGTCGTCGTCGGCGTGGAAGAGCAGGTCCTCCTCCGCGGTGGCGGCCACCAGCGGCGGCTCGGGACTCGAGTCGGCACGCAGGCTCGGCCCCGCGGGAACCCCCTGCAGGTACTCGTACAACTCGGGCAGCACCATGCGGAGCAGACCGCTCGCCTTCATGAGCTGAATCGAGCGGCACGAAGCGCCGCCCTCCATCAGGCGCGCCACTTCCTCGAGCACGCGCGCCGACGAACACTTGCGAATCTCCTCGGAGTGCGCGTGAATCGACTCCCAGGTCTCGGGCTCGATGGCGAAGTCCAGGCGCGCCGCGAACTTGACCGCGCGGATCATGCGCACGGGGTCTTCCTGGAAGCGGATGTGCGGGTCGCCGATGGTGCGGATGACGCCCGACTCCAGGTCGTCCACCCCGCCCACGTAGTCGATCAGCGAAAACGAGGCGATGTCGTAGAACAGGCCGTTGATGGTGAAATCGCGGCGCAGCGCATCTTCCTCGGGGGTGCCGAAGGTATTGTCCTGGCGGACCAGCAGATCCTCGTCGGACTCACCATCCCCGCGTTGGGGCTCGGCGCGAAAGGTGGCCACCTCGATGATCTTGTGGTCCTTGAAGTGGATGTGGGCCAGCCGGAAGCGCCGTCCAATGAGCCAGCAGTTGCGGAAGAGCTTCTTCACCTGGCCGGGGCGGGCCGAGGTGCTCACGTCGAAGTCCTTGGGATGGCGGCCGATGAGCAGATCGCGCACCCCACCCCCCACCAGGAAGGCGGTGTGGCCGGAGCGGTACAGGCGGTAAAGCACCTTGAGCGCGTCGGAATCGATGTTCTTGCGGGAAATCGGGTGTTCGGAGCGGGCAATGATCTTTGGCTGCATGAGTTCCTCTGGCGTCGGCGAGCGAGGGATCGAGCGGAGCATATCCCAACAGGCTCGCCGCGTGATACCGCCCATCGTATGCCGACGGGCTCAACTTCGGCGCGGCTTCGCGGAGCGCGGCGCGACGCGGGTAATACGGCGCGCGGCCGGGCATCTCCTTCGGGACAGGAAATGGCCCGGACGGCAAGAATACGCGCCGTCATTCGTAGACCTTTGGAGGCGCGCATGGCAGCGGTTGACGAGAACACCCTCTCAATGGAGGAGATCGCCGAGGCACACTCCACCCTGCGGCAGATCGCCACCGGGCACTGGACCGCCCGGGTGCTCCACGTGGCGACTTCCCTGGGCTTGTTTGACGCGCTCGGTCGGGGGATGTCGGCGGGCGACCTCGCGCAGACACTGTCCACCCATCCCCGCGCCACCGAGATGCTGCTCAGCGCGCTGGCCTCGCTGGGCTTCGTCGAGAAGCACAAGGACCACTGGGTGCCGAGCGCCGCCAGCCGGCTCTTCCTGGCCAAGAACAGCGAGCTGTATCAGGGCCCGCTCATCACCCTGTACGCGGACAGCTGGCCCCGCTGGCAGCAGCTTGAGGACGCGCTGCGCAGCGGCTCGCTGGGGACGGTCAACCGCGGCTTCGACGCCGACTTCCTCCACAGCATGGCCAACAGCGCGGCGGTCACCGCACCCATCGTGGCCTCGCGGCTCGACCTCGGACGGGTCAATCGGATGCTCGACGTGGGCTGCGGGCCGGCCACCTATTCCATCACTTTCGCGAAGAAGAAGCCGAACCTCCAGGTGGACGCGCTCGACCTCGAACCGGCCACCCAGATCGCGCGCGGGTACGTGACTCAGGCCGGCCTCTCCGATCGCATCAACCTGATGGCCGGCGACTACACGAACATGAGCTTCGGTGAGGCGAAATACGACCTCGTCCTTCTCTCCAACATCCTGCCCAGCCACTCCATCTCGGAGTGCAAGGCGCTGCTTGCCAACGTGTTTAATTCCCTGACCTCCGAAGGCATGTGCGTGGTCAACGATTTCATCTTGAAGGATGATAAAACCGGCCCGCTGATGTCCACGCTGTTTGGGGTGAACATGCTGGTGAACACCGCGGCCGGCGCTACCTTCTCCGGCTGGGACCTGACCGACATGATGCAGACGGTGGGCTACATCCGCATGCAGATCGTGCCGCTGGATCCGACGCCTTATTCGCTCGTGGTGGGGATGCACCCGTAGCGGCCTCGGCTCGCTGCACGTGACCACCCACAAAGGGCGCTCAGCCGATCTCCGCCGCACGCTGGGCCTGACCGACCTGGTCCTGCTCGGCATCAACGGGGTGGTCGGCGCGGGGATCTTTCTGGGTCCCGACGATATCGCGCGGGCCGCCGGCCCCTGGGCGTGGGCCGCTTATCTCGGGTGTGGCGTGATGTGCCTGCTCATTGCGCTGTGCTTCGCGGAAATGGGCGGAATGTACGGCGAGACTGGAGGCGCCTACCTCTACGCGCGGGACGCCTTCGGGCCGTTCGCCGGATTTCTGGTGGGCTGGATCGTGTGGCTGGCCGCGGTTCTCGGGTGGGCCTCAGTGATGACCGCCTTCGCCGCGGTGGCCGCCACCCAGACCTGGCTCTCGGCGGAGGTTTCCGGATGGCTTGCTGCGCCGCTCGGCCAGGGAATGCTCATCGCGGCGCTGGGCGGCGGCCTGGGCGGGCTCAACCTGCTGGGCGCGCGGCCGGGCGCCACGGTCAACAATATTTTCTCGCTCGCCAAATTAGTGCCGCTGGGGTTGTTCGTAATCCTCGGCGTTTTCTACGCGTCCCATTCTCCATTTGTCGACACGAGTCCCCAGGCCGCGCTCGGACTTCGCGAAATCGCGCTGGCCATGAGCTGGGTCTTGTTTCTCTATTCGGGCTTCGAGGAAATTCCGGTGCCGGCCGGGGAGGCGCGCGACCCGCAGCGCGACGTGCCGCGCGCGCTGGCCATCGTGCTGGGGACGGCCTGCGCGGTCTACGTGGCGGTACACCTGGTGGCGCAGGCCGGCTTTCCAGGTCTTCACCTGGTTTCGGATACGCCGCTGAGCGCCGCAGCGGGCGCGTTTCTCCCGCCCATCGGCGTGCACCTCATCGCGGTGGGGGGATTTATCTCGCTGCTCGGCGTGAACGCGGCCATCGCCTTCACCGGGCCGCGCAGCATGTTCGCGCTGGCACGGGACGGCCACTTGCCGCGCCAGTTCGCGTGGGTTCACCCGCGCTGGCAGACGCCGTGGCCCGCCATCATGGCCACCAGCCTGCTGGCGATGCTGCTGCCGGCCCTGGAGGGCATTTCCCTGAACGCGCGCGAGACCTGGCCGGGGATTGCCTGGCTGATTCCCCGCTTCGCGCTGTCGGATCTGCTCATCATGAGCGCGCTGGCCTCGCTGATGCAGTATATTCCAACGTGCCTCGCGGTGCTGGTGATGCGAAGACGCCGCCCCGACGCACCGAGGAATTTCCGCGTGCCGGGCGGCGATCTTGTTCCGGTGCTCGCGCTGGTGCTCTGTCTGGCGCTGTTCGTGCTGGCCGCGCCGAGCGAGCGCGTGGGGATTCTAGTCGGAATTTCGGCCGGAGTTGTCGTCTATTTCATCAACGGACTTCGAGCAGCTCCACGTCGAAAATGAGCGTGGCGTTCTTGGGAATTACCGGCGGATATCCGCTGGCCCCGTAGCCAAGCTCGGAGGGGATGGTCAGCTTGCGCTT
>Ga0194128_10005762_pt1 | contig 17122 bp, 15 predicted proteins | sample TA2KigCa65mmetaG_FD_148650 | JGI IMG/M metagenome (GOLD analysis project Ga0194128, IMG submission 148650) | Freshwater microbial communities from Lake Tanganyika, Tanzania - TA2015037 Kigoma Deep Cast 65m | ecosystem: Environmental > Aquatic > Freshwater > Lake | place: Tanzania: Lake...
ATGATCGCACGATCGGTCGTCTGGCGTATCGACAGTACGCCAGGAGAAGTCCGATCGAACGTCACGTTTCCTGCGGCGACGGCTTCGCCGACTGGATTAGCTTGCGCGGCGAATGGACTTAGGAAAAGCACGCTGAGCAGACACACAATGGGGGTGAATGAACGAACTGGAAACGTTTTCATTCGATGAACTCTCTTAAACTAATTTGTAAGGGAACGCTGATGGTCCACGCTGTTCGCCACGCTGTTCGCCTGTTCGCCATGTGATACGCTTTTTGCCGATCCAGTCAAGCAGATTTTCAGAAAAGTTCATTTTCGTTCGCTTGACGACCACCGAAATTCAGTGCCCGGCAAATCCACTTCCTCCAGACCGTGGCCTTTAGGCCGCTTCACCGCCGAACTCCGGAGCGGGGCCGGAAGCAGCCTAAAGGCTGCGATCCGCGCAGCTTTCGGTTCATGAGCCGTGGGCATGGCTTCTTGGCCAGGGGAGCTCTCCACAAACCAACCCACCCCTTCCCTCCCAAGAGGGGAACTGGACACTGCGAGTGTCGAATGAAGGTCCGCTCTTGGGAGGGGAATGGGTGGGTTCAACGGGGTAGGGCGAGCCTGCCGGGACGGACTCGCCTTACCTGTAAGCTGAAAAGTCATTGCTTCAATTACTGATACCGCTTCAACCTCCGAGTCATCGCGTGCGGCCAATGGGCTCGAGGATACTCCACCGCCAATTATCTACTTCCATATCGGCTCGTGAAGGGAAAACTTTAGCAGTTTTTTCGTTTCATCAAGGAGAGGGCTACGCCAAGCCGAAACTGTCGCGTCGCAGCGGAGCAACGCTTGTGCCATCGGGTGAGTTGCAGCGAGCACATGGATCTGCTTTTTCAGATGCAAAAGTCGAGTCTCCGCAGGAGCGTCGCCCCACCAAGGTCAACTCGCCAGTGGTGGAGAGAGACTCCCTAAGCCGTGACGCTGATTTTCAGCCGCGGACGTTGCTCACCGTTTAGGGATCGGAACTGGCACTCGCTTACCGCGCCAGGTTGCTGTCTTGATTGGCGTTTATTCGCGTTCATTCGCGGTTCGACTGAATCGTTACGGCTACGGTGGGATTGGTTGTTCCGGACGGACCTTTTCATTGGAAGCCGAGGTCCGAATATCTGGGGGATTCATTTGCGAACTCACTCGGCAAAAAACACCCACCGCTTCGGCAAAAAAGACCCTCGGTCCGCCGGGCAATCCAACATGAACGCAACCGGATGAAATAAGTGCAGCCATTATCAGTGATCAGTAACCCGGCTCAGGCGACGCATTTTCTCTGCCGGGGGTGCGATATAGAGTGCGAGTCAGCGACTCCCATTGACTTCCCTTTCGCCCCGCGAGGAAACCTGTGGGGAGAGAAGCGAGCTAACGCCCCTCCTCTCCCCAGCCCTCTCCTCCCTGTGGGAAGAGAGGGAGTTGACTTCGTTGACCGACAGCTTTAATCGCACCCCACTGCCGGCCAGCCACATCTATCTGGCCGCTTCCGTCTTCGGCCGACGATTTGGCTTCCGACGTTCGCTGGTCCGGGCTCCTCCAACCTGCTCGTATTGCGCGTGGAGTTCGGGCCATAAACGGCGCGGAACCCACTCCTGGCGCGGGTTAAGTCATCTCAGAGAAAAGTTACAGGTCTCCAGCGACATTCCCCACCTTCAGCGCCGAGGAAACTCCATTTGCGGGCCGAAGTCAAACACCATCAGAGACCAGGATCAGTGAAGCGTGAGATCGGGAGGCCTCACAGCCTGCCGGCTTGAAAGCAGCGCTACAAACAGTTCGGAGATGCACGGCGAAGTCTTTAAAGCTTGTGACACTCCAAAATGATGTGCGTGTAAGGAATGCGCAGCAGATCAGTTCGCAAGGTTGCTTTGGCTTCAGGAAAAACGGACCGCGCCAGGCGCAAGTAACCGGCTTCGTCTCGGACGAATTTACCGCGATCGTTCCGTAAGAGAAAGCGGGCAACGTAGGATTGGTTCGAGGTGTAACAGCCATCCAGCGTAACAAGTCTTGCTCCGGGTTTAAGTGAAGAATGCGCGAGTTGAAACAGGATCTCGGCCTCCCGATCGTCCAAATGGTGGAGAACTCCTGTCGCCAGCACCAGATCAAAATCTCGATAAAGCTCGCACAAGGCGAGACTCACGGACTCGACACGAAAATCCCCTCGCCGCCCGTACTTTTTTCGCGCGAAGTCGATGTATTCAGGATTGAGATCGAAGCCACAGTAATCGACCACTGGCAGAACCTCCAGAACGCTTGCCGGTCCGCATCCGATGTCGAGAATCCTAATGCCTTCGCGGGGACAGAGGTACCGCTCGACGTAAAGCCTTCTCGCCTTCTCGCCACCGACGAGTTGGGCAAACATCCTGTAAATAGCGGGGACCGACAACAGAGCTTTCATTCAGCGATATCACGGAAGATGATTGCCTCAATGCGCGGTTTCACGATCATTCCGGCTTGACCGCAACAACAAGAAGTGAGCCGCCGCATGGCAGAGATATACCAGCTCGGATAAGGAACCGCTCGCAAGTGAGACACGCTCGGAAAATACCGTTAATTGTTGCGGATAATTGAAATTCGCGAGAGGCGCTTTCCTCTGAGCTTCGCTCACGACCGACTAACCGGCTCGCGATCATGCAAGGCAGCAAGGTCGTGATAAATGATGTGCAGCGAACGACTCGGAAGCCGGCTCTTCGTACCTTGCCGACCAAGTCCTTTCGTTCGTAACGGCGTTTGTGGTGCGCGCGCTCGTCGGTGATACTCCAAAGGAACCTGTGCTGAGGGACCGTCAGGATCAGCCCGCCGTGAGCACGGAGCGCTTGATGAAACTCGCTCAACACAAGTTCGTCCTCCTCTATGTGCTCGATGACATCGAACGCGCCAATAAGGTCGAAGCCGTTCCGGAAGGGGAGATACCGCGCATCGGCTCGAACGAATTGAACTTGCGGCAACCGTTGCCGCGCAATCTGGATGCCCTCAGTGAAGTATTCCGCGCAAGCAAGTCGTATCCCAGGAAACTGGTTCCGAATGTACAAAGCCACAAATCCCGTCCCGGAGCCAACCTCACAAAAGGAACCCAAATTCGAGAAGTACCTCTTGATGCACCACGCCAGCAACCGGTTTCGTTCTTCGAACCAAAAGTGCCCCGCTTCCAGTAAGGCCAGTTTTGAAAACTCCCCGGATTCGAAGAATCGCTGTTTTTTCACGGGGATCACGACACATCCTTGCCTGGGGGAGGACGAATCGAGTCCTGCAAAACGATGCTTCGACACCGCTCAACCCCTATCAAGCGGGACGAAAGCCTGGAGCGCAGCGCGTGTCTCCTCATACGGCCGCAACTTGGCCACGGTAAAAGTCCAGGACCGCATCAATTACGAGGTCCTGTTCAACTTGGGTCAAGGTGTTGAAGAAAGGCAAGCGGAGGAGGCGATCACTCACGTCTTCAGTAACCGGACACAACCCGGTTTTGCCGCCAAAACGGAGGCCCATTTCCGAGAGGTGGAGGGGCGTGTAATGAAAAACTGCAAGAATGCCCCGGCGTTTCAAGTGTTCGATCAGATCGGTACGTTCGTTGAGTCCGCGAGTCAGCAAGTAAAACATGTGAAAACTCTGTTGACAGTGAGATGGTACCTGCGGAAGTTGAACGCCGTGAGCTTTCTGGATGGGAAGCAAGGCGGAGTAATAACTCTCCCAAACCTGTCGGCGCCTGCCCTGAATCGAGTTGAATTCTTTAAGTTGTGCCAGCAGGAAAGCCGCAAGGATATCCGACATCACGTAGCTCGATCCGAGCGACACCCAGGTGTATTTATCAACTTCGCCGCGAAAAAAACGAGTGCGATTCGTGCCTTTGTCTCGAATGATCTCAGCCGCCTGAGTAAACTCAGAACGATTGATTACCAACGCCCCACCTTCACCGCAGCTCAGGTTCTTCGTTTCGTGGAAACTTTGCGTGCCTAGGCACCCGAACGTTCCGAGGTGTCGGCCCTTGTAAGTCGCGCCAAACCCGTGCGCATTGTCCTCCACGACCGCAATGCCGCGCTGACTGGCGAATTCCAGGATTGAGTCCATCTCGCAGCCCACTCCCGCGTAATGCATCGGAATGACGGCCTTGGTTCGAGACGACACGAGGCTCTCCAACTGGCGTTCGTTCACGTTCAACGTGTCGGGCCGGATATCCGCAAAAATGGGTTTCGCCCCTCTAAGAACAAAAGCGTTGGCCGTCGAAACGAAGGTGAAGGAAGGAACGACGACTTCGTCCCCGGGCTGAATATCAAGCAACAAGGCCGCCATTTCCAAAGCATGCGTGCAGGAAGTAGTCAGAATCACCTTATGACAGTTCAACAATTGCTCAATGTACCCGCAACATTTCTTGGTGAAGGCGCCGTCTCCGGAGAACTGGAGATTCCGAAAAGCCTCTTCGACGTACCGAGTCTCCTTGCCCGTGAGATAAGGTTTGTTGAAGGGAATCTGCATCTGCTCAGGGCCTTTGCTCCTGACGCCGAGACGAGCCTCTCACCTTGCCCGAAAGGAGCCGCTGCGCTGGTCGAACACGTTGCATCGCAGCAAAGTTATTTCCGATTCTGGCCCTCGCCTTGCCGGGGGACGGATTCAAGACCTGCATCAGGGAGCGCTTCTTCTCTTTGCCGGAGCAATTCAATGGCTACGCTCAGGTTCTTCTGAGCATCACTATATGCGGGATTAAGTTCTAACGCGCGTCGGTACAGAATGACTGCATCCTTCAGTTTTCCCTGTCTGGCCAGGACGAACCCCAGGTTATTGTGGGCCTCCGGTGCTTTGTCATTTCGCTTCAGAACCGATTCGTACTGCGCTTTGGCTTCATCCAATCTACCGCTCTTTTCAAAGACATTTCCCAGGTTGTTCAATGCCATCAAATTATCAGGCGCCGACTTCAAGACTTCTTGGAAGTGCGCCTGGGCCTCTTCGTACTTACCCCGCAGATAGAAGATATTACCAAGGTTAATGCGAGCATCTACGTATCCCGGATTGCCCTGCAAGGCCAGCCGGTATTCCCGTTCAGCTTCATCGAATTTGTTCTGGCGATAAAAGAGACTGCCCAGATTGAAGTGAGCATCGACATAATCTGGCCTCAACCCGATCGCTTGAGAATATCGAGCCATGGCTTCGTCAAGTTTCCCCTGTTTCTGGAGGATATTACCGAGATTGTTTAATGCTTCTGCGTAATTCGGATTGATTCTTAGAGCTTCCGAGTAGTGGGCGTGAGCTTCGGCAAGTCTGCCCAATCGCTCCAAAACGTGGCCGAAGTTGTTGTGCGCGAATTGGTTCTTGGGGTCTAGTCTGATGGATTTCTCATAATAGTCCACGGATTCTTCCAGCCGCCCCAGTTTGCTAAGAGTGTTTCCAAGATTGTTATAGGCTTTTGGATTGTTGGGATCGAGTTGGATGGAGCGGAAATACTCCCGAACTGCTTCCTCAAGTTTTCCCAGGCTGTCGAGGCTGTTTCCGAGATTGAGCCTTGCCTCCGGGTAATCCGGCTTAACACTCAAAGCCTTGTTGAGGTGTGCCAGCGACTCCTCCAACTTACCGACTTTTCGCAGCACGTTGCCCAGATTGTTGTGTGCTTCTGGATTATTGGGGCTGATTCTTATCGTTTCTCGATACTCGGAGATCGCCTCGGCGAACATCTCACGTTCGGCAAAGTCGATCGCGAGGTTGTTGTGCGCATTGTAATTGATCGGGTTGGCTTTGAGTGCCATATGGTAATGCTCCCTTGCCTTCTCGCGCTTGCCTTGCTTAAAAAACTCGATCCCCAGGTTATTGTGCGCGATGTCGTTGTCTTTCGTGACCGCAATTGCGCGCGAGAAAAGCGTCTCGCTGTTCTGCCAGAACTGCAATTGCCAGCGGGTCAACAGCCCGCACGCAGCCAAAATGCCGGCGGCCAGAATTGCGGTCACGCTGCGATGACACCACCGACCCGCGAGAACCGGCCAGCCCCAAGCGATCATCACGAAGACACCGATCAGCGGAATGTAAGTATAACGATCAGCGATGGACTGCCGGCCCAATTGGATCAACCCGATGACAGGCACCAGCGTGCCTAGATACCAAAACCAACCAACGGCGAGAAATGGGTGGCGTTTCAACGCCCGAACAACCCAGCACGTCACCGCCAAAAGAAAGATGACGGCCCCAATGACCATCCAGAGAGGCCAGGATTTGGGGTAGGGATACAGGACCGCCAAATCCACAGGCCAGCACAACTTCCCGATATAACGCACGTACGAAATCAAAGCGTTTTGGAGCCGCATGGCTAGCGGGATGCCTGACATGGCACCGATCTCCTGAACAGTCGTGGGATGAACAAGAGTAGCGATTATAAAGAGAATCGTAAGAGCAAAGAACGGCAGTTTTTCCATCATCAAACGGCAAGAAGTAGCGGGCGATAAGGTCGGAGAATAGAGAGCGCGGACCTGTTTTGATGGGCCAGAATGCGCTCGATTCCTGCCGTTACGTTGTCCCGTCTCTTGCTCACTCTTAACCGAAGCTAGGCCTCGCATTCGACCGAGAGGCCAGTAGTCGAGCAGCCATAGGGCAAACGGGACCGTGACAATCATGTTCTTCGACATCAGGCCGAGGAGATAGAAAGCAAGTGCGAGAATGTAGGCTCGAAAACTACCGTGTCTTGCATACCAAACGTACGCGATAAGCGTCAGGAGCATGAAAAACGTGCTGAGCACATCCCGCAATTCTGCAATCCATGCTACCGACTCGATGCGAAGTGGATGCAAAGCGAAAAAGGCCGCGGCAAAAGCCGCAGGCCAAAGGTTGCCGGTCGTTGCCCTGAGCAAGAAGAAAAGCAGCCAAACGTTTCCAACGTGAAAGAATACATTCACCAGGTGGTGCATACCTGGATTCAACCCAAACAGTCCGCAGTTCAGCATGTGCGAAAGCCAGGTGACCGATGCATAAACTAGAGGTGTCGTCAAAACCTGCCTTACTCCATCCGCCGTCAATCCTCCCTGAACGAGCCGATTGTCTGTGATAAAATACGAATCGTCGAAGACAAATCCACATTGACTCACGGGCCAAAAGACCCAAAAAGTTGCGCCAGCCAGCAGCAGACAAATAAGAAGCGCCCGCGCTCGATCAGTCAAAGCCGACATGCAAATCGTCTTAGCCAAATACCGTGGCCAATCCAATCAAAAACAGATCATCGCCGAAACCATGGATGATTCACGAAAGGTCTCAAGGCGGTTTGTCCACTGGGCTGGGCTTGCCGTCCCAGCCGACAAACCGCATTGGCAGTCCGCATTTCCCACTGGACCGGATGGAGTTTTCCTTGTTCCAAGGCCTTCCGACGGCTAGGTTGGGCCAGTTTCATCCACGGGAAGGACGAAAAGTGTTTCGCAAAATCACACACTTTGTCTACAAGAGGATCGCTCTCCAGCTCCTGGATGTTTTTCTTGGCTGGGTTCCCCGGTATTTTCGGGCCGTGCTGATGCTGGCGACCGCAGATAGTCTGCATTTGAGAAACCTTCGCTTTGAGATTCCTCTGTCATCGGGGGAAGCGATGGACGAAGCTTTTCACCTGGACATGACGGCAGTTCCTGGAGACCGAGCCGTAATTCCGTTCGTCGCCCACAGAAGAGGATGGGAGATCGTTGAGCCGAAGATGAGTTTGAAATGCATGCCCGAGATTCCGTCGTGCGAAATTATCGATCTCGGGGCGAACATGGGGCTGTATTCGCTACAGTTTCTCGCGCTCTTGAAAAAGGCCGGACGGATTCGTCAAGTCATTAGGGTCCATCTAATCGAACCCGACCCCTCTCTCGTGCTGGCGCTATCGAACAATTGCGAACAGTTCTCCAACGACGTTCAGTTCAATATCCTGGCGAAAGCGGTTGGCGGGAAGGATGGAAGAGCGGTCTTTCATATTGATCAAGAAAACAGCACGAATAACACAACGTTCAGTGAAGCGATTCGACTCTCTGGGGGAACTAGCCGATTTCAGATTGATGTGGACGTTCTCTCAGGAAAAACGCTGATCGAGGCTCTTCAATTGCTCTCTCAAACCAGGCTCATCTACAAATCCGATCTCCAAGGAAGCGACCCGGAGGTCTTGGCGACCATCCCACCCGAGTTCTGGAACCGAGTGGAAATAATGATCATCGAGCTCTGGCCACGGATTCTGTCGGAGAAACGATTGGCTCTGGATGTCGGGCACCTTCGTCGGCTTTTCTTGCTGTTCAATTACAGAGCGAGCATCGACCGGAACGGCAACATTACCGAGCTGACGGATACCACGATCGACAAGATCTTGGAGGACAAAAGAATCACCGCGCATTACAACGTCTTTTGTGCTCGTCAGCGGCCGTCAAACTGATCGATTCACCGTCGCCGAACGGATATATGTCGTGTGCTCCCGGCTTGAGCGTGAGCCCGTCCGGGTGGAGTAGCCTGGGGCGATTTTGGAGGTTGAAGAACGCGCAAATCAGCACGACTCTTTTCCGAGTTCTCTGTGATTCCATGCAAACTCCCTTACTACCCCACGCATTCCTCGCGTAGGCGGAGGAAGATCTTGGTCAATAAGCTTGCGGAGGCGCGGGAGATTGTAACAGGGCACGCCTGGATACATGTGATGCTCAACGTGGTAGTTCATATTCCAGTAGAAGAAGGCGATCACGGGATTTAGCAGCACAGTGCGGGTGCTTTCACGGTAGTCGAGCGTGGCGGACTTCATCCCGCAATGCTGGGCGGAGGCGAGCATGTTTGGCAGGCCGTTGCCGATGAAGGCGGCAAGATTGACGAGCAAAATGGGCTGCCAGAGGCCGTTGGCGGCAAAAAGAAACGCGAGAGCCAGATGACCGCCAAGTATGGTCCGTGCGGCGTTCGCGAGCTGGCAACGCGCGGAGGCATTCTCCAGTGGAAAGAGAGATTCGGACGTTCGGCCGGGGACAATGCCACGAGCGTTGAGCCACTGCATGCGGATGGTGCGGAAGAGGCGGCGCACATCAAAGGTTGAGGTGACGAGCAGGTCAAAGAACCGCAGGCAGTTCGTTGTCGGCACCTCCGTATCCACCCCGGGATCGAGGGTGTGGCGGTGATGAATGGCATGGGAGCGGAAGAAATAAGCGTGGTTTCCCCAGATGAGGAAAGAGAAGAGGCGGAAGAAAAAAATGTTCGGGCCTTTCTTCACGAAGACGCTGCAGTGCGAGAACTCATGGCTGGCACCCGCGTAGCCGAGGAAGGAGAAGATCGTGCCGTGGACAAACAACACGAATGGCGCTGCGACCCACCAGTTGCGATTAGTACAAAGGAAAAACAATGAGCCTGTGAGGAGAAGTGAGCCCAGGTGACCGAGAACGCGGAGGGCCGCGGATAGATCACTGCGCTGATGCAGGCGACGAAGCTCTTCAGTTTCGAGCTTGGTGCGGTAATACTTTTCGCCGGCGGTCATGAGGCAGTGAGGCGTGATGCAAGAGACTGGTTCGCGTGTTCCGTAAACGAGGCGTATTTCCCCTGGAAGCACACGCACAGCATCGTGCTACCGATGCTGATGAGCTTCTTCTCCCGGGCGAGTTCCCCGAGGTAAACCTCGACCTCGGTGTGGATCTTGGACAGGTAGTCATGCCAAATGATGATGCTGTCTGGCTTCGCCATCTGGAAGGACTTGATGGTGTCATTCTTGATAGTGGCGTAGTCGTGACCACCATCGACGAAGACGATGTCCTGCGTGCCGACCAGGCCACGGGCGACGGGATCGAAGGTCAGGCTGTTCTCGTTGAGCAGACGCACCTTGCAGCGCATTGCAGGTGAAGCGCGGTTCACATAGAACGGCCCCTTCCTTTTGAACACCTGGCGGAGGAACTGATCGTTCTGGTTCGCGTCGGCAAGATCGAGCTTGGACTCGTCGTAAATCTCGATTTCCTCAGCGGGAAGATCGAGCGTGGTAATGATGGCATCGGCGGGAGTGTTGTTGGCGATGAGGAGGGCGGTGTTGCCGTTATATGTACCGAATTCGAAGATGTTCCGCGCCTCGGTAATCTTCAGCAGAGCGACAAGAAGCGAGCTTTCGAGCGCCAGCAAGCTGCCTATGCCGCTCGGTGGCATGCTAAGCGTCATCTCTACGTTCTGGCCGGGAAACTTCTCCTCGACGAGCTTGAAGATGTGGCGCGGGCGGATCGTAGGAATAGGTTTTTCCATCAAATCAGGGGAAACCGGGCTGCCACAAGCGTGTTCTTTCGGATTTGGCGATGGCCATCATCAAGAGGCAGCCTCACTCAGCGATCTTCGTGCAGGCGACCATCGCTTCGGTTCTCCAGTCACCCTTCACTCTTTTGACGAAAAGTGAGCCCCTGACAGCGGTTGTCTTTCCCACCAAGACCCAGCACTCACCGAGGAGCCTGATCTCAGAGGACAGTCCAATTTGTGAGTTCTTGAGACGATTGCTGATAGGAGTATGCTTTTTCACCAACGACCCCACGCTAGCGATTAGAGGAGGGAGTCACAAGAAAAAAAGGCCTCGCATGGAGCGTGGAACTGGGCTCCGGAACCCTTTTCTCGCATCAACAAGTGCTGCCGCTAATGGCGCGTGAAGATCTTGAAGATCTTATTGAGAGGAACGCACGACGGCATACAAGACCATTTCTTCCGAGAATAGACTGTGAATTCGAAGGTAAAACCGGTAATCTGGACATAACGATCGAAGGTAAGTGGGCACAACCGTTAAGTCTTCCAGGCGATGGTACACTGCGACGGCCAGTTTGGGTGTGTGGGTCTTGATCGTTTGTTCGGCGCCTTTCAGCGCTTCGATTTCGGCTCCTTCCAAGTCCATCTTGATGAACGTGGCGGGTCTGCCTAAGAGATCAAGGCGGTCCGCGTCGATTTCAGCGTTTCCCGATTCACAGATCAGAGAGCGCGAATCTTCGCCACTCTGAAAGCGCATCAGCTCTTTCCGGCTCCACAGTCCTTGTCGAATCATCCGGACGGAACGAAGGCCGTTGGCTTCAATGTAACACCGAAGGTGCGCGGCATTCCTCTCATCCGGTTCAAACGCATAATACTCGGCGCAGCCCTGCCCGTCCGTCAGCGAAAGCACCCGGGCTAAAGTATCGCCAGTGAATGCGCCGCCGTCGATGAAGACGTCGCTTTTTTTTGGTCTGAACAGGGGCAAATCATCGGGAAAATAGTGACAGGGGGAAAAGAAGGTCCGCAGGGGCGTCGGATCAAACATCATTTTGGCCCTCAAAAACGCAACGAGTATTCTCCGGGACATGTCGTCTTCCAGCCCCGCGTAAAGCGCCTCGAACGCTTCGCGATGTTCCGAAAGATAGTCGTTGGACAGGCGTTCGAATCTTCTCCAAAAACGGCAGTCGATGATCTGAGTGCCGAGGAGCTTTTTGAAATTCATGGCCTTAAGTTTTGCAACGGATCGATACGGATCGCCGCAAAAGCCGAGAACGAGGTAAAACGGGCCGAACAGGTCATCCGCCCGGCCTAAGCGGTCAGCGCGAATCCCACCTACTTGCGGTTGGTCGGCATAAGACTCATCCACGACATAGCCGGCGACAGCGACGGAGTATTTATTGAGGAAATCAGTGACTTCGCGAGCATACACCCCGGCCCCATAGATCACGGTCAAATGAGTGCTGAGCCGTTTGATTTGCTCGACTCGCTTCCGGCATTCGTCCGGGCGGACGATTGAGTCAAAAAACGTTCCCATTCGCTCTACGCCATATATGAGCCGCCGTTGACATCCAGCGTCGCTCCCGTGATGTAATCCGACAGCGACGAGGCCAAAAAAAGCGCGGCGTCCGCCACTTCTTCGGGTTCGCCCAAGCGTTGGAATGGAATAGCCATTCGAATTCTTTCACGAGCTTCCGGACTCATGCTAAGCGGCATGCGCGTGTTGATGGACCCCGGCGCGATCGCGTTTACGCAAATGCGGTCTTTCGCGTAGTGGTAGGCCAAATGGCGCGTGAGCGCGATGATTCCTGCCTTCGACACTTCGTAGCTCGGCGACGCGCTGGGATGCGGCAGCCGCGCCATTTGCGAAGACATGTTGATGATCTTTCCACGCCCGCTTTTTTTCATGACAGGCAGCACGGCGCGGCAAAGATGGAAAGTCCCGTGCAGATTCACGTCCAGCACGCGGTACCATTCTTCAAGTGGCAGTTCTTCGATCGGCGTGCGCGTAATAATCCCAGCGCAGTTGAGAGCAATGTCGATGGTATTGAATCGTTCCACCGTTTTCTGAATGATTTCCGAGGAAAGTTTGGGATCGGCGATATCGCCTTGGATCACGAGGGCCTGGGTTCCGCTTTCTTTGACGCACGCCGCGATGTCTTCCAATGCATCCCGGTCCTCGTCGGCCACCAGGACAATCGAAGCTCCGTGAGAAGCGAATTTCAGGGAAATCGCCCTGCCGATGCCGCGGGAGGCGCCGGTGACAATCGCGATTTTATCATTCAAAAGCATAGTAGCAGTTGTGGCTCACTCAGTCTCGACACGGATGAGTTGCTGCATCCGCTCGGTTTTGTCCAGCATTTCTTCCCGAGAATCAAAGCGAAGGAAGACAATCCCGAATTTCGAGGTTAGAACGTCCGTGACTGGATCGCCGGGTTTCCACCACATCAGGCGGTCGATCACGTTCTTTTTGATCGACGCATCAAATACAACGTCCTTCACCCTTCCGGGTTTGGCGCTCATCACGCAGTGACGCGTTGTAAAACCTTTCGGCCCGACCATCGTGACGTCGCTGCAATCCAATCCCGCAAAAGCCCGGAGGATCCACTCCGCATAGGGCACGCCGGTGGCGAGCTCCACCCATCGGACGTACAGATCGCCGGGCGCACGCCGACAAATTTCAATAATCACTGGGCCATCCCCGCGCAGCATGTATTGCACGTGAACAATGCCCGTGACAAGGGAAAGGCGCGAAGCAATTTTTTCGATCCAGCCACAGAGTGTTTTCTCGACGGACGGGCTCACGTCACCCGGAGCCGAAGCCGCGGACACCAGGAAAGGATTGAGAAAATAATGCTCGTTGTCGGAAAAATAGAAAACGACGCGACCGTCCCGAATAAACGTCGAAAAGCCGTGCCGGCTTCCAGACAGGAATTCTTCTATCACCACGCGCTTGGCTCGGGACGCTTGCAGCGCTTTTTCGACGGCGGGAGGGACTTCTTCGGCCGATCGCACTTTCGTCATCCCTTTCCCGCCGGTGAGATCGACCGGCTTGACGATGATTGGTAAGCGCAGCGACGCCGCCTCGTGCATGGCTTGCACAACGCACTCGATCGCCTTGGCCTTCGGCGCTGGGATTCCATGAGCTAACGCAAAATCCCGGTAACTGTCTTTGTGGTGAATGATCATTGATGTTTCGCAAGCATCGTGTCCTGGCAGGTCGAGGCGGTGCGCGACGTAGGCCGAGGACAGCGCCGAGAAGTCGTTACAGCAGGGGACGATCGCGTCGATTTTCAAGTGTTGCGCCAACGCCAGCATCGCCTCCGCATCCGAAAAATCGGCCGGTTCGTAATGATCCGAGTGGCGATGACCGAGCTCGTCTGGCCGGTTGCCACTCGTGATGACGTGATAACCTAGTTTCTTCGCGGCAAGAATGAGCGGAATGTCCGCGTAGCCGCCACCAGCGATCAAGAGTCTCCTCTTCTTCATTTCAACTCCCTCGAATCCCCCCAGCCCTTAGGGCCTCCACGTCGCATGAAAACCTTTCGACACCTCGACCGATCCTCGTATTTGGGAAGGTGAGGCTCGCTCCGCTCTGTAGGTTCCGTGCCGGAAGCCCGCCGAACCCTGGGATCCAGAAGCGGAAAAAAGTCAGGGTTCGGCGGGAGCCTCACCCTCCCATTTTCGAGGGAACGATGGTCAGTTATTCGTAATGGCACGCAGGGGGAAGTCAGGGACGCGGTGAAACGCGTCTCTACCAGTTCACGGGAATGACGCATGTTCGTTCACATGCAACGTTAGGTCGTTGTATTCGACGAGGTTGTCGTTTCAAAATTGCAAGTTTGTTCCACGCAATAGAGGGGACGGTTCTTCACCTCGTCGAAAACTTTCCCGAGATACAGGCCCAAGATCCCCAAGTTGGCAAAACCGAGCCCACCCAGAAAACTTGTAAGCACTGCTAGCGAGGTCCAGCCCGGCACTGGAACTCCGAAGTAGAAGTATTGGACCACGAAGAGGCTCCCAAGAAGGAGGGCAAGGAAGCACAACAAGAATCCGAAACGAATGGAAAGCCGCAACGGTTTGTTCGATTGGGAGACAATGCATTGGATAGCGAAATCCAGCAATTTGGAAAACGTGTAGGCGCTCTCCCCGGCAAACCGCGCTGCACGTTGGACGTTCACGCGTGCATGCCGGAACCCGACATGACTCAGCAAGATCTGGATCGATCGATCGCGTTCGCGGAATCGACGCACGTAATCGACAGCCTGGCGCGAGGCAATGGAAAAGTTGGAGATGGAATATTCTACCTTAATATCGCCAAGGTGGTTGTAGAGTTGAACGAAGAGCCAGGAAACCAGTCTGCGGTAAAGCGAATCGTTGCGTTCTTGCCGCCGGGCGAGCACGATGTCGTAGCCTTCCTGAGCCTTGCCGTAGAGCTTGGGAATTTCCTCGGGTTGATCCTGTAGGTCGCAATCCATCACGACCACCCACAGGCCAGCAGCGTGGTCGAGACCAGCCGTGATCGCGTAGTGCTGGCCGAAATTGCGGCTGAGCTTGATGCCCTTGACCTTTGCGTCGCGAAGCGCCAGATCGCGGATGACCTCCCAGTCGCCGTCCGGGCTGCCGTCGTCCACGAAAATGATCTCGTAATGGTCCGTAAGGCCAGAAAGCACCACACTCAGCCGTCGATGCAGTTCCGAAATGCACTCCCGGCAGCGGTAAGCAGGCGTCACCACGGAAATTTTTACCCGGTCATTTTTCATCGTCGGACACTGCTTTCACCGCGGTATGCTGCCGCCCGCCCGATAAATTCATATTCAGGCTTTGACAACGCTTTTCATTCGACTCACAGCAAGATACAAGCCGTGCGGCGAGCGAAACAATTCAAAACATCATGGCCATGGGATTTTCAAGTGAACTTCCACTGGAAACAGTTAATCGAAGCCGCCTTTGGTCTTTACATGCAGCCTCCAAGAGTGGTAAGCGAACGATTCGACGTCGGCACGCAAAATGTTATGACTCCTCGAGGATTGGGTGCGCTCGGTTACGGATCACCGCCTCGGTGCAGGGAAAAACTCGGAATGCTGAATGCATCAGCTTAACGGAACACAATTGATAACAATGAAAACTCGGTCAAGTGCGTTCGCATATTTAATACTCTCAATCGGAGCCGGTGTCGTGTATCCAGCGAGCACGGTCTCGGCCGCCATAACGAATGAAATGGTTGCGCACTTCACATTCGACAGCCATTACAGCAATGGAGTCCAGAACAACGTGAAAGCAACTCCTGTTGGAATCCCGTCCTTCAAGCCGGGGCTGGTCGGATCGCACGCACTGGCTTTCAGTTCAGTGAATGGCAAGGCCAATTATGTCACTCTCGGGACGCCTGCGGAGTTGAATTTCGGCGGGAGCACCGATTTTTCGGTTTCTCTCTGGGTCCGATTCTCTGTGTGGGACGGGAATCCGGCCTTCATCGCAAACAAGGACTGGAGCGGGATCGGGCCGCCAGGGTGGGTCATTGCCACGACGCGCCCCGGAGGGCTGGTCTGGAACATCCGTGAAACCGACGGGATCGAAGCGCACTATTACGGCACTGCCGGCCAGATCAGCGACGGACAGTGGCATCACATAGCGGTCAGTTTTGATCGCAATGCCAAAGCGAGCGCCTACGTGGACGGCGTGATGGTGAACCAAACGGACATCGGCCCCGGTCAACCCTCGATCAATACCTCTCCCGGTTTCGCAACTAACGTTGGACAGGATGGCACGGGCAGTAATGCAAATGCGACAATTGAGGATGGGTTGATCGATGATCTGGCCATCTGGCGGCGTGTGATCACCGCCGACGAGGTCAAACAAATCTACGAAGCCGGGCTGAAAGGACAGAACCTCTTGAACATTTCGGCCCCGCCGGTCGTCACGGAGCCTCCGAAGATCACGGGCATTTCCATTCTGAAAACCGACCTGACCATCTCGTGGACCAATACGGTCGGCGCCGCGACGTTGCAGCGGAAGAAGGCCTTAACGGACGCAAGCTGGCTGAATGTAACCACGAATTCAAACCAGAAGGCGACGATCCCGTTCGACGGACAAATCGCGTTCTTCCGGATCGTCGTGAATCCGTAAGCTGGAGTAGGTTTCCACGAAGGTAGGGCGCGCCTGTCTCAGCGCGCCGAAGAAACCGTGCCTGAAGACCGGCGCGCTGGGACAGGCGCGCCCTACCCGACAGCCCGGTTCCCAACCAGCGCGGGTTGGAACTGCGCCACCCTGACGGCAAGCCATTTGCAGAAGCGTGGGAAATGATCCTTCGCGCTGAGCGTTTGGCTGCCAAACTCCGCGCGCTCGGAATCGATCCGGAGGCTTAGAGCGTGTCCGAAAATTGCGCGGGGTTCCTCGCGGGGAGAGAGGGAAGTCAATCGGAGTCGCTGACCGACACTTTACTGATCAGACCGTGGGATGGAAATCCCACGGTCTGATCAATAAATTGCACCCAAGGACGAATGTGCCGCCAAACGCACACTTGTCATCAGCCGTTCCGTGCCTTAAAAGTCTCCTTACCAGAACCCAACCCATCAACCTGGTGGCTATTATTATGTCAAAAACAACGTCCTCTATTCGAACGTTCCTCAAGAATCCGATGTATCAGCGCGCGTTTACGCTGATTGAACTGTTGGTGGTCATTGCGATCATCGCCATTCTCGCGGGCATGCTCTTGCCGGCGCTGGGCAAAGCGAAAGCCAAAGCCCAGGGCATTTCCTGCATGAGCAACCACAAGCAACTGGCGTTCGCCTGGCGATTGTACGCCGAGGACAACAACGAGCGCCTCATCGGCGCTTCCAACTGGAATCCGCCCGGCGGCGGGCTGGTCCCCAACTGGACCGGCGCGAGCTGGCTCACTCTCAACAACAAAAGCGACCCCAACAACTGGAACCACG
>Ga0194128_10005768_pt1 | contig 17114 bp, 17 predicted proteins | sample TA2KigCa65mmetaG_FD_148650 | JGI IMG/M metagenome (GOLD analysis project Ga0194128, IMG submission 148650) | Freshwater microbial communities from Lake Tanganyika, Tanzania - TA2015037 Kigoma Deep Cast 65m | ecosystem: Environmental > Aquatic > Freshwater > Lake | place: Tanzania: Lake...
GAAGCGCGCGCGTTTGCTGTGGCTCGCCTTGGTGCGCCGGTAATAGCTCGACGCATCGAAGCCCTCGGAGACAAAGCCGACACCGCCGATCGCCTGCGGCGCCATGCCGTGCTGGCGGAAGAGCCCGCCATCGAGTCCATCGAAGCTCTGCCACTGCTCGCCGGGCTGCGCGTCCCAGGCGCGGATCGCGGGGCCGGGGCGCCGCACCTCGATCACACCCGGAAGCGTGGGATGATAGGCGATGCGCCAATAGAAGCCGTTGCCGCCCATGTACATCAGCCGGCCGCCCTGATCGGTATAGGCCTTCACCGCCTGCCACATTGGGATCGAGTAGTACTCGGGGTGCGTGCCGGTCAGGATCACGCGATAGGGTGCCAGCAGCGCGAGACCCTCTTTGTGCAGGTCGTCGTCGGTGATCACGTCGTAGCGGAACTTTTTCGCTTCCAGCCAATCGATCAGATGAAGGTCGGCGTTGAAGCCCCAGAGCGAGGAGCCCATCGAGCCGTTATAGCTCATGACCTTCGGGCGGAAGTCGAGCACCGGGCGGCGCATCGAGGAATAGCAAATCCCGCTGCCATCCGAGTGCGCGTCATAGAGCGAGGCGCCATATTCGCGATGCACATTGAGGAAGATGTCCTGCTTCGACCAGGAGGTGAGGCGGCCCATCATCATCTCGGCCCAGCGCGCATCGGTGCACATGCGCTGATTGGCATAGGCGGCGTAGGAGGCGGTCGGTGCGAGGAAGGCGATTTTCGCCGTCGCGGCGCCGCGCTTCGGGCGCACATAGAACGGCACATAATCTTCGTCCGCGCCTGCGCGCAGCCGCGCAGCATAGACGCCGCTTTTCAAACCGTCGGGAACGGTGAGGGCAAAGTCCTCGTCCCAGCCGGCGTCATAGAGGTCATCGTCATGGAAGTGGATCGCGCCATAGTGCTCGGGGTGCGTCGCGGGCGATTGTCCCGTGCCGCCCTGCCAGGCATGGCCGGTCATCGACCGCGCCGGCAGGTTGACGAGCACGCCGTCCAAGTGGTGATGGCCACAGTCGACGATTCGGGTCGAGCTCATGTCGCGGCCGAAGTCCCACGCCGCGACGAGGCCTGGCGTCATGCCGCCCTTGCGCGCGCGCGCTGCGGCGGCTTCGAGCGCGGCCGGGCTCAGCGCGCGATCGGCCAGCGCCGGGGCCTCGAGCTTGCCGTTGTAGTGCCGGCTGCTCCGCGCCTTGCCGCCGCCGATCGCCACACCGGCCGCCATGGTGAGGGCCGCGCTCGGCAAGGGCGGCGGTTTGCGCGCGAGCTGCGCGGCGGCTGCGCCTGAATCCCGCACGGTTGGGGGGGGCACGAGCGCCTCCTGATAGACCGTCGCGGTGTTGCCCTCGAGCCCGCCGCCGACCCGATACCAGCGCTTGGCGAGCAGGGACTTGCCGGTCGAGATCACCTTGCCGCGCGCGCCATCGCCAAACCTGACCGCGACCGCGCCGTGCTCGTCGATGATCAGCTCGAAGCCCTTGCCGTTCTGCCAGCAGGCGATCAGCACTTGCTCGCCTTTCACGGGCGTGGTCGGCCAGATCAGCGCCTGCACCGCGAAATCCGTGAGCCCGCCGATCGCGCTGTGGGCCGGCACGCAGGCATAGGAGCCGGTCGCGATGGTTTGTTTACGGCCCTTGTATTGCTTGTTGGCCGCGGTCTTGACCACGCGCTCCTTGTAGCCCGGGCCCTTCGGGTTCAGATCGCCGCAGATCAATTGCACGATGTCAGCGCGATAGGTCTTCGGGCCATCGCAGTTCACGAAGAAGCGAATCGTCTCGCCGGGCGCGACGCTCAGGCGATCAGCGTATGCGGTGAGTTTCATCAGAATCTCTCCGGCAGGGTCTGGCCGGTCGCGGCCTTCCAGCGCAGGCGGAACACGGCGCGCTCGGCGTCTTCGAGTGTGCGAAAGATCACGCTCTTGTGGAGCTTGAGCGGCTTGCCGGGCCGCCCGTCCATCTGCGCCAGCATCCACTTCCGATGCGGCTCGAGGCAGACCAACACGTGCTTGCCCGCCGGGGCTGAGCCGCGGAACAACCAGAGGATCTGCTGAAGATCGGGGCTGTGCGGCCCGATCGGGTTGGCCATGAACTCGGCCGCCAGGTCGAGCCTCGCAGGATCGACGGTGATCATGTGGCACCCCCTTTCCTCACGACGGCCTCATGGTTCGACAGGCTCACCATGAGGACTTCTGTTATCGCCTTATCCTGGGCCTCCTCATCCCGAGCTTGCCGAGGGACGAAGGATGAGGACCGATGTGTCCGGCATTGCCCGCCGCGCGATTTCGTTGTTCAAGTATGTTTGATTAGAGGGCGGTCAGGCCCGCGGGTCAACCGAGGGATCAGCTTTTCATCCTTCGAGACGCCCTGTCGCCTCAACCTGAGGAGGCCGCGTCGCGACCGTCTCGAAGGAGAGGTGACAAGGCTCCTCAGGATGAGGGCGAGAGGAGAAGGGGGGAAGAATCATCATGGCGATCGAGCTCGGCGAAGGCAGCGGCGTGATCTATGAGCCGGACGTGCCGATCGCGATGCGGGACGGCGTGACTCTACGCTGCAACGTGTTTCGCCCGGCGGGCGGCGGCAAGGTGCCGGCGCTGATCCAGCGCCAGCCCTACAACAAGAACGCGGCACAGTGTTACGTCTATGCGCACCCCGCCTGGTATGCGCGCCACGGCTACGCCACGATCGTGCAGGACACGCGCGGGCGCTACGCCTCCGAGGGCACGTTCTATCCGCTCCGGCTCGATGCGGAGGACGGCTATGACACGATCGAGTGGGCCGCGAAGCAAGGCTGGTGCAACGGCAAGATCGCGAGCTTCGGCTTCTCGATTCCCGGCATCAACCAGCTGCTCGCGGCCTCGGAGAAGCCGCCGCACCTCGTCACCGCGATGCCCGGCTTCTACCCGGCCGGCATGTATGAGGGCTTCACCCATGTTGGCGGCGCGTTTGGTTTGGCGGCGGTGATGGACTGGGGCATGCTGCTCGCGCCCGAGGAGGCGCGCCGCGCCAACCGAGCCGATCTGCTTCCGGCGATCCGTGCGGCCGCCGGCTGCGTCGGGCGCTGGAACCCGACCCTCAGCCTGCGCGAGATTCCGTTTCTGCTCGATCCGCCGCTGATGCCGTTCATCCGCGACTACTGCAATCACCCGATGTATGACTCTTATTGGCAGGAGTTCGCGCTCGATCGGCGTATTCCGAACATCGATGTGCCGTGCCTGCACATCACCGGCTGGTGGGACAGCTTCATCGACCAGACGATCGAGAGCTATGAGCGCTTTGTCGAGCTGGGGCGCGCCGATCATCGCCTGTTGGTCGGCCCCTGGTATCACATTCCTTGGACCCAGCAGGTTGGCTGCATCGACTATGGCGAGGACGCCAAGAACGTGGTCGACGAGGTGCAGCTCGCCTGGCTCGATGCGCAACTCAAGGGCAAGAAGAAGGCGCTCGAGGCGATACCGCCGGTGCGCCTCTTCATCACCGGCGAGAACCGGTGGCGTGACTTTCCGCGCTGGCCGTTGCCCGGCACGCGCAGCGAGAATCTCTATCTGCACAGCGAGGGGCGCGCCAACTCGCTCTCGGGCAATGGCACGCTTTCATTCGAAGCGCCTTCCGACGAGCCGCCAGACTTCTATGTCTACGGGCCCGACAATCCGGTGCAGAGCGCCGGCGGTCATTCCTGCTGCATGCCGCAGAACACGCCGATGGGCCCCGCGGATCAAAAGGGCGTCGAGCTGCGCAACGACGTGCTGGTCTACACCTCCGAGCCGATGGACAAGCCGCTTTTCCTCGCGGGCAAGGTGATCGCGCATCTGCATGCCGCGACCACCGCGGCCGACACCGACTGGGTGGTGAAGCTGTGCGACGTGTCGCCCGAGGGTCAGTCGACCAATCTTCAAGAGGGCGTGATCCGCGCGCGCTATCGCGAAGGTGTTACCGTCGAAAAACCGATCGAGCCCAACAAGGCGCTGGCCTATCGCGTCGCGGTCGGCGTTGTCTGTCACGTCATCAAGCGCGGCCACCGGATTCGCGTGCAGGTGACGAGCAGCAACTTCCCGGCCTGGGAGCGCAACCCCAATACCGGCGGGCCGATCGGCAGCGAGCCGCCGTTCAGCCTCGTGGTCGCAAACCAGACGGTGTTCCATGATGCGCGCCGGCCCTCGCGGCTCGAGCTGCCGGTGGTGCGCGGTTGAGCGCTGGACGAAGCCGCCGCGACGCGTGTTTACTTGGGTGTGTCAGCCGCGCCGCGCGAAGAGGCTGAGCGCAAGAGCCGTGACTGGGTGGGCGCGGCAAGGGAGGGGGCGGTGCAAGCGGACGAAACACGCTTCGGGGATGTCATCGTCCTCTGTCCCCCGTCATCAACCGAGAGACAGATTGAGGGGATAGGCTAAAGGAGGAATTCTGGCTCATCGGAGCCCACCAAGGAGCGCAGATGAGACAGAATTCCGGGCCGTCGGAGACGGCCGAACAGCACGTGAAGGAGATCCGCCGTGCGACACGCAAGCGGCATTCGGCGGAGGACAAGATCCGGATTGTTCTTTCCGGTTTGCGGGGCGAGTACTCGATCGCTGAGCTGTGTCGGCGCGAAGGGATCGCGCAGAGCCTGTACTACAGCTGGTCGAAGGAATTCCTGGAGGCGGGCAAGAAGCGCCTGGCCGGTGATACCGAGCGCCAGGCGTCGTCTGGCGAAGTGAAGGACCTGCGTCGGGAGGCGAGCGAGCTGAAAGAGCTCGTCGCCGATCTGAGCCTCGAGAACCGGCTGCTCAAAAAAAGCATGACCGGGGATGGGGGAGACGGGGCATGAGATACGCCGCCTCGGAAAAGCTGGAGATCATCCGCCTGGTCGATCAGTCGCCGCTGCCGGTCAAGCACACGCTGGAAAAGCTCGGGGTCTCGCGGCCGGCCTTCTATCGCTGGTACGACCTCTATCGCCGGTTTGGCGAGCAGCGTCTCGAGGACCGGCGTTCGGGCCCGAGCCGGTCATGGAACCGGATCCCGGATGACGTGCGCGACCGGCTCATCAAGCTGGCCCTCGAGGAGCCGACGCTCTCGCCCCGGGAACTGGCCGTTCACTTCACGGACCGTGAGCGCTACTTCGTCTCGGAAGCCTCGGCCTACCGGCTGCTCAGGGCACACGGCCTGATCGCCAGCCCGGCCTACATCGTGGTGAAGGCGGCCGAGGCGTTCAATGACAAGACGACCGCCCCGAACCAGCTCTGGCAGACCGACTTCACCTATCTCAAGGTGATCGGCTGGGGCTGGTTCTACCTCTCGACGATCCTGGACGACTTCTCGCGTTACATCATCGCCTGGAAGCTGTGCACGACGATGCGGGCGAGCGACGTGACCGAGACGCTGCAGATGGCGCTCGACGCATCAGGGATCGAGACGGCGAAGGTGGTCCATCGGCCGCGGCTTCTGTCGGACAACGGCGCAAGTTACATCGCCGGCGATCTGGCCGAGTGGCTCGAGGAGCGAGGCATCGGTCACGTCCGTGGCGCACCCAATCACCCCCAGACGCAGGGCAAGGCATGTCCTCGGGCCCCGACCCGAGGGTCGAGCGCTGGCATCAGACGATGAAGAACCGCATCCTGCTCGAGAACTACCACCTGCCGGGCGACCTCGAGGCCAAGATCGACGCCTTCGTCGCCTATTACAATCACCGGCGCTACCACGAGAGCCTGAACAATCTCACGCCTGCCGACGTCTACTTCGGGCGCGGTCAAACCATCTTGCTGGAAAGGGAGAGGATCAAACGCAGGACCATCGAACAGCGGCGCTTGCAGCACGCCAAAACCGCTGCCTAAACTGAAACCACAGATGAGCCGGGTCCTCCGTTAGCCAACGACCTCGCCTGTCTCAAATATTTTGACGACGGACAAGCAGGACGAGATCGTACGGCGCGAGGTGTTCGGTCCCGTCGTCTCCGTCACCCGCTTCACCGACCCGGAGGAGGCGATTACCTGGGCCAATGACTCGGAATACGGCCTCGCCTCCTCGGTCTGGACCAAGGATGTCGGCTGCGCCATGCAGACCGCGGCACGCCTTCAATATGGCTGCACCTGGGTCAATTGCCATTTCATGCTGGTCAACGAGATGCCGCATGGCGGGCTCAAGAGCTCCGGCTATGGCAAGGACCTCTCGATGTACGCCCTCGAGGACTACACCGTGGTGCGCCATGTCATGGTGAAGCACGGCTAGGCACGCCGTCGCCCTTGCGCACATCGCTTCGGGGCCGCACCTTACGGCCCTCGGCCGCCGGCCGGGATCGGTGCGGCAAAGGACTGGCATTGGAGTATGACAACGACGCTCTATGCGGGCGATCAAGCATCGCAGGCGCTCGGCATACAGATCGAGGGCGCAGGCGAAGGCCGTGCACGCCTCTCGATGCGCGTCCGGGCCGACATGCTGAACGGCCACGGCATCTGCCATGGCGGCCTCATCTTCACCCTGGCGGACACCGCCTTTGCCTATGCCTCCAATTCGCGGGGCCCGAGCGTGGCTGCCCATTGCACCATCAGCTTTCTCGCGCCCGCCCAGCTCGATGACGTTCTGACCGCGATTGCCGATGAAACGACACTCGAAGGCGGCTCGGGCATCTACGACGTCACCGTCAAGAACCAGACCGGGGTGACGCTCGCGGTGTTTCGCGGCGTCTCGAAGCGCTTGCGGCCCGGTGTGAGCCTCGCCGCAAAAGCCGAGGCCGGATGAGCAGTCGAGCGAAATCGGATTCGGCGCTCGAGCCGATCGAGCAAGCCAGCCGCGACGCGCTCGAGGCGCTGCAGCTCGAGCGGCTGAAGTGGTCGCTCCGCCACACCTATGACAACGTTGCGTTCTATCGCGCGAAGTGTCTGGCCGTCGGCGTCCACCCACATGACCTGAGAACACTGGCTGACCTCGCCCACTTCCCGTTTACGACCAAGGACGATCTGCGGGCGAGCTATCCCTATTCGCACTTCGCCGTGCCGATGCGCGACGTGGTGCGCGTACACGCCTCATCCGGTACGACCGGTCAGGCCACGGTCGTCGGCTACAGCAGGGCGGACATCGAGCTCTGGTCGAACCTGATGGCGCGCTCGATCCGCGCCGCCGGCGGCGGGCCCGACGACATCATTCAGGTCGCCTATGGCTATGGGCTCTTCACCGGCGGGCTCGGCGCGCATTATGGCGGCGAGCGCCTCGGCGCAACCGTCATTCCGATCTCGGCGGGCCAGACCGAACGTCAGGCCCAGCTGATCGTCGATCTCAAACCGACAATCATCATGGCGACGCCCTCCTATCTGCTGGTGATTGCGGATGAGCTGGAGCGCCGTGGCATCGACCCGCGCTCGACCGCGCTCCGCATCGGCATTCTCGGGGCCGAGCCCTGGGGCGAGCGCCTGCGAAACGAGATCGAGACACGGCTCCGCATCGACGCGCTCGACATCTATGGTCTCTCGGAAGTCATCGGACCGGGTGTCGCGCAGGAGTGTCTCCAAACGAAAGACGGGCTGCACGTCTGGGAGGACCATTTCTACCCAGAGATCATCGAGCCCGAATCAGGGCGCGCGTTGCCTGACGGTGCTACCGGCGAGCTGGTGTTCACCTCGCTCACCAAGGAGGCGACGCCGGTGATCCGCTATCGCACGCGCGATCTATCGGCGCTCTTGCCGGGCACGGCACGCCCGATGCGGCGCATGGCCAAGGTGATCGGTCGCTCGGACGACATGCTGATCATACGGGGGATCAATCTCTATCCTTCGCAGATCGAGGCCTTGATCCTGAAGGACCCGCGCCTCGCCCCGGTCTATCTGCTCGAGATCGGGCGCGAGGGCCATCTCGACACGCTGACCGTGCTGATCGAGGCCCGTCCTGGTCAAAATGCATCCGTCGCCGCGAGGGAGCTGACACGGGAGATCAAGTCGGCGGCCGGGATCTCGGCCACGGTCCGCGCCGTCGAGCCCGGCACCATTCCGCGCTCGGCCGGCAAGGCGAAACGGGTGAGCGACCTGCGACCGAAGGACTGACGCATTTTCGCGCCGGCCGTGCCATGATGCGGCGAACGGTTTGATGTGTATTCGAGTAACACCTGATGCCTGACCTCAAGCCCAGCGCGGCCGAGCTTGCGCGTGACATGAAGGCGGCCCCTCCCGGCTCCAATGCGCCGTCTGATCCGCTCACCTTGCTCTATGGTGCGAGCGAGCCGCCGCCGTTCCCGAAGGACAACATCTTCCCGATCACCTGGGAGACCGAGACGCCGCGCCTGCTCGAGCTCTACGACAAGGGCCGCGACCCCGGCTGGGCGCCCAATCGCCTGCCCTGGGACACGCTCGACCCGGCGTCTTTCACAGCGGATCAACGCTACGCCCTCGCCTATTGGTTCTCCCTGCTCTCGGTGTTCGATTCATCCGGGCCGGCCGTCTTCGCCCGCGCCATGATCCACACCTACGAGACCCATGAGGAAGACCCGATCCGCAAGTGCTTCTTCCTGGTGACGCGCGACGAAGTCAATCACGAGGAGATCTGCCAACGCGCGATCACGACGCTGACGCCGGGCGGGCCGTTCGGCTATGTCCCGGAGACGCCGCTTGGCAAGCTCGCGCAGAACAATGCGCGCTGGTATCACCACAACGGCGCGCGCTATTGGGAGGGCTTCAAGAAGGGCGTGCACAGGCACCCACTCCCCATCCTCTTCACCTCGTTCCTGATGGGCGAGATGGCGTCGTCCACGTTGTTTCACGGCATGTTTCGCGCGACCAGCATTCCGGTCTTCAAGGAGGCGTTTCGCCGCGTCGGGCAGGATGAAGCTCGGCACATGAGCATCTGCCTCACCGTGCTCGGCAAGCTGCTGCCCAAGTTGACGGAGGAGCAGCGCGCCTCCATCACCAAGCAGATCAGAGCCGGCTATGTGTTTCTCTCGGGCATTCTCTATGAGCCGCCCGACCAATTCTGGGAGCTGCCATCCACCTGGCGGCCGGCCCACAAATTACTCGAGCAGACCGCGCGCGACGCCGGCCTCGGCATCCTGTCCGACGAGGCTCGGCGCGAGAACTGGCGCGCCGCGTTCCTGAAGCTCAAGGGCGTGCTTGAGCCCTATGGCATCGTGTTCCCGGCAATCCCCGAGATCGGCATCGATGGAGAATCGGTCGCCTTCGATCCCGACGACATCATTCCGGTGTTCTGAGCCACGATGAAAATAGGTGTGATCGGCGTCGGCAATATGGGCATGAACATCGCCCGGCGCCTGATCGCGAAGGGCTACGCGGTCCATACGCGCGATGTCCGGCCTGAGGCCGACGCCGAAGCGCGCTCGATAGGGGCGAAGGTCGAGCCCAGCGCCGCTGCCTTGGCGCGGGCTGTCGACGTCGTCGTCATCATCGTGCTCAACGCGCAGCAGATCGATGACGTGTTGACCGGCCCGCATGGCGCGCTCAGTGCGCTCCGGTCCGGTCAGATCGTGCTCCTCTCAAGCACGATTGCGCCGACCGACACCATTCGCTATGCGGAGCTGCTATCCGCACGCGGTGTCGCGTGCCTGGACGCGCCGGTCTCGGGCGGTCCGGTGCGGGCGCGCGAGGGCACCATGAGCCTGATGTGGGCCGGCAACCCCGACAGCTTCACGCGGATCGCGCCGCTGATCGCCGACATGGCCGGCAAGGTGTTTCGGATCAGCGACCGCCCGGGCGATGCCGCCAAGGCCAAGCTGGTCAACAACCTGCTCGCGGGCACCAATCTCGTTGCCGGCGCGGCCGCCATCGCGCTGGCCGAGCGCGTTGGCCTAGACCCCAAGGTGGTGTTCGATCTGATCTGCGGCTCGTCGGGCACGTCGTGGGTGTTTGCCGACCGCATGACGCGCGCGCTCGAAGACGATTACGTGCCGCGCTCCTTTGCGCACATCCTGACCAAGGACATGACGCTCGCGACCGAGATGGCGCGCGCCGCAGGGTTTGCCACACCTGCCGGCGATTACGCGCTCGACATCTTCAAAGCCACCTGCGCCGCCGGTCTCGCCGAGGAGGATGACGCCTCCGTGTTCAAGGTGCTGCGCAAATCCTGATCGGGCGGTGGTTGCTCGATTGACTCCGGCCGCGCCGCCCCGCACCGTAGCGCAACGAGAAACCAGCGCCGTCGGGGGGAACCATGTCGTTGCAGGCCAAGGCTGACGAGCTGCTGCGCCGCGCCGCCGAGGCCGGTGACGTGCCCGGCGTGACCGCGTGCGCAACAACGCGTGATGCGACCATTTACGAAGGTGGCTTCGGCAAACGCGTCCTCGGCCAAAGCGCGACCATGACGCCGGATACGATCGTCTGGATCGCCTCGATGACCAAGGCGATCACCGGCATGTCCGCGATGCAAATGGTCGAGCGCGGCAGACTCGAGCTCGATGCGCCCGCGATGACGATCGTGCCGCAGATCGGCAAGGCGAAGGTGCTCGAAGGCTTCGACGCCGGGGGCAAGCCGCGCCTGCGCGCGCCCAAGCGCCCGATCACACTGCGTCACCTGCTCACCCACACGGCCGGTTTTGCCTATGACTTCTGGAGTGGCGAGATGAAGCGCTATCTCGAAGTCACCGGCACGCCCGGCATCATCTCATGCGAGAACGCAGCGCTCGACATTCCGCTGCTGTTCGACCCTGGCGATCGCTGGGAGTACGGCACCAATATCGACTGGGCCGGCAAGATGGTCGAAGTGGTGAGCCGCCAGACGCTCGGCAACTACCTGCGGGACAACGTGCTCGGGCCGCTTGGCATGAACGACACCGCGTTCAAGATCACACCCAACATGCGCCAGCGGCTGGCGAAGATTCACCAGCGCGACCGCGCCGGGAAGCTCGCGCCGATCGACCTCGAGATCCCGCAAGAGCCCGAATTCGAGATGGGCGGCGGCGGGCTCTACGGCACGGTCGGCGACTATCTCAAATTTGTGCGCCTGATGCTCAATCAGGGCCGCGTCAATGGCAAGCAGCTGCTCAAGCCGGAGACGGTTGTGGAGATGTCGCGCAACAACATCGGCGGCATCCGGCTCGGCCTGCTCAAGACCGTAATGCCGGATACCACGCTTGATGCCGAGTTCTTCCCCGGTCAGCCCAAGACCTGGGGCCTCTCCTTCATGATCAACGAGACCGAGGCGCCAACCGGGCGCTCCGCCGGCAGCCTCGCCTGGTGCGGCCTGATCAACGCGTTTTCGTGGATCGATCAGAAGAAGGGCGTCGGCGGCGTCTATGCGACGCAGATCCTGCCGTTCTTTGATACGAAGTCCCTGCCGCTTTATCTGGCTTTCGAGACCGAGGTCTATCGGTCGCTCAATTAGCGCGAGAATCAAAAAGGGAGAGCTTTCTGAATGCCCTGGGAGCCCAAGCGCGACTTCATCGGCTATGGCGACACGCCGCCGGACCCGCAATGGCCGGGCGGTGCGCGCCTCGCCGTCAATTTCGTGATGAACTACGAGGAGGGCTCGGAGCCCTCGATCCAGGACGGCGAGCCGGCGACCGAGGCCGGACTGTCGGAGGCGCACGGCTTGCGCCCGGACATCAAGGGCCGCGATCTCGCGGCCGAAGGCATGTTCGAATATGGCTCGCGCGTGGGCTTCTGGCGCCTGATGCGCCTGTTCGAGGAACGCGGCCTGCCGATGACGATCTTCGGCTGTGCGCTCGCGCTTGAGCGAAATCCGCGCGCCGCGGCGGCCATTCGCAAGGCCGGGTTCGACATCTGCAGCCATGGCTGGCGCTGGGTTGAGCATTTCAAGCTGAGCGAGGCAGAAGAGCGTGACCACATCAAGCGCGCGGTCGCCTCGATCGAGAAGATGATGGGCGAGCGCCCGGCCGGCTGGTATTGCCGCTATGGGCCGAGCGTCAACACCCGCCGCCTCGTGGTCGAGCACGGCGGCTTCCTCTATGATTCGGACTATTATGGCGATGAGCTGCCCTATTGGCAGACAGTCGAGGGCAAGGCCCACCTCGTCGTGCCCTATTCGATCACGCACAATGACGTGAAGCTCGCCGGCTGGGTCGGCACCGCGGATGACTGGTTCAGCTTCGTCAAAGACGGCTTCGACATGCTCTATGACGAGGGCAGCAAGCACCCGAAGATGATGAGCGTCGGGCTTCACAACCGTCTGATCGGCCATCCGGCACGCGCTGTCGGCCTCGCGCGGCTGCTCGATTACATGCAGAAGCGCCGCGATGTCTGGATCACCAAGCGGGTCGAAATCGCGAAGCACTGGGTCAAGGTCCACCCTTACAGGGGCAAGGGGCTGAACGAGTAGCAAGAGGGAGATCGGACATGGCGAAGCGGATCCTCGATCTGACGCTCACGTTGACCGACAACATGCCGGCGCACAAACTGTTCCAGCGCCCGGTCATCGTGCCGCACTTCACGCATGAGCGAACCAAGGCCTTCAACCTCGGCGTGCCCGAAGACCGGCTGACCTTCGCCACCACCTATATGGGCATGGTCGACCACATCGGGACGCACGTCGACGCCTTCTACCATGTGAACCCGACCGGCGCCTCGATCGACCGCATGCCACTCGACATGTTCATGGGCAAATCGGTGTGCCTCGACATGCGCCACATTCCCGATCTTGGCGATATGGACGTCGCTGATTTCGAAGCGGCGGAGAAGAAGGCCGGCGTCAAGATCGACGGCCATATCGTGTTGCTCTGCACGGGCCTGCACAAGCGCCACTTCCCCGATGTGAAGGTGGTGTGGAGCAACCCGGGCATCACCGCGAAGGCGACGCACTGGCTCGCCGATCGTGGCTCGAAGCTCCACGGCGTGGAGGGCCCTTCGACCGACAAGCCTTCCGACAATCTCTTCCCCAATCATCGTGTGTGCCGCGATCGCGGCCTCACGCACTATGAGTGGCTGATCAACCTCGAGGAGCTGATCGGCAAGGGCGAGTTCTGGTTCAGCGGCCCGCCGATCAAGCTGGGTGACGGCAGCGGCGCGCCGGTACGTGCCTGGGCCGAGCTCGGCTAGGCAAGCGCGAGGGTCGGGCCGTGCCGACCATCGATCGAAGCGAAGGCGAGCAGCGCGTGCCGATCACGCTGCTGACCGGCTTCCTCGGCGCCGGCAAGACGACCTTGGTCAATCGCATCCTCGCCGACCCGAACAGCGGGCGCATCGCCGTGATCGTCAATGAGTTCGGCGAGATCGGCATCGATGGCGACCTGATCCACCGCGCGAGCGAAGACATGCTCGAGCTCAACAATGGCTGCGTGTGCTGCGCCAGCAGGGAGGATCTGGTCGGCGCACTCGAGCGGCTCTATTTGCGCAAGCTCGGCTTCGCCGAGCCCAGAATCGAGTTCGACCGGATCATCGTCGAGACCAGCGGCATCGCCGACCCCGTGCCGATCGCGCAGCTGTTCTATACCGACATGAAGCTGAACCTGACCTTCCGGATCGATGCGATCGTGACCCTGGTTGATTTGAAGCATGTTGCGGGGCAGGTCGAGGCCCAGCCCGAGGCGCGCAAGCAGATTGCCATTGCCGACAAGCTGATCTTCAACAAGCGCGATCTGGTCTCGGCCGAAGAAGCACAGGCTGCGATGGTGGCCGTGAGCGCGCTGAACCCCTATGCGCCGCGGGCTGAGACCACGCATGCGCGCCTCGGCCTCGATCAGGTGCTCGACCTCGATCTGTTCGATCCGAAGCTGAAAGAAACGGCGGTGTCCTCATGGATCGGCGCCGACGACGAGCTGCACGAACACAAAGACGCCAATCACGATCAACATCACGGCGATGGAGAAAACGCGCGTCACTTGCCCGACGTCTCGGCGGTTTGCCTGCGCGAGCGGCGACCCCTCGCCTATCACGCGCTGCTCGAATTCCTCTGGCGTCTCTCCGAGCAATACGGGCCGGATCTCTATCGGGTGAAGGGCCTCGTGCAGTTCGAGGGCGTCGAGCGCCCGGTGATCCTTCAGGGCGTGCAGAAGGTGTTCAGCCCCCCGACCTATGCGGAGTCATGGCCGCGCGGCGAGGTCGAGACCCGCCTCGTGCTGATCGGCAAGGGGCTGGACCGCGAAGCGATGCAAGCAGGATTCGCTGATTGCGTCGGCTCGGAAGCACGCGTGCTGGACCGCGCGTTCGGCGCGATCTGATCGCTCACCGAATCACGCCGCTCTGAACGTCACCACCAGCACGTCGCGATAGGCCGGTGCAGCGGGGTCGAGCGGCTCGACCGGGGTCACGCCGTGATAGCAGCGGTGATCGTCCACCAGCGCGGCGTCGAACGGGTCGGTCAGGGTGAAGCTGCCGAGCCTGCGACCCTTCGCATCATGGATCGTGGTCGTGCCGCTCTTCACGTTCTGCCGTCGGATGAGCAGCACTAGAACGTGATCAACGCCGTCACGATGGCTGCCCTCTGGTGTCGGCTGGCCGGGCTGGCCTGGGTTCGCCTCGATGCGGAATTGATGCACCTCGACATGCCAGCGCGCGGTTGCCGGGCTGAGCGCGCTGAACAGACGACGCGAATGATCGAGCACGGCGCGCATACTGGCGCCGTCACCGATTTCCGGCCGGATCGGCTCGAACCAGCGCTCAACGCCGCCATTCAGCGCGTTGTAGGAGCGGCTCTGATAATGCGGCTGATGCGCCTCGCGGGTGACCGTGCCGTCGGGCTCGACCGAGAACACGCCATAGCGCCGCCGCCGATAACGCCCGCCGTCCGCCATATAGGTGTCGAGCGCGAGGTCGTTCCAGCTCGCGGCGAACGCGTTCCAGTCTGCAAGCGAACCGAGGCGCTCGAGCGCGTCCCGCATCGCGGCGCCCGGCACGGCGGCGAAGCCCTGCCGCCGCACCAGCGCTTCCAGCGTGTCGATGGAGGCACCCACCGGCACCTCCATCAACGCAGGCTCGATCTGCACGTTCTTGCTCCGGCGGGTCCGCCCCGGCCCTACTCCGCCGGCACCTTCTCGCGCCGGGAGACGAGGAGCGAGTCGACCGGCGTGCCGTGCCAGCCGCGCTTGCGCTTCTCCCAATAGCGCTTCTGAAGCTGGCCCGTGGTGATGCCGGGCGCGCCATTGCCGACCGCCTGGTCGTTCACCCGGGTGATCGGCAAAACGCCGCCGGCCGTTGAAGAGATGAACACCTCTTTGGCTTCCAAGAGGTCATCGGCCGTCAGCTCGGTCGCGACCGGCTCGAACCCTGATTCCTGCGCCAGTTCGAACACGGTCTTGCGTGTGACGCCCTCGAGCAGGTCCTTGCCCGGCGTCAGCAGCTTCTTGCCGCGCACGATCCAGACGTTGAAGCCTGGTCCTTCGGTCAGCTTGCCCGTGGTCGAGAGCAGGATCGGCGCGTCGGCCCCATGCTCCAGCGCTTCGAACTGGCCCGCGGTCAGATCCATGCGGTTGAAGTTTTTCACCTTCTGATTGATCGCCTCGCTCGGCGCGCGCCGCACGCTCGCGATCCAGAGGTGGCCGCCGGTCTCGGCGTGCTCCTTCGGAATCACCCAGTAATAGGGCACGACATAGGCGTAGAAGCCGTTGACCGCGTTTCGCGGGTCACCGAAGGCGGCGCCCCCGGCATAGAGGCCCCGGGTCGCGCACATATAGACGCAGGAATTGTCGAGGCCGGAGCGATCCACCAGCTCCGCCGAGATGGTACGCATCTCATCACGGCTGACCGGCGGCTTGATCTTTACGTGCTTGTATGAGTTCTCGAAACGATCGAGGTGATCCTCCAGCCGGAAGAACACCCGATCCCAGGTCGAGACCACGTCGAACACGATGTCGCTCTTCGTGATCGCGGGCTCGAGGATCGAGAGCTTCGCATCCTGAATGGGCACATAGCGCCCTTCGAAATAGGCCATACCGGGCATTGCCATCGCCGCCTCCCTGGGACCAACTGTGATCACAGTTGCCAGCATAGCCGAAATCCCGCTCCCCGGGGAGCGCCAAAGTATTGACCCCGAGGCCCGGCATCGTGCGCCACCGACCCGAAAAGCGATTGCGGCGCGCCCTCCCCTGCCGTCACCTTACGGCGCGCCGAATCGCCCGGCGCCCGCGTTTAGAACCGGATTCAGGGAAGGATCGAGCGGACACCCATGCGACTGTCCGTGCTCAAGCTGGGCTTCGCCATCCTGGTTCCGGCGCTTGTGCTCGGGCTCGGCCTCCTGCTGCAGGTGATCAACCCGCCCGTGATCGCGGAGCTTCGCGACCGGGTCTATGACCTGATGCAACGGGCCTCGCCCCGGCCCTATCAGGACGCCCCGGTCCGCGTGGTCGACCTCGACGATGAGAGCCTTGCCAAGCTCGGCCAGTGGCCCTGGCCGCGCACCCAGGTGGCGCAGCTCATCGACCGCCTTACGGACGCCGGCGCCGCGGCGATCGCGCTCGACATCGTGTTTGCTGAGCCCGATCGCACCTCGCCCGCGCAGATCGTGCCGATCTGGCCGCGCACCGCGGCAACCGATGCGCTGCGGGCCGACCTCGCCAATCTGCCGGATCACGACGCGATTCTGGCCGAGGCCTTCGCCCGCTCTAACGTTGTAACCGGCTTCGTGTTGACCGATGGGTCAGCCGTGCGCATGCCCTTGGAGAAGTCGGGGTTCGCGATTGCCGGAGAGGACGCGCGGTACTTCGTCAGAGGCTACCCAGGAGCGGTGCTCAATCTCGAGGCGCTGGAGACGGCCGCCAAAGGGAATGGCAGCTTCAACGTCGTGCCTGATCAGGACGGCATCGTTCGCCGCGTGCCGCTGCTCGTGGTCGGTGGAGAAATCCTCTATCCCTCCCTGGCCGCTGAGGCCTTGCGCTTGGCGCAAGGGGCGTCGAGTTACGTTGTGAAGACAATCGGCGCCAGCGGTCTCAGCGAATTCACGACCCAGATCGGCGTCGTCGAGATGAAGATCGGTGACTTCGTCGCATCAACCGACGATCAGGGGCAAATCCTGCTCTACGACAGCGGGCACCAACCGGCCCGAATCGTGCCGGCGTGGCAGGTATTCGAGCCCGACTTCAACCCGGAATCGGTCGCTGGCCGAATCATTTTCATCGGCACCAGCGCCGCCGGCCTCAAGGACCAGCGGGCGACACCGCTCGAAGCGGCTGTGGCGGGTGTCGAGGTCCACGCCCAGGTCGTCGAGTAGATCGTCAGCGGCACGTTCCTCAAGCGTCTGC
>Ga0194128_10005772_pt1 | contig 17106 bp, 16 predicted proteins | sample TA2KigCa65mmetaG_FD_148650 | JGI IMG/M metagenome (GOLD analysis project Ga0194128, IMG submission 148650) | Freshwater microbial communities from Lake Tanganyika, Tanzania - TA2015037 Kigoma Deep Cast 65m | ecosystem: Environmental > Aquatic > Freshwater > Lake | place: Tanzania: Lake...
CAACGCTTGGGGAAGGCCCTCAGCTGGCGGCGGAACGGCGGCGGCGGGTCCGGCCACTGATCTCAGGCTCTTCCACACGGGCCGGAGTTGCGGCCACGGGAGCAGGAGCCGGCGCAGCGGAAGCAGGAGCTGGGGCACCCGCACCCACAGAAGCGAGCTCACGGCGAGGGGCGCTGGGGCGCTCGGAGCGATCCCGGTCGCGATCGCGGTTGCCGTCACGGTGGCCATCGCGGCGGCCGCGAGGGGCGGGACGGGTGTCAGGCTCCGCATCAGCACGGCCCTTGTAGGCGGGGGTACCGCCGGGGGCCGGCTGCACCAGGCAGATGATCAGCGGCTCCACCTGGAGCTCGCGGCGCAGGCGGCGCTGCAGGCCCACTTCGATCTCGCGCTGGACACCCATCCAGTCGACCTCGGGGGCCTTGCCGCCGGTGTTGCGGGAGAGCTGCTGCCAGCGGTTCTCCAGCACCCAGGTGATCTCGCGTTCAGTCCAGAGGCTGAGCTTGCGAGGATCGGCCGCAGTGACCACACCGCGCAGGTTCACCCGAGGCGGAGCGGCCATCACGCCGTCAGTGCTGATCACGGCGAGCATCGTGATCACACCGTCATCGGCAAGCTGCTGGCGCTCCTTCAAGACACGGGCATCGACGATGCCATTGCGGGAGGCATCGAGCAGCTCGATGCCGGCCTTCACTGGCTCACCTTTGTTGATGGAGTCAGGCGTCAGCTCAACAACATCTCCGTTGTCGATGATCAGGATGTTGTCGGCAGGCACACCCATCGATTGGGCGGTCTTGCTGTGGCACACCAGCATGCGGTGTTCACCGTGCACCGGCACGAAGAACTTCGGCTTGGTGAGCGCCAGCATCAGCTTCTGGTCTTCCTGGAAGCCGTGACCGGACACGTGAATGCCCTCACCCTTGCCGTAGACCACCTTCGCCCCCAGCATCATCAGGCGATCAATGGTGTTCACCACTGAGATGGTGTTCCCGGGGATGGGGCTGGCCGAGAAGATGATCGTGTCCGAGTTTTTCACCTGCACCTGTGGGTGCTCACCGCGGGAGATGCGGCTGAGGGCCGCCAACGGCTCGCCCTGGCTGCCGGTCATCAGCAGCAGGGTTTCGCGATCGGGCAGATCACGGATCTGCTTGATCGGCACGAACAGATCATCGGGGGCGCGCATGTAGCCCAGCTCACGCGCCTTGGCGATCACGTTGAGCATGGAGCGGCCGAGCAGGCCCACCTTGCGACCGTTCTTGAGGGCCAGCTCCAGGATCATCGCCACCCGGTGAATCGAGCTGGCGAAGGTGGTGATGATCACCCGGCCTTCTGCCTGGGAGATGTGGCGATCCAGGCAGGGGAACACGGAGCGCTCCGGCGGGCAGAAACCCGGCACCTCGGAGTTGGTGGAGTCGCTGAACAGGCACAGCACGCCCTGCTCGCCGTAGTGGGCGAGGCGGGCCATGTCGAAGGTTTCACCGTCGACGGGGGTGTGATCGAACTTGAAGTCACCGGTGAAGATCACGGTGCCCACCGGCGTGGTGATGGCCAGCGAGAAGCTGTCGGCCATCGAGTGGGTGTTGCGGATGAACTCCACCGAGAAGTGCTGCCCCACCTTCACCACATCGCGCGGGGCGACGGTTTGAAGGATGGTGCGATCCATCACACCGGCTTCTTCCATCTTTCCGGTGAGCATTGCCAGCGCCAAGCGCGGACCATGAATCACAGGGATGTTGAAGTTCTTGAGGTGGTGGGCAATGCCACCGATGTGATCTTCGTGACCGTGGGTCACGATCATGCCGCGAATGCGCTTCTGGTTTTCCTTCAGATAGCTGGTATCCGGCATCACGACGTTCACGCCGTGCATGCCATCGCTAGGGAATGCCAGACCGGCATCCACCAGCATGATGTCGTCGCCATATTCGAAAACGCAGGTGTTCTTGCCGATTTCGTGCAGACCGCCGAGGGGGATGACCCGCAGGTGGGGTTGCTTGGCGGCGCCGTTACGGCTGGGGGTTGATGTCGTCATTCAGAAGGGGGGTTGCGGCTGAGCCGCGCAAGGTCAAAAACGGTGGACTTCGGCGTTGCTCAGCAACGGATCAGGTCGGCCTTGGCGTCAGGTGGGACGCAGGGCTGCCAGAACGGAATTGAGTCGATCGCGCACGTCACTTGAGGCGGAAACGAGAGGAAGCCTTGGGGCGCCCACAGGCCAGCCGCTGAGTTCCAACGCAGCTTTCACGGGGATGGGATTGGTGGTGCAGAACAGGGCCTTGCACAGGGGCAACAGCTGCTCGTGCAGGGACAGGGCGGTGGTCAGATCACCGGACAGGAAGGCGCGAACCATGGCTTGGATCTGATCACCGGCCACATGGCTGGCCACGCTCACGACGCCAACGGCCCCCACAGCCAACATCGGCAGCGTCAGAGCGTCATCACCGCTGTAGATCGCCAGGCGCTCTCCACACAGGGCCCTGAGGGCACTGACTTCCTCCGTGGTGCCGCTGGCGGCCTTGAAACTGATCACGTTGCTGAGATCGAGCAAGCGAGCCGTGGTCTCAGGACTCAGGCTGCAACCGGTTCTGCCCGGGATGTTGTAGAGCATCAGCGGCATCGCCGGTGCGGCCTGAGCAACGGCCCTGAAATGGGCTTCCAGCCCTTCCTGCGGAGGCTTGTTGTAGTAGGGCACCACCACCAGGGCGCCGTCAGCGCCCAGGGCAGCCGCTTCGCCGATGGCCTCCACGGCCTCTGCGGTGCAGTTGCTTCCTGTGCCGGCGAGCAGCTTGGCGCGGCCGCCCACAGCTGCCTTCACGGCGGAGAACAGCTGATGTTGCTCGTCCCAACTGAGGGTTGGGGATTCTCCGGTGGTCCCGCAGAGCACCAGACCATCGGAGCCGTGGTCCACCAGATGACTGGCCAGGCGCGCCGCCAGATCCAGGTCGACTGAACCGTCCGCCGCAAAGGGCGTCACCATCGCCGTGATCACCCGACCAAAGGGAGCAGGCGAGGCGGCGCCGGGGTTCAAGACGGGGGTCACACTCGCACTCATGCGGCTACGCCTTCGCTGAACTGGGCGGCTTGTGCGGCGGCGGCGGGATCCAGCAGCAACTCAGCGATCTGAATCGCATTCAGCGCCGCACCCTTGCGGATCTGATCTCCACAGAGCCAGAGCTCAAGGGCATTGGGTTCACTGAGGTCCTGGCGAATGCGGCCCACCGCCACGGGATCCCGACCGGTCACATCGGTGGGCATGGGGAAGCGATTGGCCGCAAAGTCTTCGATGAGCTCCACGCCAGGGGCCTTGGCCAGCAGAGCCCGTGCCTCCTCAACTGGGAACGGCTCATGAAATTCGATGTTGATCGCCTCGGAGTGAGCGCGCAGCACCGGCACGCGCACACAGGTGGCCGACACCTTCAGATCCGGAAGACCCATGATCTTGCGGGTCTCATTGACCATCTTGAGTTCCTCCTCGCAGTAGCCGTTTCCCTGCAGGGGGGAGTTGTGCAGGAACAGGTTGAAGGCGAGGGAATAGGGCAGAACACTGCTCTGCGGCGTGCCTCCATCCAGAACGGTGCGGCTGAGCACGCTGAGCTCTTCCATGGCCCGGGCCCCTGCACCACTGGCGGACTGATAAGTGCTGACCACCACCCGCCGCATCGGGCGCCGGGCCGCCAACGGCGCGAGCGCGAGGGTCATCAGGATCGTGGTGCAGTTGGGGTTGGCGATCACCCCCTGATGGCGGAAGGCCTCGTGGGGATTCACCTCCGGCACTACCAGGGGGATGCCGGCATCCATCCGGAAGGCACTGGAGTTGTCGATCACCACGGCACCGGCAGCCGCGGCCACAGGAGCCCACTGCTTCGAGACCGAACCGCCGGCTGAAGCAAGAACCACATCCACACCGTTAAAGGCGTCAGCACTCACGGGCTGAATGGTGAGGTGCTGTCCGTTCCACTCGAGGCTCTGACCCGCGGAACGGGGCGAGGCCAGGAGGGTGAGACGCCCCACGGGGAACTGACGCTCAGCGAGAAGGGCGAGCAGCTCCTGACCCACTGCACCAGTGGCTCCAAGAACGGCCACATGCAGCGGACGCTGGGGCAGAGAACGAACGTCGGGGTGGGTCAACGGAGCGATCGGTTGAAACGGTGAAGCTCAGGTGAAGCTGAAACGGTGAGGGCCCATCCCCTCAAGTAGCGATGGGGAGAAGGCAGGGGGCGCTGAAACGTGAAAAAGGTCAGGCCTTGACCGCGACAGGGCGGCGACAGGGGCGAAGCGCAGACGAGAGCACTGAGGCAACGAAGGTGGCTGTGGTGCTGAGGCGTGCATCCAAAACCGGATGCGTTGACAGACAACCTGCACGACTGGTGACGGAACCCACGGGGGATTCCGTCGAAAGCTCTTCAGGTCACTGGTTCTTGCTGACAACAATACGTGGCCAGCGTCGAGCGGTGGAGCCGCTGTAGGAGCTCGTCACAGGTGAGTTCCTAGGATTGCGGGCTGCCCTGCCGAATTTCTCGGCCTGACGCCTCGATCGCTTCCATGAGCCCTGCCGCCACCGCCGCCAGCAAAACCTCTGCCAAGACGGCAGATCTCAAGCTGAGCACCAGCGCCCGCCCTGGCAGCCGGATGGCGATCGAGATCGCTGTTCCCGCCAATCGCACCCAGAGCAGCCACAACGAGGCTGTCGAAAAACTGAGCCGCAGCGTGCGGCTGCCCGGCTTCCGCCAGGGCAAGGTGCCCCGGGCTGTCCTCCTGCAGCAGATCGGCCCGCAGCGCATCCGTGCCACCGCCCTGGAAACGCTGGTGGACAGCGTGTTCCGCGATGCCCTGAAGCAGGCTGAGATCCCAGCCATTGGCCAGCCGGCCCTCGACGGCGGATTCGAAGCTCTGCTGGAGCGCTTTGAACCGGGCAAGGAGCTGACGCTCACCCTCGAGATGGATGTGGAGCCCACACCCAAGCTGAAAAGCACCAAGGGCCTCAAGGCTGAAGCCGAAACCGTGAGCTTCGACGCCGCTCGTGTTGACGAGCTGATCGAGCAGTCCCGCCGCCAGATGGCGACCCTGGTGCCCGTTGAGGGCCGTGCTGCTGCCAGCGGCGATGTGGCCGTGCTCGGCTTCAAAGGCACCTTCGGCGACAACGGCGAGGCGATCGAAGGCGGCAGCGCAGACGCCATGGAGGTGGAACTGGAAGAGGGCCGGATGATCCCCGGCTTTGTCGAGGGGGTCATCGGCATGAAAGCCGGCACCACCAAAACCGTGAGCTGCCAGTTCCCCGAGGACTACGCCCAGGAGGATGCGGCCGGCCGCAAGGCCAGCTTTGAGATCACCCTCAGTGAACTGAAAGCCCGTGAACTGCCAGCTCTCGACGATGCCTTTGCCCAGCAGGCCAGCGACAAGCAGACCCTGGCCGAGCTGCGCAGCGACCTGGAGGCACGACTGAAGGAAGACGCAGAACGCCGCACCCAATCGAACCGGCACGACGCGCTGCTCGCGGCCCTGGTGGAGCAGCTCGAGGTGGAACTGCCAGAAACCCTCGTGCAGGAAGAAATCGTTTCCCTGCTGGAGCAGACCGCCGGTCAACTGGCGCAGCAGGGCATGGATGTGAAGAAGCTGTTCACCCCCCAGCTGATCCAGAGCCTGCGGGAAACCTCCCGCCCCGAAGCGGAAGAACGCCTGAAGCGCAGCCTGGCCCTCAAAGCCCTGGCGACCGCCGAGAAACTCGAGGTGGCCGCTGCCGACATCGATGCCAAGGTGAAGGAACTGAGCCGGGGCTTCAGCGAGAGCTCCCGCATCGATCCCAACCGTCTGCGTCAGGCGGTTCAGGAAGACCTGATGCGCGAGAAGCTGATGGGCTGGCTGGAGGAGCACTCCACCGTCACTGAGAAGGCAGCCGAAGCTGAGGAAGCCAAGCCGAAGAAGGCAGCCGCCAAGAAAGCCAAGGCCAAGTCCGACGCCGAGCCCGCTGCCGAGGCCTGATCCCCATAGATTGTCCGGACTGACCTCCAGCCCGGCCGCGTGATCAACGCCAGCATTCAGCACCCGATCCAGAACCGCTGGCTGGGCCAACAGCCCCAGTCATCCATCTGGACCGGGCCATCGGCTGCTCCTGGAATTCTTCCCACGGTTGTGGAGCAATCCGGGCGCGGCGATCGGGCCTTCGACATCTATTCCCGTCTGCTGCGGGAGCGGATCATCTTCCTCGGCACCGGCATCGACGACCAGGTCGCCGACGCCCTTGTGGCACAACTCCTGTTCCTGGAAGCGGAAGACCCGGAGAAGGACATCCAGATCTACGTGAACTCCCCCGGGGGATCGGTCACCGCTGGCCTGGCCATCTACGACACGATGCAGCAGGTCGCTCCAGATGTGGTCACCATTTGCTACGGCCTGGCCGCCTCGATGGGCGCCTTCCTGCTGTCCGGCGGCACCAAAGGAAAGCGCCTGGCCCTGCCGAACGCCCGGATCATGATCCACCAACCCCTGGGCGGTGCCCAGGGCCAGGCTGTCGACATCGAAATCCAGGCCAAGGAAATCCTCTTCCTCAAGGAAACCCTCAACGGGCTCATGGCCGAGCACACCGGGCAACCGCTGGAGAAAATCTCGGAAGACACCGACCGGGACTACTTCCTTTCCCCGGCAGAAGCGGTTCAATACGGCCTGATCGATCGTGTCGTCACCGATACGGCCCCGGTTTGATCCTTAAGGACGGCTGACGAACCGCTGGATCCCAACGATCCTGGAGTTTCGGGCCCACTGCCCCAGGAAGCCCTGCCGCACAACGCCGCCGCAAACACCGCCCGATGGCCAAGTTCGACGCCCACCTGAAGTGCTCGTTCTGCGGAAAGTCGCAGGATCAGGTGCGCAAGCTGATCGCCGGACCGGGCGTCTACATCTGCGACGAGTGCATCGACCTCTGCAACGAGATCCTTGATGAGGAGCTCGTTGACGGTCAGGGCAGCAGCGGCAGCGGTCGACAGGCCCAGGAGAGCAAAGGCAAGGCACCGGCCAAAAAGGCCAGCAAGCCCGCTCCCACCCTGGCCGAAATCCCTAAACCGCAGGAGATCAAGGCCCACCTCGACTCCCAAGTCGTCGGGCAGGAAGAGGCCAAGAAGGTGCTCTCCGTTGCGGTCTACAACCACTACAAGCGCCTGGCCTGGCAAGGCGATGGCAAGGGGGAGAGCAACCAAACCGCCACCAAGCTGCACAAGAGCAACATCCTTCTGATCGGCCCAACCGGCTGCGGCAAAACCCTGCTGGCGCAGACCCTGGCAGAACTGCTGGATGTGCCCTTCGCCGTGGCCGATGCCACCACCCTCACCGAAGCCGGCTACGTCGGCGAAGACGTGGAGAACATCCTGCTGAGGTTGCTGCAGAAGGCTGATCTGGATGTGGATCAGGCCCAGCGCGGCATCATCTACATCGACGAGATCGACAAGATCGCCCGCAAGAGCGAGAACCCCTCGATCACCCGTGATGTGTCGGGAGAAGGCGTTCAGCAGGCCCTGCTGAAGTTGCTGGAAGGCACCGTGGCCAATGTGCCCCCCCAGGGCGGCCGCAAGCATCCGTATCAGGACTGCATCCAGATCGACACCAGCCAGATCCTGTTCATCTGCGGTGGCGCCTTTGTGGGCCTCGAAGACGTGGTGCAGCGCCGCATGGGGCGCAACTCAATCGGCTTCATGCCGGAAGGTGGCCGCGGACGCAGCCGTCACAACAAGGACCAACAGGCCGCCCACGTGCTGCGCCACCTGGAGCCGGATGATCTGGTGAAGTACGGGCTGATCCCCGAATTCATCGGCCGACTGCCGGTGAGCGCGGTGCTGGAGCCCCTCGATAGCACTGCGCTCGAGGCGATCCTCACGGAACCCCGCGACGCCCTGGTGAAGCAGTTCCAGACCCTGCTGAGCATGGATGACGTGCGCCTGGACTTCGAGCCCGGTGCCGTGGAAGCGATCGCCGCCGAAGCCCACCGCCGCAAGACCGGCGCCCGCGCCCTGCGCGGCATCGTTGAGGAACTGATGCTCGATCTGATGTACGACCTGCCGTCGGACAAGAGCACCAAGGCCTTCACCGTGACCCGTGAGCTGGTGGAGGAACGCACCCAGGCCAAGGTGCTGCCCCTCCCCGGCAGCGAAGCCGCCCAACAGGAATCGGCCTAACGGCCCCATGGCCGCGGCCGATCATCTGGAGTGCCCGCGGCAACACGGGCTCTTTCACCATCACGGCATCGACCTCGGCGATGGCACGGTGGCCCACTACCTCGAGGGGAGGCAGATCCTGCGCAGCCCCGTCGAGGAGTTCTGCCGCGGTCAACCGATCCAGGTGGTTACCTATCCGGAGGGGAGTTGCTCCCCGGCCAAGGCCACGCTGCAACGGGCCCAGAGCCGACTGGGCGAGCAGAGCTACAACCTGCTGTTCAACAACTGCGAGCACTTCGCGCACTGGTGTAAAACCGGGCGGCACCGCAGTGCCCAGGTGGAGGACTGGCTCCACACCGGCAGCCTGGGGGCGCTGGCCCTGGGGCAGTTCATGCCGGCGGCTGTGCTCACGGGAGCCAAACTGCTGCTGCGGCAGGGGCTCAGGCTGGATCCCCAGCAGCTGGAGAAGGGCCGGGCGCTGGCCCTGCGCAGCCTGGAGCAACTCGATGCCCTCAGGCTCAAACTGCAGCAACGGCTGGAGCAGGAACTGAGCCGAGCCGAGGCCCGCTGGGGCGATTCCCACCAGAGCGACAACCGCCAGTTTCTGCAGCTGCAGCAAGCGGCCCAGACCCTGGCGGATCAACTCAGCGAGGTGGAAGACATGGAAACCAAACTCGAGCAATGGCTCAGGGGCCAGGGCCAGTAGCCTCCAGCCATGCCGGTCGCCTACCAACCGCTCCATCACAAGTACCGCCCGCAGCGGTTCGACCAGCTGGTGGGGCAGGAGGCGATTGCAGCGACCCTGGGCAATGCCCTGCGCTCCGGTCGGATCGCCCCGGCCTACCTGTTCAGCGGGCCCCGGGGTACAGGAAAAACCTCGAGCGCCAGGATCCTGGCCCGCTCCCTGAATTGCCTGAGCAGCGACGGGCCAACGCCAGAGCCCTGCGGGGAATGCGAACTCTGTCGATCGATCGCCAGCGGCACGGCCCTGGATGTGATCGAAATCGATGCCGCCTCCAACACCGGTGTCGACAACATCCGTGAGCTGATCGAGCGCTCACGCTTCGCCCCGGTGCAGGCCCGCTGGAAGGTCTACGTGGTGGATGAATGCCACATGCTCTCCACGGCGGCCTTCAATGCCCTGCTCAAAACCCTCGAGGAGCCGCCACCGCGGGTGGTGTTCGTGCTGGCGACCACGGATCCGCAGCGGGTGCTGCCCACGATCCTCAGCCGCTGCCAGCGCTTCGATTTCCGCCGGATCCCTCTCGATGCCCTCGAGCAGCACCTGAGTTGGATTGCCGCAGAGGAGCAGATTCAGATCACCCCAGAAGCCCTGCATGTGGTGGCCCAGAGGGCCCAAGGCGGCCTTCGGGATGCGGAGAGCCTCCTCGATCAACTGAGCCTGCTGCCCGGGCCGGTGGAGCCGATGGCCGTGTGGGAACTGCTGGGGGCGGTGCCCGAGCAGGAACTGCTGGAGCTCGCCCAGGCCCTGGCGAGCAGTGAACCCCTGGGGGTGATCGAGGCCTCACGCACCCTGCTGGAGCGGGGCCGTGAACCCGGCGCCGTTCTGCAAGGCATGGCCGGCCTGCTGCGCGATCTGGTGCTGGCGGGTGTCGCCCCTGAGCGTCTGGAGCTCACCAGCTTCTCCCCCCAGTGGCGAGGGGAGCTGCCGGCCCTGGCCCGCACCATCGGCAAAGCGAAGCTGCTGCGCTGGCAGGCCCAGCTCAAGGGCAGCGAACAGCAACTGCGTCAAAGCGTGCAGCCACGCCTATGGCTCGAGGTGTTGCTGCTGGGACTGCTCTCAGAGGCGGCAGCGCCCCAATCACAAACGACCCCGATCCCTGCCGCAGCTCAACCCGTGAGAGCGGCGGCCAGCGCCCTAGCCCCTGCAGCCTCCATCCGACCGGATCCACAACCTGCTGCTGCAGCCCCAGAGCCTGTCGCGCCTGCTGCGGCACCCCCTGCTGCCGCACCTCAAGAGGCGGCAGATCTGAACGAACTGTGGCAACAGATCCTGGCTGGCCTGGAGCTGCCTTCGACGCGCATGCTGCTCTCCCAGCAAGCCGTTCTGAGCCGACTCGATCCCCAGCGCGCGGTGGTGCAGGTGGCGGGCAACTGGAGCGCCATGGTTCAAAGCCGCCTACCACTCCTGGAGAAAGCCGTGGCCTCGGCCCTGGGCAGTCCTCGCCAGGTGGTGCTGGAGGCCGGTGGAACCACTCCGGCCATCACCTCGCCGCCACCGGCACCGCCAACTTCGGCACCAGCCCCAGCCGAAGCCCAACGGGAACGACCATCGGCGCCGGAGCCTCAGCCCACCGCCACCGCTCCAACCGCCCCCCCGGTTGAGCCGATCGAAGCGCCCAGTGGCAGAAACCCTGAGCCCAGCGCACCCCCCGGCCCACGGGGGTTGATCGACGATCAAGCGAAACGCCTGGCCGAATTCTTCAACGGAGAAGTGGTGGATCTGCAGGAGCCACTGCCCGAACTCTCCGGAGAGGCCGACGCCGCCTAGAGCTCCAGAGCCTTGGGCTCAAGAGGCGCCTCTCCCGCAAGCGCGCTGTGATCGGCCCCCACATGCAGGGTCTTGGCCCAGACCAAGCGCTTGGGCAGCAGAGCCATGCGCAGGGTCGTGTAGGGAATCACCACAAACCAATGCCCCAGATAGGCGATGCCTAGGGCCAGGTTGAACGGACCCATGGCAGGCAGCGCGGGGCCCTCACTGCTGCGCAGGCAGCCCACCAGGATCGCCCCACCGGAGAGACCAAAGGCCACAAACGAGAGGGGCCAGCTCAAGGGGGCGGTGCCCGTGAGGCCCGACGTGATCAGATCGGCGATCGCCAGCACCGGCAAGGCGTATTGGAGCAGGAAAAAGCTCGCCAGATCGAGCTTTTGGCCTGCGGGGAGCGTAGAACCGCTGAGCTGGGGCCAGTAGTCGAAGAAGCGCTGCAAGCCCCCCTCCGCCCAGCGTTGCCGCTGGCGCCAGAGCGCACTCCAGGCCGTGACGGCCTCCTCCTGGACAGGAGGATCCCAGAACAGGGCCACAGGTTGCCGCTGAACCAGCAAACGGAAGCTCAAATCGAGGTCGTCTGTGACGGTCTCCTCGTTAAAGCCCTCACAGGAGAGCACCGCTTCCCGTTGCAGGAGCTGCCCATTGCCCCGCAGTTCCACAACGCCGCCCGAGAGCAGACGTCCCTGTTGAATGACCGCGTCGAGGGCCATTTCCATGGCCTGGGCCTTGGTCAGGATGTTGAGATCGGGGTTGACCACGGCCTTGCGCAACTGCACAGCAGACCAACCGCCCTGCTCGGCGTAGCTCACGAGGCGCTCCAGCAGATCGGGCTGCAGCTGCGCATCGGCATCGAGCACGAGCAGCCATCGGCCCTGCAGCTGGGGCAACACGGCATTGAGGGCTCCTGACTTACCGCCACCGGCATCGCGAGGTCGGCGCAGCACCTGGAGCTGGGGGTAGCGCTGCTGATACGTCGCCAGCACCTCAGGGGTGCGGTCTTCGCTGCCGTCATCCACGATCCAGATGCGCAGCAGACCGCTGGCGTAGGTCAGGGCCGCCAAACGCTCCACCAGCCGACCGATGACGGCCTCCTCATCGCGAGCAGCGACCACCAGGTCCACCGCAGGCCACTCACGCAAGGCGGAGGTATCGGGCTGGGCCGAAGCGCGCCCTTGCAGCACCGGCAAAAACACCGTGCGCACGGCATACAAACCGAGCAGCAGCGTCAGGGCGATCGCCGGCCACAGCGCCTGCTGCTGCGGCAGAGCGTGGGGAGCGGCTCCGGCTGCAACGCAGCCGATCAGGAACAGCGAGGCCGGCAAACGGCGGGCTGCTGAAGCTGTGCCCCCGGCGGCCATGGCAATTCCAAGGTTCGGATGACTTTACGAGCCTTCGCCGGAACCCTTGGCGGAAGGGAGACGCTCCAACGGCAGCAACTGGGCGCCTGGGTAGTAGTGAACAAGGATTTGCTGCAGGCTCCAGCCACGGGAAGCCAGGTCGATCGCCCCGGCCTGGGACAGCCCCGCTCCATGGCCGAAGCCTCCACCGCGGAAGCGCCAACGGCCATCAGACAGGCTCTCGACCACAAACAACGTGCTCGGGAGCTTCCTCAGGGTCCGGCGAATGGCATCCCGTTCCAGAACCACCTGCCCCCCGGGGCCCTTCAAGGCCAGGCGAACAACGCGGCCACTGGGGCCGCGCTCCAACACCACCGGTTGAATCGGAGCACCGAGAGCCGACGCCCTGGCGCCCAGGGCCTGACGGAAGGTCTCTTGTGCGAGGACCCGCTGCCAGCGGAAGTACGGATGGGCTGACCCATAGAAGCCCCCCGAACTCAGCAGCGTTTCGATCTCCTGGGGCTGGTCCAAGGGAAGCGACAGGCCCGGCGAGCGGCCCCCCGGCCGATCCAGCTGGGGCTCGAGGTAGGCGAGCTCCGGAAGGCGCCAGGCTTCATCCTCATTGGCGCTCACACCGCCATTGCTGGCGTGATACACCGCATGGATGGGCTTGTTGTTCCAAGCCATCACCTGCCCGCTGGTGGAGGCAATCGCCTGGCGCACCGCAGCTCCGGCCTGCCGGGGATCGCTGTAAACCTGGCACTGGGTATCGGCGCAAAGGTGGTAGCCATCCACCACAAAGCGGTGCTGGTTACCCAGGGCCCAGGTGCGCGCCAGCACGGCCTGCGCCGCCAGGGCTGCGGCGGGAGAACCGGCCCCGATTTCATGGGGCACCACCCCCAAGAGGTAGCGCTCGAGGGGAACCTGTTCCACCAGAGTCCAACTGCCGTAGGCGTCGCTCTGCAGGCGGAAGGGGCCGGCAAACACGCCACCATCCCAACGCAAACCACCGGGGGCATGCACGCTGACGGGTTCCTGCAGATCAACCCAGCCCGTAGCCGTGCTGACCTGGAGCCTCCGCTCCTGACGCGATGACAGCTGATCCAGGCGAGCGGTGAAACCCGCTGGCGCTTTGGCGCTGGAGGGGGCCCAGACCTCCCAATCCGAGGGGTGCGCCACCACTGCGTCGACGCCTTGAGCGCGCCAGGCCAGGGCCGCCTGCTCAGCGGTTTCAAAACTGGAGAAGGGACCCAGCACCGAGCGGCGGATCTCCAGCGGCTGGGGGCGGGGTTGGAGCCGCCAGCGGAAGCTCAGGCGCTGCCCCTTGAGCTGCCGACCGCTGCCGTCCCGCAGGCTGAGGTCGCCCTGCTGAGCCTGGAGCACCAAAGGAGACGTGCCCAGGCGAGCCGCCAGGGCGACCCAGAGACGCGGTTGCGCCCCACTCAGCGCAGGAGGAGCCGGCACGCTGAGATGGGTCAGGACCTGAGCACCTGCCCCCTGACAACCCGGCACCAGCGCGGCCAGGGCCAGCAAGGCCAGCAGAGGGCGAAATGTTCCCAAGGCCAAGCGCATCCAAGGCTCAAACCCTAGGGGGAGTTGGCGGAAGGAACTCCCAGGTCGTACTCTCATTGTTTGTGCACGAGCGCGTAGACAATGCCGAAGCTCAAGACCCGCAAAGCAGCCGCCAAGCGGTTCAAAGCCACCGGCAGCGGAAAGTTCATGCGCCGCCACGCTTTCCGCAATCACCTGCTCGACCACAAGAGCCCGAAGCGCAAGCGTTTCCTCGGCACCATGGCCGTGGTTGACGAGCGCGACGCGGACAACGTGCGCGCCATGCTCCCCTACAGCTGAATCGCCCGGCTGACCCGCTGTATCACCGTTTTCTGAGAACCATCGATGGCACGCGTTAAGAGGGGCAATGTCGCCCGTAAGCGCCGCAACAAGATCCTTCGCCTAGCCCGCGGCTTCCGCGGCGGCAACGGCTCGCTCTTCCGCACCGCCAACCAGCGGGTGATGAAGGCCCTCTGCAACGCGTATCGCGACCGTCGTCGCCGCAAGCGCGACTTCCGCCGTCTGTGGATTGCCCGGATCAACGCGGCTGCTCGCCTGAACGGCCTGAGCTACAGCCGTCTGATCGGTGGCCTCAAGAAGGCCGATGTGCAGCTCAACCGCAAGATGCTGGCCCAGCTGGCTGTTGTGGATCCCAGCAGCTTCACCGCTGTGGTGGGTGCCGCGAAGAGCTGACCGCTAATCTCTGCGCTGCCTGATCAGGTTGGTTGATGGATTTTTCGCTTCCACAGGCCTACCTGATCGGGCTGCTGGTGATTCTTGGCGCTGCGGCCGTCCTGGTAGCTCGCCAAATTCTGCGAGTCCGCCGCGACGAAGTGGCGTTGATCCGGCTGGAGCAATCCAGCAAAAGCGGTGAGCAATCCGCCGCCGACCTTTACGAACTGGCTTCGGTGCAGCTGCGCAAGCGGCTGTACGGCCAAGCGATCGACAATCTGAAGCTGGCGAGCAAGTGCTCCGCCGCTGAACCTCCCGAAGCCCAGGCGTTGATCGAAAACGCGCTGGGCTTTGCCCTGGCCGCCCAGAGCAACTACGGCGCTGCCATCAAGCACTACCGGGCCGCCCTGCGGGCCAAGGCCGACTACCCGGTGGCCCTCAACAACCTGGCCTTCGCCCTCGAGAAGCAGCAAAAGCCCGAGGAGGCCAAAGAGAATTATCTAAAGGTGCTCGAGCTCGACAGCAGCAACGGCACAGCCAAAAAGCGGCTCAAACGGCTGGAGCGCACAGCAGCCTGAGCCGCCACTGGCGCTCCTGCTACGCGACACTCACCAGAGGCCGCGCACCGCGGGGGCACCAACTGCGCTCACAGGGTTGAGCACCAGCTGACCCCCGGGGTTAGTGAGCCGGGGAGCATTCCATCCCGAGAGCGTGAAGCCCTGCAGACCGAGGAAACGGCCGCCATCCTCAAGGCCGGCGGCGCTCACATCACCCAGCAGCAGCAGATCGAGTTGATCCGAGCTGGCATTGAGGTTGCCCTGCACCGGCAGGGTGGTGGAACCCACGGTGATCTGACCGCGTAGATCCACCATCTGTCCCATGGCCTGCACAGCCGAAACATCCAGCTGCACGCTCACCGGGCTGCCGCCGGCAAACGGCTGATAGGTGCCGCTCCATTGCCGCGGCATGCTGCTGGCCAGATCAGCGGCCCGGGCCACCGGATCAAAGGTGCGCACCGGCGCCTGCTGACCGAAGTTCTCAGAGAGCGGGGTCGACACCGCTGCCGCCGCCGGCTCCTGGAAAGGCACCGCACTGCCCACAGGCAGGGGTGTGGCAGCCAGCAGCAACGGAATCACAGCACTCAAGAGAAGTGGGCTCAGGCTAAGGGGAGCCAGGCTGATTGGTCAGAGCCGCGCGGTACGTTCGCTGCATGGCCTCAACCGCTGCCGTGACCGCCACCAACAGCCAGCAGAACGACCCCCTGGTGATCGGCGGCCGCCGCTTCAGCAGCCGCTTGATGACCGGCACCGGCAAGTATCCGAGCCTGCAGGCGATGCAGGCCAGCCTGGCGAGCAGCGCCTGCGACATCGTGACGGTGGCGGTGCGGCGCGTGCAGAGCCAGGCCGCCGGCCATGAGGGGCTGATGGAGGCGATCGACTGGCAGCGGATCTGGATGCTGCCCAACACCGCCGGCTGCGCCACGGCCGAGGAAGCGATCCGCGTGGCGCGGCTTGGGCGTGAGCTGGCCAAGCTGGCCGGCCAGGAAGACAACACCTTCGTGAAACTGGAGGTGATTCCCGACACGCGGCACCTGCTGCCCGATCCGATCGGCACCCTGGAAGCAGCTGAACAGCTGGTGAAAGAGGGCTTCACGGTGCTGCCCTACATCAATGCCGATCCGTTGCTCGCCAAACGGCTGGAAGAGGCCGGCTGCGCCACGGTGATGCCCCTGGGCTCCCCGATCGGCTCCGGCCAGGGCATCCGCAACGCCGCCAACATCGCGCTGATCATCGAGAACGCCCGCGTGCCGGTGGTGGTGGATGCCGGCCTGGGAGTGCCCAGCGAGGCGGCCCAGGCGATGGAGATGGGCGCCGATGCCCTGCTGATCAACAGCGCCATTGCCCTGGCGGGCGATCCAGCTGCGATGGCCAGGGCGATGGCGATGGCCTGCGAAGCCGGCCGCACCGCGTTCCATGCCGGTCGGCTGCCGATCCGAGCCGAAGCCAGCCCCAGCTCCCCCACCGCCGGCCGGGTGGGCACATGAAGCTTCTGAACGGGTCGGTGGCAATTTCAAAAACCATCCGTACTGTCGTCTGAACGACGCAGCACTGCGATGCAGGTCACCGAAGAAGACGGCGGAAGACTCAACGCCTTCGCCAAGGAACCCCGCATGGAGGTGATGGAGGTGGGCGAAAGCAGCACCGCCAACAGCAAGCTGCTGCTGATCGGCGGCGCGGTGCTCGTTCTGCTGATGGTGGGTGTGGCCGCAGGGATCAGCTGAATCCCTGTAGTAGCTTGCCTTGACGGAGCGGTGGCCCGATCAGCCGCTCGCCAACCAGGAGTCCAGCGGTGAAGGTTTTCGTTCTCGGCGGTGACGGCTTCTGCGGCTGGCCCTGCGCCGTGAACCTGGCCGATCAGGGCCACGACGTGCTGATCGTGGACAACCTCAGCCGCCGCAAGATCGACATCGATCTGGCGGTGGAATCGCTGACGCCGATCGCCACGATGCCCGATCGGCTCACCGCCTGGGAGCAGACCGGCGGCAAGCCCATGCGCTTCGTGCACTTGGACATCGCCCATGAGTACCAGCGCCTGCTGGATCTGCTGCTGGAAGAGCGCCCGGATTCGGTGGTGCACTTCGCCGAGCAGCGCGCCGCGCCCTACTCGATGAAGAGCAGCGCCACCAAGCGCTACACCGTTGATAACAACGTCAACGGCACCCACAACCTGCTGGCCGCCATCGTGGAGAGCGGCCTCGACATCCACGTGGTGCACCTGGGCACCATGGGCGTATACGGCTACGGCTCCCACCGCGGCGCCACCATCCCTGAGGGCTACCTGAAGGTGGAAGTGCCCCAGCCCGATGGCTCGCGCTTCGAGGAGGAGATCTTGCACCCGGCCAGCC
>Ga0194128_10005773_pt1 | contig 17098 bp, 12 predicted proteins | sample TA2KigCa65mmetaG_FD_148650 | JGI IMG/M metagenome (GOLD analysis project Ga0194128, IMG submission 148650) | Freshwater microbial communities from Lake Tanganyika, Tanzania - TA2015037 Kigoma Deep Cast 65m | ecosystem: Environmental > Aquatic > Freshwater > Lake | place: Tanzania: Lake...
TCCTTTGGGAATTTTTGTGTGTCTAGACTCGTGTCTCAGATTTGGGGACAACTCCACTTCGTGACACGGACATGACTCAAATTCTCCTTTGGGAATTTTTGTGTGTCTAGACTCGTGTCTCAGATTTGGGGACAACTCCACTCTCTCACGCACAGACCGCCTCTATTTACGCCGCTCCTGAAGTTCGAATGCCGGCGCCAATTATCGATGGCAACAGCCCGGGTGTTTAGGTCGACGGGGTGTTGCGGGTCTACACGTCCACCGGCGGCGAGCGTTTCATGATGACGGGCGCGAGCGTCGAGTCGCTTCAGATGGCCGCTGGCCCGACCGTCGACAGCTCCGCTCATTTTCCGATGTGGATCGAAGCGATCTGGCGCGATGAAGACGGTTCGATTTACGCCTGGTATCACAACGAGCAGGCCGGACTTTGCGGCGGCAAGATGGCAGCGCCCCGCATCGGCGCGCTGTTATCGACCGACGGTGGCAAACACTTCACCGATCTCGGCATCGTGCTGCGTTCCGGCGACGGCATCAACTGCAATGCGCAGAACGGTTTCTTCGCAGGCGGACATGGAGACTTCTCCGTCATTCTCGACCAGGAAAAGAAGCATTTCTATTTTCTGTTCACCAATTACACCGGCCCGGCTCACACGCAGGGCGTGGCGATGGTGCGTATGGCCTTCGAGGACCGCGCGCATCCGGAAGGCGCGGTCCACAAGTATCACAACGGCGAGTGGAAACAACCCGGGCTGGATGGCGCGCTCACACCGGTGCTGCCCGCCGCGCGGGCGTGGGACTTCGCCGAATCCGACTCGTTCTGGGGCGCCGCCGTTCATTGGAACTACGAAATCCAGCGCCACGTTGTCATCATGAATCAAGCCTGCTGCAAGAAGGAGTGGCCGCAGGAAGGGATATACATGGCGTTCATCGGCGATCTCAGCAGTCCGTCGTCGTGGACCACGCCGGTTAAGATTCTCGACGGCTCGCAGATCGGCTTCGCGCCGGGTTATTATCCGCAAATCTGGGGAACCGGAGCATTCGAGACCGATACGATCGCGGGAAAGTCCGCGCGGCTGTTTATCAAAGGCCGATCGAGTTGGCGGATGGAGTTTACTCAGTCGCCGCCGCCGGTCGAACCGGCGCCGGAGCCCGAACCGGAACCGGAAGAAGATCCGCTAGGCCGATGATTGCGCGTGCAGCCGTCGACCTTCAGGACGCCTTCCGCGTCTTCTTCTTCGAGCCACGCCGCGCCGGCCGTTCGGATCCGCAGCGTTAATTCCGCCACTTCCCGCGTGTAGGGAAAGCAGTCGAGCTTCATTGGCCCGCGGTGTTTCTCCGCCGCGGCAATCAGGCGTTCGGTCGGTTCGGCGCGCTCGACGTATTGCGGGTATTTGTAGAACCACAGATAGCCGATTTGATACATCGAGAAGGCCGCGGCCGCCAGCGCCGCGGTGCGCCGCTTCGGTAACGCTTCGAACGCGAGAGCAACCAGAACAACGCGGCCCACCGAGGCCAGGTAGGTGTGGCGGCTCGGCACCGCGTCCTGGTAGGTCAGGAAGGAATACGGCAGGAGCGCGATCGCCATCCAGACCGTGGCCGCGGCGATCCACCGCCAGTTTTCGCGGCGGTTCACGTAGAGTAAGTAACCCGCGGCGATAATGCCCCACATCCAATACAGTCGGCCCAGGCTGCGTGCGATCACAAGCAGGAACGGCGCCGCCAGTGAAAAGGTGCCATCGTTGAAATGCAAGTGTGTGTCCCGCTGCGCTTGTGCGGCAAAGTAGTAGATCATGCTGGCGGCCCCAAACGGAGCGATCGTCAACGTCAGCCTACGCCAAGGCAGTTTTTCGAAAAGGCCGATGGCCAATGCCAGCGGGCCGAATACAACGGCCGATTCCTTGGAGAGCAACACGAGCAGAAAGGCCGCCCAAGTGAGGGCATACCATCGCCATGCGCCTTCCGAGACGAATCGGATCCAGGCGATCAGCGCCGCCACGACGAAGAAGAAGACCAGCAGTTCCGGCAGCGCGGCGTACCAGACTACCGCTTCTTGCGGCCGCTCGTACATGGCGAATATGCAGGCCGCGATGAACGACAATTTGTAGCCGATTCGCCGCCAGCAGCCTGCGGCGAAGACGAGCAGGCAGTTGAGGAAGTGCAGTCCGAGACTGGATAGATTTAAGGCGCTGCTGTGAATTCCGATAATCTGCTCTGTCCAGTGGGTCAGAACAATTGAAGTTGCGCGGCAGCGATACAACCCGTCCTCGGCCAGGGCGCCCCAGGAGGAGACCGGCCCGTAGCGGCGTCCGAGATCGATTTGCAGGTAATCGTCGCTGATCAGAGGCAGGTCGAGAAAAGGGAAGTAGGCGCCGATACACAACGCCGCAATCAGCGCGAATTGAACGAGCTTTCGCTGCATCCGTTCCTACACCCAATTACTTTTGATCAATCATACACCATTCTTGCTGCCATACTGTTCTTATATGGCGAAGGCGACACTCTGGTTGGCCGCTCTCGGCGCGCTTTCGGCGCAGGAAGCGTTTTCGCCGCAAGGCAAGGCCTATTTCGCAAAAGCCGATTCGACCGGATCGGTCGAGAGGGCTGACATCGCACTGGCGAAAGACCCGAACTCGGCCGAACTGTTGCTGGCCGCCGCGCGCGCTCGCGACGTGCTGCTGCGGTTTAGCCAGTCGATTCCGCTTTATACACGCGGGCTCGACGAACATCCCGGCGACTTGCGGTTTCTTCGCTTCCGAGGCCATCGCTTCATTTCGACGCGCAAGTTTGATTTTGCAATCGCCGACTTGAAGAAGGCCGCGGAAATGGCGCCGGCGAGTTTCGATGTCTCCTATCATCTTGGTCTCGCGTTTTATCTGCGGGGCGACTTCAATCACGCGGCGCGCGAGTATCAGCGCTGCCTCGCGATGGCAGGGCAACCGCGGCCCGACTTCTTGAAGGGCCTACCCGCGGGATGGCGCCCCTGTCATGCGATGGACGATGACTCGCGCGTGGCGATTACCGAGTGGACGTGGCGCGCGTTGCGGCGGGCAGGGAAGCCGGACGAAGCGGCGAAGTTGCTGGCGACGATTGGCGAAACGATGAACGTCAAGGAGAATCAGTCGTACTTCAAGACGCTGCTGCTTTACAAGGGCGTGGCGCAGTCGGCGGCCGGCGAAGGCGGCAACGCGGTTCCGACGATCGGCTACGGCGTTGGATTGTGGCATCACCTGAACGGCCGCAAGGAACAGGCTTGCGCGGAGTGGCAGCGGGCCGCCGGGGACGTCGAGAACTGGTCCGCGTTCGGATTGATCGCCGCGGAAATCGAAATCGGCCGGGGGCTCTGCAAGCCGGTTAAGAAGCGCTGAACGCGGCCGTCAACTTTTCCCAGGTAACGGATAATTCTTCGATCAGAACGCGGGTTTCGCCGGTGACCGTCATGAAGTTCGCATCGCCTGGCCATCGCGGCACGAGGTGCAGGTGAATATGCCCGGCGACGCCCGCGCCGGCGCACTCGCCCAGGTTCATGCCGATGTTGATGCCGCCCGGCGAGTAGACCGAGCGTAGGACCGACTCGGTCCGCTGGGCGAGCGCCATCATCTCTTGCGCGGCGGCGCCGTCGAGAGCGGCCAGCGAATCGACGTGCGCGTACGGCGCGATCATTACGTGACCGTTCGTGTAGGGATACAAATTCAGAAGCACGTAGTTGTACCGGCCGCGGTATGCGATTAGATTTTCGCGGTCGCCGCCGAGCGCCTTATCGCAGAAGATACAAACGCCTTGCGGGGCGGCGGGTTCCGATTTTGTGACGTAGCGATAGCGCCACGGGCTCCACAACCGGTCCATGGAGTTACGGCGTGGCCGCGCCGTTCACCAGGTCCTTCAATTCCTTGCTGGGCTTGAAGAACGGAATGCGTTTGGCGGGCACTTCGACGCGGGATCCGGTTTTGGGATTCCGGCCCACGCGCGGTTGCCGCTGGCGCGTGCGAAAGCTACCGAAGCCGCGAATCTCGATTTTGTCGCCTTCGCGCAAGCTGCGCACGACACTGTCGAAAATCGCCTCGACAATTACTTCCGCGTCTTTCCGCGTGAGTTCGGTCACTCGCGAAACTTCTTCGATCAAGTCAGCCTTCGTCATTCGTATTCTCCGTCGTTGTCGGTTCGGGGGCGGCGGTCTCCGACGCCGCCCCCTTGGTCGCCGTGGAAGCGGCGGCCGCGTTTTTCTGATACTCCGCCATACGCTGGCGTTCTTCGTCGACGATCGCCGCTTTCTGGCTGAGGCCGATCTTCTTCTCGGCGGGATTCATGCGGATGATCTTAAACCGCAGTTCCGTGCCGACCGGTAATGTCGCTTTGTCCTTCAATGGCGCGACGATTTCGGAGGAGTGGCAGAGAGCCTCGACGCCGGGTGCGACTTCCACGAAGGCGCCAAACGCGGCGCTGCGGCAGACTTTGCCGGTCACGATATCACCGGTGTGGTGGCTTGAGAAGAAAGACTCCCATTGGTCGGGCTGCAACTGCTTGACACCGAGCGAAAGGCGGCGTGTCGAGGGATCGATGCTGAGGATTACGGCCGGAACGATTTGGCCCTTTTTCAAGAACTCCGAGGGATGCTTGATGTGTTTCGTCCAGGAGAGATCCGAGACGTGCGCGAGTCCGTCGATGCCCTCTTCGATTTCAATAAACGCGCCGAAGTCCGAGAGCTTCCGGACGCGTCCTTCGACGACGCTGCCGATCGCATAGCGTTCGCCGACGGTTGTCCAGGGATCGACTTCCAACTGCTTGATGCCCAGAGAGACGCGGCGGTCTTTCGGCTTAATTTCGAGCACGACGCTTTCGACCGTATCGCCGACACGCACGACCTTTGACGGATGTTTCATGCGGCGCGACCAAGTCATTTCGGAGATGTGAATCAGGCCTTCGACGCCGGGTTCGAGTTCAACGAACGAACCGTAGTCGGTGATCGAGACGACGCGACCGATGACGCGGGAGCCCGGCGTGTAGCGCGCCTGCACGGTATCCCAGGGATCGGGCGCCATTTGCTTGAGGCTCAGCGAGAGGCGCTCTTTCTCTTTGTCGAACTTGAGAACCTTGAGCGTCAATTCCTGGCCGGCGTGAACAACTTCGTTCGGGTGGGTGACGCGGCCATAACTCATGTCGCTGACATGAAGCAGCCCGTCGATTCCGCCGAGATCGATGAACGCGCCGTATTCGGTCAGGCTCTTGACGATGCCCTGGAGAACTGAACCTTCGGCCACTTCACTGAGGAGCGAAGACTTGCGATCTCCGGTCTCCAGTTCGAGAGCAGCCTTGCGGCTGACGACGATATTCGAGCGTCGCCGGTTCAACTTCAGAATGCGGACCGCGATGTCCTGGCCGACCAGGGAGTCGAGATTGTAGACCGGACGGAGATCGACCTGGGAGCCGGGCATGAAGGCTTCGACGCCGACATCGACGCTGAGTCCGCCTTTGATGCGCCCGGATACCCGGCCGCTAATCAGTAAGTTATCGCGGAAGGCTTGCTCGAGAGTTTCCCAGGCCTTCATGTTTTGCGCTCGCCGGTGCGAAAGCGGAACGTAGCCCTCGGGAGTGAGCGCGCCGCCCTTCTCGACCATAACCTCGAGCACGTCGCCTTGTTGCACGGCGGGTTTGCCGTCGACGACGGGGATCTGTGCTATCGGTACGACGCCTTCCGACTTGTAGCCGAAGTCGACGATGACCTCGTTCGCCGTAACTTTAAGCACCTTGCCCTGGAGGACTTCGCCCTCGGCAGGCGGAGCGAAATGGCTGTAGTCTTCGAGAAGCGAGGCTTCGAGCATCTCTTCGGTGAAGATTTCGTCGTCCTCGGAAACGCCTTCGGCGGGCGGACCCGGCATGCCTGGAGCGCCGTGCGGAGCGTCAGTTTCGGACCAAGAGCCCGAAGCTGCAAATTCCGGAGTCGGATTGTCGGGATTGTTGCCCATTGCCTATTCTCCGGGCGCGACAGCGGGGACTCTGCAATCCCGTGGAACTAGCCCCCTGTGCCGGCCGATAGAAAACGCCCCAACACGCGATGAAGGAGCTTCAGATACCAGAAAACTATAGCGGAATGAACGAGATATGTCAACCGGAGGTTCGCGTGAGGGCGCCGGAGATGTTGTCGCTCGCTGAAATCGACGGCCTACTCGCTTTCGTCCGGCGCGTTCATTAAAGTCTCTGCCGAGAACTGTTGTAGGAGTAATGGGTTTGGTATACTCCCAGTATCTGTGCGCGCCTAGCGCACCAAATCTCTACGGGAGTTTTTAATGAAAGCTAGCTTCCAACGGCTGGCAGCCGTTGCTGTAATGGCTACCAGTGCTTTGTTTGCACAACGCGATCTCGGCACAATTACCGGCACCGTCACCGATGCATCCGGTGGCGTCGTCGCCGGCGCCCGAGTCGCCCTCACCGAAACGTCAACCGGTATCCGTCAGGAAACCACGACCGACACCTCCGGCACCTATGTCCGCACCCTGCTGCGGCCGGGCACCTACACAATCGAAGTCGGCGCCCCCGGCTTCAAAACCTCCACCCAGAAGGACATCCTTCTGACGGCTGGCGAGCGCGTTGGCGTCAACATCGCTTTGTCGGTTGGTGAAGTGAATCAATCGGTCGAAATCACCGCCGCGGCGCCGCTCCTCCAGACGGAAACGACGACCCTCGGCAACACCATGCAAGCAAAGCAGGTCAGCGAGCTTCCTCTCGGCGGCCAGCGCAAGTTTACATTTTTGGCTCCCTTGGCTCCGGGCGTCGTTCCGGCCGAACAAGGCGCTCGCGACGCCGCCGGCGGCGGTTTTTCCGCCAACGGCGTTCGTTCCAACGGGCAGAATAACTTCCTTCTCAATGGTGTCGACAACAACGTCAACGTCATCGACTTCATTAATCAAACCGCCTACGTTATCGGCCCCTCGGTCGAGGCGATCGGCGAAATGAAGGTTGTGACCAACGGCTACTCCGCCGAATATGGCCGCGGCGCCGGCGGCGTCGTGAACGTCACGATCAAGTCCGGCACCAACGAACTTCACGGCACGGTATTTGAATTCCTGCAAAACGACAAGTTCAACGCCAACACCTGGGAGCGTAATCGCGCCGGTGTGCGTCGTCCTTACGTTCGCCAGAATCAATACGGCGCGGCAATCGGTGGTCCGATCGTCAAGAATAAGACGTTCTGGTTCGCCGATTGGCAGGGCACTCGTGTTCGCTCGCTCTCGGGTATCATCCCCGGTCTCGGCGGCGTCACCACGCCGATCACGATCGCGAAGCCGGAGTTCCGTAACGGCAATTTCTCGAGCCTTCTCGGCGCGGTCTCTACTTCCGTTGACGCTCTCGGACGCCAGATCCCGGTCGGCGGCGTTTACGACATCGCCACGCAGCGCAACGCTCCCAACGGCAACGTTGTGCGCGACCTGTTCCCCGGCAACATGATTCCCGCTTCGCGCTTCGATCCGGCCGCCAAGAAGCTCATGGACCTGTTCCCGAATCCGAATCAGAACCTGAACGACCGGCTTCCGGGGGCGAACTACCTGCCCACCGCGCCCGCCAAGCAGGACAACGATCAGTTCGATGTCCGCATCGATCATCGCCTGTCCGACAAAGACTCCCTGTTCGGGTCGTTGAGCTGGTCCGAAGAGAACAAGCTCATCACGCCCCCGCTACCGGGCGCGCTCGACGGCTCCGGCTTTAACGGCGCGGAAGAAAAAAACCAGGGCCGTAACGCCATGGTCTCTTGGACCCGTGTTTGGACGCCCACGATTCTCACCGAGTCGCGCGCCGCGTTTAGCCGCCTGATCACGCAACGCTTCCAGGGCAACAAGGGCACCGATCAATTCGCGGCCATCGGAATCGGCGGCCTCAATCCGACCGGCGCAACCGCCGATAACGGCGGCCTGCCACTTATCGAGCCCGGCGGCTACTCTGGCTTCGGCGGCAGCAACTGGCTTCCGACCAAGGAATACAACAATGTTTGGGACTTCATTCAGAATGTCTCGATCGTCAAAGGCAAGCACGCGCACAAGTTCGGCTACGAATACCGGCCGATTCAGTTCCCGTTCTTCCAGGTTCCCTCGTCGCGCGGCCACTTCCGCTTCCCGACTAATCGCACGAACATTCCGGAATTCGCCGGGCAGACCGGTGACGGAACCGCCTCGTTTTTGCTCGGTCTCCCCGGAGACTCGCGCCTGACCACGACGAACTTTATCTCCTCGGAGAAGTCCGCTCATGCGTGGTACTACCAGGATGACTGGAAGGCAACGGCGAAGTTGACGTTTAACATCGGCATCCGCTACGAACTGTTCTCGCCAATCAGCGAGCGGTTCGCGCGGCAATCCAATTACATCCCGCAGGATGTTACTCTTTACATCCCGAAGGGACCGAACCAGGATGCGGCGCTTCCGGTGAACTTCACTCGCGACTTCGGCGCCATCAAGGTCAATCGCGGTAACGTCGGTAAATTCCTGATCCCGTGGGACAAGACCAACTTTGGGCCTCGCATTGGTGTCGCCTATCAGATGTCGCAGAAGATGGTTGTCCGCGGCGGCATCGGCCTGTTCTATGGTGGAGAAGAAAACCAGGGCGGAAGCCCGAATCGCGGCGAAGGCGTGCCGTTCAACCAAATCATGGACTTGAACCTGGCCTCCGCGTTCCAAGTTGGTCATCCGTTCCTGAAGCGCTTTTCGGACGGCTGGCCGTTGGACACCTTCTCGTTGCCCGCCAACATCAGCTTCCGCGGCGTAGAAGCGAACTTCCGCAATCCGCTTGTCTACAAGTGGAACGCGACGATCCAACGCGACTTCGGGTGGGGATCGGCTCTCGAATTGAGTTACATCGGTTCGAAGGGCACCCGCCAATTGATCAACTGGGATCCGAACACACCTCGCAACGATCCGCGTCCCAACGCCGACGTCAACTCGCGCCGCATGTGGCCGTTCCTCCGCGGCGGCGTTTCGCTGACTTCGACCTTCGGTATCTCGAACTACAACGCTCTGGCCGCGAAGTTCGAGAAGCGGCTGTCCAACGGCCTATCGCTAGTCTCGTCCTACACCTGGGGCCATACTTTCGCCAACACGGGCACGACGTTGTCGGGATCGAGCGGCTTCGGGGTCGTCGATATCAACTGTGGTTTCGGCTGTGAATACGGCTCGGCCGCCTGGGATATCCGTCACCGCTCCGCCACGAGTTTTAATTACGACCTGCCGCTCGGCAAAGGCAAGAAGTTCGCCAACAGCCTCGGCAAGGGCGCCGACCTCATCGTCGGCGGATGGCAGACGAATGGTATCGTGACGTTCTCGTCCGGCCAACCGTTCACCTTCCGTTCGCAGAATTGCGTCGGCTCGTTTAACGCCTGCCGTCCGGACGCCGTCAGCGGGAAAGACCCGATGCAGGCGCCGGCTTCCGGCCGCACGCCCGATCAGTGGTTCGACGTGACCGCGGTGCAGTCCCCGGCCGTCGGCACGTTCGGCAACATCGGTCCACAGACCGGCGTCGGCCCCGGAATCGCAGCCATCGACTTCTCGATCTTCAAGAGCTTCCAGATCACCGAGTCGAAGAAACTGCAGTTCCGCTCCGAATGGTTGAACATGGGCAACACGCCGCGTTTCGCGGTTGGCTCGATCGGCAATACGCAAGGTTCCGGCAACTTCGGGCGCTTGAGCGCCACGCTGCCCGGCACCGCGCGTAACGTGCAGTTCGCGCTGCGCTTCATGTTCTAAACTACAATCAAAACTAGGGCCCCGCCACATGCCGCAAGGCCTGTGGCGGGGTTTTCGCATCATGCTCGCTTTTCTCCTACTCGCGCTGCAAGGCGCCACCGACCCGGCGCAGGCCGTCGTGCGGTTGCAACAAGCGATTCGCGCCGAGCCGACCCGCGAGAGCAACTACACCGAACTCGGCAACCTCCTGCTTTCCACGCGAAACTTTAAGGAAGCCGCGATCGTTCTCGAAGCGGCACGCGCCCGCTTTCCGCAAAGCGCGCAGGTTCATCTTTCGCTCGGCGTCGCCTACTATGGCCAACAGGGCTTCAGTAACGCCGTCGCTTCTTTTCTCGACGCCGCCGAGCGCGACCCGGACGCCGAACAACCCGTCCTCTTCCTGGGGCGCATCACCGAACACGCCGGCGATCGCGCCGCCGACGTCAAAGCCGCCTTCGAGCGTTTCGCCAAAAAACATCCGCAGAACCCATTGGGTCATTTCCTCTACGGCAAGGCCGCCGCCGATCCCGCCGCGCTCAAGCGTTCCATCGCCCTCAATCCCAATATCTGGGATAGCCATTTCGAACTCGCGGCGCTACACGAACAATCGGGCGACTACGCCTCGGCGGCTCTTGCGTTCGAGAAGGCGGCGCGGCTGTCGCCGAAGAACCCCGGCCCGCAATATCGATTGATCCGCGTCTACGCGCGGCTGAATCAACCCGCCAAATCCCAGGCCGCCAAAGCCCGCTTCGAAACGCTCTCTGCGCAGGAAAAAGCCGAAGCCGACAAACGGCAGGCCGCGACCAAACACCTCGATCTGAAGGTGCGCCAATGATCCGCCGCCATCTCCTATTCGGCGCCGCGGCGCTGCGGGCGCAACAGTCGAAATTGCTGCTGCCTTCCGATATACCCGACGCTCTCGGCTTTCGTCAGATGTGGTACAACCCAGTGCCGCCGATCGACGCCGCCAAGTGGCGGCTATCGATCAAAGGCCTGGTCGAAAAGCCCTCGTCCTTTGCCGTCGCGGATCTTCGCGCGCTGCAACAAGAGCAGCAAAGCGCCCGCATGAAATGCGTGCAGTGCTGGAGTTCGCGGGCCAACTGGGGCGGCTTTCGCTTCGGCGCGTTGCTCGATATCGTCAAGCCCACAAAGGCCGCCAAGGCCATCCGCATCGACTGCCACGATAAGTGGTACGAGTACATGTCGCTTACTGAAATGGCCAACCCGCGCGTGCTCATGTGCCTCGACCTAGCCGGCAAGCCGCTGACGCCTGCCCATGGCGCGCCGCTGCGCTTGCTCGACCCTTCCAAGTACGGTTACAAATCGGCCAAGCTCATCACCTCGATCACGTTCGTGGCCGAAGGAAAGGGCTCGATGGCGTGCGACATCGGCCCCTACTATTCGCCGACCGGCGAGATCCTGGCCGGCTACGACACGCCGCTCGATCTCAATCCGGAAGCCGCGAAATCCGGGTGGAAACTCGATCCCAAAGTCCGCCGCAAAATAAAGGGCGGCGAGATCATGGACTACTGATGCTGTCCAAGCGCCAGTTCCTGCAAGCCGCCGGACTCACCGTCGCCAACCAACTCGGCGCCATCGCCGCGCAGCCGAGCGACGCCAAGCGCAAGGTCATCATCGTCACTTTCGGCGGCGGCGTCCGCTATGCCGAGACGTTCAGCAAGGACGGACTTCGCAATATCCCGCGCCTTGCGGAGCTGCAACCGGCGGGGCATTTTTTTAGAGATTGCCGCAACCTCGGCGTCCTCTCGCACTTCAACTCGACCGCGTCGATTCTCACCGGACAATGGCAGCGCGTCGATGACTTCGGTTTTCAACCGCCCGCGTCACCGACGATCTTCGAGAGCTTTAGATCGCAGCGAAGGGTCAGCCCCGCCGAAACCTGGGCCATCTGCACCAACAAGAGTTTCGCCAGCATTGCGCCCAATACCAATGTTGTCCTGCCGAAGCAACTTCTTCTCGAAGCGGTCAAGGATGTTGTGTCGAAGGGTGGAGAGCTTGGTGTCGCGGATCGGTCGAACGTGCAGCGCCGGCTCGAAACGATATTGCAGGAAGGTTGCGAAGGCGTCGGCTGGACCATTTTCAAGGGAGGCCGACAGCTCGACAAGAAGGTCCGCGACACGCTGACACACGCGCTGGTCGAGTACATCCACGGTCCCGAAGCGCCAACGTCGGGTGACGAGCTGACCTTCTTCATCACGCGCGAAGTGATGCGGGAATTCGCGCCGCAACTCATTCTTGTCAACTTCTGGGACATGGATGTTGCGCACTGGGGATCGTATTCGCTGTACCTCCAAGCCGTCACGCGCACCGACCGGCTTGTCGGTATGCTCTGGGACGAGGTCCGCGAAAACAGCGCCTACAAGGACAAGACCACCGTACTTGTTCTGCCCGAACTGGGCCGCGACGGCGACATCAACGCCGCGAATGGTTTCCTCAACCACCGCTCCGGCGACGCGTCCTGCCGCAATATGTGGATGCTCGCACTTGGCGCCGGCGTCGACAAAGGCGAGACCGAAGGTCCGATCGCTCATGTCGACATCGCCGCCACCGCAGCTAAACTCCTTGGCGTGAAGTTCGACGCCGCCGGCAAGCCGATTCCCGAGATCGTCTAAATGATTTCGCCCGTCCTCCAAGCGCTCATCGACAAGGGTCTTTTCGATCGTATCCCGGCGACGTTTTCGACCTTCTTCTTCGATCAGATTAAGGACTACGAGTCGCTTTTCCCAGCCGAACGCAACTACTTTGAGCGGCTCTTCACCCTGATCGATAAGTTGCCGAAAGACGAGTTCGACGAACTGTTCGTCCCGCTGCGAAGGGCCGAAGTGACGATGGGCGTCAACGAAAAGAATTGGCCGCGGCGGACCTTCACGCTCGATCAGGTCGACTTCCTCAATCGCAATCCGCACTATCCCGCCTGGCGCGCCGAAATCGCCAAACTCTTTTCCCGGCTTGACCCAGTCCTCGAAGAAGATGTTCGACGACGCGGCCGGCCGCGTGTCTCCGTCGTCTTGTCGCCGAGCGATCTTCCCGTTGGTCCGGACCGCCTCTGGACCAAACTGCAGGGCCGCCGCGTGCCCCTCACCGAGCCTCTCGATCCCGCCAAACACATCGTGCCTTTGTTGAGCGCCGGCACGCCAGCGCCCTATGATCGGTGGCTGATTCAAGCCTCCTCCGATATCGCAGCGCCTCCCGGCGTCGTCTCGCTCGGCTACGATGCGCTTGCCGCCTATCGGCAGCGCCTGATGAGCGACGTGCAGCAGACCGTCGAGAAGGAACAGATTCGCGGCCCGCGCGAACTTGGCGCGCGCTTGAAGCAGATGAAGCTTTTGACGAGTGAGGGCGCGCTCGCGCGCGATCCGGCGCTTGCCGAATTTACTCGCGCCGTTCTGCTGGCGGGCAATGGCACGCTGCTGATCAACAACACCTTCGTCGAATGGGCCGCTGTTCAAGCGGTACGGCGCGCGCGGCCGTCGTGCGTCGTCTCGTCGTTTGGTATTCGCAACAAGATGAAGCCATTCTCGTCGCTGCTCATCTACGCCGATCAGGACAAGTCGAACGTCATCCCGACGCAGGTCGATACGCTTGGCACCTACGTCGATCTCGAGATGTTCTATCTCTACATCTGGCAGGAGTTCGAGAAGTACGCGGAGTATGTCCGCAATACGGTTCATGTGTTCGCGGCCGCGGCGATGGACGAAATACTCGTCATCGCGCCGCGCGATTTCACCACGCCGGCGAAACTCGATCCCGCCGCGCTGGCGCCCAAACTCCAAGAGTGGATGTTGTGGTAACTCGCCGGCAGACCCTCGCTCTTCCACTCGCTTTCGCGGCGCCTTCGAACGCACAACCTGCGATCCGTTATAAGAACGATCCGCCCTATGAACCCTACCGTGGCCTGATCGCATCGGGCACCGATGTCTTCGGCGCCGGTCCTCCGATGCCGCCGCCGCCCGCGCCGCCGGCGGGCGATCGCTTCGCCGACATCACTGGCGCTGTCCTCGACGACGAGCAACTCTCTCGCGGTATCCCCTACTGGCTCGCGCGTCTGGATCCATCGACGGGCATCGACATCTTCGGTAACAACGGCATCGCGGTTGGCGATATCGACAATGACGGCGTTGATGAAATCTACGTCTGCCAGCCCGGCGGCCTTCCCAACAGACTGTTCCGCTTCAACGGAACGAAACTCATCGACATCGCGAAATCGAGCGGCGTCGATGTCGTCGACGACACGTCTTGCGCCCTCTTCCTCGACACGCGTAACTCCGGATTGCAAGACCTCATCGTGCTCCGCTCCAGCGGGCCGCTGCTATTTCTAAACGATGGCCGAGGCAAGTTCACGCTGCAACTCGAAGCTTTCCGCTTTGCCAACGCGCCACAAGGCGGTTTCACCGGCATGGCCGCCGCCGACTACGATCGAGACGGGCGCGTCGACATTTACATGTGCTGCTACAGCTTTTTCCAAAGCGAAGCGCAGTTCCGATATCCCGTCCCCTACTTCGACGCGCGCAATGGCCCGCCGAATTTTCTATTCCGCAACACCGGCACACACTTCGAGGATGTGACCGTGCAGGTGGGCCTCCATCAGAACAACGACCGCTACAGCTTCGCGCCCGCCTGGGCCGATTACGATAACTCCGGCTTCCCCAGCCTCTACGTCGCTAACGATTTCGGCCGCAACAATCTTTACAAGAACGAAAACGGACGCTTCCGCGATGTCGCCGCCGAAGCAGGCGTTGAAGACATCGGCCCGGGGATGAGCGCCTGTTGGTTCGACGGTTCCGGCACCGGACGCCCCGATCTCTACGTCGCGAATATGTGGACCGCGGCGGGCCAGGCTGTGGTTCGCCACAAAGCGTTCCCGCACGCATTCAACGAGGCTTGGCGCGGCCACACGAAAGGCAACTCGTACTATCGCAATCTGGGCAACGGCAAGTTCGCGAGCGAGGCCGCGGCGCTTGGCGTCGAAATGGGCCGCTGGGGATGGTCGGCCGACGCGATCGATTTCGATAACGATGGACGCGCCGAGTTGCTGCTTACCTGCGGGATGATGACCGGCGACAAGCAGCCCGATCTGATGAGTTTCTTCTGGCGGCAAGTTGTGGCCAAGACTCCGGCCGATGCGCGCGCCGATGCCGCTTATGAAGCGGGATGGAACGCGATCAATCAGTTCATCCGCGAAGGCTACTCTTGGAACGGTAACGAGCCGAATGTGTACTATGTGCGCGCCGAGGGCCGTTGCCGTGACGCTTCGGCCGAATCGGGACTCAACTTCGCCGACGATAGCCGGGCGTTCGCCGTAACCGAACTGACCGGTGACGGCTGCTTGGACGTGCTGTTGAAAAACCGCCGGGGTCCGCAGTTGCGTGTGCTGCGTAATCGGTGCGGGCAGGCGCGCGAGCGCATCGCCTTTCGATTGCGGGGCTTGAAGTCGAACCGCGATGCGATCGGCGCGCGGATCGCGGTCGATGGCCAGACCAAATGGATTGGCGCTGGATCGGGCTATCTTTCGCAGCATACGAAGACGTTGTATTTCGGCGTCGAAACGGTTAACCACGTGACAGTGACTTGGCCTTCCGGCGCTGTACAAAAATTCGAAGGCCTGAAGCCGGGCCGCCTCTACGACATGAAGGAAGGCGCGGCTCCCGTCGAGGTGCGCGTTTTCAAACCGACGGCGCCAATTGCGGCCAAAGCCGTGAACAGCGACAATCAGCCTCGTCTGCAAGACACCTGGTTCGACGATCCGGTCCCGCTTCCCGAAAAACAAAAAGGGCCTGGATTGTTTGTCGTAGATGCGGACAATCCGAACCTTTCTGCTTACTCGCTGTTTCGCCGCTACCTGTTTGAATATCGCGCGCCGTTGGAACTTCCTCTGCGGCTCCTTCTCAACGCCGACGGGAAGGCGATCAAGATCTACGCGGCGGCTCCGTCGACGGAACAGGTAGCCTGGGACCTTCGAGAGCGGCGCGAGCCAACGGGCACGCGTGATTTTTTCAAACTGGGCGCGTCGCTGCTTTGGTGCGGCTACCCGGAGCAGGCGCTGCCATATCTGGAAGCGACCCTGGCCCGGCAACCCGATAATGTCAGGACGCTGGTGTTGGCCGCACAGGTTCACCGCGAAGCGAACCGGTTCGACGAAGCGTCAAAGTTTCTCGACCGCGCACTGGCCGCCGATCCCAAATCGGCCGAGGCTTGGAATGAAACCGGCGGCATTGCGCTGGCGCGCGGGCAATACGAGCCGGCGTTGGACGCGTTCGAGCAATCGCTTCAGACCAAGAGCAACGCGTTGTACGCGATTCTCAACGCTGGACAGGCGGCGGACAAGTTGAATCGCCAGCCGCTGGCAGAGCGGTATTACCGCGAAGCGATCAGAGTCGAGCCGGCATCGGCGGAAGCGCTCCAAGGGCTAGGGCTGGCGCTGGCCAAACAATCCAAGCTAGCCGCCGCCGAGGAGTACTTGCTGGAGGCGGTCAAACGCAAGCCGTCGCTATCCGGCGCGTGGAACAATCTTGGCGTGCTTTATTCGGCGCAAGGCAGACAAGACAAGGCGATCGATGCGTTAAAGAGGGGCATTGAAGCCGCCCCGCGCGACGAGCAGTTGTCGCTCAATCTGGCCCGCGTCTATGTCCGCGCGAACCGAAAGGGCGAGGCGCGCGAGTTGCTCCGTCGACTACCGGAAAGCCGGGTCGCCCGACAAGCCCTGGCCGAGTTGGAAAAACAGTAGCCGCAGATTGGTTACTGCTTTGCCTTGGCTCCGGTATAAGTTACCTTATCCCAAAAATCGGTCCGCCCCGCGGCTCTTGGATCTCCGGTATCCTTCATCCACTTATCGACTCGCGCGCGCAGCGACTTGCGAACTCGTTCAAACTCCGGTTTCCCGGCCAGGTTTTTCACTTGATCCGGATCGCTCCGGAGATCCTACAGTTCCTCGGCCGGCCGCTTGCCGAATACTAAGTTGAAATATGGCGCCGGCTTATCCCGCAAGAGTAACTGCTTAGTCAGAGAGTTATCGACATCTCCATACGGACCGACCGCCCAGTATAACTCTGGATCTCCCGCCGGCCAGCGTTCCGGCTCTATATTCCGCAGATACAGGTACTCCCGGGTTCGAATCCCGCGCACCGGGTACGCTAGATTCTAGAATCGAAGATTCTAAATCAGAGTACTGCAACAAACGAAGTTACGCAGCGAGTAACTTGACGATGTCCTCGATAGCGCGGTCGGCCTTGTAGTATGCGTTTTCGAGTGCGAGTGGGGTTTGTGATCGGGCGACGGCCGATGGTGAAAGCGGCTGTTGGCAAGGGGGCCGCACAAGCGTTTGTGAAAGAACAGGAACAGTAGTGCCACAGTAATGCCTTTGGTGGTGAGCCTGTAGG
>Ga0194128_10005777_pt1 | contig 17093 bp, 17 predicted proteins | sample TA2KigCa65mmetaG_FD_148650 | JGI IMG/M metagenome (GOLD analysis project Ga0194128, IMG submission 148650) | Freshwater microbial communities from Lake Tanganyika, Tanzania - TA2015037 Kigoma Deep Cast 65m | ecosystem: Environmental > Aquatic > Freshwater > Lake | place: Tanzania: Lake...
TAGGACGAGAGCCGGATGAGACAGCCGAGCCACTCTACGCGGTGGATTACATCGTGATCGACGCGCAGGCCGATCATATTGCTGGTGCCAAGCTCTTCCGCTGGGACCAGCAGCAGCATATCTTTGCGCATGTGGCGTCGTATGATGACCATGGCGTCACAACGTCCTAAAGCACTGTGTCGTCATGCTGGCGTAGGCCAGCATCCAGGACACGACCGTATGTGGCGGTCCAGTATGATGATCACGCACCAATGCAGTGTGCCCGGCGAGCAACGTGCCGGCCAGTCTATGTTGGCTTTGGCTTGCGCTGGGCTCATAGAGAGGAGTGTCATGACAGACCCTATAGCTGCCGGTCCAATCGCCCAGGGGCAAGCACCGAGTATGCAGGTGACCGCTCGGCTCGATGCCGCAACGTATCGTCCCGGCTCTCCTCTGGGTTTAACGCTGGAGCTGGCCATTGATCCAGGGTTTCATATCTATGGTCAACCCATCCCGGAAGGTTTCATTCCTGTCTCTGTGGCCGTGGCTCCTCTGGCGGGTCTCAGTGTGGGTGCACCAGTATTTCCCACGCCAACGTTGCATCGTCTGGAAGGGCTCGAGGAAGAGTTTTATATTTACGAAGGCGTGATCCAGGTGATGCTGCCGTTGACGTTTGCCACGGCGGCTGCGGACAATACCCTCACAGTCACCATCGGCTATCAGGCTTGCAACGATGCAGTAGGGTGTTTAATGCCGCAGCAGATCACCGTGCATCTACCCGTGCAGGCCACTGGTGAGCACGTCTCATAAAGCGCTGCTACCCCATCCATCTCGCGCAAGGAGATCCACCATGGCGTGCAGTGTCGACGCACAACTGGCCAATATCCCGCTTGTCAGGCATGAGACCGCCCGCCTGCTGGAGACCTGGCGCCAGTGGCCCGCCAGTCACTGGCATGGTGCAACCTACCTCTGGCAGCCGCAGCACCTCGTTGAGGCCCTCTATCGTCCGGAGTGCCCAGCACTGGGGGGCAGTACGGTGGCAGTGGTTGATCTTGGGGCGATCCTGCCAGACCAGGAGATAGTCGGTCAGGCTGGGCAGCCACTGGCGATACCGGTCGCACTTGTCATTGCGGTCAAACGTTGATGTGGAAGGCGACAAGACTTCAATGATCACCCGGGGGTTGAGGATGACATCCTGCACGGCGTCGTGTACCTGGGGTTCGCCGCAGATGACCAGGAGATCCGGGTAGGCATAGAGCCCCTGGCGGCTCGAGGCACGATAGGGGCCGACTTGCACCTTGATGTCCTTACTGAATACCCGACAGGGCGTGCCGCGCAGTTGGGTAGCAAGCGTCATCGTGAGGTTGGTGCAGATCGTGCCGTGGGCCAGGCTTTCGCCTGCCATGGCGTAGATCATGCCGTCAAGGTATTCGTGGCGCTCCTCCGCAGCACGCTCAAAGGTGAGATACTCACTCATCGTAAAGCGAACGGATTGTAAAACAGGGTGAGTACTCATGGACCATCTCCTTCAGAGGCGCCTGAGAGCGTGCCAGGCTCCCCGTGCCAAGCGACTCCCAGCATTGCTGCGACTGAGCAGGCCAATCTCGCAGCGGCAAGTATGCCACGAGTGCTTCGACCTCTGCAATGGAGAGCGCACGATGCGATTGATGATGTATGGTCATATCCGCATGCAATCGAAAGCCGCCCCATATCAAATGGCCAGGTAACGCCTCACCATATCCTCTTCGAGCTCCTGCAACTTGCCCTCTAGGACAATACGGCCCTGATCCATGACATAGACATAATCCGCCAGGCGCCGGGCAAAATCGAGATACTGCTCGACCAGGAGAATGCCCATGCGTCCTTCTTGCTTGAGGCGATGGATAGCCTCTTCAATGTCGAGAATAATCGAGGGCTGAATCCCTTCGGTAGGCTCATCGAGGAGCAGCATGGTCGGTTCCGTCACCAGGGCACGGGCAATGGCTAACTGCTGTTGCTGCCCGCCACTCAGCAGCCCACCTTTGCGCGCTAACATGGTCTTGAGCACCGGGAAACGCTGAAAAATCTCCTCAGCAATGTGCTTGCCCCCGACCCCACGTGCCACCAGGCCGATGCGCAAATTCTCCTGCACGGTGAGATCTGGGAAAATGTCACGCCCCTGCGGCACATAGCCGATACCGCAGCGCGCCCTGGCGTCTGAGGGGAGCGTGCTAAGCTCCTGCTCGTGCAACGTGATCGACCCAGAACGGAGTGTAAGCAGGCCCATAATGCTCTTCAACAACGTGGTCTTGCCGACACCGTTCCGCCCCAGCAAACAGACCACCTGGCCCTGTGGCACACGCAGTCCAACGTCCCAGAGCACCTGGCTATCGCCGTAGGCGACATTAAGGCTGTGGATCGTGAGCATCCGCTTTGTGCCCTCTCCCAAGATAGACTTCGACCACGCGGGGATCACGCTGTACCATATCCACAGACCCCTCACACAGGACAGTGCCCTCGTGCAACACTGTCACACGGTGTGCGGTCTGCCGTACGAACTCCATATCATGTTCTACGACAATGACCGCATGGTCCTGAGCCAGACGTTGCAAGAGCTGGCCAGTACGCTCACGTTCTTCTTTGGTCATCCCGGCAACGGGCTCATCAAGCAGAAAAAGCGCTGGCTCCTGCACGATGACCATACCAATCTCTAACCACTGCATCTCCCCGTGCGCAAGTGACCCCGCTTGATGCCGTGCCTTGTCGAGCAAACCAAGCGTTTCCAGGGTGGGCGCAATTTTGTCCATTTGTGCCGCCCCAACAGTGCCAAACAACGTCGACCAGACACCACGCGGCTGGCGCAGCGCCAGGGTCAAGTTTTCGACCAGCGTCAACTCCTTGAATACTGAGGGTGTCTGAAATTTGCGTCCCACCCCAAGCATGGTAATTTCGTGCTCTTCTAGCGCCGTCAGATCGGTCTTGTCGTCAAAAAGAATGCGCCCGGTAGCCGGTTTCACTTTGCCACAGATGACATCCAGGAGTGTGGTTTTGCCCGCGCCATTCGGCCCGATCAGGGCGCGGAGTTCACCACGGTCAACATACATATCCACGCCGCGTAGCACCTGGAAACCATCGAAGCTCACGGTAATATCTTCGAGATACAAAATGCTTCCCGGTTTCTCCATAGCCTCCTCTACTCTTTGCTACTTTGCCAGACGGGCGCGCCCAGCGCCATCGAGTGTCGGCGCTCCAGACGTCGGGGGCGCGGAGCAGTGCGCTCGCGCACGCTGCAGGCGCTGTGCGATCTGCCTGGGAATGCCCACGAGGCCATTGGGAAAGAGAATCACCACACCGACAAAGAGCCCACCCAGGATAATCGGCCACCATTCGGGGTAATACGCCGTTAAGAAGCTCCGGGCCGCATTGATCCCCACCGCCCCGAGAATGGCCCCAATCAGCGTGCCCCGCCCTCCAGTAGCCACCCAGACGACCACCTCTAACGAGGGCAGCACCCCAATCTGGCTCGGCGTAATGATGCCCACCTGCGGAGCGTACAGGGCACCAGCTAAGCCCGCTAGCGCCGCCGCCAACGCAAAAATGAAAATTTTATAGTGCGCGATGGGATAGCCTAAGAAACGCAGGCGTTGCTCTTGATCGCGCATCGCCGTGAGCACCAGGCCCATTTTGGAGGCCACCAGCCATTTGCAGCCCATAAACGCTACGACCAGCAACAGGGCAGTCACCAGATAGAGCACACGCAAGGTCGACGGCTCATTGAGCGAAAAGCCGAACAGCATCTTAAAATCCGTCAGGCCATTGGTGCCACCCAGGTTCATTTCATTGCGGTTACACATCAGCCAGGTGGCAAACGCCATCGCCTGGGTAAGAATGGCAAAATAGGTGCCGCTGACGCGTCGACGAAAAGTCAAGAGACCAAAGAAACAAGCCGCCAGTGCCGGCAGCAGCAAGGCCAGCACGATGGCCAGAGGAAAGTATTGAAATGGTTGCCAGAACAAGGGTAACGAGGTGAGCCGATTCCACACCATAAAGTCGGGGATGCGTTCGCCATACACTCCCTGGCCACTGGAGGCGAGCATGAGATACATGCCCATAGCATAGCCGCCAAACCCAAAAAAGATGGCCTGCCCCAGGCTCAAGATGCCCGCATAGCCCCAGATCAAATCCATGCCCAGTGCCAGAATAGCCAGGGCAAGATATTTTCCGAAGAGGTTGAGGTAGTAGTCCGACAGAAAGCCAAAGACATTGAGCACTGGCAGCGCAATCAGCACAATCAGCGCTAAAAGGATGCCAGGGAGCAGAGCCTGTCGCCACGGTGTGGAATGCTGCATGGTCGTCGTGCTCCTTTGTGGTGCCTAGCGCACCGCCCCCGTGGCCAGACGTTCTTTGGCCGGAAACAGCCCTGTGGGCTTGAGTTGTAAGAACAGAATCACGAGCACGAGAATCCCCACCTTCGCGTACACTGCCGCCGCTGTCCCACCAATGGCTGGTTCCAGTAATTTATTCGACATGCCTACGCCGAAGGAGGCAAGCACCGTGCCGAGGAGTTTCCCAACGCCACCGAGCACCACGACCATAAACGAATCCACAATATAGGTTTTGCCTACCTCTGGATCCACAGTACCAATGAGACTCAAAGCGCAACCTGCCAGCCCCGCCAGCGCGGCGCCCAGGGCAAACGTCAGGGTATCCACTTTCTGCGAGGCAATGCCCATGCAGGCCGCCATGTCACGATTCTGCATCACGGCGCGTAATTTGAGACCGGTGTTCGAGCGATAGAGTAGCCAGTATATCACCAGCAGACAACCTAGCGATAGGCCAATAATGAGCAGGCGACTATACGGCAAAATCAACCCCGGCATCATTTCCCACCCCCCGCGCAGCCAGGTGGGTGGGTTGACGCTGGTCTGATCTCCAAAATACAGGCGAGCGCCTTGCTGCAACATCAGTCCCAGCCCCCAGGTCACGAGCAGACTTTCCAGGGGGCGACCGTACAACAAGCGCAGCAGGCCGCGTTCGAGGATAATACCAACGACACCCACCACCAGGATGGACAACGGCAGGGCCACCAGGAAGTAGCTGTCCTGGTAACCAGCCAGGCGGGTGGCGAAGAACTCCTGCACGACATACGCCGTATAGGAGCCGAGCATAAGCATTTCCCCATGCGCCATATTGATGATACCCATGAGCCCAAAGGTAATCGCCAGGCCCAGGCTCATAATCAGGAGGATCGAGGCCAGGCTTAAGCCATTGAACACATACGCCACCGCGTTGCGCATCTGGAGATAGGTCTCGATACGCTGGATGGCTTCGGCAATAGACGCCTGAACGTGCGTATCGCGTTCTGTGTCGCGCAAATCCCGCAGGCGTGAGAGCGCCGATTCGGCCTGGGTCGCGCCAAAGAACGTAATGGCCTGCTGGCGCACCTGGGGGTTCGGATCAAGCAGGCGGAGTTTCTGGATCGTTTCAGCGATCACCGCTTTCACGTTTGTCTCGGCTTCCCGTCCCTCGGCCTTTTCAAGAAGGGGCAGGAGCGTGAGGTCCGGCAGGTTCCCCCAGCGCAGCGCGATGGAGCGCCGTTTGGCGAGATCAGCGCCAAACAGGTCAAGACTTTCGAGCGCCCGCTGGACCAGCGGCATGTTCTCCTGTGCAAGATCGACCTGCTCCAGATTGTCGGTGGGTAAAAAGGGTTGTCCAGCGCTATCCAATAAGGGTCGATCTGTCAGATCAACGAGGGTGCCCGCGTCCGTCAAGATCAGGAGGGTCTCTCCCTGCCACAGATAGAGCGCGCCTTCTTTGAGTGCCTGTAAGACAGGCTTGAGAGTAGGATCCACCAGGTCACGCATCTGGACCAGCGCAGCGCGCTGCCCGGTCGCACTGGTCAGCGCCATCACCAGGGCGGTAGGCGGCGCCGCAGCGCTCGGCTGGACGCCGTATGTACTGCCTACCAGGCAGGCTGTGAGAAGGAGAAGAACAAACGTTCGCACGTTATTGCCCCTTGTCTTATGTCCCCCTCTCCCAGAGGGAGAGGGAGCGTACAGGCACGCCGCTACACACCGCGCGACGCCTTACTTCTTGTCGGACAGCCAGACGCGCTTGCCATCAACGGTGTCAAAACTGCCTTTCCCGTCACCGCTCCAGTCGCAGGCTCGGCCAGGATAGGTCAAGTCACTCCAGGGCTCAGGCGCGACCCATTCTTTCGTCTTCCAGACCACGTCAAACTGGCCATCTTCTCTGATCTTGCCAATGTACACCGGCTTCCAGGTGTGGTGATTCTTTTCATCCACCTTATATTTGCCTACCGGACTATCCAGCTCCAGCCCTTCGAGGGCTTTGAGGACTTTATCCACATCGGTGGAACCGGCTTTCTCGACGGCTTTGGCCCACAGCTTGACGTGTAGGTACGCATGCATCATCGGGTCATCGGTGACGCACTGCTTGTCAGGGATGTTCTGCTTAGCGCACCACGCCTTGTAGGCTTTAATCCATTGCAGATTCTGCGGGGTTTTCAGGGACATATAATAATTCCAGGACGCCATATGGCCGGCCAGCGGCTTCACATCCAGCGTTTGCAGCTCGACTTCGGCAAAGCTAAAGGAAATAGACGGGCAGCTCTCTGCAGTGACCCCCTGATTCGCCAGCTCTTTGAAGAAGGGCACGTTGCTATCGCCATTAATCGTATTGATGACCGCCGCGTCGCCACCGGCACAGAAACTTTTAATTTTGCCCACGATGGTCTGATAGTCTTGATGGTGGAAGGGGGTGTATTCTTCTTGAATATCCGATGCCTTCACGCCTTTTTGCTGCAAATAGAGGCGTAAAATTTTGTTGGTGGTACGCGGATAGACATAGTCCGTGCCAATCAGATAAAAGCGCTTCTTGTTGCCACCCTCAGACCCCATCAGATAGTCCACCGCCGGGGTAGCCTGCTGGTTAATGGTGGCACCGGTGTAGACAACATTTTTCGAGCACTCCTCACCTTCATACTGCACAGGATAGAACAGCAGACCATTCAGGCGCTCGAACACTGGCAGCACCGATTTCCGGCTTACCGAAGTCCAGCAGCCAAAAACGGTGGCGACTTTATCTTCCTGGAGGAGCTTTTTGGCTTTCTCGGCGAATAAATCCCAGTTCGAGGCCGGGTCCTCAATGACGGCCTCCACTTTCCGTCCCAGCACCCCACCGGCCGCGTTAATTTCCTCCAGGGCCATGAGCACGACTTCTTTAATAGGGGCTTCGCTGATCGCCATGGTACCGCTCAACGAATGTAAAATACCTACTTTCACGGCTTCCTGGGCCTGCGCCACTGGCGCACCAAGACTCAAGGTCCCAGCCAGGCCCACCGCGCTGGTCAGTGCGACCAGTGACCACCATCCTCGTCGCATTGCGTTGCTTTGTCCTCTGCTCCCAACTCGCATTAGCATCCTCTCCTCTCGCTGACGACAGTGTGATGTACGACCCGCTGTACGTGCCCTTACACGGTACTGGCACGCGTTTCGACCTGGGCCTGGACCCAGGCCACGACCACTTCTAAACCCGTACCTGCCAGCAGATTGGTAAAAACAAAGGGCCTGCTGCCACGCATACGGATGGTGTCACGCTCCATGACCTGCAAGTCGGCCCCGACGTGGGGCGCCAGATCAATCTTGTTGATCACCAGGAGGTCAGAACGTGTAATACCCGGCCCCCCTTTACGGGGAATTTTGTCGCCAGCCGCAACGTCGATGACGTAAATCGTGGCATCCGCGAGCTCGGGGCTAAACGAGGCAGCCAGGTTATCGCCACCACTTTCGACGAAAACCAGCTGCAGATCGCGGATGCGCTTGGCGAGTCCAGCAATGGCTTCCAAATTGATCGAGGCATCTTCGCGGATCGCACTATGGGGACAGCCCCCGGTTTCCACCCCGACAATGCGGTCGGTGGCAAGCGCGCCGCTCCGGCATAGGAATTGGGCATCCTCTTTGGTATAGATATCGTTGGTCACTACCGCCAGGCGATAGGTCTCACGCAGGGTTTTACAGAGCCGATCGACGAGCGCGGTTTTCCCAGACCCCACTGGCCCCCCAATACCAACCGTAAACGGCTTCGCCGTCAGGCTCTGCCAGGCAAACGATGGTGCGTGTGGGTCGTGTGATGGGCCACGATAAAAATCGTGCATACGTTCTCCTTTCACGACCGGCACAACCGAGAATACAGCCGCTCGTGTTGCATACTGCGGATATCCAGCCCTGGGGTAGCACTCCAGGCATCCTCTGGAGAGATGGCGCGATAGGCAGCAATCATCTCCACACTGAGTGGGGCCAGCGCATGGAGCAAGCGCTGGCCATCGGACTGTCCCAAGGGCACGAGCCGCAGCGCCGCAGCGACCAGACCCGTCAAGACGGTGTACAGATACGCCAGTAAGGTACTGGCGTGGTCCAGCCCCAGGCTCGGCGCTGCCAGGCCAAACACCAGCGCATGATGGCCTGGGGTCGTGCCCTGCTGGACGTGCTGCCAGAACGCCTGCACCAGGGGAGATGGCGTAAGGCCCAGCACCGCACGCAGAAACGCCTGACCTGTATGTTGACTCTCCTGACGGAGTTCGCGTGCGACTTTATACGCATGCAGGTCTTCGTCTAAGCGCAAGCAGGCTGCCAGTTCCTCAGCGCTGTGGCGGCCCATGGCCGCCAGGCGATGCGCCTGCGCACAAAACACCAGATCACACGGCCCGATAGCCTGCCAGCACAGATTGGCAATCCACTGCTGGCACGATGCCCGATCGTGAATCTGTCCGGCGGCAATGTACATCTCCAGCGCATGCGAGAAGGCATAGCCACCAGTGGGAAAAAACTGGTCGCTGATCTGGAGCAGATGCCATAGTGCCTGGCCCTGCGGCAAGGCCGTCAGTGCACTCACGTGGTGCCCTTCTCTTCAAAATAAAAAATACCGCTGGGCAAGCGAGAGCGTTGCCGCCGGCTCACACGTCAACACCTGTCCATCAGCCTTGACCACATAGGTCTCCGGATCGACTTCGAGATGCGGCAAATAGGCGTTGTGTATCATGCTGGCCTTCCCGACCCCCCGACAGCCACGCACCGCAGCCACACGCTTCTGCAACCCCAATTGCTCTGCCACGCCTTGTGCCAGCGCGGCCTGAGAGACAAATGTGTACGCGGTGTGATACTTGGCACGCCCTAGCGCCCCGAACATGGGGCGATACAACACCGGTTGTGGGGTAGGAATTGAGGCATTGGCATCACCCATCAAGCTGTAGGCAATCATGCCGCCTTTCATGACCATCTCTGGCTTCACGCCAAAAAACGCCGGTTGCCAGAGCACCAGGTCAGCCATTTTGCCGACTTCAATCGAGCCAATGTAGTCAGCCAGTCCGTGGGCAATGGCTGGATTGATGCCATATTTGGCGAGGTAGCGCTTGACCCGCACGTTATCGTTGTCGCCCTGCTCTTGCGCCAGGCGCCCGCGTTGCTGCTTCATCTTGTCCGCCGTCTGCCAGGTACGCAGAATCACTTCCCCAATACGCCCCATGGCCTGCGAATCCGAGCTCATCATGCTGATGGCGCCCAGATCATGCAGGATGTCCTCCGCGGCAATGGTCTCTGGGCGAATGCGTGATTCCGCAAAGGCAATATCCTCGGGCAGGCTGGCATCGAGATGATGGCAGACCATCAGCATATCTAAATGCTCTTCCAGGGTATTCACCGTAAACGGTCGAGTCGGGTTGGTGGAGGACGGCAGGACATTCGCTTCCCCACAGACCCGCAGAATGTCCGGCGCATGCCCCCCGCCCGCCCCTTCGGTGTGATAGGTGTGGATCGTACGTCCACGGAACGCGGCAATCGAATCTTCTACAAAGCCAGCTTCGTTCAGCGTATCGGTGTGGATCGCCACCTGTACGTCGTATTCCTCTGCCACACCCAGGCAGCAATCAATCGCGGCGGGGGTGGTGCCCCAATCTTCGTGCAGCTTCAGTCCAATAGCCCCAGCCTCAATCTGCTCGCGCAGTGGCTGCGGCATCGAGCCATTCCCCTTGCCCAGGAAGCCCAGGTTCATAGGGTATTCTTCCGCCGCCTGGAGCATCCGGGCGAGGTTCCACGGCCCAGGAGTGCAGGTGGTGGCTTTGGTGCCCGTCGCCGGACCGGTGCCACCCCCCAGCATCGTCGTAATCCCCGCTGCGAGTGCCTCGGGTATCTGCTGCGGGCTAATGAAGTGGATATGAGAATCAATGCCGCCCGGCGTGACGATCAAACCTTCTCCGGCAATCACTTCCGTACTGGCGCCCACCATCAGCTGTGGATGCACACCAGCCATCAAGGCCGGATTCCCGGCCTTGCCAATGGCGACAATGAGGCCGTCTTTGATGCCGATATCCGCTTTCACAATGCCCCAGTGATCCACAATGAGGGCATTGGTAATCAGCACGTCTGGCGCTGCCGCCGCAGTCACCGAGGGCGCCTGCCCCATACCATCGCGCAACACCTTGCCGCCACCGAATTTCACCTCATCGCCATACACAGTGAAGTCGCGTTCGATCTCGATAAACAGCTCAGTATCCGCCAGGCGCACCCGGTCACCCACCGTAGGCCCGTACATCTGGGCATATACACGCCGCGCTATCGGAAAACTCATGCTGTGCCCTCCGTGGCCTCCAGGTTCCCGTAGCCCTGTTCCGACACGCGTGCCATGGCCACTTCACGCGTCGCGTCTGTCAGAGGGCCATTGCACAGATTGTTCAAACCATATACTTCGCCACTACCCGCAAAGGCCACGAGCGTCACGGGCTTGCGGTCACCTGGCTCAAAACGCACTGCAGTCCCCGCCGGGATGTCCAGATGCTTACCGAAGGCCAGGCGACGCGGGAACACCAGCGCCTTATTCACCTCAAAAAAATGCATGTGCGATCCCACCTGGATGGGACGGTCACCATGGTTTGCCACGATGACGTCAACAGTCTCACGGCCCACGTTCGCCTGAATAGGCTCGGCACGGAGGAGGTATTCGCCTGGGATCATGGTGCTATCCTTCAACGCAGTGGCTCGTGCACGGTGACCAGCTTCGTGCCATCCGGAAAGGTGGCTTCAATCTGCACTTCCGCCAGCATTTCTGGCACCCCCTCCATGACCTCATCTCGGCGTAAAATCTGACCACCATAACGCATCAGCTCCGCAACCGACTTGCCATCACGCGCCCCTTCGAGCAGTTCCGCACTAATGAGCGCCATGGCTTCCGGATAATTGAGTTTCAGGCCGCGGTCTCGACGCCGGCGCGCCACGTCCGCGGCCACAAAGATGAGGAGTTTATCGACCTCGCGTGGGGTCAGATGCATGGCTGTATCTCCATCTCACGTGCGCCAGACGACCGCCGGATAGCCCAGGATGGCCTGGCGGACGGTATCCCAGACAGCATGCAGAGCTTCCTGCACTGGCGTGTGCTCTGCTCCTAACACGCGCACGGCCAGACCGCCATGCGCCAGCTGTGTCGCACTCCCCAGTATTCCAGACTGGCTAGCGAGCAGCGTATGCACATGCTCCACCAGCTCTGCCGAGAGCGCTGTGCCCTCGATCAGCGCATAGAACGTCCCAAGATAGGTATAATCCTCAAACAGACCGAGCCCTACGACCTGCTGCGCGCCTGGCTGCAGGCGCAGGCGTTCCCGGAGCAGGCGATGCCCTGCGCTATCCGTGATACAGACCCGAGAATCGTAGGCGCGATACGCAAACACCTCGCCGCGTGCCTGGCGCCCTGGGGCGATGATCTCCTGCAGCATTACGCAGGCTCCTGCCCCGAGCTGCACGTGAAGCTGCTGCTGAAACGCCGCCTGCGCATAGGGAATCGTCTGCGCCGGGAGATATTCCAGGACAGCCCCGGCCTGCAAGGTCATCGCCAGTCGTTGCTGGGCAGGCTCACCTGGTGTGGCGTAGATCCTGGTGGCCGATGGAGTGGTCAGACACACACGCGCCCCGGTCTCCACCTGCACGGTGATGTGATACATGTCACCCCCAAGCACGCCGCCACAGGGGCTCACGATATAGAGATAGGCGGTACCCACATCGTCGAGGTAGAGCGGCCGCAGGACCTGTAACGGCACCTGAAAGTAGCATTCCTGCAGCACCGTCCGTCGCCCGTCCTGGCGCAACGCGAGATGTAACTGCCCCTCATGCGGTCTCTGCAAGTGCCCTCCTACTGCCGTCGCCCGCACTCCATCCTCCTGTATGCCTGTACCTCATAACCCCAGCCTGCCTGCACAGCTCTGCCGAGGGAGATAAAGCAAGATATATGCCATGCCTCTTGCAGGCATGGCTAGCGGGTCGTCAGCCAAGGGCAAGACAGGTATTTGCAAGCTATGCTGGGCGCACAAAAATCAGGAGGGAACCACCATGCGGCAATCAGGTGAGTCCAGAATACCTGCAAGAGCAACAAAATTGTCGGAAAAAGCACATTGTACGTCCCTCTTCCAACAACAATGTCCCAAGGCAAAATGAGCATTGCGCAGCGCAGTCAACCCAGGTACCTTTCAGCGTGTTGCGCCCGTGTAAGACCGTGGGTAGACATTTTTTTAGTAGGCTTGGGAGAGAGGAGATCGACAGGTGAGTCTTGATTTTGTCAGCAACGAAGAAATTATCCAGGAAGCACGCCGTCGCGTGAACCAGGGAGCCTGGGACTACCTGGTGGGTGGTGCCGAGTCCGAAACCACGCTGCGGCGGAATCGGCAGGCCTTTGATCAGATTGCCTTTCGACCACGTATCCTGGTAGACGTCTCAGAGATCGACACCTCGACCACCTTCCTGGGACACAAGCTCAGGATCCCGGCGATTCTCGCTCCCATTGGCTCCTTGCAGGTGTTTGACCCCGGTGCGGCGGTAGCTTCGACGACTGCGGCGACAGAGTTTGGTATCATGCATGCGATAAGCTCAGTCACAGAACCAGCCCTGGAGGTCACCGCTGCCGCAACGCCCACCCCCAAAATTTTTCAGCTCTATGTACACGGCGACATGCAGTGGACGAAAGACATCGTCGGGCGGGCCAAGCAGGCGGGTTACGCCGCCCTGGCCCTCACCGTTGATGTCGCCCATTACAGTCGACGCGAACGCCCCATGCTGACGCGCTACCAACCACCGACACGGCGCGTGGCCCCGGATCGGAAACATCTGGCCTCCCTGACCTGGGAAACCATGGACATCATTCGCGATATGACTGGCCTGCCATTTTTGCTGAAAGGCGTGCAGACGGCTGAAGACGCTGCAATTGCGGTGCAACATGGCGTGGACGTCATCTGGGTCTCGAACCACGGTGGTCGACAAATTGACCATGGGCTTGGCAGCATGGAGAGCCTGCCGGAAATCGTCCAGGCGGTCAACGGCAAAGCCCGCATTATTGTCGATGGCGGCGTGCAGCGCGGCAGTGACATCTTAAAAGCCGTGGCGCTGGGGGCCGATGCCGTCGCTCTGGGCCGGCTACAGGCCTGGGGACTCGCTGCCGGTGGCAAAGAAGGGGTCATCCGCATGCTGGAGATTTTAGAAGACGAGCTCATCTCTGCCATGGGGCTCACCGGCCTCACCAGTATCAGCAAGGTGACGCCCAAATATGTCTGCAAAGCCACTCCAGTCACCCCCGCACACGAGATGAGTGCCTGGGTGAATATGGCCATCGATCGGATTCACTAACGGTGACGCCTGGCGTATAGCCCCGCCAGGGCGCGGGGCAGCGCTCCGGCATGGATGGAGAACCTATGGGGTTGATCATCACCCTGGCAACGCTCTTTTTAGGGCTCACCATTGTGCTCTGTGGTGGGACGATTGTGCGCTATCTGCTCGCCTCTCCTTTTGGGGCCTCACGGGTTGACGAGATTCGTCGCCTGCGCCAGGAAGGGCTGGCCGTGAACCAGGACGGCGAGCTGTAACAGCCTTGGCGCGGTGCTGCGGCTGTGCTGTGAGAGCGCAGAGAGAGCACAGTGCTCGCGTGTGCTCACGCAAACGGTTCCACGCGCAGAATGCGCCCTTTGGGATGATCCGTTAGCAAGTACAGCAGCCCATCCGGTCCCTGACGCACGTCACGAATGCGTTCGGCGAGATCCTGGAGCAGGCGTTCCTCGCGTACGACGCGTGTCCCCTCAAGTTGGAGTCGGACAAGCAGGCGAAATTTCAGCGAACCAATAAACAGGTTGCCCTGCCAGGCTGACAGACGCGTCGCAGTATAGAAGGTCATGCCGCTCGGCGCGATCGAGGGATCCCAGTAATAGCGGGGCTGTTCGAGGCCAGCCTTGGCAGTGCCTTCACCAATGGACGCCCCAGAGTAGTCACGGCCGTAGGTAATGATGGGCCACCCATAGTTTTTCCCCGCCTCGGGCGTATTCAGTTCATCTCCCCCCTGCGCGCCGTGCTCCGCCGTCCACAGGACCTGTGTGCTGGGATGCAGGGCAGCGCCTTGCACATTGCGGTGGCCCAGCGACCAGATTTCTGGCTTGACCCCGGCTTTCCCTACAAAGGGATTCGTGGGCGGCACCGTACCATCGGTCGTGATACGTACCAGCTTGCCCAGATGCTCGTGCCCACGCTGCGCCCGCTCGGGTTGGTTGCGTTCGCCCAGTGTGACAAAGAGACGGCCATCAGCCGCGAACACCAGACGTGAGCCAAAATGCAAGCCGCCCGCCACTTTCGGCTCTTGCCGGAAGATCACCCGGACATCGTCGAGCTGGGTGTGCGCCAGTTGCCCACGCGCTACCGCCGTGCCAGCCCCGCCCGATCCAGGCTCGGCATAGGAGAGGTAGAGCAGGCGATTCTCACTAAAGCGCGGATCCAAGGCCACGTCTAACAACCCGCCCTGACCACGGGCAAAGACGGGTGGCACATTCTCTAGTGGTGCAGAGAGAATGCCATCCGGCGTCACCAACCGTAACCTCCCAGGGCGTTCTGTCACCAGCATACGGCCATCGGGGAGAAAAGCCAGACCCCAGGGGTGTTCAAGACCGCTGGCGACGGTCACCACGCGGAGGCGGCCATGCTCTGAGGAAAATGCTTGCCCCCAGGCCGCAGGCGCCATCCACAGGAGCAGGCCAGCAGGCCCCGCCCCCAGGAGGCGCCGCAGCACCTGGCGCCGGGTCCAGGGCGTAGCGGCCTGATATCGAGCTGCCATCTGTGGGGAGTGCATACTCCTGTCTCCTTACTCGCCGTTGGCAGGGCGACGGTTGGCCCAGGGTTGCGCCTGTTCGAGTTGGGCAGCGAGCCGAATCAGTGTGGGTTCATCGCCCAGTCCACCGCCAAACTGCACACCAAGAGGCAGCCCCTCACTACTCCAGGCGAGAGGCACAGACATGGCAGCGCCACCGGTCTGGTTGAAGAGGGGGGTCAACGGGGCCACTTCATCGAAGAGGAAAGCCACATAACGATCGACATCGTCTGAGGTCATGCGCATTTCCCCGAGTGCGAGAGGTGGTCTAGCCAGCGTTGCGGTGAGGAGCAGATCGTAGCGCTCCAGAAAGGCTCCTAGACGCCGTCCGAGGCCGTGCATAATGCTCACGGTCTCCAGGTAATCTGCCGCGGTCAACCGACGCCCTTCTTGCATCCAGGCCCAGGTCAGCGGCTCGACGTCACCAGGCAGAGGGTCACGCCCCAGGGCACGGGCACGGGCGCTGACGTTGAGCCACAAATTGGCGGCGGGAATGACACGCCAGGCACGACTAAGCGGCAACCCGGAGAAGTCTGGCCGGGCCTCTTCGATGTCATGCCCCAGGGAGGCACACAACCGCGCAGCTGCCTGCACTGCAGCAGCGCATTCGGGATGGATTGGGTTGCCGAGATAGTCGGTGGTGCACATGGCAATCCGTAGCCGTCCGGGGGCAGCGCCTACTTCGTCCAACAACGGACGCGCCAGTGGTGGCGCTGCATAGGGATCGCCCACCGCCGGCCCATGCGTGGCATCTAACAGTGCGGCGCTATCCCGCACACTGCGGCTCACGCAGTGGCCGGTGGCCATGCCTGCCAGCCCCTCACCCAGGTCTGGTCCGGCTGGATTACGCGCCCGCGAGGGTTTCAGACCAAACAACCCGCACATGGAGGCTGGGATACGAATGCTACCACCGCCGTCCGTGGCATGGGCCATGGGCAGATAGCCCGCCGCCACCGCTGCCGCAGCGCCGCCAGAGGAGCCACCAGCAGAGTGCGTCAGGCTCCAGGGATTGCGGGTTGGCCCAAACAAGAGCGGCTCAGTGGTCGCGGCGACACCGAGTTCCGGCGTATTAGTCTTCCCCATAATCACCAGGCCCGCAGCCTTGTAGCGCTCGACCAATGTACTGTCGTGGTCTGGGACAAAATCCGCAAAGATGCGACTGCCGTTCGAGGTCCGGACGCCAGCATAGAGCACGCCGAGATCCTTGAGCATGAACGGCACGCCCTCAAACGGCCCGTTCGGGAGGCCGGCGGCGATGCTGCCGCGGGCCTGATCGTACATCTTGGTCACCACGGCATTGATCGTGCCATCCCTGGCCTCGACCCGTTCGATGGCCGCATCGAGGAGCTCCTGCGGCGTGACCTGCCGTTGGCGCACGAGGGCAGCAAGCCCCGTGGCGTCATACTGGTCGTATTCGCGAAAAGCCATTGGCGATCCTTTCTTCAGTCTGAATTGTCGCAGGAGTTGCAACATAGCAGTGATTATGGCACCTTGCAACCATGCAATCAGGCGTGGCACACGCTCCCTGCTCACAAGCCTGGTCAAGAGAGGAGACCGCAATGGCGCCACCACATGGCAGCAACCAGCCCAGCACCTATTGGAGCCGACCGCATCTCACGGAGAGGTTATTGGAAGTCGTGGCGGCGGCTGGCATCGATCTGCGCACGACGACACCTGACATCATGGCACCGCTCGATCAATTCCATGGAGGCGGCAAAGGGGCAACGCGCGCCCTGGCACGTCAGGCCGGGATCAGCGCTGCGACGCGCGTACTCGACGTGGGGGGCGGCCTCGGTGGCCCAGCCCGCATGCTGGCTGTGGAGTATGGGGCCCAGGTTACAGTCGTGGATCTCACCCCTGAGTATTTGCACGCCGGGGCAGAGCTGACAGCGCGTATGGGGCTCACCAGTCAGGTCACCTTCTGCTATGGGAATGCGCTCGACTTGCCCTTTCCC
>Ga0194128_10005779_pt1 | contig 17087 bp, 16 predicted proteins | sample TA2KigCa65mmetaG_FD_148650 | JGI IMG/M metagenome (GOLD analysis project Ga0194128, IMG submission 148650) | Freshwater microbial communities from Lake Tanganyika, Tanzania - TA2015037 Kigoma Deep Cast 65m | ecosystem: Environmental > Aquatic > Freshwater > Lake | place: Tanzania: Lake...
TGGGGCGTGACGCTCACCGTCCTCGGTCCCTCCCAGTAGCCGATGCGCCGCGCGCTTCCCTGGGTCGCCTACTTCCTCGCCGTGTTCTTCCTGGCGTTCGTCTTCCTGTTTCCGGTGGAGTCGCTGGCCCGCACGAAGATCGCCGAGATGGAGCAGCGTACCGGCCTGAGCATCGCCTGGAACGCGGCGTCCTGGTCGCTGTTCGGCAGCACGCTGCGCGACGTCACGATTGCCGACGGCGGCGGAAAAGCGCTGGTCAGCCTCTCGGTCCTCTCGGTCTCGCCTCGCGGCCAGTCCCTGGAGCTGGAGGGCGAGGCCCCCTGGGGAATCCTGACAGGATCGCTGGGGCCGCGGCAATCCCGTCTCCACGTGGAAGGCCTTCCGATGCCGAGCGGCGCCACCATGATACTCACGGACGGCAAGCTTACGGGCACCGCCACCTTCACCGGGGACGGGAGCAGCGTGCAGGGAGAATTCAAGCTTAACGGGAAGGCAGCGCTCCCGCTCTACCAGGGTCCGCTTGCCGTGAGCGGCACGGTGGACCTTCGTAAAGGCGTGGGGCCGCTGGTGGTGAGCAGCATTTCGGGCGACAACTTGCGTGGCCGTGGAAGCCTGCAGGTCAACGCGCCAGTGGGGGGTCCAGGGGGAGCCGAAGGCGACTCCCCCTGGATCAGATCTCACGGACTGGCCGACCTGCAGGTCTCGGGCACGCTCGACGTGGAGTACGCCGGGCTGCCGCAGACCTTGAGCGTGCAAGGGAAGGCAGGAAACTGGACGGTGGTGCCGGTCGGGGTGTATACCCCGGGGGCCCCCGGCACGTCACGATGAAGAGAACGAAGAGAACGCTTTGCATCCTTGTGCTGTTGCTGGCCCTCCGGCTGGACGGGGCCATGGCCCAGGCGCCCGGGCCGGCGCCCGGCGTGCCCACCATCGATCCCGGCGTCGTCGACAGCCTTCAGCGTGAAGGCCTGCGCCTCAATTTCGAAGACATCGACATCAAGGTACTGGCGCGCATCATCGCGCAGGTGACCGGGCGAAACATCGTGCTCGATCAAAAGGTCCAGGGCAAGGTGACGCTGGTGTCCGCCGAGACGGTTACTCCAGACCAGGCCTGGGACATGTTCGTGTCCGCGCTGGAGGCCTACGGGTTCGGCGTGGTTCCCGACCAGGGATTTTATCAGGTCACGCCCATCGCGCAAGCGCGCACCTCGCAGGCAAGAATATATCCCAACAAAAAGGCGCGCGTGCTGGTCGCCATTATCCGCCTGAACCGCACCCAGGCGGATCAGATCGTGAACATGCTGCGCCCGTTGCTGTCTCCCACCGGCAGCATTTCCGGAGCCGCCGCAACCAATACCATCCTGGTGGCCGACGAAGCCAACATCGTGCGCCGCGTCGTGGCCCTGGCAAAAAAACTGGACAATTCAGCCACCGAGCCGGTGATGCGGATTTATTACCCGCGTCGGGTGCGCGCTGCCGACGTGGCGAAAAATCTTGAGGCCCTGGTTCCGGACCGGCAGTCTTCGCGAATCACCGTTCACCAGCCCACCAATTCGCTGATCGTAGTGGGTCCGCCGCGCACCCAGGCCATCGTGGAGCGGCTGCTCAACAGCCTGGAGCGGCGCGATCAGGTTGAAGCCGAGCCGCGCGAATTCTTCGTTTATTACCTGCAGCACGGGCAGTCCGACGACCTGGCCAAGATTCTCGGAGAAATGCTGGTCGAGCGCGAGCGCGTCGAGCAGCGGGTGTTCGAGTCGGGCGTGCAGACGGCGCCCCTCCCGGCCGGCAACCAGAACAATCCGGTCGTGCAGCCCATCAATCAGCCGATCGTGCCGGCCCCTGTTCAGGGAAGTCAGGCGGTGCCCGGCGTGCTCATCGGGCCGGCCGGAAATCCCAACATCATCACCACGCCGGCGCCTTTCGCCAGCGGCGCGGCCACGCCCGGCGACGGCAGCACCACGCCGATTTCCGCGACGCGCACCAACGTCGCCTCGCAGAAGGTTTCCGCGGACATCAGCAACAATGCGCTGGTCTTCTACATGACGCGCAGCGAGTATGGCATCGTGCGCAAACTGGTCGAGCAGCTCGATATTCCGCGCAAGCAGGTGCTGATTTCGGCGATTATCGCGGAAGTGTCGCTCAACCGCTTGAAGCAGGCCAGCATCAACTGGCAGGCGGTTACCAAGAGCGGCGCGCTGATTGGCTTCGGAGCCGGGCAGACGCTGGAGAACCTGCTGTCGATCCTGGCCTCCGGGCAGTTCGTGGCCGGAGGCATCGACCCGACCACGGTGGACATCACCATCGGCGGCACCACCGTGCAGGTGCCCCGCAATTTCGTGCTGTTCCAGTTCCTCAACACGGACAGCGACTTCAACCTGATCTCCAGCCCGCGACTGTTGACCCACAACCACAAGGAAGCCAACATCAAGGTCGGCCAGGTGACCCCGTTCGCGACCGGCGCTCGGTTTGACATCAACGGCCAGCCGATCATCAATTTCGACTACCGCGAAGTGGGCCTTGACCTGAAGCTGACGCCGCACATCTCGTCGGAAAAGGACATCCGCCTGGAGCTGCACCAGAAACTCCAGGAGGTCATCCGGGAATTGCAGCAGGGCGTGGGCGCGGCCTCGTTCACCGTGCCGGTCGTATCGAACCGCGAGGTGAACACCGAGGTCACGCTGCAGGACGGCCAGACGCTCATCATCGGCGGCCTTATTGAAAAGCGCACGCTGCAGAACATGCGCAAGGTGCCGATTCTGGGCGACATTCCGCTGCTGGGCGACATCTTCTTCAAAAATCAGACGGCGGACACGCGGCGCACCACGCTGTTTTTGTTCATCACGCCGCACATCATCGACAGCCCGCAGAAAATGCGCGAGGTCACCAACCAGTACGAGAAATTCCTCCCGCCTCGCATGAAGGACGACCAGGGCGAGGTGAAGCGGCAGGATTACAAGCCGCTGCCCTACACGCCGCCGCCGGTGGTGGACCCGATCCGCATGCCCACCCCGGGCCCGCTGCCGACGCCGCAGGGACAGCCGGCCATGCCGCCGGCGCGGCCGTCACCGGAACCTCCGGCGACCGGCGCGCCTCGTACCGATGCGGGCCCGCAGCGCCCTGACTCTGTCTGGCAATGAAGGACGTCTACATGCCCGAATCCCCGGCCGCCGCCTCGTCCGGAGACGCTCGCGCGGTCCTGGGCCGCGTGCCCCTGGAATTTCTGCAAAAAAACCTGCTGCTTCCCCTGGATGGCGGGGGCGGCGACAGCGTGCGCATCGGCATCTCCTCGCGCGAGTCGCTGCCCGCGCTCGAAGACATCCGCCTGATGCTGGAGCGCGACGTCGAGCCCGTGCTGATGTCCCAGGCCGAAGTGGAGGAAGGGCTGCGCCAGTTGCTGGTGGCCCGCCTGGGCACTTCCGGCACCGGACTGGACGACGACGCGCCCCTGGTGCTCGGCGAAGAGGAATCCACCGACCTGATGCGGGTGTCCACCGAGGCGCCGGTGGTGCAACTGGTCAACTCGATGTTTCTCAAGGCGGTGGGCTCGTACGCATCAGACATCCACCTGGAGCCCTACGAGGATCAGGCCATCGTGCGCATGCGCGTGGACGGCGTGCTGCAGGACGCGTTCACGATTCCACGCGCGCGCTATTCCTCGGTGGTGGCCCGCCTCAAGGTGATGGCGCGTCTCAATCTCGCCGAGGCGCGCCTCCCGCAGGACGGCCGCATCAAGGTGCGGGCCAGCGACCGCAGCATCGACATCCGCGTGTCCACCGTCCCCACGGTGTTCGGCGAGCGCGTGGTGCTGAGATTGTTGGACCGCGGCCTCCGCATGCTCACGCTGCATGAAGTGGGACTTGACGCCGATAATTTCGATCAGGTCCGCGAGTTCGGGACGTTTCCGCACGGTTTGATTTTGTCCACCGGCCCCACCGGGAGCGGGAAATCCACCACGCTGTACGCGCTGCTGCTGGAAGTGCAGTCGCCGCACCGCAATATCATCACCATTGAAGATCCGGTGGAATATCAGGTGGCGCGCATCGGGCAGATCCAGGTGAATCCGCGCATCGGCCTGACTTTCGCGACCGGCTTGCGCTCGATTTTGCGCCAGGATCCGGACGTGATCATGGTGGGCGAGATCCGCGATCCGGAAACCGCGGAAATTGCCATTCACGCGGCGCTGACCGGCCACCTCGTCTTGTCAACGCTGCACACCAATGACGCGCCCACCGCGGTGTCGCGCCTGCTCGACATGGACGTGGCGTCCTACCTCATCAGCGCCTCGCTGCTGGGGGTGATGGCGCAGCGGCTGGTGCGGCGATTGTGTCCCGCCTGCCGCGAGGCGTACACGCCCGACGACACCGAGCTTGGGGCGGCCGGGTTGAAGCGCGCGGAGCTGGGTGGGCGGCCTCTCTATCGGCCGAAGGGCTGCAAGCAGTGTTTTGAGACGGGTTTCCGCGGGCGCACCGCGGTGTTTGAAGTGCTCCGCGTGGACGAGGAGATCGGGCGCATCATCGTGCGCTCCGGGGAAGCCTCCGCCATCCGCGGGGCGGCTCGGGAGAAGGGGATGCGCACGCTGCTGGAGGACGGCGTCCGCAAGGCCCTCAACGGCGTGACCAGTCTCGAAGAAGTGATCCGCGCCACGCGGGTATAGAATAATGCCGCTCTTCGAGTACCAGGCATTTACCACCCAGGGAAAGACGACGCACGGAATCATCGACGCGCCGTCGCGGGCGGTGGCCTACGAGCGGGTGCGCGCGCAGGGCCTGTTTCCCTCGACGCTCACCGAGGATACCGCGACGGCCGGCACGCGAAGCCGTCCGGAAAACGTCTCCTTCGCGCTGATCCAGCTTGCCACGCTGCTGCGCGCCGGCATGCCGCTGCCCCAGGCCATCGAGGCGCTCGTCTCGCAGGTCCCGGACCGCACGCTGCAGCGCGCGCTGGCCCGCATCCGGGTGCGGCTCCAGGAAGGGACCTCGTTCGCGGACGCGCTGGGCGACACCACGGTGTTCGGGCCGCTGTTGGCAAGGCTGGTACAGGCTGGCGAGAGCGTCGGGCAGCTCGACACGCTGCTTGAGGAATATGCGAATTTCATCGAGCGCGGCCAGGAGTATCGCAGCAAAGTGGCCGGCGCGCTGATGTATCCGGCGGTGATTTTGACCGCGAGTCTCGCGCTGGTGTTGTTCGTGCTGACCAACGTGGCCCCCACGCTGACCCGAATTTACGGGTCGTTCAAGATGGAAATGCCGCTGATGACCCGCATGCTGCTCGCGGTGAGCGGGTTCATCCAGGTCGGCTGGCCGTACCTGTTATTGATCGCGGCTGGCGTCGGGTACGCGTGGTTCCGCGTGGTCCCCAGGCGCACCCGGGATCGGGTCACCATGCGCACGCCGATACTGGGACAGGTGGTGCAGTGGACCCAGGTGTCGCGCTGGGCGCGCACCGTGGCGCTGCTCCACAAGGGCGGCGTGCCCCTGGTGCGCGCGCTGGCCAGCGCCCGGGAAGTGGTGGACAACGCCGCGCTCAACGCCGAAATCGCGCACGTGGAGCGCGCCGTGGAGCGCGGCGAGAGCCTGGGCAGCGCGCTGCGCAAGGTGCCGGACATGCCGTCCCTGATCGCGCAGATGGCGGAAACCGGCGAGCGCTCCGGCGAGCTGGACAGCCTGCTGCGTGCGGCGGCGTTGTTCTACGAAAAGGAAGCGGACCGCCGCCTGTCGTCGTTCGTCCGCATGCTGGAGCCGGCCATGATCCTCGTGATGGGCCTGATCGTGGGGTTCGTGGTGATGGCGGTGCTGCTGCCGATTTTCGATATTCACCAGGTGGTGCATTAGCATTAGCGGGTCCGAGCGCGATTGGCTTCAGTCTGCTGCACGCGCCGCCGAAGGCAAGTAGTTTTCTCGCGGCGCAGGTCAGTCCACTAAAACTAAAGCCGGTCCGACTCCTCCGGAGCCGCATCTGACACCCTGGAGAGCGCAGCGTCGAATTTCTTGCGGCTTCCGCGCGCCGCACGCGCCGCCAGATAGTCTTCCGTCATAAGCGCCGATATTTTTTCGGCCAGTGCCGTGGTGATCAACTGGTTGATGGAGATGCCTTCCCTCCGGGCAAGATCTCGCAGGCGTGCGTGAATTGACTCGGGCAGCCGAAGACTGATGGTGCTCATCGCAAATCTCCAATCTCACGCAGAAAATCGCGCAGCGTGGCGTCACAATGGTATCATATCCGGTGCTGTTGTGGTGCGTCAACGTCAATCTGTGGGGAGTCGCGCGCGGGAAACCGGGCGAGTCCAGCGTGCGCTGCCAGACATTGCCCGCCCAGGCCTACGGCGTAAACAGCGCCCGTAGCTTTCCCCAGAACTCGCCGCCCAGCACGAAGAATCTGGCGACGAAGATCAGGTCCGCCGAGGCCAGGACCGGGACGCGCGCGCTGTCGCTCAGCAGGTGCGGTAAGTACGCGATCAGCCAGCTCGGCAGCGCGCTCCCCAGGAACAGCGCCAGCCCCACCCGATACCGCGTCGGGGACACGCTGGGCGGCGGCGTGACCGACGCCTTCAGCCGTCCCGTGAAATGCGCAAACGTTTCCCTGCCCCAGAACGTCACCGCGAGGATCATCGCGATCTCCGGGCCGCCCACGATGAGCGCGCCCGTTACCACCGTCGTGGTGGCCGCCGGCAGTCCCAGGGACGGGATGATGAGCGCGAGCACCGGCAAGCCAAGGGTGAGGATGAAGAAAAACCAGCCCGCGTAATAGCGAAATCCGCCGGGCGGGCTACTCACCGTCTTTCTTGACCGGAGGCATCGCTTTCGTCGTGAAATCCTCCACGGGAGAAATTTGCGTGGTTTGCGCCGGCTCCGCCGGCGAGCCGTTTCCACCCGGGGCCGCCGTCTTCTTTTTTCCGCCGCCCACGAAATTGGTCAGCGCCATGACCACCACGTACAGCAAGGGAATGAAAAACACGCCCAGCCCGGTGGCGGCCGACATTCCCCCGAACACCGCGGTCCCCAGCGCGCGGCGGCTGACCGCGCCAGCGCCGCTGGCCAGCACCAGCGGCAGCACGCCCAGAATAAATGCGAACGAAGTCATCAGGATGGGGCGGAATCGAAGGCGCGCGCCCTCAATGGCGGCATCCACCAGCGGCATGCCTTTTTCGTAATATTCCTTCGCGAACTCGACGATCAAGATGGCATTCTTGGCGGCCAGCCCGATCAGCATCACCAGGCCGATCTGGGTGTACACGTTATTGTCCATGTGAATGACCGAGGTCGCGAAATACGCCCCCAGCACGCCGACCGGCAGGCCCAGCAGGACCGAGAACGGGACCGCCCAGCTTTCATACTGCGCCGCCAGGAAGAGAAACACGAAGATCAGCCCGAGCACCAAAATCAAGGACTGCGCACCGCCCGCCTGGATCTCCTGGAAGGCCGTCCCGGTCCACGCGTAGCCGTACCCCTGGGGAAGCACCTGCTCGGCGACCTCTTGCATGACCGCGATGGCCTGGCCCGATGAGTAGCCGGGCGCGCCCTGCCCGTTGATGTCGGTGGCGCGATAGATGTTGTAGCGCGACAGCACGTCCGGCCCCACGGTGTGCCGGGTGGTGGTCAGCGTGGAAAGCGGCACCATTTCCTTGGAAGCGTTGCGCACGTAGAAGGTGCCGATATCGTCGGGCTCCAGGCGATACTGTGACTCGGCCTGCACGTAGACGTTCCAGGTGCGGCCGAACTTGTTGAACTGGTTGACGAACAGGCCGCCCAGGTCGCGCTTGCCCGCGATGATGCTGGCCTGGCCGACGCCGGGCAGGCGGGCCAGCTCGTCGAGCATGTTGATGCGCACGTAATTGGAAATGAAAAGGCTGTCGTAGGTGCCGTCCGGTGAAAACACCGACACGTAAAGGAGCGCCTGCGGCTGCTGCTTGTTCACCGTCACGCCGGTCTGCATGACCTCGGTCGGCAGCATGGCCGTTGCCTGGTTGACGCGGTTGAGCACGTCCACCTGGGCGAGGTCCTGATTGCGCTCCACGTCAAAGGTGACGGTGAGGGTCATGTTCCCGTTGTTGTCGCAGCGGGAGAGCATGTAAATCATTTTCTCGGCGCCGTTCACCTGCTGCTCGATGGGCGCGGCCACCGTCTCCTGGGTGACTTTCGATGAGGCGCCGGTGTACCTGGCGCTCACCATGATGGAGGGCGGCGTAATTTCCGGGTATTACGCAATCGGCAGCGCGACGATGGACAACCCGCCGGCCAGCAAAATCACCAGCGACAGAACGATGCTGAGAACCGGCCGGTGGATGAAGAATCGTACCACGCGTCAGGTCCCCGCCGTTTTCTGGGGGACCGGCTTGCAGACCCGGCCCGGCTGCACCTTCTGCACGCCGTCCACGATCACCGTCTCGCCACCCTTGAGACCCGAGGTCACGATGTAATCGTCCCCGACGCCCATCGGATTGAGCACGACGGTGCGGCTCTCAACCTTGTTGTCACGGTTGACCACGAGGACGGTTTGCATGCTTTGCAGTTCGACGATGGACACTTTCGGGACGAGCACGGCCCCAGCCAGCTTCAGCACCGGAAGCCGCACCCGGCCGAACTGGCCGGGCCTGAGGATGCGCTGCGGATTGGGAAATTCACTGCGCACCAGCAGCGTGCCGGTGGTCGCGTTCAGCGTGCGGTCGACCATCACGATGCGGCCGGTGTAGGGATATTTCTGCCCGTTCACCAGGATGAGCTCGACCCTGGGCCCCTGGCCCCGTTCCAGGTTGTCGTCGCGCCGGGTGGCGACGCCGAGATAATCCGCCTCGGCGACGTTGAAGGTGACGTAGATTGGATTGGATTTCGAAATGGTCACCAGCGCCTCGCCGCCGGGCTGCACGATGCTCCCCGGGTAGACGTTGAGCGTTCCGATGGTCCCGCTGATGGGGGAGCGGATGGTGCAATATCCCAGGTTCACGCGGGCCTGCTCAAGCTGCGCCCGGGCTGACTCCACTTCGCTCTTTGCCACGCCGATCTGCGCCGTCGTGTTGACCCGCGCGTTTTCCAGAGCGGCCTGCCTGGCCACCACCTGAGCGCGCTGCGAGTCACGCGTGGTGACCGCGTCGTCGTATTGCTGCTGCGGAATGATCTGCTTCGCGGCCAGCGGCTTGTAGCGGTCGACGTCCAGCTGTGCCTTGCGGAGCTGCGATTCGGCGGACGCGAGGTCGGCCTCGGCCTGTTTGACGTTTACCTGAGTCTGCGCCTGGAACAGATCCGCCTGGGCCTTGGCGACCGCGGCCACGGCCTGATCGACCGCCGCCCGATATTCCCGCGGGTCGATCTGGAACAGGACCTGCCCCTGCGTGATAAAGGTGCCTTCCTCAAAGGAGAAGTTCATCATCTGTCCGGAAACCTGCGCGCGGATGTCCACCGTGTCGCTGGCCAGCGTCTGCGCGGTGAAGTCCTTGGTGACCACGACCGGCGCGCGCCGCACCTTCGTGACCATGACCTCGGGCACGGGCATCTGCTTCGCGGCCTTTTTTCCGGCGTCGCCGCCGCTCTGTCCGCAGCCCGCCATGATGAACCCGAGAAACACCGCCACGACGGCGGCGGCCCGTCTACTTTGCATCTTGCGCTCCCGGAGCCGGCACGGTGACCGCTCCACCGTATTTTACGTGTTCAAGGGTCAACTGGCGATCCGGAATTTCCAGCCCGCTCGCCCGCTCCAGGTCGGCAAACGTCTCGTTGCGGTTCGCGTCGGCCACCACCACGTCCTGACGGGCCTCGTTGAGCTGCTGAATCGACTGCTGAACCTCCAGCGAGGTGGCCAGGCCGTTGATGTAGCGCGCCCGGGTCATGTCGAGGAACTCGGACGCCGTCTCGGCGCGCTTGAGCGCGGTCGCAAGGGTGAACTCGCTCAGCTTGAACGCAACCCAGGCTTGCTCCACCTGGAGGCGTACCTGCTGCACGAGGTCGATTCGCTGGTCCTCGAGCTGGGCGAGCTGCGACTTCGCTTCCATGACCTTCGCCTTGCGCAGACCGCCGTCGAGGATGGGCCACGCAAAGTTCACCGTGATGCTCACCTGGTCGGTGACCGCGAACAGCGAGCCGGTCGCGGTGTTGTACCCCATCCCCAGGGTCAGCGAGGGCGCGCTTTGCGACTCCGCCGACTTTACCAGCAGGCGCGAGGCCTGCAGGCTGCGGGTGATCTGCACGATTTCCGGGCGATGGCGAAGCGCCGCGTCCTCCAGGTCGGCCAGCCTCACGTCCGCCGCGACGAGGATTTTCGGCGGCGGGATCAACTCCAGCGGCGGACGCGGGTCGTAGTTCAGCGTCGTGTAGAAGGTGGCGGTGCTGGTCTCCACGTCGCTCCTGGCCCGCTGCAGCTGCTCAACCGCCTGGAAGACCTCAAGCTCCGCCTGCAGAACGTCGTAGCGCGCCTTCACGCCCTGCTGAAAGAGGCGGCGCGTGTCGCTGAGGTTTTACTCGGAGACTTTGAGGTTGTCGACCGCCACCAGCACCTGGCCATCGGCCTTGAGCCGCTCAAAGAACGCCTGCTTGATGCTGTTGGCAAGCGTCTGGCGGCTCACTTCCACACCCAGCGTCTGCACGTCGATCTGCACGAATTGCGCGGCAATCTGGTTCTCGACGCGTCCGAAGGTGGAAATCAGCCCCTGGAGGGTGATTGCGAACTGGGTCGTCACGGCGTCCAGGACGGTGCCAGTGAAGGTGCAGTTGTTCAGCACCGCGCTCGCCACCCGTGGCCGCTGAATCCCGATGGTGTTGTTGTAGTTGATGGTGGCGTTTTTCTGGGCCCAAAGCTGCTTGTACTGGGCCACCGCCTGCACCACCGACTCGCGCCCCTGCATCAGCGTGGGGCTCTGGCGGTAGCCGACGTCCAGGCTTTCCGCAAGATTCATTACCAGCGCCGGCGCACACGGGGCCTTTTTCGGCTCCGGGTCGGTGGACGGCGTGACCGACACCGTGCTTCCCGAAGGAGCGATGGGGACGTCCTTCATGGCGGCGCGCGGGCCCCGCAGCGGCCCGGCCACCGCTCCCAGGATGAAGCGGATGACGCGGACGTGCTTCCACGGAATGCTCAAAGCACCTGCCGTGGGCGCCCGCGGCGCGGGCCTGGAGGAAGCTGGCCCGCTGCACAGGGTGGCCACCAGCAGGGCAAGCGTGAACAAGTGGATGCGCATGGGAAGGACCGGTCATGTCCTGCTAAACCGAGGAAAATTCCTCCAGGGGTTGCTTTTACGCGATTGCCGCCCGGGCGAAGAGGTCTCCCTCGAGGTCGCGCACCGCGCGCTTCACGCCGGCCACCAGCTGGTGCAGCGTGAAGCGGCCCTTCACCATGAAGTCGGCGGCGCGCATGGACTTGGCTTCCTCGAGCTCCACCGAGCGGGCCACGCACGACACGAAGATGACCCTGGGCGGGCGGGTCATCGAGCGGCGGATGGTTCGGAAGGCCTCCAGGCCGTCGAGGCGGGGCATCATGATGTCCATCAGCACCACGTCGGGGTTGAGGCGGCGGCACAACTCCACCGCCTCTTCCCCGTCTCGGGCCCGCATGACCTCGATGGACTCGGCGCGCAGCGCCACGCTCCAGAGATTGGCCAGCAGATCGTTGTCGTCAGCGATCAAGACGCGCATGGGCACTCTCCTTCCAAGAGCTACTGAAGGCGAGAAACGCCTCCCCAGGTGTGTTGGCGTGGGCTGCCTGCCCGATGCGCGATTCCGTTCTTTCCCCTGCCACCCCCAGAGTTTGATCCAGGCGCTCCCTGGACCCCCCAACGTTGGGATGGCCCTACGATAGTCTCAGCATACGGCTCGTCCAGGGCTCGCGGGGAGTAACCAGACGACCGATTTTGCCTCGCCGGCGGGACCAGAAGAACTAGATCATTAACACGTCTCGGTGAGACATCTGGCCTGGCTCGCGGTGGCCTTGCTGCTTGGCGCCGCGCTGCGCTTCCACGATCTCGGCGGGCCCAGCCTGTGGATGGACGAGGGGTTCACCTGGATGGTGGCCAGCCAGCCGGTATCGGAAATGCCGGAGGTGGCCACCCGCTTCGAAAAACATCCCCCGCTCCACTATCTCGCGGTGCGCGCCGCCCTGCTGGCCGGTGGGCGCGACGAGTTCTGGCTGCGCTTTCCGGCCGCCCTGGCTGGCACCCTCACCATCATTGCCATCTGGGCGCTTGGCATGCGGGTCGGCGGGGTCGGTCCGCTCGCCGCGCTTTTTCTCGCCGTCTCCGGACTGCACGTGCTGATGAGCCGCGACGCGCGCGGCTACGGCATGGCCGGGCTTTTCATCACGGTCGCCTGCGTCCTCTGGCTGCGCGTGCTGGAAAGGCGCGAGCCGCGCGTGGCCGCGGCGTGGCTCGTATGCGGGGTGCTCGCGGCGTACACCCATTACCTGGCGTTTTTCGCGCTGGGATGGATGTGGCTGGTGGGCGTTTTCGTGCTCACCGGGCCGGACCGCATGAAGTGGCTGGGCGTGCCGGGCCTCGTGGCGCTGGTGTACGCTCCCTGGGCGCCGATCATGCTGCGCCAGGCGCAGACGCCTTCCCCGGGCCATCCCCCGCCGGCCTGGGACGCGTTCCTCGAGATCCTGTTCACGCAGGCCGCCGGGTTCACCCTCAACTTCACGCCGTGGCGACTGCCGGTGATTCCCCCGAGCCTGCAGCCACTGGCCGCCTGGCTGACCCTGATTGTCCTGGCGGCCGGCGCGCTCATCCTCGCATGGCCGGCGGGGGAAAGCGCCCGCCGCGTGCTGGCGGTCTTTGTCGGCACCGTCGTCAGCGTCTTCCTGGTGGCGCGCTTCACCTCGCTGGGGATTCACGAAACCAAGTACATGGTGCTGGTCTCCCCGTTGTTCTGGACGCTCGTGGCGGCCGGCTGCAGCGTGCCCGGCCACCGGGTGGGATGGGCGCTGGCCGGGCTGTTTCTCGCGGTGAATCTCACCTCGTCGCTCAACGCCATCACCCAGCCGGAATGGTCTCGCCAGGATTTTCGCGGCGCGATCCGGTATCTTGCGGAGCACGGGCGGGGCGACGACCTGCTGCTGGTGACCTCGGACTGGGCCATGCCCGCCGTGTCCTACTACCTTCCCCAACGAATGCGGATCGCGTCGCTTAACGCCGGCCAGGCCGCGGGGTTTGGGGCCACCGGGCTTTCCTCGAGGGTCTGGCTCATGCGCGCGAGCGCGTCGCTGTCGGATCCCGCGGACGAAGTCGGGCGTCGTCTGCGCGAGGCCGGCTGGCGCCCTACGAGGGAGTGGCGGACCTACCGAAGAAACCCCGATTTCGCCGTGGACCTGAAGCTCTACGTGCGCTGAGGAGGACCCATCTTTGGAATACGACGTGTGCGTCATTGGCGGCCTGGGGCGCGCTGGATTGCCGCTCTCGGTGGTTTTCGCCGAGCGGGGGCATCGCGTGCTGATCTACGACAAGAACGAAAAGGCCGCCGAGGTCGTGCGGGCCGGCCAGATGCCTTTCATGGAGGACGACGGCGAGGAATATCTCAAGCGCGCGCTGCAGGCGGATCGCCTGCACGTGACCAGCAACGTGGCGGACATCGCCCGCGCCGAGATCCTGACCGTGGTGATCGGCACGCCGGTCGACGACCACCTCAATCCCAAGCTTGAGCTGATCATGGCGTTCCTCGAAGAAATTACGCCGCACGTGCGCGACGGCCAGATCATCCTGATGCGCAGCACCGTATTTCCGGGGACTACCCAGCTGGTCAAGGAGTTTTTCGAGCGCCAGGGCCGCAAGGTAAAGGTCACCTTCTGTCCGGAGCGCATCGCCGAAGGAAAGGCGTTCCACGAGCTGTTCAGCCTGCCGCAGATTATCAGCGGATTCGACGAGGACAGCATCGACCGCATGCGCGTGCTGTTCGCCCCGCTGGGCTGCGAAGTGGTGCGGCTCGATCCCATGGAGGCCGAGCTGGGCAAATTGTTCACCAACGTGTGGCGCTACTGCCAGTTTGCCATCAGCAACCAGTTCTACATGATCGCCAACGCGTACAACCTGGATTTCTATAAAATCTACGAGGGCATCACCCACAACTATCCCCGCATCAGCGGCATGGCGCGCCCCGGCTTTGCGGCCGGGCCCTGCCTGTTCAAGGACACGCTGCAACTGGCCGCCTTCAACAACAACGTGTTCGGCCTGGGCTACGCGGCCATGACCACCAACGAGGGCCTCCCCAACCACGTGGTGGATCGCCTGAAGCTGCGCATGAACTTGAAGGAAAAAAACATCGGCATCCTGGGCATGGCCTTCAAGGGAAACAGCGACGACCGGCGCGGATCGCTGTCCTACAAATTACGCCGCATTCTCAAGTGGGAAGCGCGCGAAGTGCTGTGCACCGACGTGTATGTTCACGAGGACGATTTTCTTCCCCTGGAGGAGGTGCTGCGGCGCAGCGAGGTGCTCATCCTGGCGACGCCGCACAAAGAGTATCGGGACTTGCAGCTTGACGGAAAGCTGCTGGTGGACGTCTGGAACTTCTACGGAAAGGGCGGGCTCATCGGCGTATGAAACTGCTGGTCACCGGCTCGGCGGGATTCATCGCCGGCTACCTCGTCGAGGAGCTGCTCGGCCGCGGGCACACCGTGGTCGGCATCGACAATTACTCGAAATACGGGAGGGTCGAGCGGTCTTACGATCACCATCCCCGCTACGAGTTCGTGGAAGGCGACTGCACCGACATTCCCCTCATGAAGAGGCTGGCCAGCGGCTGCGACCAGGTGGTGGCCATTGCGGCGCGCATCGGCGGCATTTCTTATTTTCACGAATATGCCTATGATCTGCTGGCCGAAAACGAGCGCATCACGGCGGCCACCTTTGACGCCGCGATCGACGCCTTCAAAAATTCCGGGCTGCAAAAGATCAACGTGATGTCGTCGTCGATGGTGTTCGAGTCGACGACCACCTATCCGTCGCCGGAAGGCGAGCAGCTCAAGTGCCCGCCGCCGCTGTCCACCTACGGCTTCCAGAAACTGGCCTGCGAGTACTTCGCGAAGGGTGCCTGGGAGCAGTACAGGCTGCCCTACACCATCATCCGCCCGTTCAACTGCGTCGGCGTCGGCGAGACGCGGGCGCGCGGCGATCACGAGATCCCCAGCGGGAACATCAAGCTGGCCATGAGCCACGTGGTGCCGGACCTGCTGCAGAAGGTGCTCAAGGGGCAGGATCCCCTGCACATCCTGGGGCAGGGCAACCAGGTTCGCCACTACACCTACGGCGGCGACCTGGCGCGAGGCATTGCGGAGTGCGTCGAAAATCCCGCCGCGGTCAACGAAGACTTCAACCTCTCCACGCCGGTCTCCACGACGGTGCTGGAGCTCGCCGAGCTGATCTGGAAGCACGTGCGCGGCGCCGAGCCGTTCCGCTGGGTGTGCGATCCGCCGTTCGAGTACGACGTGCAGTGCCGCATCCCCGACGTGGAGAAGGCGAAGCGGGTGCTGGGATTTGAGGCCTGCACGCCGCTCGATGCGGTGCTCGACGAGCTGGTCCCGTGGATTGAAAACGAGATCACTTTGAGCCGGATCTAGGGCTGATATGCTGCACGTCCTGATTCCGGTCTACAACGAGAAGGACAACATCCGCCGCACCCTTGACGAGCTGGAATCGGTGGTGAAGGCGTCGTACGACGTGACCATCGTGTACGACTTCGAAGAGGACAACACGCTGCCGGAGGCGCGCGCCTGGGCCGTCGAGCATCCGGAAGCGAAGCTCACGCTGCTCCGCAACGACCTCGGCAAAGGCGTGGTGAACGCGATGAAGAAGGGGCTGGGGTCGGTGCGCGACGGCGCGGCCCTGGTGGTGATGGCCGACATGGCCGACGACCTGCGCGTGGTGGACGCCATGGCCGAGCGCATGGAGGCCGGCTACGACGTGGTGTGCGGCTCGCGCTACATGCCCGGGGGGCGCCAGATCGGAGGCCCCCCGCTCAAGGGCTTCCTGTCGCGCATGGCCGGCCTGTCCCTGCGCTTCTTCAGCGGCATCCCCACTCACGACGTGACCAACTCGTTCAAAATGTACTCGGCGAGCCTTCTCCAGGGCGTAACCATTGAGAGCAGCGGCGGCTTTGAGATCGGCCTGGAGATCCTGGTCAAGTGCTTCGTGAGCGGAGGCCGCATTACCGAGGTCCCCTCGACGTGGCGCGACCGCACGGCGGGCGAGAGCCGCTTTCAAATGTGGAAGTGGATTCCGCACTACCTGAAATGGTACTGGCTGGCCATCCGCTGGCGCTGGCTGGGCACCGGCAACTGATGCGCGGGGCAGTGTCAGTTAGCCATACTGAGACTGTCTGAAGGACCGCAGGCCCGTCAACGCTAAGAAATTTTACTACGGGCTGAATCAGGGACACGCTCCTCAGGCAACAATCGCCCGAAGCAAAGGGTAGGCGATGCCAGTCATGTCACGGGTCGAGAAGGTCATCGGCCACAAGATCAACGAGATACGCCACCGCTCGCATCTCACGCAGATCGAGTTCGCCGAGGAAATTGACGTGCATCCGTCCTACATCGGCCCCATGGAAAAGGGGCGGAAATGCCCTTCCTTCCACACCCTGTTGCGCATCGCAAGCCGCTTCACCATTCCCGTCTACGAGTTCTTTCTCGAGACGGAGGCCGCCATGGAAAATCCCACCCTCGAGTTGAACCTGCTGCTCTCGTCGCGTCCCCGGGAAGAACAGACCATGGTGATCGAGCTGGCCCACAGCCTCTTCAAGAACATGGAGAAGAAGCCAAAGAAGTAGCTTCTGACCGGCCTGCCCAAATGCGTGCGCGAGCGCGGCGGCACGCTTCGCATCGGCATCGACCCCAATCCAGGTCGGCGGACCTACTTTTTGCTATAATTCGGCCGGTTCACTCGCAATGGAGGTCAAATGAAGGTCCTGTTGATGAACCCGCCGCGGGTCAACTCCGTGTGGTGCGGGGTTCCGGACATCTTCAACGGGCGCGACCAGCACCTGTTCCCGCCGCTGGGGGCGATGTACCTGTCGTCCTACTTGAAGGCGCGCACCGAGCACGCGGTTCACGTGATGGATCCCAACGCGACCGACACCTCCGAGGAAGCCATCGAGCGCGAGGTCCGCGCCTTCGGCCCCGAC
>Ga0194128_10005781_pt1 | contig 17084 bp, 13 predicted proteins | sample TA2KigCa65mmetaG_FD_148650 | JGI IMG/M metagenome (GOLD analysis project Ga0194128, IMG submission 148650) | Freshwater microbial communities from Lake Tanganyika, Tanzania - TA2015037 Kigoma Deep Cast 65m | ecosystem: Environmental > Aquatic > Freshwater > Lake | place: Tanzania: Lake...
CATCCTCATCACCGGCGCCTCGGGCGATGTCGGCACCCACCTGCGCCGGGAGCTGGCGCAAACCTACAACATCCGCGCCTCCGACCTGCGGCCATTGAAGAAGGTCGGACGAGAGACCTTCATGCGCGCGGACCTGTCGAAAATGTCAGACGCCCTGCGCATCACAAAAGGGGTGGATGCCATCGTGCACCTGGGCGGCTACTCGGTGGAAGGGCCCTGGGAGGGCATCCTCAGCGCCAACATCGTCGGCTGCTACAACGTGTTCGAGGCGGCGCGCCGCAACGGCGTGAAACGGATCGTGTTTCCGACCTCCAACCATGCGGTCGGCTTCTACCAGCGCAGCACCACCATCGACCATCGCGTCTATCCGAAGCCCGACAGCCGCTACGGGGTGTCGAAGGTATTCGGTGAGGCGCTGGGGAGCCTCTTTGCCGACAAGTACGGCATGGAGTTCCTCATGATCCGGATCGGCAACGTCAATCCGCAGCCGATCGACCGGCGGCGCCTGTCGATCTGGGTCAGCCCCAGGGACATCGCGCAGCTGGTGACCATCGGCATCGAGCATCCTGCGATCCGCTTCGAGATCGTCTACGGCATATCCGGCAACACCCGCGCCTGGTACGACAACTCGAACGCCTACCGGCTGGGCTACAAGCCCAGGGACAACTCCGAGGCCTACGCGCCGGCGGTGCTCTCGCGCAAGGAGCCCCGGGGCGATCCGGTGGCCGAACGGCACCAGGGCGGCGTGTTCTGCGCCGTGGAGGAAGTGCCCAACCCCGCGCCGCTGCCCAGGCGCCGCCGGTAGCCCACCCGGCTGCCTACAGCGCCCGGATTGCGGCGATGATCTCCGCGGCCCCGGGAAAGCGGGGATCCCGGTGCTTGGAGAACACCAGCCTGCCGTCGCAGGCGACATCGAACACTCCGCCCGCGCCCTTGGCCAGGACCGGATCCACGCCCAGCCCCTTCCGTATCTCGGCAGCCAGACCGGCCGCCCGCGGAAGGTAGTTTCAGGCCACGCAATAGGTGATGATGATTTCCATCGGCGGATTCTGCCCGATCAGTCCTCCGCGTGCGCCGCGGGTTTGTGCGCCGCGACCAGCTTTTGCTGCAGGACCGCCGGCGCAGCCTCGTAGTGGCTGAACTCGAGCGTGTAGGAACCGTGCCCCGCGGTGAGCGACTTCAGCCGCGCCGGGAAATGCTCCAGCTCCGACAGCGGGGCCTGGGCGCTGATCTGCAGCGTGCCGGGCCTGGGCGCGTCCGAGCCCTTGATGCGGCCGCGGTGTCCCGAGAGCTCGCCGGTGATGTCGCCCATGACCGCCTCCGGGGTGACGATGCCGACGTTGACGATCGGCTCCAGCAGCACCGGCCGCGCCTTGGCGAGCGCGTCGAGAAAAGCCTTGCGGCCGGCGGAGACGAAGGCCACCTCCTTGGAGTCCACCGGGTGGTGCTTGCCGTCGTACACGATGACGCGCAGGTCCTGCATCGGGTAGCCGGCGAGGAACCCCGACTGCAGCACCATGCGCACGCCCTTCTCGACCGCGGGAATGAACTGGCTCGGAATCGCGCCGCCCTTGACCTTGTCCACGAACTCGAAACCCTTGCCGCGCGCGAGCGGCTCCACCTTCAGGAACACCTCGCCGAACTGGCCCGCGCCGCCGGTCTGCTTCTTGTGCCGGCTGTGGCCCTCGGCGCGCGCGGCAATGGTCTCGCGGTACGGAATCGAGGGCGGGAGCGTGTCCAGATCCAGCTTGTATTGCGAGGCGATCTTCTCCAGCGTGGCCTTGAGGTGCATCTCGCCCAGGCCGCGCATCACGGTCTCGTTCGCCTGCGCGTTGTGCTCGAGGCGGAAGCACGGATCCTCCGCCATCAGCTTGTGCAGCACGTCGGAGACCTTCTGTTCGTCGCCGCGCTTCCTGGGGGCGACCGCGAGGCCGAACACCGAGGCCGGCAGCTCCAGCGGCCGGGCGTGGATGTGCGCATCCTCCGCCGAATCGTGCAGGATGTGATCGAAGCGGATGTCCTCGATCTTGGCGACGGCGCAGATGTCGCCGGGCACCGCTTCGGCGACCTCGATCTGGCTCTTGCCGCGCAGCAGGTAGAGGTGGCCGGCGCGCACCGGCTTGCGCCCCTCGCCGATGAACAGCTGGGTACCCGGGGTGATGCGGCCCTGATGGACCCGGAACACCGCGATCCGGCCCAGGTAGGGATCGATCTCGATCTTGAAGACATGGGCAAGCGCATGCCGGCCGGGGTCGGGGAGGGCGACGATGTCGGTCGCCTCGCCGCCATCGGCCGGGAGGTTGCGATACACCGGCGGATTGCCCTCCGCCGGGTTGGGCAGCAGCTTGACGATCACCTCCAGCAACTCGCCCACGCCGGCGCCGGTCCTGGCTGAGGTGAACACCACCGGGATCAGGTGGCCTTCGCGCATCGCGCGCTCCAGCGGCTCGTGCAGGTCCTCGGCGGGGACCGTGCCGTTCTCGAGATAGGCCTCCATCAGCTTCTCGTCCACCTCGACCACCTGCTCGAGCAGCCGCTTGTGGGCTTCCGCGACCGAGGAGAAATCGGACTCGCCCGAGGGCGCGAAGAAGCAGTCCGAGACGCGGCTTGCCTTCGCCGCGGGCAGGTTGAGCGGCAGGCATTCCTTGCCGAAGGCCTGCTGGAGCTTCTCCAGCAGGCCCGGCAGGTCGGCGTTGCCGGCATCGATCTGGTTCACCACGATCAGGCGATCCAGGCCGCGCTGGGCCGCCCACCGCATGAAACGCCCGGCCATCATCTCGATGCCGTTCTGGGCATTGATGACGATGGCTGCGGTCTCGACCGCGGCGAGGGCCGGCAGGGAGTGGCCGAGGAAGTCCGGGTAGCCCGGGGTGTCGAGCAGGTGGATCCGGTGCTCCTGGTGCTCGAAGCTCGCCACCGCGAGCTTGAGCGTATGGCGGTAGGATTTCTCGAGCGTGGTGTAGTCGCAGACCGTGTTGCCGCGCTCGACGCTGCCGGGGGCGGGGATCGCGCCCGCCCGCGCCAGCAGCGCTTCCGCCAGCGAGGTTTTCCCGGCACCGGCCTGGCCGAGCAGCGCCAGGGTGCGGATGCGCTTGATGGGGTGTTTCTGCATGGCGGGCTTCCTTTCGGCCTTGCGACGCCGTGCCTATGCTACTTCTTCGCGTCCTTCCTTTCGAGCAGCGCGGCACGCGGCTTCAGAATATCGTCGAACTTCGACTTTGCAATCAGCAGGATGTGCTCGCCCAGCGCTTTCTCCCGCGGCAGCCGTTCGTTGATCCTCTTCAGGCGTTCCCCGGCATCCTTGCCCTGCGGCTTCGGCTCCCCGGCCACGGCCAGCTGCGCGTGGTAATTGTCGCCAACCAGCTTGCCCAGGCGGATGGTGTAGGTGAGAGCGTCGAAGGTGGTGGCGACCAGCGTGATCGGCTTGTCCAGCCCGGTCTCCCCGGGCTTGAGGTCCTTTGCGGCGACGTCGGCGAGCTCGACGTTGTTGAGCGAGTACGAGGCCGAGTTGGCCTTGATGACCTCGAGCTTCTCGCCCGCCCTGATCGGGGAGAGCTTCCAGTCGGCGTTGTCCCCCGAGCGCTCGATCTTCCAGCCCTCGCCGGCGACCGGGCGGTAGTCGAGGGACTTCACGCCTTCGGCGGCGAAGCCCGGGCGCGCGATCCAGTCGGCGCTCTTCGCGCTCGCCTGCGCCAGGGGGTCGGACACGACGTAGACCGACTTCTGTTCGCCGGGCAGCGCGATGAATCGCCCGTCGCCGCGCGCGGTTGCGGGCTTCTCCGGCTCGGTCTTGAAATACTTCCGGCCGGCGATGAAGCTCGCCAGCGGCTTGCCATCGGCACCGAGGAACTGGACCAGGGTGCCCGAGTCATCGAGCTGCAGCCGGGCGCGGTCCTTCTCGCCGATGGGCTCGGTCTGGCCGACCTTGAGCTCCAGCGCCTTGAGGACGAAGCCGCGCACCTTGTCGAAGTCGGCGGGGAAGCCGCTGCGCTCGGCGAGGCTCCACTGCTCGCCCTTGCGCGCAATGGTCAGGGTCGCCTTGGGCTCGCGGATCACGATGCTGGCGACCTCGGCGGCCTTGAGGCCCTTCAATAGCGGCTGGCCGAGCGTGCCAGAGGCCGGCGGCTTGTGCGCGGCGCCCTGCTGGCGCACCAGCAGCGCGCCCCCGCCCAGCACCGCGAGCAGCAGGACGAGGACCGCCGCGATCCTCGCGTTCATGCCGCGGCCGCTCCACGGTTGGCGATGGCCGCGCGGCGGCTGCGCCGCAGCAGCGCCACAAGAAGGCCGGCCAGCGCCACCAGCAGCGGCATCAGCGCGATGTTCGCCACCTTGGTCCAGAACACCAGGCTCTCGGCGTCCTGGCGCAGGTTCTTGCGCAGTTCCTTCAGCTCCACCTGGGTGCGCGTCGCGGTCTTGCGCAGGTTCTCGATCTCCGCCTGCTGTTCCGGGCTCAGGATCTGCGCCGAGCCCTTGGCCTGGGCCGCGGGGCCGCGCGCCTGCTGCAGTTCCTGCAGCTTCTCGAGGGTCTTCTGGCGCTCGTCCTCCAGCGCCTTGAGGCGCCCGAAGTACTGCTTCTGCGCCTCGGCCTCCATTTCACGCACCACGGTGAGCGGGCGCAAGGCCGAGGCACGGCTCTGCAGCGAGATCAGCGCGTCGCCCGAGGCGACCTGCTCCACCAGGCCCTGCGCGAACGCGAGATTGCCGTTGGAGGGCACGATGATCCTGCGCCCGAACACCTCCTGGATATCCACCGCAGCGCCATCGTTGAGCATGTCCACGTCGGCCACCAGCACCACCGAGTTCTCGGCCGCCGCCTGGGCGATGTGCGCCGGGCCGGCAGCGGCCTTCTTGGCTTCCTTGGCCGCCGGCGCGCCGTCCTTGGGCTTGCCCTCGGGGAACGCGCTCTTGAACTTCCCGGACAGGCGCAGCGCGAGCGGGCGGGACCTGTTGTCCGGCTGGAAGCCCTTCATCGCCGCCTCGCCCGACACCGTGGCCACCACGTTGTCCACCAGCATGGCGTTGGGCGAACTTCTCACCAGCTCGGTGAGCTTCAGGCCATCGGCCGGCTTGACCTCGAAGGCGCCGCCGAAGGCGTACAGCAGGGTCTCGATCTGGCTGGTGGAGACGTCGTCGCGGTTGAACGCGGTGCGGTTCAGCGTCAGCACGGTCGGCGTCAGGCGGTTGCCGCCGCCCGAGGCGTAGACCACGTCGGCGATCACCTTGCCCGGGTTAAACTCCACGCCCCAGGCCTTGAACAGCCGGGGCAGGTTGGAGGTGGAGCCGCCGGCGCTCGCCCCCGGCATCGGGCTGGGCTGCTGGTCGAAGTAGGCGTAGGGATCGACGAAGGCGATCAGCTTGCCGCCGCGCATCACGAACTGGTCGAGCACGTACTCAACCGACTCGGGTACGTCGCGCGGATGGATCAGCAGCAGTACGTTGATGTCCTTGTCGATCGACTCGGCCATCATGTTCACTTGCCTGAGGTTGAAGTCGCGCTTCAGCTCGTTGGCAAGCACCCAGGGCTCGGAGCTTTGCCGCGTCATCGGGTTGAAGCGCTCGCCCAGCACCGGCAGGCCGCTCATCAGGCCCAGGCTCGGCCGCTCGGCCGAGCCGACGCGGGCGATGGCGCGCGCCAGGTCGTACTCCAGCAGGCGCTCGCGCTGCGGCGAGACTGCGGCGATCAGCTGCTTGCGGTCCAGCTGCGTCACCGCGACCCCGAGGTAGAACTGCTCGCCGGAGGCGAGCTGCTGCGCCTCGACCCCGTCCAGCTGGGCGGCCTCCTCCTGCTCGCTGTCCGGGCGCGGGTTGTACTTCTCGATCACCAGGTTGGTGCCGGCCACCGACTTGAACTCGCGCACCATGTCGTCGACGCGCTGGGCGAAGCTGCGCAGCTGCACCGGCATCGCCTGCTCGCCCTGCGAGATGTAGAGCTTCACTTTCACCGGCGCCTGCAGGCCGCGCAGGATCTTCTTGGTGCCGTCGCTCAGGGTGTACAGGCGGCCCTCGGTGAGATCTGCGCGCACCGCGGCGAGGGAGGCCAGATAGTTGACAGCCACCAGGATCAGGAACAGCGCCGCCAGGCCGACGGCGGAATACAGCAGGGCTTGGTTCTTCTTCATGGTTCGGTCCCTAGCCGGCGCGGTGGCCGCGGATGATGGCCCCGGTCGCGAACAGCGCGAAGCCGATCACCGAAAGGAAGAACAGCAGGTCGCGGCTGTCGATGACGCCCTTCTGGAAGCCGTCGAAATGCGTGATCACCGAGAACGCCGCCACCGTGTCCACGAACGCCGGGCTCGCCCAGCGCACCAGCAGGTCGGTCACCGGGTTGAAGCCGGCCAGGATCAGGAACAGGCACAGCACCACCGACAGGATGAAGGCCACCACCTGGTTGCGCGTCATGGCCGAGGTCATGCAGCTCACCGCGAGGTAGGCGCCGGCCAGCATCAGGCTGCCCAGGTACCCGGCGAGGAGGGTGCCGTTGTCCGGGTTGCCCAGCACGTTCACGGTGATCACCACCGGGAAGGTGAGCGCCAGCGCCAGCGCCAGGAACAGCCAGGAGGCGAGGTACTTGCCGGCGATGGCCTGCGCCGTGGTGACGGGCATCGTCAACAGCAGCTCGATGGTGCCGGAGCGGCGCTCCTCGGACCACAGGCGCATGCCCACCGCCGGCACCAGCACCAGGTAGAGCCAGGGATGCCAGGCGAAGAAGGCGGTGAGGCCCGCCTCGCCGCGCTCGAAGAAGGCGCCGGCGGTGAAGGTGAAGAAGCCCGCGAGCAGGAGAAAGATGACCAGGAACACGTACGCGACCGGGGAGGTGAAGTAGCCGCCGAGCTCGCGCTTGGCGATGGTCCAGACCAGATTCATGGCGTTACCCGCTCCTCTTCACGCTGTCGGGGAGGGCCGTATCAGGAAGGGTAATGCGGCGGAACACCTCGTCGAGGTGGCCCTCCTCGGTGCGCAGCGCGTCCAGCTTCCAGCCCTCGCGATCGGCCAGCGCGACGATGGCGCGGGTCAGTTCCGCGGAGGCGGACTTGTCGGCGGGGTAGACGCGGAATGAGCCGTTCAGTTTCTCGACCCGACCCAGCGCGGCGAGCTTGGCCTCGCTGGCGCCCTGTGCATGCAGGGTCACGGCCCCCGCGACGTCGGACATGGCGCGAAGCTCCCCGGGGGTGCCGTTGGCGACGATGCGGCCGCGGTCGATGATGATGGCGCGGCTGCAGGCGGCATCGACTTCCTCCAGGATGTGGGTCGAGAACACCACCGCCTTGGTCTTGCCCAATTCCCGGATCAGGTTGCGGACCTCGTGCTTCTGGTTCGGGTCCAGGCCGTCGGTGGGCTCATCCAGCACCAGCACCTCCGGATCGTGGATCAGCGCCTGCGCGAGGCAGGTGCGGTGCTTGTAGCCCTTGGACAGGGTGTCGATGGACTGCTCCAGCACGGATTCCAGGAAGCAGCGCTCGACCACGCGCGCCAGCGCCTTCCCGCGCGCCGCCGCGTCCAGGCCCCGCATCTGCGCGCAGAACTCCAGGAAACCGCGCACCGTCATCTCGGGGTAGGAGGCGGCGTTCTCCGGCAGGTAGCCGATCAGGCGCTTGGCCTGGAGCGGCGACTCCGCCACGTCATGGCCGCCCACGGTCACCTTGCCCGAGGAAGGCGGATAAAAGCCGGTGATCATGCGCATGGTGGTGGACTTGCCGGCGCCGTTGGGCCCCAGGAAGCCGAGCACCTCTCCGCGCTCCACGCTGAACGAAACCCCGTCCACCGCGCGCTTGGCGCCAAAGGTCTTCACCAGATTGTCGATACGTATCATGGTTTTGAGCGACCGTCGGTCGAACCGTCGGTCCAGCCATGGGCGGGCCGCCGGAGGTTCAAGGGGGCGCATTATCGCCGAAAACGCCGCCCACCTTGGGTAGAATCGGCAAACACAGGGAGGGGCGATGAAACCCGCAATCGCATTGTTGGTGGCGCTGTTCAGTTTCGGTGCTGCCGCGCAGCCCAGTATGAAAATGATGATCCCGGCCAACCCGGGGGGCGGCTGGGACCAGACCGGCCGCAACCTGGCGGCTGCGATGCAGGGCGCCAGGCTGGTCTCCGGGGTCCAGTTCGAGAACAAGGGCGGCGCCGCCGGCATCATCGGCCTGGCGCAGTTCGCCAACCAGGCCAAGGGCGACCCCAACGCCGTGATGATCGGCGGCATGGTCATGGTGGGGGGCATCATTCTCGGCAAGTCCCAGGTGAACCTTTCACAGGTGACCCCGATCGCGCGCCTCACCAGCGAGTGGGAAATCGTCGTCGTGCCCGCGAACTCCCCGATCAAGTCCATGACGGAACTGGTGAAGATGCTCAAGGACAACCCGGGCAAGGTGTCCTGGGGCGGCGGCTCGGCCGGGGGCACCGACCATATCCTGGCGGGCCTCATCGCCAGGGCGGTCGGGGTGGAGGCGGCCCGCGTGAACTACGTGCCCTACAAGGGCGGCGGCGAGGCGGTCGCGGCGATCCTGGGCGGCCATGTCACCGTCGGGGTCTCCGGCATCGGCGAGTTCGCCGAGCACGTCAAGTCCGGCAAGATGCGGGCGCTGGCGCAATCCGGGCCCTCCAGGATCGACGGCATGCCCTCCCTCAAGGAGCAGGGCATCGACGTCGAGCTGGGCAACTGGCGCGGCATTTTCGGCGCCCCCGGCATCACCCCGCAGCAGCGCGACGCGCTGGTGAAGCTGGTCAAGGAGGCCACCGAGACCCCGGCCTGGAAGGCGACGCTGGAGAAGATGGGCTGGACCGGCTGGTTCCTCGGCGGCGACGACTACCGCCGGTTCATCGACGAGGACACCAAGCGTGTCTCGGCCATCATCGAGTCGCTCGGCCTGAAGAAGTAGCGGGAAGTAGCCGCCCCAGGCCCGATGCGCCGCAACGCGGCGGAGATCGCCCTGTCGCTGGGCGTGCTGGCCCTGGGGATCGGCGTCGCCCTCGTCACCGCCGGCCTGCCCTCCGAGGGCGGCTACGCCGGCATCGGCCCGAACTTCATCCCCGCCGTGGTGGCCGGCGGGATCCTCCTGGTGGGCGCGTGGCTCGCGTTCGAGGCCTTCACCGGCGGCTGGCGCAACGCCCCTCCCGATGACCCCGCCGCGCGCGGCGAGCACGCGTTCAATGGCGCCGCCTTCGGCTGGATCAGCGCCGGCCTGTTCATCCACATGGCGCTCATCGGCTGGGCCGGCTTCGTGGTCGCGGGCGTGGCGCTGTTTGCCTGCGTCGCGCGCGGCTTGGGCAGCGCGCGCCCGGTGCGCGACCTCGCCATCGGCCTCGCGCTGTCGATCGCGATCTTCGCCTTTTTCGTCAAGCTGCTGAACGTCAACCTGCCGGCGGGCTGGCTCAGGCCGCTGCTGGGCAGCGCGGGGATCTAGGGCAGACCCGGACGCCATGGAAGCCTTCGAAGCACTGCTGGCGGGATTCGGGGTCGCGCTCAAGCCCATCAACCTGCTCTGGGGCTTCACCGGCGTCACGGTGGGCACGCTGGTCGGGGTGCTGCCGGGCGTGGGGCCGGCGCTCACGGTGGCCATGCTGCTGCCGCTGACCGCGAAGCTGGATCCGACCGGCGCGCTCATCATGTTCGCCGGCATCTACTACGGCGCCATGTTCGGCGGCTCCACCACCACCATCCTGCTCAACACCCCAGGCGAATCGGCCTCCATCGCCACCGCGCTGGAAGGCAACCGCATGGCCAAGGCGGGCCGCGCCGGCCCCGCGCTCGCCACCGCCGCGATCGGTTCCTTCGTTGCCGGCACCATCGCCACCGTGCTGCTCACGCTGCTCGCGCCGCTGGTGGTGGAACTCGCGCTCAAGTTCGGGCCGGCGGAGTACTTCTCGCTCATGGTGTTTGCCTTCATCACGGTGTCGGCGGTGCTGGGCACCTCCACCGTGCGCGGCCTCGCCAGCCTGTTGCTGGGCCTGTTTTTCGGCCTGGTCGGCATCGACAGCCAGACCGGGCAGCCGCGCTTCGCCTTCGGCGTCGGCGAGCTGCTCGACGGGGTGGACGTGGTGGTGCTGGCGGTGGGCCTGTTCGCGGTGGGCGAGGCGCTCTATGTCGCCGCCTACCAGAGCCGGCTCACGGAAACGCTGGAGAAGCTGAAGGGCTCGGTCCGCATGTCCGGCGCGGACTGGAAGCGCTCCTGGCCGGCGTGGTTGCGCGCCACCGGCATCGGCTTCCCGTTGGGCACCATCCCGGCCGGGGGTTCCGAAATCCCGACCTTCCTGTCCTACGCCGCGGAGAAAAAGTTCTCGAAGCACCCGGAAGAGTTCGGCAACGGCGCCATCGAGGGCGTCGCCGGCCCGGAGGCCGCCAACAACGCCGCCGCCACCGGCGTGCTGGTGCCGCTGCTGACGCTCGGCATCCCCACCTCCGCCACCGCCGCGATCCTGCTGGGCGCGTTCCAGAACTACGGCATCCAGCCCGGGCCCCTGCTGTTCCAGTCGCAGGCGGACCTGGTCTGGGGCCTGATCGCCAGCCTGTACGTCGGCAACGTGATCCTGCTCGTGCTCAACCTGCCGCTGATCGGCCTCTGGGTGAAGGTGCTCCAGATCCCCAAGGACATCCTGTACGCCGGGATCCTGGTGTTCGCGACGCTGGGCGCCTACAGCCTGCACCAGTCCTGGGTGGACCTGCTGATGCTCTACGTGTTCGGGCTGCTGGGCTTCGCCATGCGGCGCTGGGACATTGCGGTGGGGCCGGCGGTGATCGGCCTCATCCTTGGGCCCTTGGCGGAAACGCAGTTCCGCCGCGCGCTGTCCATCAGCCAGGGCGAGGCCTCGGTGTTCTTCACGCAGCCGATCTCGGCCACTTTCCTGGCCATCACGGCGGCGCTGGTGGTGGTGCCGTGGATCGTGCGGCGGATGCGGCGCCGGAAAACGGCCTAAGTGAGCCTCTGGCGTCGCCCGGCGACGGTGCCGGCGAGCAGGTTCGCCACCGTGGGCAAGCTATCGCGAAAGGAGATTAGGCGGCGGCTCTATCCGCCCGGCGCCGGTCGCTTTCCCTGAGCAAGCGCTTGCGCAGGCGGATCGACTTCGGGGTGATCTCGACCAGCTCGTCGTCGGCGATGAATTCCACCGCGTATTCCAGCGTGAGCGCGATCGGCGTCACCAGGTCGATCGCCTCGTCCTTGCCCGAGGCGCGGATGTTGGTGAGCTGCTTGGTGCGGATCGGGTTGACCACCAGGTCGTTGTCGCGCGAGTGGATGCCGACGATCATGCCCTCGTAGACCGGCTCGCCGGGGCTGACGAACATCCGGCCGCGCTCCTGCAGCTTCCAGATCGCGTAGGCGACGATGGCGCCGTCGTCCTGCGACACCAGCACGCCGTTGCGCCGCTCGGCGATCTCGCCCGGCCTGGCCGGCGCGTACTCGTCGAACACGTGGCTCATGATGCCGGTGCCGCGGGTCAGGGTCATGAACTCGCCCTGGAAGCCCACCAGTCCCCGCGCCGGGATGCGGTAGTCGAGGCGCACGCGCCCTGAATTGGTACCTGCGGCGTCGGGCTGCATCTCCAGCAGCTCGCCGCGGCGCCGTCCCAGCTCCTCCATCACGCCGCCCTGATTGGCCTCCTCGAGCTCCACCGTGAGCACCTCGTAGGGCTCGCACTTCACCCCGCCGATGTCCTTGGTGATCACGCGCGGCCGCGACACCGCGATCTCGTAGCCCTCGCGGCGCATGTTCTCCAGCAGGATCGTCAGGTGCAGCTCGCCGCGGCCGTGCACGATGAAGGTGTCGGTGTCCTCGGGGTACTCGACCCGCATCGCGACGTTGCTCTTGGTCTCGCGCTCCAGGCGCTCGCGGATCTGGCGGCTGGTGACGTACTTGCCATCGCGGCCGGCCAGGGGCGAGGCGTTGACCAGGAAATTCATCGTCAGCGTCGGCTCGTCCAGCTTGAGCAGCGGCAGCGCCTCCGGGTGCTCGAGGTGGCACAGCGTGCTGCCGATGCCGATTTCGTCGATGCCGTTGACGAGCACGATGTCGCCGGCCGCGGCCTGCTCGACCTGCACCCGCTCCAGGCCCTTGAACTTGAGGACCTGGTTGACCCTCGCCTTGAGCGGCGTGCCGCCCGGGCCGTTGATCACCAGCACTTCCTGCATCGGCTTGATGCGGCCGCGGCGGATGCGGCCGATGCCGATCTTGCCGACGTAGCTTGAGTAATCCAGCGAACAGATCTGCAGCTGCAGCGGCGCCTCCGGGTCTTCGTCCCGCATCGGCACGTATTCGAGGATGGCCTCAAACAGGGGGCGGAGGTTCTCGCCTTTGCTCGCCGCGGTCCGCGAGGCCCAGCCCTCCAGCGCCGAGGCGTAGACCACCGGGAAGTCGAGCTGCTCCTCGGCCGCACCCAGCTTGTCGAACAGCTCGAAGGTCTGGTTCACCACCCAGTCCGGGCGCGCCCCCGGACGGTCCACCTTGTTGACCACCACGATGGGCTTCAGGCCCAGCGCCAGCGCCTTCCTGGTCACGAAGCGCGTCTGCGGCATCGGGCCCTCGACCGCATCCACCAGCAGCAGCACGCTGTCCACCATCGACAGCACGCGCTCGACCTCGCCGCCGAAGTCGGCGTGGCCCGGGGTGTCCACGATGTTGATGTGGGTGCCCTCGAAGCTGACGGCGCAGTTCTTGGCAAGGATGGTGATGCCGCGCTCGCGCTCCAGGTCGTTGGAGTCCATCACGCGCTCCTGCACCTGCTCGTGCGCGGCGAAGGTGCCCGAGTGCTGCAGCAGCTTGTCGACCAGCGTCGTCTTGCCGTGGTCGACATGGGCGATGATGGCGATGTTCCGCAGGGCGCCTGGCATGACTCTGATTCCAAAAGCAAATTCGGCCGCGCATTGTACGCGAGTTTCGCCAGCCTGCATTGCGTTGCACAAACCCGTGGTAGGATGCGCGCCGCAATTCGTTTCGCGTCATCCGGTTAGCGTTCCCAAAGAAAGTTTCTGCCTGAACCGGTTGGAAGAGATTCTTCCCAGGCCGATCTCAGGAGAAAGCCATTTCCACGTCCTTTGAAGGTCTCGGCCTGCGTGCCGAGCTGGTCCGCGCCGTCGCGGAGCAGGGTTACACGCAACCCACACCGATCCAGCAGCAGGCGATCCCGCTGGTCCTTTCCGGCCGCGACCTGCTGGGCGCCGCGCAGACCGGTACCGGCAAGACCGCGGGCTTCGCGCTGCCGATCCTGCAGTTGCTTGCCGCCAAGCCCTCCAGGGCGCCGCTGCGCGTGCTGATCCTCACCCCGACCCGCGAGCTCGCGGCGCAGGTGCAGGAGGACATCCGCACCTACGGCAAGCACCTGCCGGTGAGGTCCACGGTCGTCTTCGGCGGCGTCGGCATGCAGCCGCAGGTGGATGCGCTGCGCCGCGGCGTCGACATCCTCGTCGCCACGCCGGGCCGGCTGCTGGACCATGCCGGGCAGCGCACGGTGAATCTGTCGGCAGTCGAGATCCTCGTCCTGGACGAGGCCGACCGCATGCTGGACATGGGCTTCATCCACGACATCCGCCGCGTGCTGGGGCTGCTGCCGGCGAAGCGCCAGAACCTGCTGTTCTCGGCCACCTTCTCCGACGACATCCGCAAGCTCGCGGGCACCATCCTGCGCGACCCGGCGACGGTGGAAGTCGCGCCCCGCAACACGCCCGCCGAACTGGTGTCGCAGCTCGCCTACCCGGTGCAGCGCGAGCGCAAGCGCGACCTGCTGGTGCACCTGGTGAAATCCGGCGACTGGCGCCAGGTGCTCGTGTTCACGCGCACCAAGCATGGCGCAAACCGGCTGGCGGAGCAGTTGAACCGCGACGGCGTCCAGGCCGATGCCATCCACGGCAACAAGCGCCAGAACGCCCGCACCCGCGCGCTCAAGATGTTCAAGGACGGCGAGCTGCGCGTGCTGGTGGCCACCGACATCGCGGCCCGCGGCCTGGACATCGAGGCCCTGCCGCACGTCGTCAACTACGACCTGCCGCACGTGGCGGAGGATTACCTGCATCGCATCGGCCGCACCGGCCGCGCCGGCGCCTCGGGCGAGGCGGTCGCCTTCGTCAGCCGCGAGGAGCGCCCGCTGCTGGCGGCGATCGAGCGCCTGATGGCGCGCCAGATCGGGATGCGCAGCATCGAAGGTTTCCCGGCGGTTGCGCCGTCGCCGCAGGACCGGCCCGAGCGCCAGCCGCAGCACCGGCCGCAGCAGCGCCCCCAGCAGCGCCACCACGGCCGGCCGCAGCAGCCGCAGCAGGTCCGCTCGCAGCCGCGCCTGCCGCGCGGGGAGGACCTGCAGCCCCGCGCGCGGAGGGCCGAACCGGTCCCGGGCTACTGCCCGCTCAGCGCCCACGCGCCCCAATCGCCCGCGCGCACCTCGGTCGGGTTCCCGGCGCTCCGTGGAGGCAAGACGCGCCCGCGCTGAGCGCGAAGACGCGCCTCCGCTGAGCGCGCCCGCAGGTCCGCGAGAGGGTAAAATCGGCGGCGGTTTGTCCGCTTCCCTTTCTTTCCCGAGGACCTGCATGGACCAGCAGCTACTTTCAAGCACCGCGGCCGCCATGGTCGCGAAGGGCAAGGGCGTGCTTGCCGCCGATGAATCCGCCGGCACCTGCGAGACGCGCTTCAAGACCATCGACACGCCCTGCACCGAAGAGAACCGGCGCGCCTACCGCGGCCTGCTGTTCACCACCCCGAACGTCGAGCGGTTCATCTCCGGGGTGATCCTGTTCGACGAGACCACGCGCCAGAGGACCGACGAGGGCGTGCTGTTCCCGGACTACCTGGCCAAGAAGGGCATCCTGCCGGGGATCAAGGTGGACACCGGTGCCAAGAACCTGGCGCTGTGCCCGGGGGAGAAGGTCACCGAGGGCCTGGACGGGCTGCGCGAGCGCCTGGCGGGCTACTTCAAGGCCGGCTGCCGCTTCGCCAAGTGGCGCGCGGTGATCAGCATCGGCGCGGGGCTGCCCTCGCACAGCTGCCTGTACGCCAACGCGCACGCGCTGGCGCGCTACGCGGCGCTGTGCCAGGAGGCCGCCATCGTGCCGATGATCGAGCCCGAGGTGCTGCTGGACGGGGACCACGCCATCGAGCGCTGCGAGGAGGTCACCGAGGCCACGCTGCGCTCAACCTACGCCGCGATGGCCGCACACAACGTGTCCTTCGAGCACCTGATCCTGAAGACCAGCATGGTGGTCTCGGGCAAAGCCAACGCGCGACAGGCCGGCGTGGATGAGGTCGCCGAGCGCACCGTGCGCGTGTTGAAGCGCACCGTGCCCGCCGCGCAGCCGGGCATCGTGTTCCTCTCCGGCGGGCAGTCCGACGTGTCGGCCACGGCGCACCTGAACGCCATGGCCGCGATGAACGGGTTGCCCTGGCCGCTCACCTTCTCCTACTCGCGCGCGCTGCAGAATCCGGCGCTCGCGACCTGGAGGGGCCAGGCCGCCAACGGCGCCGCGGCCCAGCGCGCCTTCTACCACCGCGCGCACATGAATGGCCTCGCCGCCGAGGGCAAGTGGAAGCCCGCACTGGAGCAGGCGGCCGCCTGAGCGCGCCGCTCTTCGAATCGAGCCTTGCCGGCCTGCCGCGCATCGGCCGCGGCAAGGTGCGCGACCTGTACGCGCTGGGCGAGGACCGCATGCTCATCGTCGCCAGCGACCGGCTCTCGGCCTTCGACGTGGTCCTGCCCGACCCGGTCCCGGACAAGGGCCGCGTGCTGACGCAGATGTCCAATTTCTGGTTCGCGCGCCTGGCGCACGTGGTGACCAACCACCTCACCGGGCTCGACCCCGAGTCGGTGGTCGAGGGCGAGGCCGAGCGCGCGCAGGTGCGCGGCCGCGCGGTGGTGGTGCGGCGGGTCAAGCCGCTGCCGGTCGAGGCGGTGGTGCGCGGCTACCTGGTCGGCTCGGGCTGGAAGGACTACCAGGGCAGCGGCGCGGTGTGCGGCATCCCGCTGCCCAAGGGCTTGCAGCAGGCGCAGCGGCTGCCCGAGCCGATTTTCACCCCGGCCACCAAGGCGCAAAGCGGCCATGACGAGAACATTTCCTTCGAGCGCATGTGCGCGATCGTGGGCGGGGGCCTCGCCGAGGCGGTGCGCGACATCAGCATCCGCCTGTACCGTGAAGCCGCCGACCACGCCGCGTCGAAGGGCATCCTCATCGCCGACACGAAATTCGAGTTTGGCCTGGACCGGGGGGGCGGGATCGTGCTCATCGACGAGATCCTGACCGCGGACTCGTCGCGCTTCTGGCCGGCCGACCGGTACCGCGCCGGCATCTCGCCGCCCTCCTTCGACAAGCAATACGTGCGCGACTACCTGGAAGCGCTCGCCTGGGACAAGACGCCCCCTGCGCCGCGCCTGCCGCCGGAGGTGATCGAGAAGACCGCGGAGAAATACCGCGAGGCGCTGTGGCGGATTGCGAGAGTGAAGCTGTCATGAGGAAGACGGGAAAGCGCGCACCCCGGCCGCTGGTGGGCGTGGTGATGGGCTCGCAATCCGACTGGGAGGTGATGCGCGAGGCCTGCGCCGTGCTCTCGGAGTTCGGCGTGCCTTACGAGGCGAAGGTCGTCTCCGCGCACCGCACGCCGGATGCGATGTTCGGCTACGCGGCCAAGGCCCGCGGCCGCGGCCTGCGCGTGGTGATCGCCGGCGCCGGCGGCGCCGCGCACCTGCCCGGCATGATCGCCTCCAAGACCACGCTGCCGGTGCTGGGGGTGCCGGTCCCGAGCAGGCACCTCGCCGGACAGGATTCGCTGCTGTCGATCGTGCAGATGCCCAAGGGCATCCCGGTGGCGACCTTCGCCATCGGCCAGAGCGGCGCGGCGAACGCGGCCCTGTTCGCGGTGGCGCTGCTCGCCACCGGCGACCGGCGCCTGGAGGTGAAACTGGCGCGCTACCGGGGCAAGCTCAAGCGCCTGGTGGCGAAGATGCGCCTCGCCGATGTCCCCTAGCCAAGGGGCGATGGCACCGCTGCCGGTCCTTCCTCCCTGCACGCTGGGGGTGCTGGGCGGCGGGCAGCTGGGCCGCTTCTTCGTCATCGCCGCTCGCGAGATGGGCTACCGCGTCCATGTGCTCGATCCGGACCGGGGCAGCCCGGCCGGGGCGCT
>Ga0194128_10005789_pt1 | contig 17067 bp, 17 predicted proteins | sample TA2KigCa65mmetaG_FD_148650 | JGI IMG/M metagenome (GOLD analysis project Ga0194128, IMG submission 148650) | Freshwater microbial communities from Lake Tanganyika, Tanzania - TA2015037 Kigoma Deep Cast 65m | ecosystem: Environmental > Aquatic > Freshwater > Lake | place: Tanzania: Lake...
TGGCTCGCCCGCGGGCTTCGCGGAGTATGGGAGCTATGGGAAAAATGTGCCCCCGCCACACCACCGCCGCCCTCGACGCCGAAAGCGCCGAAGTGCTGGAGAACATCAAGGCGCTGCTGAAATGAAGGCTTCGTGGCAAAACCGACCGCTCGCCGATTTCGTCACGTCCCGTCCGGGAAACAACAAAATCATCAAGGGCAAGCAGAGTGACCAACCCGGCGATGGCCTCGTTCAAGGTTTCAGTGCGAGCGGTCCAGACGTGTGGGTGACTGTCGCTGACTACAACCAACCCGGCGTTGTAATCTCGGCGGTTGGTGCGCGCTGTGGCAAAACATTCGCCGCCGAGGGCGAGTGGACAGCGATTGCGAACACGCACGTTTTGCTTCCCGGAAAGGACGTTGACCCGCGCTGGCTCTGGTATCGCACCAACGACGAGGAGTTTTGGATAAAGGGTGGTGCGGCACAGCCGTTCGTGAAGGTGAAGGACACGCTACAGCAGGCGATTCCCGTCCCCCCGCTTTCGGAGCAGCAGCGGATCGTGGGGGTGCTGGACGAAGCGTTTGCCGGGCTGGCCACCGCCCAAGCCCACGCCGCCCAGAACCTCCAAAACGCCCGCGCCCTCTTTGAAAGCCACCTCCAATCCGTCTTCACCCACCGCGGCAAAGGCTGGGTGGAGAAGACGCTCGAAGAAGCGGCGGCAGGCGACTGCTCCCTTTCCTACGGAATCGTTCAGCCCGGCGACGATGTCGAAGGTGGTCTGCCCGTGGTGCGCCCGACTGACCTGACCCATGACACCATCACGCTCGACGGTTTGAAGCGGATCGATCCCAAGCGAGCCGAGTCTTACCAGCGGACGACGCTTCAAGGCGGAGAACTGCTCATGTGTGTGCGGGGTTCGACTGGCGTGCTTTCCAAAGCAGCACCGGAACTCGCGGGCGCGAACGTGACACGCGGCATCGTGCCGATTCGCCTCAATCCGAAACTCCTCACGCAAGACTTTGGGTTTCACCTTCTGCGCGCAGAGCCGGTGCAGGCACAAATCCGAGCCAAGACCTACGGAGCTGCGCTCATGCAAATCAACATCGGTGACCTTCGCCAAATCGCGGTGGCATTTCCTCCGCTCAGTGAGCAGCAAGCCATCGCCGACGAACTCGACGCCCTCGCCGCCGAAACCCAACGGCTGACGCGGCTCTACGAGCAAAAGCAGGCGGCGCTGGCGGCGTTGAAAAAGTCGCTCCTGCACCAAGCCTTCACCGGAGAATTGTGAATTTATGACACCAACACAAAAGCAACCGGAAGCCTTCCACGCGCCACTAAAGCCCAGCGACACGGCCGAGCAAACCGTGGGGTGCAGACACACTCAACCGAACATCTGCGCCAAACACAGCATGCCGAAGGTTTGTGCCTTTGTTCGAGCCGATGGGATGTGTTTCGCTCCCCCGACGTCGTGGAAGAAGCAGTTCCTGAAATTGAAAACCGGAGCAGCAAAAAAGAAATGAACGCCGCCGAAACCCAACCGCTGACGCGGCTCTACGAGCAAAAGCAGGCGGCGCTGGCGGCGTTGAAAAAGTCGCTCCTGCACCAAGCCTTCAACGGGGAATTGTGAAACATGAAGTACTTTTTTGATAAAGACTCGGTAACAGACTTTTCGGCACTCTGTGAGCGATTCGCGGGAAAGCCGCTGCAATCGCCCTACCGTTCGACCGTGCCGTTGTTGAGCTTGGTTGAGCACTCTCGAAGCGAATGGCATGCTCTTCTGGAGTTGTTGGGAGCGCCACGCGACAGCACGGTCCATTTTGAATACTGCGTCCCTTCGCCCAAGGCTGGTGGAAATCCGTCACAAACCGATGCTCTTATCATGTCGGAATCCACGGTTTGGGCCATCGAAGCGAAGTGGACGGAACCATGTTATGAAACTGTCGCGAAGCGCATCAGCAAGCCGGAAGCCGACGGGGCAGATCCCCGGAAAACCGTCGAGGGCTGGCTGAACTATCTGCGTCCATTTGCCGCTCATGATTTGCACCTGGGTAGTTTTTCAGATGCGGTTTACCAAATGGTGCACCGCGCCGCTTCGGCGTGCGCGGTGGCGACAGAGCGGCGATGCAAGCCAGAATTGGTTTATCTCCATTTCCATCCCTCGCCCGAGAGGAAATCCGCCACGACTATCCAATACGTTTCCGATCTCCGACACCTGAGTTCGCTGCTCGGAAATCCAGTTCGCATCGGCTTTACGGTCGTCCAAATGCCCGTTAAACCGATTCCCGCATTCAACGCAATCAAGGGACTAAACAGACGCCAACCCTCCACGGCGGCGAAAGTGTCGGCAGCCTTGTGCGAGGGACCGTTATTTGAATTTGGGAAGCCAATCATTTCGGAGCTATGAGCCCCGCCGACACCCAACGGCTGACGTGGCGCTACGAGCAAAAGCAGGCGGCGCTGGCGGCGTTGAAAAAGTCGCTCCTGCACCAAGCCTTCACCGGAGCATTGTGAACGCACGACCATCCATTTCCGTGCCAAGAAATCCACCCGCGACGGGCGGGCTGCGTCTGGGATTGTGCTGCCTGTTCGCCGTTGAGCCGATCAAGTTCCGCACGACCACGGCAACGGCGATGCTCCGCCTGACCAGGAAACAGAGGCTGGCGCGGCTGGCGGATCTGTGCCTGGCCAATGCTGACGCGTTGCTCGCTGCGCTGAGATTTTGCGCGGCGCACGGCATCGCCGCGTTCCGGGTGAACAGCCAGATTCTGCCCGTGAAGACGCACCCCACGGCGGGCTACACAATGAGCGAATTGCCGGGCGGCGCGGGCATCGTGGAGCGTTTCAAGGAATGCGGTAAGTTCGCCCGTGCCAATGCTCTGCGACTCTCATTTCATCCCGATCAATTCGTGGTGCTCAATTCCCCGAATCCCAAAACGCTCGCGCATTCGCTGGAGGAACTGGATTACCAGGCCGAGGTCGCTGAGTGGGTTGGGGCGGACACGATCAACATCCACGGCGGCGGCGCGTATGGCGACAAGACCGCCGCGCTTGGGGCTCTGCGGAAGAACATTGAACGCCTGCCTGTGCCGGTGCGATCGCGGCTCACGCTGGAGAATGACGACAAGGTTTACACGCCTTCCGACCTCCTGCCCGTTTGCGCCGACACCGGCGTGCCGCTGGTCTACGACGTGCATCACCATCGCTGTCTGTCTGACGGATTGAGCGTGGCCGAGACCACGAAGCGGGCGCGGAAAACGTGGAAGTCAGAACCGCTGTTTCATATTTCCAGCCCGATCGAAGGCTGGAACGGGCCGAAGCCGCAGCGGCACCATGACTACATCAACGTCGCTGATTTCCCGGATGAGTGGTTGGGCTGGCCGCTGACGGTGGAGGTCGAGGCCAAGGCCAAGGAGCTGGCGGTGGCGCGACTCATTGACGACCTCCATGGGAAAGGAGCACGGAATGCCCGCTGACAAACTCATTCTTGTCACCGGAGCAACGGGCTATGTCGGCGGCCGATTGTTGCCGCTCCTGGTGCAGGACGGCTGTCGTGTGCGGTGCTTGGCGCGGCAGCCAGACCGCCTGTCGTCGCGCGTGCCGGCGGGCGTGGAGGTCGTTGCTGGTGATGTGCTGGATGCCGCTTCGTTGTCCGCCGCCATGCAGGGTGCCGAGGCGGCATATTATCTGGTTCATTCCATGCGGACGACGGGCGACTTTGAGGAGCAGGACCGGCTCGCCGCGGACAATTTCGCCAGTGCTGCCGCCGCAGCGGGCGTGCAGCGGATTATTTATCTCGGCGGCTTGGGCGAGGACGAGGCGGAGCTGTCGGCGCACCTGCGCAGCCGGCACGAGGTGGGAGGGCGTCTGCGTGCCCACGGCGTGCCGGTGGTTGAACTCCGGGCTTCCATCATCATCGGTTCAGGCAGCCTGTCGTTTGAGATGATCCGTGCGCTCGTCGAGCGATTGCCGGTGATGGTGACGCCACGCTGGGTGCGGGTCACGGCGCAGCCCATCGCCATCGGTGATGTGCTCGCCTATTTGCGGGCGGCCCTGGAGGTTGAAACCGGCCATCGCAGCCTGACTATCGAGATCGGCGGGCCAGACCAAGTTTCTTATGGCGATCTGATGCGCGAATACGCGCACCAACGCGGGCTGCGGCGATGGATGATTCCCGTGCCCCTGTTGACGCCCCGGCTTTCCAGCCTGTGGCTGGGCCTGGTGACGCCCCTGTATGCGCGGGTCGGACGCAAGTTGATTGACAGCCTGCGTCACCCCACGGTGGTGCGAGACGATTCGGCGCAACGCCGCTTTGCCATCCGACCGATTGGCGTGCGGGGGGCGATTGCGAGCGCGCTCCGAAACGAGGACTCAAGCTATGCAGTGACCCGGTGGTCGGACGCGTTGTCGGCCGCCGGCACACCCGAGCAGTGGGGCGGGACGCGATTTGGCAATCGGTTGGTGGACTCGCGTTCGATGGCGGTGACGGCTGAGCCCGCTGCCGTCTTCGCCGCCGTGGAGCGCATCGGCGGTGCGACGGGCTGGTATTATGCGAACTGGCTCTGGACTTTGCGCGGCTGGCTGGATCTCTTGCTGGGCGGAGTCGGGATGCGCCGGGGGCGTCGTGATCCGGAACGTTTGCGAGCGGGCGACACGCTGGATTGCTGGCGTGTCGAAAGTATAGAGGCGGGCCGGCAGTTACGCTTGGCTGCCGAGATGAAACTGCCCGGGCGCGCGTGGCTGGAATTCGAGGTGCAGCCGGACGGCGGCAACGCGAGCCTGCGCCAAACCGCGACGTTCGATCCGCTCGGGCTGTTGGGGCTGGCTTACTGGTATGCCGTCTGGCCTTTGCACCAACTTGTTTTTGCGGGCATGCTGCGCGCCATTGCGACCTCGGCGGAGAAGCGCGCATGACGATTCACGAATTCCAATGCGAACTATGGTTGCCGCTGCCGCCGGAGGAGTTGTTTCCATTCTTTGCGGACGCGGGCAATCTGGATGCGATCACGCCGCCTTGGCTGCATTTTGGCATCCTGACGCCGCGTCCCATCGAAATGCGAGCGGGGGCGCTGATTGATTACCAAATACGCGTGCGCGGCCTGCCCATGCGCTGGCGCACGCTCATCCGGGAATGGCAACCGCCGCACCGCTTTGTGGATGAGCAACTGCGAGGGCCGTATCGGCAATGGATTCACGAGCACGTCTTTGAAGCGCACGATGGCGGGACGCTGGCCCGGGATGTGGTGCGCTACGCCGTGCCCTTTGATTTCATCGCGCATCCGCTCTTTGTGCGGCGGGATATAGAGAAGATTTTTACGTTCCGTCAGGAGTCGCTGCGGGCTCGGTTTGGCGTCGCCGGAAACCATCAGAAATGAACGAGAAGGCAAACACCAAGGGCAGCAACCCGGAACACCGTATGACCGGCTTCCGGGCCGGCTTCGCCTTGGCGGGCTGGCTGGCGCTTTGTTTCAGCGCCGCGGCAACCGGGGCGCTGTTCATGCCGGGCGAATGGTATGCCACGCTACGGAAGCCGTCGTGGAATCCCCCGAGCTGGGTGTTCGGCCCGGTCTGGACAACGCTCTATACGATGATGGCGGTGGCGGCGTGGATGGTGTGGAAACGCGGCGGGTTCATCTCGCAGCGCCGCTCGCTGGTGCCCTTCCTTGTGCAACTCGCGCTCAATACCGCGTGGACGCCGATTTTCTTCGGTCTGCGTCGTTCCGGCCTGGCGTTTGCGGAAATCATTCTGCTGTGGCTGGCCATCGCGTGGACCATCGCGCTTTTCTGGCAAGTGCAGCGCCCCGCGGCGTGGCTGCTGGTGCCGTATCTCGCGTGGGTGAGTTTTGCGGCGGTGCTGAACGGCACGTTGTGGAGGCTGAACCCATGAACGAAATCGAAACCCAACGGCTGACACGGCCACAAAAGCAGGCGGCGCTGGCGGCGTTGAAAAAGTCGCACCTGCACCAAGCCTTCAGCGGGGAACTGTGAGATAAACCCGCGCGCACCGTTTTCAATCCCAACGGGATTGCATCCTTCAGCCCAGGGTTGCGCGGGACGCGCTACCCTGGGTCACGCCCCCGTCATTTCCCCCAACCCCAACGAGGTTGCGTCTTGCCCGCGGTCCATCGCCACAACCCCGCTTGGGTAAATTCCCGACGTGTCGCCGGTTTCGACACATCGCCAAAACGTGTCGAAATTCACCCGCCATTTCGACGTGTCGCCGGTTTTGACCGGCGGCTGGAACGTGTTAAAATGCGGCCTGACTTTTAACGCATTCCTTTGACGTGTTAAAATGGGCGACATAAACTCCGGGCATGGCTCCCGCGCGAAAATCCTCAAAACCATTGGCGGTGTGGCGTCCGCAAGAGCCATTCAACGCGCTGCCGCCGCTGCCACCCAAGCCCGAGCTGGAAACGAAGGCGATCCTCAAACAGTGCATCCGGGCACGGGCGGCGTTGTCGGAATTGAAGCAGGCGGGGGAATTGATCCCGAACCAAAGCGTGCTCATCAATACACTGCCGCTGCTGGAAGCGCAGGCGAGTTCAGCCATCGAAAACATCATCACGACGACGGATCGGCTGTTCCAATTCCGCGAGATGGACGAGAGCGCCGACGCGGCGACGCGAGAGGCGCTGCGTTACGGTCAGGCGCTGCTGGAGGGATTTCAGTCGCTGAAGAATCGTCCGCTGGCCACACGCACGGCGGAGGAGATTTGCAGCCGCATCAAAGGCAAGCCGATGCGGGTGCGGACGATGCCGGGCACGGCGCTGGCGCGGGCGGCGGGAGAAGTCGTCTATACGCCGCCGGTGGGCGAGGATTTATTGCGCGAGCTGCTGTCGAACTGGGAAAAGTTTCTGCACGAGGCGACGGACATTGACCCGCTGGTGCGGATGGCGGTGGGGCATTATCAGTTTGAGGCGATCCATCCGTTCACGGATGGCAACGGCCTGACCGGCCGCGTGCTGAACAGCCTTTATTTCATCAGCGAGGGGTTGCTGACGCTGCCGATCCTCTACCTGAGCCGTCACATCATCCAGCACAAGGCGGATTATTACCGGCTGCTGCGTGAGGTGACGCAGACGGATGAATGGGAGGCGTGGATTTTGTTCATGCTCAAGGGTGTGGAGGAAACGGCGCACTGGACGGTGGCGAAGATCGCGGCGATGCGGAAGCTGCAAAAGCACACGACGGATTTTGTGCGCAAAGCCGCGCCGAAGATTTACACTCACGAGTTGATGGACTTGATTTTCGAGCTGCCGTATTGCCGGATTCAAAACGTGACGGCCAAGGAAATAGCCGTTCGCCAAACCGCCTCGAACTATTTGAAGGAACTGGTCCGACTCGGCGTGCTGGAGGAAAAACCGGTGGGCCGCGAAAAGCTTTTCATTCATCCGAAGCTGATGCGTTTGCTCACACGGGACACCAACGAGTTCACGCCTTACGCATGAACGAAGCCGAGACCAGAGCCGAACTGATCGACCCCGCGCTGAAGGCGGCGGGCTGGAGCGTGGTCGAGGGCAGCCGCATCCGGCGCGAATATCTCATCAGCCCCGGGCGCATCGAGGGCCGCGGGCGCCGGGCCAAGCCGCTGAAGGCAGACTACGTGCTCGAATACCGCAACACCAAGCTCGCTGTGGTGGAGGCCAAAGCGGACACGGAGCAAGTCACGGAGGGCGTCGGGCAGGCTAAGGATTACGCGGGCAAGCTGGCGGTGCGCTATGCGCTCGCCACGAACGGCCATGGCATCTACCGCATTGACATGGACACCGGCGCGGAGGGGGAAATCCCGTGCTTCCCCTCGCCGGATGAACTGTGGAGTTTCACCTTCGCCAAACAGGATGCGTGGCGGGATCGTTTCGCCACCGTGCCCTACGAGGACAAGGGCGGCTCCCATCCGGGCCGGTATTACCAGGACGTCGCCATCGAACGCGTCTTGCAGGCCATCGTCGCCAAGCGCAATCGCATCCTGCTCACCCTGGCCACCGGCACGGGCAAGACGTTCATCGCGTTTCAGATCGCGTGGAAGCTGTTTCACTCGCGCTGGAATCTGTCGGGCGAGCCGACACGGAGGCCGCGCATTCTCTTTCTCGCCGACCGCAACATTCTGGCGAATCAGGCTTACAATGCGTTCTCGTCGTTCCCCGAAGATGCGATGGTGCGCATCAAGCCGGAGGACATCCGCAAGAAGGGCAAAGTTCCGAAGAACGGCAGCCTGTTCTTCACCATCTTCCAGACTTTCATGGCTTCGGCAGGCTCAGCCACCGAGGGAGACTCCCACCTAGACACTCTTCCAGAGGTCACTGACATCCGTGACGCCTACGGCTACATGTATGTGCTAGTGTGCGCGGACGGGAGCTTCTACACGGGAAGCACCAGAGACCTGCGCTTGCGATTGGAGCAACACAAAGCCGGCGAAGGCGCTGAACATGCGGGCGCACGCCTGCCAGTAAAACTCATCTACTACGAGACGTTTGATCGTATCGATCAGGCCTTTGCACGCGAGAAGCAGGTTCAGGGTTGGAGTCGCGCCAAAAAACTCGCGTTGATCAAAGGTGAGGTGCGGGAACTACAGCGACTTTCTCGGGCTGCGTCGGTGCCTGAGCCTGTCGAAGGCTACTTCGGGGAGTATCCGCCGGACTTTTTCGATTTCATCATCATCGACGAGTGCCATCGCGGCGGCGCGAACGATGAAAGCAACTGGCGCGGCATCATGGAGTATTTCGCACCCGCCGTGCAGCTCGGCCTGACGGCCACGCCGAAGCGGAAGGACAACGTGGACACCTACCGGTATTTCGGCGAGCCGGTGTTCATCTACTCGCTCAAGGACGGCATCAACGACGGCTACCTGACGCCGTTCAAGGTGAAGCAAATCCAGACCACGCTGGACACATACTATTACACGCCCGACGACACGGTGGTGGAAGGCCAAGTCGAGGCGGGCAAGCTCTACGAGGAGGCCGACTTCAACCGGAACATCGAAATCCGCGAGCGCGAGCGCAAGCGGGTGGAAATCTTCATGTCGCAGATCGACCAGAACGAAAAGACGCTGGTGTTCTGCGCCACGCAATCGCACGCCCTGCTGATGCGCGACTTGATCAACCAGATGAAGCGCAGCAGCGATCCCAACTACTGCCAGCGCGTCACGGCCAACGACGGCGAGATCGGCGAGCAACACCTGCGCGACTTCCAGGACAACGAAAAGACCATCCCGACCATACTGACCACGTCGCAGAAACTCTCGACCGGCGTGGACGCCCGCAACATCCGCAACATCGTGCTGATGCGACCGGTGAATTCGATGATCGAGTTCAAGCAGATCATCGGGCGCGGCACACGGCTCTTCGACGGGAAGGATTTCTTCACGATCTACGACTTCGTGAAGGCGCACCAACACTTCCTCGACCCCGAGTGGGATGGCGAACCGCTGGAACCCGATCCGACGGAGCCGTGCGCCACCTGCGGCCAGTCGCCGTGCGTCTGCGTGAAACCGCCGCCCGGCCCATGCGAGGTCTGCGGCCAGTCACCGTGCGTATGTCCGAAAGAGCCTTGTCCCAAGTGCGGTCAGCGTCCGTGCGTGTGCCGGAAGAAGGCCAAGGTGAAACTGGCCGACGGCAAGGAGCGCAACATCCAGCACATGACCTGCACGAGCTTCTGGCATCCGGATGGCACGCCGATGACGTCGCAGCAGTTCATGGAAATGCTCTTCGGCAAGCTGCCGGAGTTCTTCCACAACGAAGAGGAACTGCGCGCCATCTGGAGCGCGCCGGACACACGCAAGAAGCTGTTGCTGGGCCTTGCCGAAAGGGGCTTCGGCCAGGAGCAACTGGTCGAGATGCAGAAGATCATTGACGCCGAGGCCAGCGACCTGTTCGACGTGCTGGCTCATGTGGCGTATTCCAAAGCGCCGCTCACACGGGAGGTCCGCGCCGCGCATGCGCGCGTCTATATCAACACGCAATTCAACGCGAAGCAGCAGGCATTTCTCGACTTCGTGCTCCAGCACTATGTCACCGTGGGCGTTGAGGAACTGGACCAGGAGAAGCTCACGCCCTTGCTGCGACTCAAGTATCACGCCATCGCCGATGCCGTGTCCGATCTAGGCCAACCGGCGGAGATTGGAAAAGTGTTCGCTGGCTTCCAGAAATATCTTTACGCCGACAAGGTCGCATAGCCGAAGTGCGCTTCCTTGCCATCTACAAGCAGGAGGGCCTCGTCCAGCCTCAACTCTGTGGCCAAGGCAACCCGACGCTCAACACCGCCCAAGCCGTCGCCAAGGATTTGTTCCGCGAGTTCACCAAGATTTTGGCAAAGCAGTTTGCCGCTGACGGGTTGCATCGCACGGACAAGGACTTCGTGGATCGTTGCATCAAATTGCTCCGCCGGAAAAACTATCGCGCCCAAAGCGAATGACCGAAGCCTTATTCCAGTATCATCTGCGCGTCAGTCCACGCGCTCGAAATATCCGCCTGCGTGTCACCATGCAGCGCGGGCTGGAGGTCGTTGTGCCGCGTGGCTACGACAGCGCAAAAATTCCCGCCCTGCTTGCGCGCAAGAAGCATTGGATTCGATCCGCGATGGAACAGGCCGAGTCGCGCCGGAAATTCTTTGAACCCGAACCGGTGTGGCGGTTGCCCACGGAAATCAAGCTCGCCGCCATCGGCCTCGACTGGCACGTCCTGCAACGCGAGACAGACGTGCCGTGGGTCGCGGTGCGGGAGATTGGGCCGTCAACGCTGCTCGTCTTTGGGAAAGTTGCTGACGAGCGCCGCTGTCGCGCCGCCTTGAACCGCTGGCTCATGCGTGAAACGCGCAAGCATCTTGTCCCTCGCCTTGAAGAATTGAGCCGACGCACCGGTTTGCGCTTAAAGCGCCTGATGGTGAAAAAGCAAAAGACGCGCTGGGCCAGTTGCTCCCGGCACAGGACGATTTCCCTAAACGCCAAACTCCTTTTCCTGCCGTCGGAACTCGTGGATTACGTCATCGTCCATGAGCTTTGCCATTTGTCCGAGATGAACCACTCACAACATTTCTGGCAACTCGTCCGCCATCACTGCCCCGATTTCCAAAAACGCGACACCCAACTCCGCGAAATGTGGAAGCGTTTGCACCGCTGGGCGTCGTGATCGTGCGGGACATGTGGCTGACCGGCTTTGACGCGCCCTGCCTGCACAGGGTGTGAGGCCGCATCAGCCGTGCGGCGCCCCGGCTCCGTCACTTTTCGTTCTTCTTCTTTTTGCCCGTCTTTTTCTGGGCGGGCGCGTCGGGCGGCGGGGTGAGGGCATCAGCGGGCTGGTTCCACAGCCGCCACGGGTCGTTGAGGCGGCGCATCTCCGCAAGCAGCAGGCCCTGCATTTCCGCAAGCTTCGCGGCGTGGCGCGGGTCAGGGGCGAGATTCACCTGTTCTTTTCCGGGTTGCACGCCGGTCAAGGCCACCACTTCCGGGTCGTGGTGTTCGGCGAGGAGTTCGTCCGGGTTGTCCTTGAGGTTGAAGAGTTGCGTCTCGCGCACGGCGGAACCGGACATGAACACTTGACCCATACTTGACCGATGCTTGACTGACGGTTGACTTGTCAGCAGTCTGTTCCGCATGAGCTACCAGCCGCAGTTCACCATCACCACGGGCCTGCTGGCGCGGGTGGAGGGCATCGCCGCGCTGCGGGAGCGCATCCAGAACGCCACGGTGCAAGTGCCGTGGATTCCGACGCTGCAAAAGGACACACGGGCGCGCAACACCCACAGTTCGACGGCCATCGAGGGCAATCCGCTGACGCTGGAGGAGGTCCGCGCGCTGGAAGAGGGAGCGACGGTGGTCGCGCCGGCGCGGGCACGTCGCGAAGTTCTCAACTACTTCGCCGCGCTGCGGCATGTCGAGAAGCAGGCGGGCAAGAAGCGGTTGACCCACGAGGACATCTTCCGTCTGCACGCCATCATCGCGGGCGCGGTGATGGACCAAGGCGAGGCGGGCCGTTACCGGACGATGCGGGTGCGGGTGGGGCAGTTTGTGCCACCGTCTCCGGAGGAGGTGTCGGGCCTGATGTTCGAGCTGCTGGAATGGTGGAACAAGGACGCGCCGGGGATTTCGCCGGTGTTGAGCTCGGCGATTGTGCATTACCAGTTCGAGGCCATCCATCCGTTTGCCGACGGTAACGGGCGCACAGGACGCGCGCTGGCGCTATGGGAGCTTTATCGGCGCGGGTTTGATTCGCATCACCTGTTCGCGGTGGACGAGTTCTACTGGGAGGATCGCCCGCGCTATTACGCTGCGTTGGACGCGGTGCGGCGCGAGGGGGACGACCTGACGTCGTGGCTGGAGTATTGCGCCGAGGGATTGCAGCAAACGCTGGAGCGGGTATGGGAGCGGATGGGTCAGCTCTCGGTGACATCGGCGCGGGCGAAGCTGGTGCTGCGTCCGCGCCAGGAGCAGTTGCTGAAACTGCTCGGCCAGCGCGGCGGCCTGACGCCGTCGGAACTCTGGGCCGCGCTGAAGGTATCGAAGCAAGGCGCGATGGATTTGCTGCGGCCGCTGGTGAAAGCCGGGTTGGTCAAACGCGTGGGCACGCTGAAAACCGGACGATACGTTCTGAAGTGAGATCTCACGCTTACTTACTTACAGCGAAGACCCGCTTGAGCCAACCCCGGCCGATACACGCGGATGACCGCGATGGGCGTGGCTTCGCTGCCGGAAATTTCCAGCGTGTGTTTGCTGTTGGACAGTCCGCTGGCGAGCGTCACACGCGCTTCTACTGCCGTGTTGGTTACGCCGGGGGAGATGAACTCGTCCACGAAGCGCGGCTCGACTTTCCAGTTCACTGCAAAGACGTCCGGCACCGCTTCGCCGCAAACGCATTCTGTCCACTGGGATGGCACGCGGTGCAGCCCAACTCGCTCACGAGCACGGCACCCGCGAACTTCTCCGTTCCCCGCGTTCGATCCCGGCGACGAACGGCGGCTGCGTGTGCAGCATCGCACTCGTCATGGCGCAGATGAAGAGCTGACAGAAAGAAGGGGGCAGAAAAAAAATTCTTTCTCTTCATGCTCAATTCTTTCTGCCCACTTCTTTCTGTCGCAAATCCGTGAGTCCACCAACGGGCAAATGCTCGTGCAAGTAGCGCGTGAGCGTGCCGTAAAAGTGCCGGACGGTGTTGGCGCCTTCGGAAATGCCGTGCGAGCGGTTCGGATACGGCAGGACGGTGAACGGCTTGTTCCGCGCAATGAGTTCGTTCATCAACATCTCCGTGCCCTGATAGTGCCCGTTGTCGTCGCCCGTGCCGTGAACGACGAGCAAGCTGCCTCGCAAATGCCGCGCGTGCGTCAGCGGCGAACCGTCGCGATAGCCCTCAGCGTTGTCGCCGGGCAATCCCATATAACGCTCCTGATAAATGGTGTCGTAAAGAAGCTGGTTCGCGTTCGGGGCGACGGCGATGGCGGTGGAATACAAATCCGGGTAACGGAAAATGGCGTTCAGACTCATGCTGCCGCCGCCGCTCCAGCCCCAGACGCCCACGCGCCTGGCATCCGCCTCCGGCCATCGTTGGAGCATGGAGCGCACAGCGGCGGCCTGGTCGAGGGTCGCGAGGATCCCGATTTGGCGATGCACACTGCGTCGCCAGTCGCGTCCGCGTGGCGTGGCCGTGCCGCGATTGTCCACACTGGCCACGAGGTAGCCCTGCTGCGCGAGCATCCAGTGCCACAACGTGGTGCGCCCACTCCACGAATCCTTCACGGTCGCCCCGGCCGGTTCGCCATAGACGTAAATGAACAACGGATGTTTGCCGACCGGATCCAGTTCCGGCGGGCGAATGCGCCAGGCATCCAGCGAAACATTTTCTCCGATGTCGATCTTCAAAAACTCCGTCGAGGGCTTCTTCAGCGCGGACAATTTCTCGCGCAGCGTCCGGTTGTCCGCCAGCACCCGCGCCACCTTGTGATCGGGCAGGCTGACGAGTTCCACCACCGGTGGCGTGGTGAAAGTGGAATAAGTATGCACGGCCCACTGGCAATCCGGCGAAAGGTCGTAGGTGTGCCAACCGGGCTGGCCCTCAGGCGTGAGGCGCTCCGCCGGGCCGCCGGTCAATCGGGTGCGGAAGAGATAACGCTGGGTGGGATTTTCCGGAGAGGCGGCGTAGTAAAGCCAGCCACCAGTGTCATCGAGTGCCTCGGTCTCGATTACGTCGAAGCTGCCGCCCGTAATCCGCGAAAAACCTTGCCCGTTCAAGCCCGCGAGATACGCGTGCCGCCAGCCGTCGCGCTCGCTCAGCCAGACAAAACTTCCCGCGGAACCCGTCCAACGAAACGGGTTCAGATTATCCACCCACGCGGGGTCCGTCTCCCGCAGGGCCACGCGCGTCGCGCCGGTCTTGGGATTGGCGACCATCACGAGATTCGTGTTTTGGAGGCGATTGAACTGCTGAAGGACGAGGTGCGCGCCGTCGGGCGTCCATTCGAGGTGCGGCAGGTAATGTTCGCGCGGATCGCCCGGGATTTGTAGCCAGCGCGCTTTGCTTCCGGTGGCAGCGACCACGCCCAGTCGCGTGGCGGAGTTCGTCTCGCCGACCTTGGGATAGGGAAAGGAAGTGATCTTCGGATAGTTGCCCGCCGTGTTGTCGATGAGATGAAACTGACGCACGCCGCTGAGATCGAACTGCCAGAAAGCGATCGAGCGACCGTCCGGGCTCCAGCGAAAGCCGTCGCGAATGTCCAGTTCCTCCTCGTTCACCCAGTCTGAAGTGCCATTGATGCGCGTGGCCGAGCCGTCGCTGGTCAGGGCCGTGATCCGCATCCGGCGCAGTTCCTGGACGTAAAGATTGTTCTCGCGCACGTACGCCACCCGCGAGCCGTCGGGCGAAAACTTGGCGAACATGAGCGTGGACGGCGCGGCATCCCCGCCGAGCCGGCGCAACGCGCGCGTGGCGACGTCCAACACCCAGTAATCACCGCGCGTGTTCCGCCGCCAGACGCGCTGGCTATCAGTGTGAAGCAACAGCTTTGATTCATCCGCCGAAAACTCGAACGCCTCGATCGACAGCGGTCGCGTCCGCCCCTCCGGGATAAAAGCGCCGGCCGGCACAACCACTGCCTTCCGGCCGGTGGCCGGGTCGTTGCGCAGGAGATCACGGCCCGGGCCGGCCGCCGCCGGAGCTTCCAGTGTGAAGTAATCGGACGTGCGCCGACTCCAACGTATCGACGCGGGCTTTTCTTCGCGGAACTCACCGGCGGCAAAAATCCGTTCCACGGTCAGCAGCGAGGGATCGTTGGTGGCAGTTTGAGCACGTGGTGACACCGTCGCGCCCGTTCGCGAACGTTCCTCGGCCTGGCGGCGGATGGCGGCCTTCGCCTGTTGCAGCCGCTCCGGCCACTCGAACTTCGGCGCTTTCGTTGGATCGTAACCTTCCAAGTGATCTCGGAGGCGTGTCGCAGGCTTGGTGTACTTCAACACCGTGTCGCCAAAAACCTCGCGACACAACGCGGCGAGACCGGCGTCGTATTCGAGCAATTCGGCGCGGGTGTTGACGTGGTTGTGGTCGTGGTCGTTCTCACGGTTGTCGTCGAACCAGCTCTGGACGCCCTCGGCGAAATACTCGTGATGATTCACCGACGCGTATTTCCCCTTCCACAACCCCGCCTTCATCGCCGCGTCGTATGCGGCCTTCACGCGCGCGTCGAAACCCGGATCCACATTCGCCATGCCGCGCAAGTGGATGTTATGGGCCAGCTCGTGGATGAGAATGTTCTCGGTCGAATACGGGTCGCCGGGGTAGCCCAGCAGATTCTCCTCGCCGCAGGAACAGAACGGATCGGTCGCGCTTCCGCCCATGCCGCGCGCGCGGGCGTCGCGAAAGTCACGGGCGGAAATGCCGGGAAAGCCGGGAATCGGATCCTTCGCGAGCCATCGCCACTCGGGCTGATCGGTGGTGAATTCGTTCCAGGCGAGAATGCAGAGCCGCGCGCCGCTCTTGACCATCGCCGCGCGCACATCCGGCCGCCGCTCGAGCAGCAACTCCACTAGGTAAGCCGCCTCCTTGAGCGCGTATGGATTCACCTGCGCCGATGCGACAATCGGAAATCCACCCGCCTTCACCCGCTGTGTGTAAAACGCCGGGATGCCGTCCGCGTCCGGCGGATCGAACCGCATCGCCTGCACCGGCACTTCGCTGGTGACAACGCGCTCGGCCTTGTCATCGCGACCCACGACCGCGAAACGATGACCGAACGTGGTCGTGATAACGGTGTTCTCGCCCGGCGCGACGGAGCCATTCGAGACGCGCTCCGTGTCGGACTTGAGCCAGAACACGTCCATGGTCTGCGCGCTGCCGTTGATGAATTGCAGTTTCGGGCGCTCCGCCGCGCGCGCAGGAATCGCGGAGCAGGCGAGACAGGCGAGCAGGACGAGGAGTTTCATGGCCGACCGGTGCTGACAGAAAGAAAGGGGCAGAAAGAATTCTTTCTGTCCCCTTTTTTCTGCCTCAAAGTTTGGGCGAGTGGTCATTCAGGTTTGCTGCCGCAATGAACTGGCGAGCAGGCATTGTTTGCGGGTTTCATTGCGTCATCAGGGTTCCAGTCAGCATCAAGGTATCGCTCGTCTCAGTTCAGGGCGCTCTGGCGACGCTTCGATCTTGGCGATCGCATCGCGGACGGCGGCGGCTTTTTTCTGGCTGAGTGACAGCGGGAAGTCGGGCTCGCCCTTGTCAAAGTTCGCGGCGATTTCCTGGAGGCGCGGGATAATGCGCCGGGCCTGTCTGCCGTACTTCAGCAAGGTTTCCAAAATCTCAGGCGTGCGAATTTCGCTCGCCCACGGATTCTGCGCGAGCAGATAGTCGACACAGCCTTGAATGCCTTCCTCCACGTGATGTTGAGCGAGCAGTTTCAATCCATTGACCCGGACCTGATCAGCGAACATCTCGCCGCTCGGCGCGGGTTTGACGATGGCCTCCTGGATCGCCGGCAGCAGCGGGCGGATGTCCTCAAAGCTGAGGAGCGGATAAATCTCGCTGATTTGCGACCGGGCGCGGCCGTCCTGGTTCTGCAAGCCGCGGGTCATGGCGACGCGGAGCTTGTCGCGATCCACGCCTTCGAGTGTGCGGTGGCGCTTGA
>Ga0194128_10005793_pt1 | contig 17062 bp, 16 predicted proteins | sample TA2KigCa65mmetaG_FD_148650 | JGI IMG/M metagenome (GOLD analysis project Ga0194128, IMG submission 148650) | Freshwater microbial communities from Lake Tanganyika, Tanzania - TA2015037 Kigoma Deep Cast 65m | ecosystem: Environmental > Aquatic > Freshwater > Lake | place: Tanzania: Lake...
TACCTCGGCTCGAAGGAGTGGGAGTATCCGAGGGGCTCCGTCCAGACGCTGTTCGAGATGGACGCGGAGACGCTCGCAGCGGGCGCGCCGCGCATCGTCCCCGGGATGACGCTCGAGTACATGGCGCGCCACTCGCTCGATCTCTGGGTGATGTCGGAGGACCTGCCCGATCCGAACAACCGCGTCACGCTCGACGACGATGGCCGGATCCGGATCGCCTACACGCCGAACAACCTCGAAGGGCACAAGCGTCTGATCGCGAAGCTGAAGAGCATCCTCCGCCACATCCGCTGCGACGACCACCTCCTGCCGTTGTCGCTCCACATCGCGAAGCAGATGCCGATCGCCGGCGTCGGGCACCAGAACGGCACCGTCCGGTTCGGGACGGACCCGAAGGCCTCGGCACTCGACGTCCACTGCAAGTCGCACGAGATCGACAACCTCTACGTGGTCGATTCGAGCTTCTTCCCGTCGAGCAGCGCTTCGAACCCGTCGCTGACGATCATGGCCAACGCGCTCCGCGTCGGCGATCACCTCCTGGAGCGGCTGTCGTGAGCGCGCCGAAGCGGATCGTGATCCTCGGTGGCGGCTTCGCCGGGCTGTACGCGGCGCTCGAGCTCGAGAAGCTGTTGCGGCGTACGGAAGGTGTCGAGGTCACGCTGATCAATCGCGAGAACTATTTCGCGTTCACGCCGATGCTGCACGAGGTCGCGGCGAGCGACCTCGACATCACGCACATCGTCAATCCCGTCCGGAAGATGCTGCGGCGGGTGCGCTTCTTCCTGGGTGAGGTGCGGAGCGTCGATCTCGACGCGAAGACGGTCACGGCCTCGCACGGCGCGGACGAGCACGAGCACGTCCTCCCCTTCGATCACCTCGTCCTCGGCCTCGGGTCCGTCACGAACTTCTACGGCCTGCCGGGCCTCGCCGAGCGCGCGCTCACGATGAGGTCGCTCGCCGACGCGATCGAGCTCCGGGGAAGGATCATCGACAACCTCGAAGAGGCGGACACCGAGTGTGCGGCCCTTCAGTGCCAGCGCGAGCCGCTCCTGACGTGCGTCGTCGCGGGCGGCGGCTTCGCGGGTGTCGAGACGATCGCGGCGCTGAACGACTTCGTCCGCCACTCGCTGCGGTTCTATCCCAACCTGCGGGACGAGCACGTCCGCATGGTGATCGTGCACTCCGGGGAGCGCATCCTGCCGGAGCTCGACGAGAAGCTCGGCCTCTACGCGGCGCGGAAGCTCGAGTCCCGCGGCATCGAGATGCGCCTCGGCGCTCGCGTTTCGGGCTGCTCGGACGAGGGCGTGCACCTCGACGACGGGAGCGTGATCCGCTCGCGGCTCGTCGTGTGGACCGCGGGCACCGCGCCGAATCCACTCCTCGAAACTCTGCCGATCGAGCGCGAGCACGGCCGCATCGTCGTGAACGACTGCCTGCAGGTGAAGGGACGGGCCGACGTCTGGGCGGTCGGCGACTGCGCCGTCGTTCCCGATCACTCGACCGGCGGGACCTGTCCGCCGACCGCGCAGCACGCCCTCCGCCAGGGTCGCCACCTCGCGCGGAACGTCGTGGCCGCGGCGCACGGCCGCCCGGTGAAGGCCTTCCGCTTCGCGGCGCTCGGTCAGCTCGCCGCGATCGGCCGGCGAACCGGAGTCGCGAACGTCTTCGGAATCAACTTCTCCGGGTTCGTCGCCTGGTGGCTCTGGCGAACGATCTACCTGAGCAAGCTTCCGCGCGCGGAGAAGAAGCTCCGCGTCGCGCTGGACTGGACGCTCGACCTGCTCTTCTCGAAGGACCTCGTCCAGTTCGCGACTTTTCCCTCGAACGCGGCCCGCACGCGCCTCGCGCGCACGCCGACGCCGCAGATGGAGACACAGCGATGAATGCGACGAGTTCGATGAATCCTCTCCGCACGCAGCCGCTCTTCGTCACGATCCTCGAGCAGGCGCGCCGCCTCGCCGAGGCGCTCGGCTGGCTGCCGCCGACGCTCGCGCGGTTCGGCATCGGGTGGGTCTTTGCGCAGTCGGGCTGGGGCAAGCTGCACAACCTGGAGCAGGTGACGGGCTTCTTCACCGAGCTCGGCCTGCCGGCTCCGGGAATCCACGCGGTACTCGTGTCGACGACGGAGCTCGTCTGCGGAAGCCTGGTCCTGATCGGCTTCGCGACGCGGCTCGCGGCGCTGCCGCTCATCGTCACGATGATCGTCGCGATCCGGACGGCGCTCTGGGCCGACGTCGATTCGCTCGGTGCGCTGTTCGGCCTGTCCGAGACCCTCTACGTCGTCCTCCTCGCGTGGCTCGCGACGACGGGTGCGGGCCCGCTCTCGCTCGATGCGCTCCTGTCGCGGCGGCTCGGCTTCGAGACGCGCCGACTCGCCGGAGCCCTGTCGGTCTGACCCACCTTCGTGGGTGGGGACGACCCTTCGCGGATCCGCGAGATCGCGTGGGCGTCGTGGGTCCCACGAAGCCCGGAGGGACGAAGAACACCTCGTCTTTCCGGGCTTTCTTCGTTCCGGGGTTGGCCGTGCGGGCGGCACGACGCTTGCGCTGTGGGTCGGCATGCTGAGACTCACCGCGATCCCCGAAGAAGAGCGAAGCCTTTGCATCCAGATGGAAGGCGACCTCACCGCCCGCAGCGCGCCGCAGCTCGACGGCCTCGCCGAGGTCTTCCCGCGACCGCCCCGCCGGGTCTGCCTGGACCTCGAGCGCGTGCGCTTCGTCGATGCGACGGGAGCGGCCCGCCTCCGGGAGCTCGCCGAGAAGGGAGCGGAGCTTCGTGGTGCCTCGGCGTACGTCCGGGAGCTCCTCGCCACGCCGGCTCTTCCCGCGGAGTGCACCGAGGCGCCGCTCCTGGCTCGCCTTCGCGCCGGAGACGAAGCCGCCTACGACGAGCTCGTGCGCATGCTCGGCGGCCGTCTCCTCGCGACCGCGCGACGCATGCTCCGGTCCGAGGAGGAAGCAAAGGACGTCGTCCAGGAAGCGTTCCTCGCCGCGTTCCGCAGCATCGGGAGCTTCAGCGGCGGCTCCAAGCTGTCGACCTGGCTGCACAGCATCACCGTCAACGCGGCGCTGATGCGGCTCCGGACCCGGCGTCGTCGTCCCGACACCTCGATCGAGGACCTGCTGCCGCGCTTCGACGAGAGCGGCGAATGGCTCGAGGACCCGGCCGGCTCGAACCCGCCGTGCGAAGCGCTCGAGAGCTCGCAGATCCGCAACGTCGTCCGGCGCTGCATCGACGAGCTGCCGGAGACGCACCGTACCGTGCTCCTCCTGCGCGACATCCAGGAGCTGAGCACGGCCGAGACGGCGGAGGTCCTCGGGATCACGACGACCGCGGTGAAGCTCCGTCTGCATCGCGCGAGGCAAGCGCTGCGGACGCTCCTCGACCGCGAGATGCGCTGAGCGCCCACGCCGACGCGGGCTTTACTCCGAACCGCGATGTGCGAGATTCCCTCGGAAAGCCGGGGGGCCGATCGTGAGGGAGCTCGTCAGCGAGTTTCTCGACAACGAGATATCGCGGCGGAGCTTCGTCACGCGTCTCGCGAGCGCCGCTTTCAGCCTCGGCGCGGCGAATTCGATCCTCGAGTCCTTGACGCCGCTCGCCGAGGCGCAGACCGGCGCAGCGGCGGACGGCCGCGCGGGCAGCCTCGCGCCCGGTACCTACCCCTAGCCTGCATTTCTCACCAGATCACGTCGCGAGGCGGTCGAGAGTGCCGAAGATTCGCGAGCCTCGGACCGGAGGGCGACGCAGGCGTACTTGAACAGTACGTCGAGGAGCCCGGAGGGAGAAGCTCGCGAAGATTCGGTGCTATCGGCCGCCGCAGTAGGGATCTGGTGAGAAATGCAGGCTAGCTCCGCCTCGGGAGAGACTCCGAAACGGGGGGCGCGTCTCGGCATCGAAGGACGTCGAGAGCGCCGGCCGAAGCTTCGGCCGGCACGCCATCGCCGAAAGGGAGGCTCGACCGATGATGAACCGGATCCACGGAACCCATGCTGCCGGCGCGGCGTGCCTCGGGCTGCTCCTCGCCGCGGGGACGGGCGCGAGCGACGAGGGCGTCTCGAAGGACGCGGTTCGCTACTTCGACCGCGAGACGGTCAGCGCGGCGTTCGATCGCGGCGCGGTCCTCGACGACGGAAACGGGCGCAACTACATGGTGCACGCGAGCCGCCGTGAGGCTCCGGGCAAGGCCGAGGTCCACACCCGCGACACGGACATCATCTACGCGCTCGCGGGTCGCGCCATCCTCATCACGGGTGGCCGCGTCGTCGACGGCGAAGTGACTGCCCCGGACGAGGTCCGCGGGAGCGCGATCCAAGGAGGCGAGAAGCGCGAGCTTCGCGCCGGAGACGTGATCATCGTTCCGAGCGGCACGCCGCACTGGTTCCAGGAGGTCGCGTCGCCGTTCACCTACTACGTCGTGAAGGTTCGCTGAGTCCGGAGCGCGCGGATGAAAGACTCGAAGCAAGGCCGGCTCGTCGCGTCTCTGCTCGCGGTCGCCGTCGCGGCTGCGGCGACGGCGCTCGAAGCGCATTCCTCGGACGTTCCCGACGGTGCACCACTCGCGGTCGTCGACCTCGCCACGGAGGAGGGCACCCGCGCCGTGGCCGGGGAGTGGCGATACAGCGACACGCGCATCGTCGAGGTCGACTACCGCGCGCCAGGCGCGGATGGGCAGCCGAGCGCGGTCCCCAATCGCACCTACGACATCGTGCCGCATGCCGGTGCTTTCGATTTCGACGACTCCTCGTGGCCGGTGATCGACCCCTCGACGCTGTCGCAGCGGCGATCGGCGGGACGCCTTTGCTTCGCCTGGTATCGTCTTCGCTTGACGGTCCCGGAGGCGATCGGCGGCGTGCCGACCGCCGGCAGGAAGCTCGTCTTCACCACGTCGATCGACGACTACGCCGAGGTCTGGGTCGACGGCGAGCTACCCCGCACGCTGGGTCAGAGCGGCGGAGGCGTCGTCCGCGGATGGAACGCGACGAACCGCGTCGTCGTGTCGCCCCACGCTCGACCCGGCCAGGAGATCCGGGTTGCCGTCTTCGGCATGAACGGCCCGATCTCGAACCCGGTGACGAACTACATCTGGATGCGGTCGGCGAAGCTCGAAGTCCATCCGGGCGATCCCGAGCCCCGCGCCGTTCAGACGGCCGAGGTGAACGTCGAGGTCGAGCGGCTCGATCCCGCGATCGACGCGATCGTGCCCCGCAACGTCAAGATCATGAAGCTCGCGGAGGGCTTCGAGTTCGTCGAGGGGCCCGTCTGGGTCGAGGAGGGCTACCTTCTCTTCAGCGACCCGAACGCGAATCGAATCTATCGTTTCCGCGAGGGCGAAGGCCTTTCGGTCTTCCGCGAGAGGAGCGGCTACGAGGGCGTAGGCGTCGAGCGCTATACGCAGCCGGGCTCGAACGGCCTCGGGCTCGACGCGGAGGGTCGGCTGACCGCCGCGGAGCACGGGAACCGCAGAATCACGCGCACCGAGCGGGACGGCACCCGTACCGTCCTCGCCGATCGCTTCGAGGTAAAGCGTCTCAACAGCCCGAACGACCTCGTCTATCGGAGCGACGGCACGCTCTACTTCACGGATCCTCCGTTCGGACTGCCCGGGTTCTTCCGTGATCCGGGCAAGGAGCTACCCTACAGCGGGGTCTTTCGCGTGAAGGGCGATTCGATCGAGCTCGCCAGCTCGGATCTGACCGGTCCCAACGGGATCGACCTCTCTCCGGACGAGCGGCACCTCTACGTCACCAACTGGGATCCCGCCCGAAAAGTGGTGATGCGGTACGCAGTTGCCGCGGATGGCCGCCTATCGGATGGGCAGGTCTTCTTCGACATGACCTCGGCTCCCGGGGAGGAAGCGCTCGACGGACTCGAGGTCGACAGCAACGGCAACCTCTTCGTGTCGGGTCCCGGTGGGATCTGGGTCCTCGCCCCCGACGGCCGACACCTCGGCACGATCCGTGCTCCCCGCTTGCCGGCGAATTTTGCGTGGGGCGATTCCGACCGAAAGAGTCTCTACATGACTGCGCGCAGCTCCTTGTATCGGATGCGGCTCGAGATCCCGGGAGCCTAGCTGCAAGTTTCCCTCGACGATTCGAGCGCGGCGGTGGAATACTGGCTGCGCAACATCTCTGAAGGACGAATTCTATGCAGTTCCACATCCTTTCGCTCGAAGGTCCGGACGCGTACGCGCGGGCCGGGGGACTCGCGAGCCGTGTCGAGGGGCTTGCCGGCTCGCTCTCGTCGCTCGGGTTCGAGACGCACCTCTGGTTCGTCGGCGATCCGGGGCTTCCGGGGCACGAGCATCAGGGACGGCTCCGGCTCCACCGCTGGTGTCAGTGGATCTCGCGCCACCATCCGGGCGGCGTCTACGACGGAGAGTTCGCGAAGCTGCACGACTACGCGGGCTCCGTTCCGCCGTTTCTTTTCGAGCAGACGCTCCTGCCGCACCTAGGCGCCGGCGGACGCGCGGTCGTCATGGCGGAGGAGTGGCATACCGTCGGCGCGGTTTTTCATCTCGACGAGATCCTGCGCCACGCCGGGCTTCGCGACCGTGTGAGCCTCCTCTGGAACGCGAACAACAACTTCGGCTTCGACCAGATCGACTGGAGACGGCTCGCCTCCTCGGCCACCTTGACGACCGTCAGCCGGTACATGAAGCACAAGATGCACGGCCTCGGCGTCGACCCGATCGTGATCCACAACGGGCTCACCGAGGACGCCTTCGATCCGCCGAGCGCGGAGGGCGCCGCGGAGCTGCGCCGCCGCTTCCCGGACCGCACGGTGCTCGTCAAGATGGCGCGCTTCGATCCGGACAAGCGCTGGTTGATGGCGATCGAGATCGTGCGCCAGCTGAAGGAGCGCGGCTGGCGGCCGCTCCTCGTCGCGCGCGGCGGCTCCGAGGCGCACGGTTCCGAGGTCTATCATCACGCGCACCGGGCGGGCCTCCGCATCGCCGACCGCGCGGCGAAGGGGCCGGGTGTCGGCGCGATGCTGTCGGCGCTCGAGGACGTCGGCGAGGTCGACGTCGTGAGCCTTCAGTCGTTCGTCGATCCCGACGCGCGTCGCCTTCTCTTCCACGGAGCCCATGCGGTTCTCGCGAACAGCGGCCACGAGCCGTTCGGTCTCGTCGGCCTCGAGACGATGGCCGCGGGCGGCCTCGCGTGCACCGGCTACTCTGGAGAGGACTACGTGGTTCCCGGACGGAACGCTCTCGTCCTGCAGACCGCGGACGCGCGCGAGTTCGTCGATCTCTACGGCCAGCTCCGCAGCTCGCCCGAGCACGAGCTCGCGATGCGCAACGCCGGACGGAGCACCGCGCGCGAGTACGCCTGGCCGGAGGTGATCCAGCGGTCCCTCTTGCCGCGGGTCGAGATCCTGACGCACCCCTGACGCTCGGCCGACATCGCGGTCGCTCTCTCCATCCTGCTGGCCGGGCCGGCCGCGGTGCCCCCGCCGGTTGCGGCGACGATGTCCGCACTGGGACCAGCACTCCGATCAAAGTGCAAACGAGAAGGTAGGGCACGATCGCCCGCTTCCTCGCTCAGCTTCGCGCGCCGACGAGACTTTGCACGGCGTCGGACAGACCGTCGACGCTCAACGGGAACATCGGGAACAGCTTCTGGATGACGCGCGTCGTGTGGTAGTTGTCCCAGTACTTCGCTTCTTCCGGGTTCAACCACACGCTGCGATCGAAGTAGTGCACGATCCGGTGCAGCCACTGGATTCCCGGCGTCGGCGACGTGTTGCGCGGGTCGATGCCGCCGTGCGCCTCGAAGAGCTCGGCCGGGTGCATGGCACCGTCGCCGACGATCACGACCTTCCAGCGGTCGTCGAGCTTCCGCATGAGATCGCCGGTCGGCAGGCTGTCCTGACGCCGCATCAAAGCGTTCGTGTAGACGTGGTCGTAGATGCAGTTGTGGAAGTAGTACGCCCGGAAGTCGCGCAGGCCGCGCTCGTCGTGCAGCGCCGTGAGGAGCTGGCTCACGGGCTCGTAGAACGGATCCATCGTGCCGCCGACGTCCATCAGGAGAAGCAGGCGGACGTCGTTCTTCCGCGGCGCGCGGAACACGAACTCGATCTCGCCCGCGTTCTTGCACGTCTCGTCGATCGTCTCGTCGAGGTCGAGCTCGCTCGCCTCGCCGCGACGCGTGAGCTGGCGCAGGCGGCGCAGCGCGACGCGGAGCTGGCGCGTGTCGAGGATCTGGTCGGTGCGGTAGTCCTTGAACTTGCGCTCGTCCCAGACCTTCATCGCGGAGCGCGACTTGCCGGGGCCGCCGACGCGGATCCCGGTCGGATGCGTGCCGCCGTGCCCGTAGGGCGACTTTCCACCCGTGCCGACCCACTTGTCGCCGCCGTCGTGCCGCTCGTCCTGCTCGGCGAGCGTCTCGAGGAACCGTCGCATCAGCTCGTCGGAGGAGAGCCTCTCGAGCTCGGCGATCTGCTCCGGCGTGAGCTCCGGGAAGTTCTCCGGATCCTTCAGCCACTCGAGCAGCTCGTCCGTGATCTCGTCGCCGAGCTCGCCCTCGACGCCGCGGAAGACGCGTCCGAACACGCGGTCGTACGAGTCGAAGAACGTCTCGCTCTTGATCAGGCAGGCGCGGCCGAGGTGATAGAAGCGCAGCAGGTTCGAGCCGTGCAGACCCCGCTCGAGCGCCTCGAGGAACGTGCGCCACTCCTGCAGGGAGATCGGCACCCCCTCTTCGCGGAGTCCGTAGAAGAGGTCGAGGAACATCGCGTCGTTCCCGGGCTGGCCTACTGGTTGTAGCGCGGGCCGAGGTCGCTCCAGCGGTTCGGGAACTTGCCGCCGCGCGAGTCGTAGCTCTGCAGCGCGTCGAGATCCTGCTCCTTCTTGAGCAGCGCGCCGACGAACGGGATGTGCTCCTCGAGCTTGTCGACCGAGAGGCCGGAGCGAAGGAGCGCCGCGATCCAGTCGACCAGCTCCGACGTCGACGGCTTCTTGCGGAGCTCCTTCTGCTCGCGCAGCCAGTAGAACTTGATCAGCACCTGGTCGAGAAGCTTCGCGTCGAGGTGCGGGTGGTGCACGGCGACGATCTTCCGCATCAGCATCGGGTCGGGGAACTCGATGAAGTGGAAGATGCAGCGGCGCAGGAACGCGTCCGGCAGCTCCTTCTCGTTGTTCGACGTGATGACGACGACCGGTCGCTGCTTTGCGGCGACCTCCTCGTTCGTCTCCATGATGGTGAAGCGCATCTCGTCGAGCTCGCGCAGCAGGTCGTTCGGGAACTCGAGGTCCGCCTTGTCGATCTCGTCGATCAGAAGAACCTGGCGCGTTTCCGCGGCGAACGCCTTTCCGACCGGTCCGAGCTTGATGTAGTTCCGGATGTCGGCGACGTTGCCGCCGCCGAAGCGGCTGTCGTTCAGACGCTGGACGGTGTCGTAGACGTACAGGCCGTCGATCGCCTTGCTCGTCGATTTGATGTGCCACTGGAGGAGCGGCATCTCGAGGCCCGCGGCGATGTGCTGCGCGAGCACCGTCTTCCCCGTGCCCGGCTCGCCCTTGATCAGGAGCGGACGCTCGAGCGCGATCGCGCAATTGACCGCATCGACGAGAGGTCCCGAGACGATGTAGCCGGGCGTTCCCTCGAATCTCTGAAAGCCGTTGTCGCTGGGCATGTCGGGATTTCTCCGTGGGGTCGGGGGGAAGAGAACCTCCGAGCGGGGTAGCTGACCGGTCGAGGGGCCTTCAAGGGCGGCCCCCGGGAGTGCTAGCGTCCGAGGCCGAGGCGACCTTGAGCGACCTGGCCCCCTACAAGCGCGGCTTCATCGAGTTCATGGTCGAGACGGGTGTCCTCACCTTCGGGGACTTCGTCACGAAGAGCGGGCGGAAGACCCCGTACTTCGTCAATACGGGCCTCTATCGGACGGGAGCGCAGCTCGGGCGGCTTGCGGGATTCTATGCCGAGACGATCGTCGATCGGCTCGGCGACCGCTTCGACGTACTCTTCGGGCCCGCGTACAAGGGCATCCCTCTCGCGGTCGCGACGGCAATGACGCTCGCGCGCGACCACGGGCGCGACGTCGCCTTCTGCTTCGACCGGAAGGAAGCGAAGGACCACGGCGAAGGCGGCTCGCTCGTCGGCCACAAACCGAAGAGCGGCGACCGCGTGCTCATCATCGAGGACGTCACGACCGCCGGCACCTCGATCCGTCAGACCGTGCCGCTCCTGCGCGCCGCCGCAGACGTCCGGCTCGCCGGCCTCGTCGTCGCCGTCGACCGGATGGAGCGCGGCACGGGGACGCAGGCCGCTTTGCGCGAGGTCGGCGAGACCTTCGGGATGCCGACGTTCGCGATCGTCACCGTCGACGAGATCATGGCGCATCTCCACCGTCGCGAGATCGCCGGGCGCGTCCTTCTGACCGACGACCTCTACGAGCGCATGCAGGAGTATCGCCGCGAATACGGGCCGAGCGCCTAGCGCGTCCGCCCGGGAGGAGCCGATCATGCACACGGTTCACCGCACCTGCTCTCTCTGCGAGGCGATGTGCGGCCTCTCGTTCGACGTCGAAGAGAACCGCATCGTCGACGTCCGTCCCGACGAGGAGGACGTGTTCTCGCACGGCTTCCTCTGCCCGAAGGGTGCGGCGATCGCGGCCGTGCACGACGATCCGGATCGCTTGCGGACCCCGATGCGGCGCACGCCGGGCGGGACGTTCGAGCCGATCTCGTGGGACGACGCCTTCGAGATCACCGCTTCGCGCCTTCGCGCGATCCGCACCGAGCACGGCGGCGATGCGATCGCCGTCTACATCGGGAACCCGATCGTGCACAACTACGGCGCGCTCGCGCTCCGCGCCGGCCTCCTGAAGGCGCTCGGCACGAAGAATGCGACCAGCGCCGGCTCGCAGGACACCGCGCCGCGCTTCGCTGCTTCGTGGCATCTCTACGGCAGCTCCTTCTCGATCCCGGTGCCCGACATCGATCGTACCGACTACTTCCTCTGCATCGGCGCGAACCCCTACGTCTCGAACGGGAGCTTCCTCACCGCGCCGGACATCCGGAACCGCATGCGCGCGATCCGCGCACGCGGCGGCAAGGTGGTGATCGTCGATCCTCGGCGGACGGAGACGGCGCGCGACGCGAGCGAGCACGTCGCGATCCGCCCGGGCGGCGACGCGGCGTTCTTGCTCTCGCTCGTGCAGGTGCTCGTCGCACGCGAGCGGGTCGATCGCGACTCGATCGCGAAGCTGGCGAGCGGCTGGGGCGTGATCGAGCGCCGCCTCGAAGCGTTCGCACCGGAGCGCGTCACCGCGCAGACCGGCGTTCCGGTCGAGACCATCGAGCGCCTCGCGCTCGAGCTCGTGGACGCACCGAGCGGCGCCGTCTACACGCGCGTCGGCGTCTGCAACAACGAGTTCGGCACGCTCGCGAGCTGGGCGACCGACGTGCTGAACCTCGCCGCCGGGCGGCTCGGTGCCGCCGGCGGCTCGATGCTCCCGTCGCCCGCGATGGACGTGACGCCGATCCTCGAGATGACGAACGGCGACGGCCACGCGCGCTGGAAGAGCCGCGTCCGCGGCCTGCCGGAGACGCTCGGCGATCTTCCCGCCTCGATCCTCGCCGAGGAGATGGAGACGCCGGGCCCGGGACAGGTCCGCGCCTTCGTCACATTCGCGGGGAATCCCGTGCTCTCGACGCCCAATGGAAGGCGTCTCGCCGCGGCGCTTTCGGGCCTCGACTTCATGGTTTCGATCGACCTCTACGTGAACGAGACGACACGCCACGCGGACGTGATCCTGCCGCCGGCGTGGGGTCTCGCCGACGATCACGCCGACCTCGTGTTCTCCGGCGTCGCGGTGCGGAACGTCGCGCGCTGGTCGCCGCCCGTCGTCGCGCGCGGTGCGGACGAGAAGGCGGACTGGGAGATCCTGCTCGAGCTCACGCGGCGTCTCGGCGGCGGTCCGACGGGCGTCGCGTGGATGGACGGGCTGTACACGCTCGGGCGTCCTCTCGGGATCCGCTGGACGCCGCAGTCGACTCTCGATCTGCTGCTGCGCATCGGACGCTACGGCGACCGCTTCCTTCCCTGGTCGAGCGGATTGAACCTCGAGCGCTTGAAGGCGGCGCCGCACGGCATCGATCTCGGTCCGCTCGAGCCGGGTGTCGCGCACCGGATCCGGCATCGCGACGGGAAGATCCATCTCGCGGCGCCGCCGCTCGTCGCGGCGATGGACGAGTGCGCGCAGGGCCTCGAGCGGTCGAAGACCGAAGACGAAGCGCTTCTCCTGATCGGACGTCGCGAGCTCCGCACGTGCAACTCGTGGCTGCACAACGTGCCGGCGATGGTCGCGGGCCGCGAGCGGTGCGTGCTCTACGTCCATCCCGAGGACGCCGCGAAGGCCGGCGTGCGCGACGGCGACGAGGCCGTGCTCGAGAGCCGCGTGCACACCGGACGCCTCCGCGTGCACGTGACGGACGAGATCCGGCCCGGAGTCGTGAGCCTGCCGCACGGCTGGGGGCACGCAGAGAGCGCGCCGTGGCAGCGCGTCGCGGGCGCGCACCCGGGCGTGTCGGCGAACGACTGGACCGACGACCAGTGGACCGAATCGGTCGTCGGACAGTCGATCCTGAACGGCGTACCGGTGCGTCTCCACCCGGCCGAGCCGGGCCAGCTCGCCGCGGTGTCCTGAATCAGGACTGCCGTCGCGGCTTGCGGATCGAGAAGCAGCAGCCGCGCCCGTTCTTCGGGCTCCAGGCGTTGTTCAAGTGGATCTCCTCGTGCGCGTGATCGACGGTCCTCTCGTGCATGCGCTTGAAGTGCGGCATCAGCGTCCTGGAAATCGAGCGACATCTGCGTCCGCGCTCGAGGGAGGATCCGTCAAGGAAACCCGGCCCCGGGTACGTCGACGCGCACGGACTCGATGCGCGCGCCGCGCTTCTGCCGGCACTCCTCGCGGTTCGTCGACGGCGACGTCAGGACGTACAGCGTCCGGCGGTCGGCGCCGCCGAGCATGCAGGCGATCGCCATCTGATCGCACGCGACGCGGTCGACGACCTCGCCACCTTCGCGCACGCGGACGACCTCGTTCGACACCGGCGAGGCGAGCCAGACCGCGTTCTCCGCGTCGAGGCAGATCCCGTCCGGGATCTTGCCGTCGAGCTGCGCGAAGATCCGACGGTTCGAAAGGGATCCGTCGGTCGCGACGTCGAACGCGGTGAGGCGCGCCCCGAACGATTCGCCGACGATCAGCGTCTTGCCGTCGGGCGTGATCACGGTCCCGTTCGGGAACAGCAGGTCTTCCGCGACGACGGAGGTCGTGCCGTCGGGCAGCACGAGCGCGAGCTTCGCCGGCACCGGCTTCTGGCCCGACTCGAAGTCCCAGCCGAAGTTCCCGACGTACGCGCGACCGAGCGCGTCCACGACCATGTCGTTCGTGTGATACGTCGCGATCGCGCTCAGGTCCGCGACGACCGTCGTTCCGCCGTCCTCGTGACGGAGAAGCTTCCGGTCGACCATCGAGACGACGAGTATGCGACCGTCGGGAAGCCAGCCGAGCCCGGAAGGCTGACGCTCGTCGCCGAGGTCGAGAATCGTTTCCTGCGTTCCGCTCTCGTCGAGGGCGATGACCTTGCCCGCGTGCATGTCGGACACGAAGAGCCGCCCGTCGTGCCAGCGCGGTCCTTCGAGGAACGCGAAGCCGCTCGCCACAACGATCGGTGTCGAAGCCATGGAGCGCATCCTCCGACGGCTCCGGCGTGCGGGTCAAGGAAGCGGTGCGGCGTCGTGCGAGGCGGTGCGCGTCCGCACGCGACAGGGCGACTCCGTCCGCTCCTTGCCCGCGAGAAGCGATCCGACCTCGCCGATGCGCGCGCGCGGGTTTCGCGTGAGATGCCGCGGTCCGGTGCTCCGCTGCGCGCCGGGACAGTCGCCGGAGTCGCCGGGAAGGCGCGGCACCGCGGTTTCCGTGTCGATGCCGAGAGAGGCGAGGAGCGCCGGGATGCCGTAGTCGCCGACCCAGCGATACGGGCGCTTCGCCTCGTCGGGAGTGGAGACCGCGACGCCCTGGGCGTCGAGGAAGATCGGCTCCCCGGTGTCGGACGAGACGAACCGGGACCAGCACCCAGGCGCGAGTGCCGACTTCATCAGCCAGTCGGCGCTCTCTGCCACGGCTTCGCAATAGCTCGGGTCGCCCGTCGCGCCCGCGAGCTCGACGAGCGCTTCCATCGCGTGACGCGTCTCCCAGCTCGCGAGCGCCGCCGGCTCGAAGCGACGACCCGGGACGGGATGTCCACCGAGATCGTACTGCTGCGCCCATCCCGCCGCGGGCGCTTCGCGCCGCGTCGCGACGAGCCAGTCGCCGCCGCGCTTCGCCGCTTCGAGGAGGTCGGGACGGTTCAACGTCCGGGAGCCGGCGACGAGAGTGCGGATGACGGCGGTCGTCGCGGCGTCGTTCAGGCTCGGAAGGTCCTCGAACGACGGCGAGAGGAGTCGCAGGATCGGCGGCCGATGCGTGAGCGGCCAGCCGCCGGAGAGGAGCTCCGACTCGAGGAGCAGGTCGAGCCCGCGCTCGGCTGCGTCGCGGTAGCGCGGATTGCGCGTGTCCTCCCAGAGAGCGAGCAGGAACCGCACGGCGCCGGTGGTCACGTCGTCGTCGAGCGTCGTCGCGGAGACCGTCCACTTGAACCAGCCGGCGAGCTGGTTGCCGTGGACGGGCATCTCCGAGAACCAGCCGCCGGACGGAAGCTGAAGATTGACGAGCAGGTCGCCGTTGCGGCGTGCGGCCTCGAGGTAGCGCGGCTCGCCCGTGGCGTGCCACGCTTCGAGGAGCAGGAGACCGGCGGCCGGCGTGCCGGGGCTTCGCAGGACGACGAGATCCCACGGCTCGAGCCCGAGCATCTGCTGCGTCTGCGCGGCGAGGTTCACGATCTTCGTCACACCGAAGAGGCCGTGCTCGGGGAAGCAGACGTACATCCAGCCGCCGTCGGGGCGTTCGCACTCGAGCATCGCGTCGACCGCGACGCGCGTGGTTGGGGGAGACGTGTCTGCGGGCGTTTCTGCGGCCGCGGGCGTGCTCGCGAGGAGGAGAGCGAGCAGCGGAACCCCTATCGGGCGTCCGAGGATCGGGAGCGAGAAGCTCGTGCGCATCCGCCGATTCGATCTTTTGGCGCCGGTTGGTGCAACCACCGAGCTTCCGGGCTGGCGCTCTTCTCAGCGCGGCGGGCGATATGGCTTCTTCAGCCGCGGCTCGATCCCCGCTTCGAGGTACTCCTCGAGCCAGCCCTGGCTCGCTTCCGGCCACGCGTCGATCGTCGCGACGTAGGGCTTCAAGTCGAGGATCGGCGTGTCGTCGAGGAGGTCGATGCCCTGAACGACGACTCTTCCCTGCTCGACGTCGACGCTCTTCAGCGCGACGCACGTGAGCCCGATCTGCGACGGACGATTCGGCGCGCGGGTCGCGAAGACGCCGCGCTTGGGTCCGCCGCGCGGCGGCTTGACGGCCGGCGCGAAGCCCTGGCTCCGGTGCAGGAGGAAGAGGATCCAGATGCGGTCGAAGGTGTCCAGGTCTTCGAGCGCGGCGCGGTACTCCGGCTCGATCTCGAGGACACCCTCCGCGTCGGGCGAAGCGGCGCCCTGGTGCGGCGTGTCCTCGCGGCGCTTCCACGGCGTCCGCGCGCGGCCGACGATCCGGATCTCGAAGCCGCCTTCGTTCGCGGGACCGCTCATTCTCGACTTCAGCTCAAGGCGTCGTCCAGAGACCACTCGTTCTGGTAGTTGTCGTTGTACGGGATCATCCACGTCCAGAAGTACAGGTCGATTCCGGCGGCCTTCGCATCCTCGACTTGATATCGCAAGACTTCGTTTCTGTAACGCTCGAAGTTGCGCGGTGACGACGGCAGGGCCTTGCCGCTGGCGCACGATTCGTACGTATCGGAATTGCTGCTCGCGATGAACTCGCTCGTCGCGAGGAGGTCGTCCGAGCCCAGGGCCAGGTTCCCCCGGATCGTCGAGTACCAGCCGCTGCTGCATTGCTGCATCTGATCGAATCCCGCTTGGACGATGACGCCGTTCTCGACGAAGTCCTGCAGGCACGTGTTGCAGCCGCCGTCCCACGCGAAGTAGTGGTGGATGTCCAATACGGCCCACGCTTCCCGTTCGCCCTCGGTCGTCACGGATCTCCACCAATCCCCGATCGAGCCGTAGATCTGGTCCGAGGTCATGGTCGTCGGGAACATCGTCTCGATGACGTTCATGTACAGCTTGACGCCGCGTCGTGGCAGCGACGAGCGCTCGAAGTCCGAGACGGCGAAAGCGAGCGTGTCGAGCACCTCCTGATAGGAGGCGATGCCCCAGGAGCCGTCGCTGCATCGAGCCGCCGGAATCCCCATCAGATGAGCGGGCTCGTTCATGGCCGAGAGCCCGCCGAGTCCCTCGGCATGGGAGGGATCCGGCAAGTCGTAGAGGCCTTCCGCCCAGGAGATCAGGTTCTGGAAGATGGTTCGAAAGTTCTCGCGGTAGATCGGCCCGCCTCCGGCATCGAGACCGGTGTTCCAGAACTCCGGCTGCAAGGGCCAGATCCCGTTGTACGTGCCGTCGCTCGAGCCGCCCGGAAACGCATGGATGTCGAGCAGCACCTTGACGCCGTGACGGCTCGCGGATTCGAGCACCTGCATGATCTCGCCGATCGGAATCGACGCCCATTTCAGGTCCGCGTAGAGGGGATCCTGGATCAGAATCACCTCCGTGGTCGCCGGAACGGTGATCGGCGGCCTGCCACGGCCGGGATCGATCGAATACGAGCGGTCCGGATAGGTGATCGCCTACGTGATCGGCAACCGAACCTGCTTGATCCCCAACGCGTCGAGGCGCGCGAAGTTGTCGTCGAGGCTCGCGATGTGGTTCCTCGGATCACGCAGGTAGTTGGCGCGGTGTGATTCGAACAGCGCGGCGATCTGCGGCTCCGTGTATCCGCTCTCGAGGAACTGCCGGATCATGTTCGTTTCCGACGTCCAGGTGAAATCGGGAACGGCTTCGCTTTGCGCGAAGATCCGGCTGCTGGCGATCCCGGTGTCCGCGTAGGTGCAGGGCGTCGAGACGTAGTG
>Ga0194128_10005797_pt1 | contig 17052 bp, 13 predicted proteins | sample TA2KigCa65mmetaG_FD_148650 | JGI IMG/M metagenome (GOLD analysis project Ga0194128, IMG submission 148650) | Freshwater microbial communities from Lake Tanganyika, Tanzania - TA2015037 Kigoma Deep Cast 65m | ecosystem: Environmental > Aquatic > Freshwater > Lake | place: Tanzania: Lake...
GCGAGCGACGGCGGTGCGGTGCGAGCGCGTCGCGAGCGACGGCGGTGCGGTGCGAGCGCGTCGCGAGCGACGGCGGTGCGGTGCGAGCGCGTCGCGAGCGACGGCGGTGCGGTGCGAGCGCGTCGCGAGCGACGCGTCATTGGTCGGGCGAGATCTCGTCGAGCGCGCGTCCGCTGGTCTCCGGGAACATGCACAGGACGACGAACGGCGCGCCCAGCGCGAGCATCGCCAGAGCGGAGATCGCGGCCCAGTGCGAGCCGAGGAGCACGTACAGGGCCGACTCGACGGAGAGCCCGATCACCGCGCCCACGGTTCCCAGTGCCGCGCGCATCCCGGCCGCGGTCGATCGGTACGCGGTCGGGAAGAGCTCGATGCTGAACAGGGAGAGCAGCACGCCGCTGCCGAGCCCGAAGAACAGCATGGCGACCCAGAGGACGGGCAGCACCATGGCCGGCGCGTTGTAGAAGGACACGATCGTCAGGGGCAGGGCGGCGAGGAAGGCGATCGCGGTGGGCCGCCGCCCGAAGCGGTCGCTCCAGCGGCCGGTCAGGCTGTTGGCGAACACCGCGACGGCACCGCCGGTGAAGCCGAGCAGGCTGACCTGTGCAGGAGAGAAGCCGTGCGCCTCCTGGAGGAACTTCGGCGCGAAGAAGAACCCCGCGTGCTGCGTGAGGCCCAGGAGAAGGTAGAGCGCGCCCATGGCGACGAAGCGTCGTCGGTACGGTGACGCCTGGCGCGCGACCGGAGCCCGCGGTCGCGCGCGGCGGTCGGCCCGGGACTCGCGCGGACGCGCGCCGAGCCGCTCGAAGTGCGGCGTCTCGGCCATGTCGCGCCGGAGCCACGCGACCAGGAGAAGCGGTGCCAGCCCGACCAGGTAGAGCGTCCGCCAGCCGAGCGGCAGCACGTCGACCAGGCTGAAGAGCGCGTAGGCGAGGCCGTGGCCGCAGGCCGCCAGTGCGCCGAGCGCGCCGATGCCCCAGCCGCGCGCGTCGTCGTCGAGCTCCTCGCCGAGCACCACGACCGCGAGCGCGTACTCCGCCGTGATGAAGATCCGGGCGAGGAACTGCAGGACAACGAACGCCGCCGCGCTCGGCGCGAACGCCGATGCGCCGGTGAGGATCGTGTAGGCGACGATCGTCACGACGAGGAGACGACGGCGCCCCCAGCGATCGGCGGCCGCCGCGAGCAGCAGCGCGGGCAGCGCCCCGAGCGTGACGATCGAGGAGAGCAGGCCCAGGCTCTGCTCGGCGATCCGGAACTCGGCCTGGATCTGCTTGAGCGCGAGCGAGAACAGCCCCGTGTCGTACTGGTCGAAGAACGACGCGACCGACACCAGCCCGAGAACCGTCCACTGTCGCTGGCTGAGCTTGGGCGGCGTGCCGAGCCAGCGCACGCGATCGAACCAGGCGGGCTGGCCGGCGTGCTCGGCGCGCGACGCGCCGCGTGATGACGGGGGGAACACCTGCGAGGCAAGCAGCCGCCGGGCCACATGCGCCGCCAGGGAAGGAGTCGCCGGGCCGCGTGCGCCACGCCCGTTTCGCCTGCGTCGCGGGGCGCTGTCGATGCTTGCGCGCATCACGGCGATGCCCGAGCGCATTTTTCGCGAGAGCAGAGCCCAGCGCGCGCGAGTGAATTCGCAGCCTCGCGGTTGGCCGCTCCCTTGCTGTCGGCGCCTCGCAGAGAAAGCACCCATGGCAGAGACGATCCCGTACAACCCGCTCGACGCCGAGCAGCGCCGCGATCCCTATCCGCTCCTCGCGCGGGCGCGACGTGAGGCGCCGGTCTTCTTCAGCGAGGCCTTCAACATCTGGGTCGTGACGCGCTACGAGGACGTCTGGACCGTCCTGCGAGACCCGGTGCGCTTCTCGTCGGCGATCTCGACCAACGTGCGCAGCGAGATTCCCGACGAGGTCGCGGCTATCCTGCGCGAGGGCTGGGGCGAGGTCGCCACGCTGGTCAGCTGCGATCCGCCCGCACACACGCGCTTCCGTGGGCTGATCAACAAGGCCTTCACGCCGCGCCGCATCAACGAGCGCGAGCCGCGCATCCGCGAGATCGCCGGGGAGCTGCTCTCCCGGATGGCCGGCCGCGGCCGCGCGGACCTCGTCTGGGAGTTCAACTACCCGCTGCCGATGACCGTGATCTCCGAGATCCTCGGCGTGCCGCGCGAGGACCTCGACGTCTTCAAGCGCTGGTCGGACGATCTCGTCGCGCGGCTCTCCTTCGACCTGCCGCTCGAGCGCCAGAAGGCCTGCGCGCGGAGCCTGGTCGAGTTCCAGAAGTACTTCTCGGCGCGGCTCGACGAGCGCGCCGAGGACCCGCGCGACGACATGCTGACGGCGATGATCAACGCGCGCATCGAAGGGGAGGCGCCGCTGACGCGCGGCGAGATGCTGAGCATCCTCCAGCAGATCCTGGTCGCCGGCAACGAGACCACGACCAACCTGATCGGCAGCATGGTGGCACTGCTGCTCGAGGACCGGACGCGCTGGGAGGCCGTGTGCGCGGATCCGGCTCTCATCCCTGCAGTGGTGGAGGAGGCGCTACGCATGGAGGCGCCGGTCCAGGGCCTGTTCCGGATGGCGACCGAGGATCTGGAGCTCGGCGGTGCGCGCATCCCGAAGGGCGCGCAGCTCCAGCTGCACTACGGTGCTGCGAATCGCGACGAGGCCGAGTTCGCCGCCGCGGAGTCCTTCGACATGCGGCGCGACAACGCGGCGACGCACCTCTCGTTCGGCGGCGGGCCGCACTTCTGCCTGGGCGCCGCGCTGGCGCGGCTCGAGGGCCGCATCGCGCTGTCGATGCTGTGCGAGCGGCTGCCGGATCTCCGACTCGTGCCGGACGAGCCGCGCGAGCGTGCGCCGCACTTCTTCCTGCGCGGCTTCGAGCACCTGTGGGTCGAATGGACGCCCAGGCCGTGACCGTCGAGCCGGGACGCGCCGGCGCGCCGACGGCACTGGCCGGCCTGCGCGTGCTCGAGTGCGGGCAGGGGCTCTCGGCGCCGTTCTGCACGCGCCTGCTGGCGGACCTCGGCGCGGAGGTGCTGAAGATCGAGCCGCGCGGCGGCGATGCGGCGCGCGCCTGGGGGCCGTTCTCCGGTGCCGCACCGTCCGCCGAGGACAGCGCGACGTTCCTCGCCTGGAACGGCGGCAAGCACAGCATCGAGCTGTCCGGTGACCGCGCCGTCGATGCGCCGCGCATCGACGCGCTCGGCGCCGACGCCGACGTTCTCGTCACCAACCTGCTCCCCGGCGAGCGTGCGCAGTGGGGGCTCGACATCGACGCGCTCGAGCGCGCCAATCCGGGGCTGGTCACGGTGCTGCTGAGCGCCTACGGCGAGACCGGGCCGCTCGCGGGCGAGCGCGCGGCGCAGCTCAACGTCTGCGCGGCGGGCGGCATCAGCGTGATCCTCGGCGAGCCCGGCCGCACGCCGCTGTCGCTGCCGTTCGGCGTTCCCGCGCAACAGGCCGCGATGCACGGCGCCGCCGCCGCGCTGGCGGCACTGTTCGCACGTCGGCGCACCGGGCGCGGCCAGCGCGTCGACATCTCGGAGACCGACGTGCTCGCGTTCTACGCCGGCGGCATGTCGCTGTTCATCCTCGGCGGCGGCGGCAAGTGGAAGCGCCGCGGCTTCGAGCGCCACGGCGGCATCTACCCGTCCGGCTTCTATCCGTGCAAGGACGGCTTCATCTTCCTCGCGACGCAGACGCGCGCGCAGTGGAAGGGCTTCCTGCGGCTGATGGGCGACCCGGAGTGGGCGCAGGAAGACCCGGCCCTGCAGGATGGGGTGGCCATCGGCTGGCAGCGCGCCGACGAGGTCGACGTGCACTTCATTCCGTGGCTCGCGCAGCACACGCGGCGCGAGCTCATGGAGATGGCGGCGAGCGCTGACCTGGTGCTCGGGCCGATCAACGAGGCCGCGGACATTCTTTCCGAGCCGCACCTCGAGGCGCGCGAGTTCTGGGTCGAGGAGCAGCTCGGCGGGCGGCGCGTGCGGCTGCCGGGCATCGGCTATCGGCTGTCGCGCACGCCGTGGCGGCGCGGTCCCGCGCCGCGGCTCGGAGAGCACGACGGGGCGAGCTTCGCGTCGCGTGGCGTCGCCCCGGCTTCGGTGGCGCGCGAGCGCACCGCAACGGGGCCGGCTGGTCGACCGCTCTCGCGCGGACCGCTTGCCGGGCTCCGTGCGATCGAGCTCGGCTTCAACTGGGCGGGCCCGCTGGTCGGGCAGATCCTCGCCGACATGGGCATGGAGGTGATCAAGGTCGAGAGCGCCGGCCGGCTCGACTTCATGCGCCACTGGCCGCACGCCCGGGCGTTCTTCCACAACGCGAACCGCGGCAAGCTGAGCGTGTCGCTCGATCTCAAGACGAGCACGGGTCGCGACCTGCTGCGCCAGCTCGCCGGGCACTCCGATCTCGTGTTCGACAACTTCGCCGCCGGGGTGATGTCACGGCTCGGACTGGGCTACGACGATCTGCGCCGCGTCAACCGCGATCTCGTGGTGCTCAGCATGGCGATGGCCGGCCAGGAGGGACCGCTGCGCCATCTGCGCGGCTTCGCCACCATCGCGACCGGCTTCGCCGGGCTCGAGGCGTCGGTCGGCTACCGGGACATCGGCAGCACGGGGTTTCCGTCGATCGGCCTCGGCGACGCGAACGCGGCGATCCAGGGCGTGCTGGCGGCGCTCGCCGCACTCTGGCACCGCGACCGCGGTGGTGAGGGACAGCGCATCGACCTGTCCCAGATCGAGGCCGCGACCGCACTCGCGGCGGAGCTGCTCGCCGAGGCGCAGCTCGGCGACGTCACGCCGCACGCGCGGGCCAACGACCACCCGCGGATGGCGCCGCACGGTATCTATCCCGCGGCCGGCGACGATCGCTGGGTGGCGCTGGCGGTGCTCGACGACGCCTGCTGGCAACGGCTGGTCGCGCTCCTCGGCAGCCCGCAATGGGCGGTGGACCCCGTACTCGCGCTCGCGGCGCAGCGCCGCCGCCGCTCGCAGGAGATCGACGGCCTGCTCGCCGACTGGACGCGGTCGCAGGATCGTGACGCCCTCGTCGAGCGCCTGCGCGCATGCGGGCTCGCTGCGACGCCGGTCCTCGAGATCGAGGAGCTGGCGGCCTGGGGGCCGCTCGCGGCGCGCGGCGTCGCGACGGAAGTCGAGAGCTTCGAGGAGGGGGCGCGCACCGTGTACAGCACGCCCTGGCACCTCGCGGCGACGCCGCGCGCGATCGCCGGCCCCTCGCCGCGCGTCGGTCAGCACAACGGCTACGTCCTGGGCGAGATCCTCGGGCTGTCGGACGCGGAGCTCGCGTCGCTCGAGCGCACCGGGGTGCTGCGATGAGCCGCGCGCCGTTCCCGACGTTTCCGCCGGAGTACCGCAGGCGCTTCGTCGAGGCGGGGCTGTGGCTCGATCGGACGCTGCAGAGCTTCTTCGACGAGAGCGCGCAGCGCATGCCGGACCACGTCGCGATCGTCGCCGGCGAGCGTCGCAGCTCGTTCGCCGACTGGGCGGACGAGGCGCGCCGCGTGGCGGCCGGGCTCGTGCGCCTGGGGATACGCAAGGGCGACATCGTCACGGTCCAGCTTCCCAACTGGCCGGAGCTCTGCGTGCTGCAGATCGCGCTCGCGCGCATCGGCGCGGTGATCCAGCCGATGCACATGGTCTACCGCGAGCGCGAGATGGAGTCGATGCTGCGCTTCTGCGACTCGCGCGCGATGATCGTCGCGGGGAGCTATCAGGGCTTCGAGCACGCGGCTGCGGTCGCCGGCATGCGCGCGCGCCTGCCCGAGCTGGCGCAGGTGATCACCGTGGGCTCCGGTGTCGCGGGTGGGGACGCGACGTACGACAGCCTGCTCGGCTCCGACGACGGGCTCGACGCGTACCTCTCGTCGGCCGCGATCGGCGCGGACGACGTGTTCTACCTGAACTTCACCTCCGGTACCGAGGGCGCGCCGAAGGGCTTCCTGCACACGCACAACACCCTGGTGTCGGTGATGAAGCGCTTCGCCGACATGACCACGCAGGCGAACCCGGCCTCGCGCGACGACGTCATCCTCGCCAACAGCCCGATGTCACACTCCTTCGGCCACCTGGCGACGTACCAGGTGCTGCTGCGCGGCGTGCGCATGGTGCTCGTCGAGCGCTTCTCGCCCACCGAGATCCTGAAGATCATCGAGCGCGAGCGCGTGACGGCGCTGTCCGGTACGCCCGCGCACCTGATCAGCCTGCTGTCGCACCCCGACCTGCCGCGCACCGACATCCGCAGCGTGAAGAGCGTCGGCGTGGGCGGCGCACAGTGCCCGCCCGAGGTGATGAAGGACATCCAGCGCGTCTTCGGCGTGAAGAGCGGCAACATGTACGGCATGGGCGAGAACATCGTCCACACGCAGGTCGCGGCGAGCGATCCGCCGGAGCTGATCCGCGACACGGTGGGCAAGCCGGTGCCGGGCGCGGAGCTGCGCATCTTCGCCGCCGACCGGAGCACGGAGCGGCCGACCGGCGAGGTCGGCGAGATCGCCTACCGCGGGCCGTCGCTGTTCCTCGCGTACTACAAGAACCCCGAGCGCACCGCCGAGACGCGCAACGCCGACGGCTGGTTCTTCACCGGCGACCTCGGCTTCGTCGACGAGCGCGGCTACCTGCACCTCGCCGGCCGCCAGAAGGAGATGATCAACCGCGGCGGCACCAAGATCTTTCCGAAGGAGATCGAGGACCTGCTGCACGAGCACCCGAAGATCCTGCGCGCCGCCGTGATCGGCATGCCCGACGCGCGGCTCGGCGAGCGCGTCTGCGCCTGCGTCGAGCTCAAGCCCGGCGAGACGCTCACGCTCGACGAGGTGAAGTCGTTTCTCGCCGGGAAGCAGGTGATGAAGCACAACGTCCCGGAGCGCCTCGAGGTGCTGGCCGCGTTGCCGCAGACGCCGACCGGCAAGGTCCAGAAGGAGCCGCTGGTGCGCGCGGTAGGGGACAAGCTCGCCGCCGAGAGCGCCGCCGGCGCCGGCGCTGCACCCGGAGCAGGAGGTTCTGCGTGAGCGCCGCGTTCGGCAAGATCACCGAGGAGGGCGTCGAGCGCCTGCGCGGCCGCATCGGCCTGCCCCGCAAGGGCAGCAACATGCACCAGGCCGGTAAGATGCGCGTGACGGCCGAGACCATCCGCCGCTTCGCGCTGGGCTCCGGCGACGACAACCCGCTCTACCTGAGCCGCGAGGACGCCGAGCAGAGCCGGCATCACCGGCAGCTCGTGCCGCAGAGCATCATCGGGTTTCTCGAGCGCACGAACGGCGCGTCCGACGGTCTGCCGGGCTGCCACACGATCTGGCGCGATGCGCGCTACACGTGGCAGCGTCCGCTCGGGCTCGACGACGTGCTCGACCCGACGAGCTACCTGCGCGCAGTCGAGATCATCCCGAGCAAGTTCGGCGGCGGGCGCGCCGTGCGCCAGGACTACGAGACGCTGATCGAGGACGAGAGCGGCGCGCAGGTCGCGACCTACGCGACCTCGTGGCACCGCTTCGAGCGCGACGGCGCGAAGCGCGCGAGCAAGTACCAGCAGCGCGAGCTCGCGCACTACACGCCCGAGGACATCGAGCGCATCAAGGGCGAGTACGCGCGCGAGCAGCGCCGCGGCAGCGACGTGCTGTGGTGGGAGGACGTTCGGGTCGGCGACGAGATCCCGTTCGTCGTCAAGGGTCCGACCACCGAGATCAGCAAGTTCGCGTTCGAGAGCTGGGGTGGCGCCGGCGGCTGGTTCGTCGGCCACAAGCTCGCCTTCCAGCTGTTCGAGAAGCACCCGGGACTGCCGTTCATCAACGAGCAGGGCATCCCCGAGGCGCCGGTCGCGATCCACTGGTCGAATGTTCGCTCGCAGCGCATCCTCGGGCTGCCGGGCGCGTACGAGGCGGGCTACGAGCGCACCAGCTGGCTCGTGCACATGCTGATGAACTGGATGGGCGACGACGGGTTCCTGACGTCGCTGACGCAGCGCTACCCGACGTTCAACCTGCTCGGCGACACCACGTGGTGCCGCGGCACGGTGCGCGGCAAGGACGTGCTCGAGCAGCCGATCGACGGCAAGCGGCACGCGGTGCGCTGCGAGGTCAGGACCGAGAACCAGCGGGGCGACGTCACCACCACCGGCGAGGCCGTCGTGATGCTGCGCTCGCGGGAGGCCGAGTCGCGTGGGGCTTGACGAGCTCTTCGGTCTCGGCGGCAAGGTCGCCCTGGTCACCGGCGGCGCCGCCGGCATCGGACGCGGGATCGCGCGCGCGCTCGCCGCGGCGGGTGCGACCGTGGCGGTGGCCGACCTCGACCAGCGGGGCGCCGAGGACGTCGCGCGAACGCTGGGCGGCCGCGCGATCGGGCTCCGTGCCGACGTGTCCGACGAGGGCGCCGTGCAGGGGCTCGTCGATGCGGTGTGCGATCGCCTCGGCGCGCTCGACGTGCTGGTCAACAACGCCGGCATCTACCCGTCGAGTCCCATCGCCGAGACCACGGTCGCGGAGTGGGACCGGGTGATGGCGGTGAACCTGCGCGGCCCGATGCTCTGCACGCGCGAGGCCGCACGGGTCATGCGCGCGCGGGGGGGCGGCGGCGCGATCGTCAACCTGTCGTCGATGGCGGGCTTTCATCCCTGCTTTCCGGGGATGGCGCAGTACTGCGCGTCGAAGGGCGGGCTGGTGATGCTGACCCGCAGCGCGGCGCTCGAGCTCGCGCCCGAGGGCATCCGCGTGAACGCCGTGTGCCCGGGCGGCGTCGAGACCGAGGGCACGCGCGAGAACCTCGAGTCCGGCCTGCGCGACGTGCTGACGCCGCGCATTCCGCTCGGGCGCGTCGCCGTGCCCGAGGACATCGCGGGGGCGGTCGTCTTCCTCGCCGGACCGGCGGCGCGGTACGTGACCGGGACGACGCTGGTGGTCGACGGCGGCTACCTGATCAGCTGAGTGACGACGGAACGGGAGGGCACCATGGCGGAGCAGAAAGACGACTTCTGGATCCTGGAGAAGGCTCTGGAGCAGATCGACCCCGACCTGGTCGACAAGTGGGGCGACCCCAACAAGCACCCGGAGACGCAGTTCTCGAAGGAGGAGGTGCAGGCGCTGCTCGAGGCCGGTCGCGAGATGTTCCTGACCCACCTCACCAAGGAAGGCTTTCCCATGGTGACGGTGCACGTCTACGTCCTGCGCAACGGCGAGCTCTGGAGCACGTGCGTGAAGCCCCGGGTGAAGGTGCGCGCGCTCACGCGCGATCCGCGCTGCGGCGTGTGCATCTCGACCAACGGGCTCGGGCTGCCGTTCGGCGGCGCGATGACGCTCAAGACGCGCGTCGAGTTCGTCGAGGACCGCGCGAGCGTCGAGGAGATCTGCCGCATGCACGGCGAGCGCTACTACGCCAGCGAGCGCGCGCGCGAGCTGTTCGTGCGCTCGCTGCTCACCCCGAACCGCGTCGCGATGAAGTTCCACATCGACCACGTCGTGAGCTGGAAGAACATCGGCTTCCGCCCGAGCTGAACCACGTGCCGAGCCTCTCCCGCCTCTTCGAGCCCATTGCGATCGGCCCCATGCGGGTGCCGAACCGCATCGTCTCGACGACCTACTCGATCAACTCGGGGCGCGCCGACGGCCTGCCCGACGAGCCGTTCCTGCGCCACCACGTGGCGCGGGCCGCCGGCGGGGCGGGCTGGATCGGCAACGAGACCTGGGTTCTGCCGACGCCGCTGCCGCCGGGGCGTGGCGACGAGATCCTGCCGGGCAGCGCGGCGATCGGGGCGACGGCGTTCCAGCACCCCGACTTCGTCCCGCGCGTACGGCGCTTCACCGATGCGGTGCACGAGCACGGCAGCGTCTGCGTCATGCAGCTCACGCACCTCCAGTCGCTGATGGGGCCGTCCGCCGTGCAGACGGCGCTCAACAGCGACGTCATCCCGCACGTCCTCGACGACGACGAGATCGAGCAGCTGCTCGACGCCTACCCGGCGGCGGCCGCGGCGTGCCACGCCGCCGGCGCCGACGCCGTCGAGGTCCACTGCGCGCACGAGACCCTGCCGCAGTGCTTCCTCTCGCCGTGGACCAACCGGCGCCAGGACCGCTGGGGTGGGAACCTCGAGAATCGCATCCGCTTCGTCGTCGAGGCGGTCGCCCGCATCCGTAGGCGCGTCCCCGAGGGGCTCGCCGTCGGCCTGCGCGTGTGCGCCGACGAGCATCGCGACGGCGGCTACCGCCTGGACGACATGTGCCACATGGCGGCGATGATCAGCGAGGCGGCCCCGGTCGACTACCTGAGCGTCGACGTCGGCTCGACGTGGGGCATGCCGAGCTACGTGCCGCCGATGCAGTACCCGGTCGCCGCCTTCGCGGGCCACGCGGCGGCGATCCGTCGCGCCGTTCGCGTGCCGGTGGTCTACGCCGGCCGCGTGAACGATCCGGAGGTCGCCGAGCAGCTGCTGCACGACGGAGCCGCCGACCTGATCGGCATGACGCGCGCGCTGCTCGCCGATCCGGAGATGCCCGCCAAGGCTCGAGCGGGCCGCTTCTCGGAGATCCGCAAGTGCATCGCGTGCAACACCTGCATCGGCAAGGTGGTGCACGCCGAGGTGAAGACCGCGCTCTGCGCGGTCAACCCCGAGGTCGGCCACGAGCGCGAGTGGCGCCCGCTCGAGCCCGCGCCCGTCCGGAAGAACGTGCTGGTGATCGGCGGCGGACCGGCCGGGCTGGAGGCGGCGCGTGTCGCCGCCGCACGCGGTCACGGCGTGACGCTGCTGGAGAGGGGCAACGCTCTCGGTGGCGCGATGTGCATCGCCGCGCGCGCGCCGCGACGGGATGCGCTGCTCGACTTTCCGGCGTGGGCAGCCCGGGAGCTCTCCCGGCTCGGCGTCGACGTGCGCCTCGGCGTCGCCGCGACCGCCGAGATGGTGCTCGCGCACGGCGCCGACGCGGTCGTCGTCGCGACCGGCGCGCGGCCGCGGGACGGCTCGCTCCCGGGCGACTCCTCGGTGGCGATCCACGACCTGGTCTCGGTCCTCTCCGGAGCGGCGACCGCGCGCGGGCACGTCGTGGTGCTGTCCGAGGACGACCACATGATGACGCCGTCGGTCGCGGACTTTCTCGCCGAGCGCGGCGCCAGGGTGGAGATCGTGCACAAGTGGCTCGGCGTCGCCGAGGCGGTGGATCGCTACTCCAAGGGGATCGTCCTGCATCGCCTGCACGCGGCGGGAGTCCGGATCCATTCTTCGGCGCAGCCGCGCGCCCTCGTCGGGCGCACGCTGATCATCGCCGACGCGCACACCGGGCGCGAGACGCGAATCGAGAGCGTCGACGCGATCGTCACCAGCATCGGCATGGCGAGCGACGACGCGCTGTACCGCGCGCTCAAGCACCGCGTCGCGGAGATCTACTGCGTCGGCTCGGCGTTCGCACCGCGCTACGTGGCCGAGGCCACGCAGCACGGCGCCGCGGTCGGGAGGCTTCTCTGATGGACCTCGCCGACGCGACCGAGGACAGGGCGTTCCGCGCCACGCTGCGCGCGTTCCTCGAGCGTGCGCTGGCCGAGACGCGCTCGCTGCCGTCCGACCCGGCGGCGGCGGTCGAGCAGTCGCGCGCCTGGCAGCGCAAGCTCTACGACGCGGGCTACGTCGGCCTCGCGTGGCCGCGCGCGTACGGTGGGCAGGAGGCTTCGCCGGTCCGGCAGGTGATCTTCGGCGAGGAGTGCGCGCGTCTCGGCGCGCCACCCCTGATCAACACGATCGGGCTCAACATCCTCGGCCCGGCGCTGATCGCCTTCGGCAGCGAGGAGCAGAAGCGGCGCTTCCTGCCGCGCATCCTGCGCGCCGACGATCTCTGGTGCCAGGGCTTCTCCGAGCCTGGCGCGGGCTCCGACCTGGCGTCGCTGCGTACCGCCGCTGTGGTGGACGGCGACGACTTCGTGGTCAACGGGCAGAAGGTGTGGACGAGCCTCGGCCCGATCGCCGACTGGTGCTTCCTGCTCGTCCGTACGGATCGCGCGGGCCGCGCGCAGCAGGGCATCAGCTACCTGCTGATGGACATGCGGAGCCCGGGCGTGCGCGTCGAGCCGCTGCGCCAGATCACCCGCAAGAGCCACTTCAGCGAGGTCTTCCTCGACGATGTGCGCGTCCCGCGCGCGAACCTCGTCGGCGAGCTGCACGATGGCTGGCGCGTCGCGAAGGCGACGCTGTCCTTCGAGCGCTCCGGGCTCGCGGGCGTGGTCGAGCTCGAGAAGCGGCTGGAGGAGCTCAAGTCGCTCGCGTCGCAGCGGCGCCGGCTCGACGATGCCGGGCTTCGTCAGCGCCTCGCCCGACTCTTCGTCGAGAAGGAGGCGCTCAAGTACACCGGCTACCGCGTGCTCACCGCGCAGAGCCGGGGCGTCGACCCCGGACCGGCGGCCGCGATCGGCAAGCTGGCGGCGTCGGAGCTGCGGCGGAGCATCATGGACGCGGCTCTCGACATCCAGGGGCCGTATGCGGCGATCGGACGCGGCAATCCGCAGGCGCTCGACCGCGGCCGCTGGCAGGGACTGTTTCTCGACGCGCGCGCCTACACGATCGGCGGCGGGACGTCCGAGGTGATGCGCAACGTGATCGCCGAGCGTGCGCTCGGCTTGCCGAAGTCGATCGCAGGAGGCTGAAGGATGGCAAGGGGAATCGAGGCGCGGTTCGGGCTCGGCGGCAAGGTGGCCGTCGTGACCGGTGCGGCACAGGGACTGGGCAAGGCGATCGCGACCTGCTTCGCCGAGGCGGGCGCGGCGGTCGCCGTGCAGGATCTTCGCGAGGCGGGTGCCGCGGAGGTTGCCCGCTCGATCGCGGGGGCCGGCGGCCGCGCGATCGCAGTGGGCGGCGACGCGGCCGATCCCGACGTGCTGCGCGGACTCTTCGAGCGCGCGCAGAGAGAGCTCGGCGGCTTCGACGTGCTGGTGAACAACGCCGGCATCTACCCGTTCTCGAAGATGCTCGAGATGCCGGTCGACGAGTGGGACCGGGTGATCGCGCTGAATCTGCGCGGGACGTTCCTCGCGACGCAGATCGGCGGCGGCATGATGGCCGCGGCGGGGAAGGGCGGCCGCATCATCAACCTCGCCTCGGTGCAGGGAATCCGGCCCACGGCGCCGGGCATTGCGCACTACAACGCGAGCAAGGCGGCGGTGATCATGCTCACCAAGAGTGCCGCGCTCGAGCTCGGACCGATGGGCATCGGGGTGAACGCGATGGCGCCGGGTGTGATCGAGACGCCCGGGACGAGCCCGCTGATCGCCGAGGGCGGGCTCGGCGACCCGAAGGACCTGGTGCCGCTCGGCGGACGCTGGGGCCGGCCCGAGGAGGTCGCCGACGTGGCGCTCTTCCTCGCCGCACCGGCCTCGGCGTACATCACCGGCGAGACGATCGTCGTCGACGCCGGCTTCCTGCTGCAATGACGACGCGAACGAGCGTGGGAGGGTCACGATGAAGGCGAGTGCCGTGCTGGACATCGAACGGTTCGAGGTTGCCGGGAGAAGCGCGCGTGAGCAGCGCAACGCGGCGCGGGCGCGCGACATCTTCCTCGCCTTCTCGCGCTCCGACTTCGGCTACCTGTTCGCGAACCTGGCACCGGACGGGCAGGTCGAGGTGGTCGGGCTCACGCCCGAACGCATGGGGGCCAAGGGGCAGAACCCGAACCTCATCCCCGAGCTGTTCACCGAGGGCATGTGCTTCCGCATCCTCGCGACGATCGCGGAGGGCGACACCGTCTGCGTGCGCTGGGAGGACGAAGCCCCGACGAGCACGGGCAAGACCTATCGCAATCAGGGCGTGACGATCCTCCGTTTCGACGAGGAGGGGCGCGTCGTCCACTCGGTCGAGTATCTCGACCCCAACCAGTTCCTGGAGGTTCTCTGAGCCATGGTCCGTCCTGAAGACGAATACCGTCACGCGTGTCCGCCCGAGGAGGCCGGAGGTCTCTGGGGCGACACCCTGTGGGTGAGCGTGGTCGATCGCGAGGCCAACATCTTCGGCTGCAATCACTTCCACCTGACCAACAAGGGCTTCGGGCGCTTCGAGGCGCTGTACATCATCGACGGCGTGCAGCAGCTGTACGGCAACAAGTACCCGCTCGGCGTCGAGCCCGACCGCGGGCCGTACACCGACGGGCGCTTGACCTACACGGTTGTGAAGCCGCTCGAGGAGATCCGCATCGCCTTCGACGGGCCGCGCTTCGGCTTCGATTTGCGCTTCGTCGGGCGCTTTCCGGTGTTCGACTACGCGGACAGCATCAACGGCAACCCGCTCGCGAAGTTTCACAACTACGGCGGCCACTTCGAGCAGGGCATGCACTGCACCGGCACCTTCGAGATCCGTGGCGGGCCGCGGAAGGGCGAGACGCGACGCATCGACAGCTTCGCGCACCGCGACCACTCGTGGTCGACGCGCTTCGCCGAGGAGCCGCCCTGGGAACCGCAGCTCGGCGCGCTCGCCGGCCACTTCTGGCCGTCGATCCAGCTGCCGGACAAGCACATCAATGCGTTCGGCGTGATCCGCCCGGAAGGCTTCGGGCTGCCGCCCGACAAGGGGCCCGTGGGCGGCTTCGTGGCCAGCACCGAGGGGGTGAAGCCGATCCTGCACGCGACGTGCGAGTTCCTCGCCGAGGACGATCAGCGCACCGCAGCCGCGTTCCGCTACGCGATCACGATGCCGGACGGCAAGGTCCGCTCTGCGGCGGGCGGCTCCGCTTCGTGGCGGCGATCGAGGACCCGGAGGCGATCCGGCGGATCCTCGGCCACCTGGGGTTGCCGACGTCGATCACGCCGCCGCTGCCCGCGCGACCACCGCCCGGGGGCGAGCAGGCGTCGTTCGACTGAGTCCGCGTCGCGGGTGCCGGACGCTCCCCGCGAGGTCGCCGGCCGGGAGGGCCGGGCGGTCGTCGTCCGTCCCGGTCACCGGATCTGGGCGTGTCGAGGCCGTGGCCGATGCCTCGCGGGTGACGTCCTGGCCAGATGTCCGTTGACAGCGGCTTTGTACGCTGCGTACTGTGCGGGCGCGTTAGCAGAGTCGAGCCACGCTCGCGACGTCCGATAAGAGGGCATCTGTACAAATCGCGGCTTTGTGCTTCCTCGCCGCGTCATCGTCGCGGAGTGGTACGAGCCGGGTCGCGACGAGACCTCGTGGGCGGCGAGCTGGTCGGCGGCGAAGAGCTTCGCGAGTGCCCTCGTCGGGATCGCGATCGGCCAGGGCCTGATCGAGGACGTCGACATCAGCATGGCGCGCTTCATCCCGTCCTGGGCCGGGACCGACAAGGAACCGATGACCCTCCGCCACGTGCTCCAGATGAGATCCGGTCTCCAGTGGACCGAGGACTTCTCGCTGTCGCAGCCGGTGCTCTCCGACATCGCCCGGCTCGCGAGTACGGAGTCGGATCAGCTCGCCTACGTCCTCTCGAAGCCGCTCGAGCACCCGCCGGGGACGTTCTGGCGCTACTCGAGCGCGGACACGCTGCTCCTCTCGGCGGTGATCGAGGCCGCGACCGGACGAACGGCCGCCGAGTACGCGCAACAGGCGCTCTTCGGCCCCCTCGGCATCGGGCCCGTCGACTGGTGGAGCGACGTTCCGGGAACGACGCTCACCTACTGCTGCATCGATGCGCCGACGCGCGAGCTCGCAAAGTTCGGTCTTCTCTACGCTCGCGGCGGCCGCTGGGGGCCTCGCCAGCTCGTCCCCGAAGGGTTCGTGCGGGACTCGACGAACGAGGACTCGCCGTCTCCGTTCTACGGCTACCAGTGGTGGCTTGACCGTCGCGGCTTCGCGCCGTTTCCCGCGGACGTCTTCGTCGCCCAGGGCTTTGACGGGCAGTTCCTCTACGTCATGCCGAGTCTCGATCTCGTCGTCGTCCGAAACGGTCACTACGACAAGGATCCGGGCCCGCCGATCGCGGACCCGAACCTCTTTGCCCGCTATCCGGCGGCCGGCCTCGGGGAGGGTAGGGGCACCGTGCCACCGGACTACTGGGACGACAGCGCCTTCATGCTTCCGATCCTGCAGTCGATCTTCTAAGATCAGGATTGACGGTCGCCCTTCCGGCGCACGCTCCAGGGCGTGTCGGTTCGTCGACCTCGTGGGTGCCGGGCCGTGTTGACTCCACCTCGTCGGCGCGCAACATCGGGGCGGTGGCAGTGACCCGATCCCGTGCCGTGTACACGGCCGTTTTCGGGCTCGCTGCCCTGGCACTGTCGGCTCCGCCGGGCGTGGCGCAAGACGAGCTTGCGGCGGGTCCGCCCGAGATCGCCGCCCTGGTCGAGAAGTACATGGCACCCCTGGTCGGGCCGGGACGCGCCGCGGGTGCCGCCGTCGCGGTCGTGCGCGACGGGACGAGCCACTACTTCAGCTTCGGAACGCGGAACGAGGCGGGCGATCCCGTCACCCCGGAGACGATCTTCGAGATCGGCTCGGTCACCAAGGTGTTCACCACCGCGCTGCTCGGCATGGCGGTCGACGCCGGCGAGATGAACCTCGACGACCCGATCGTGCGCTATCTCCCGCCCGGCGTGACGCTCCGCCCGGGCGCGCGCGGCGTGACGCTCCTGGAGCTCGCCGACTTCACCTCGGGCCTCCCGGACGACCCGCCGGACCTCCCGCGAAGCCTCGAGATGCGCGGTGTGGAGCACTACACGGTCGCGGACCTCATGCGGTTCTTCGAGCGCTGGGAGCCCGCGAAGCTGCCGGCTCCCTATCGCTACTCGAACATCGGCGTCGGGCTCCTCGGCCTCTTGATCGCGAACCACGCGGGGCAGCCGTGGCCCGAGCTGGTTCGTTCCAGGATCACGGGGCCGCTCGGGATGACCGACACCGCGGAGCGGGTGCGGGGCGACGCCCGGGCCCGGCTCGCGCGCGGGCACGGCCCCACGGGGGAGCCGGCGCCGCCCTGGCCGATCTACGCCTGGGCGCCCACGGGCGCGCTCCGCTCGACCGCGCGAGACATGGCGCGGTTCGCGGCGGCGAGCCTCGGCGAGGCGTCCCTCGACGGCGTCCCCATCCCGGCGCGCGTGCGCGCGGGCATCGCCCTCGCTCAGAGGCC
>Ga0194128_10005802_pt1 | contig 17034 bp, 13 predicted proteins | sample TA2KigCa65mmetaG_FD_148650 | JGI IMG/M metagenome (GOLD analysis project Ga0194128, IMG submission 148650) | Freshwater microbial communities from Lake Tanganyika, Tanzania - TA2015037 Kigoma Deep Cast 65m | ecosystem: Environmental > Aquatic > Freshwater > Lake | place: Tanzania: Lake...
ATGAAGCACCTGCCGGAGCGGGGCCGCATCGGCATCTTCAATCGCTCGTATTACGAGGAGGTGCTGGTCGTGCGCGTCCACCCGGCGCTCCTCGAGAAGCAGAAGCTGCCGGACGAGCTTCGCGGCAAGCGGATCTGGAAGGAGCGTTTCGAGGACATCCGCAACTTCGAGCGGTACCTGGCGCGAAACGGATTCGTGATCCGGAAGTTCTTCCTGCACGTGTCGAAGAAGGAGCAGCAGAAGCGCTTCCTCGATCGCCTCGAGCGGCCGGAGAAGAACTGGAAGTTCTCCGTCAACGACGCACGCGAGCGCGGCTTCTGGGACGACTACATGAGCGCGTACGAGGACATGATCCGGAACACCGCGACCGAGTGGGCGCCGTGGTACGTGATCCCCGCGGACAACAAGTGGTTCACGCGCGTCGTCGTCGCGGCGGCGGCGATCGAGGCGCTCGCCGCGCTCGATCTGAGGCTTCCGAAGGCCGGCCCCGAGCGCCGCGAGGAGCTCGCGGCGGCGAAGGCGGCCCTCCTGGAGGAGGGCGCCAAGAAGGATTGACTTCCTTCCCCGAAGGGTGATCGCAAGAGAGGAGGCCCGTCCGCTGCTCCGGCGGACGGCGAAATCGAAAGCGCTCAGGGAGCGGCAGCATGATCTTCGAAGAAATTCGCAGCGGCGGGTGCTGCTCCTACCTCGTCGCGTGCGACGAGACCTGCGCCGGTGTCGTCGTCGATCCCGAGCTCTCGCAGATCGATCGCACGCTCGCGCTCGTCGCCAAGGCCGGCGTCCGCCTGCACTACGTGATCGACACGCACACGCACGCCGATCACTTCACGGCGTCCCGGGAGCTGGCACGGCGGCTCGGCATCCCGCGGGTCATGCACCGTGCGAGCATCGCACCCGAGGTCGACGTCCGCGTCGACGACGGCGAGACGCTGATCGCGGGACGCTTGCGCATCCGCGCCCTCGCGACGCCGGGGCACACGGACGACTCGATCTCGCTCGTCCTCGCCGATCGGGTGCTGACCGGCGACACCCTCCTCCGCGGCGCCACGGGGCGCACGGATCTCCCGACCGGCGATCCGGAGGCGCTCTACGACAGCCTGTTCGGGAAGCTCCTGCAGCTCGACGACTCGCTCGCCGTCTATCCGGGCCACAACTACAAGGACCTCCCCGTCAGCACGATCGGGCAGGAGAAGGCACAGAACCCGCGGCTCCAGAAGCGCGAGCGCGAAGCCTTCGTGGAGCAGATGCGCGCGCTGAACATCGGCATGCCGGATCACCTGACCGAGGCGCTGCGGACGAATCGCACCGGCGGCAAAACCGTCGCTCAGCTCCTGAGCGAAGCTTCTCGACGAATCGCGTTCGTTTCGATGGAGGAGCTACGCGAGCGCGTCGAGTCGGGCTGCGCCAACCTCGTCGTGCTCGACACCCGCGAAAGCGATGCCTTCGACGGCGGGCACGTTCCCGGCGCGCGGCACGTCCCGCGCGGTCAGCTCGAGCTGCGGATCGACCAGGTTCTTCCCGATCCGACCGTCCGGATCGTCACCTGCTGCGAGTTCGAAAAGATCTCGACGCTCGCCGCGGACACGCTGCGCACGATGGGCTACGTGCGGGCGGTCGCGCTCGACGGCGGGATGAAGGCGTGGCGCGAAGCGGGATTTCCCGTCGAGGCGACGGCTCCGAAGGCGTAGTCGAACCGCGACCCTTCGTTCAGCGAGACGTCTTGCTTCGCACGCGCTAGCCGCAGTGCTTGCGCGGGCAGAAGGGCGTAGTATCAACGCTGTCACTTTGGTACAATGTCATTCTCATGCACGACGGCGAACCAACCCTCCAGGCCGTCGGGGCAGCCCCGCGGGAAGCCGCCGATCGGCCCTTCGCGATCGACGACCGACGCCGCGTCGACTATCCAGGCGGCAGGGCGCGATGGCCTGAGGAGAACGGACGCTGATGGGCGGCAGGAGAGCGGTCAAGACGGCTCCGGAATTGGGCGACGACGACATTCCCGCGTGGCAGCGTCAGAGCATGGACCGGTCGCTCCGGCCCGCTCGTGCGCGCGCGCATGCGCGAAGCGACCGGTTCGTCGCGGCGGCGACGCGTCTTCTCGAAGAGAAGGGCACGACGGACTTCACGGTCCAGGACGTCGTGGAGCGCTCCCGGATGTCGATCCGGACCTTCTACAAATACTTCGAGAGCAAGGAGGACCTGCTCGTCGCGGTCTCCGAGACCGTCGTCGCGCGCGAGGCCGTGCCGCGTCTTCGTGAGCGGGTCGAGAAGTTCAAGGAGCCGCTGCAGCGCCTCCGTGCCTACGTCGACGGGCTCGTCGAGCTCAGCGCGAACACGACGGGCCCCGTCGCCCGTACGCTCACGAGCTACCAGAACCGCCTCGCCGAGAGCCGGCCCGCGGATCTCGCACGAGCGATGAAGCCGCAGCTCGATCTCCTGATCGAGCTGGTCGAGGAAGTCGCACGCACGCGACCGCTGGCGCGTCCGCTCACGGTGGAAACGGCAGCGCGGCTGACGCACTACACCGTCCTCGCGGCCGTGCACGGGCGGGTCCTCGGGTCGGAGGGCGCTTCCGACATCCCCGCCGAGGCGATCTGGCAGTACTGTGCTTCCGGAATGGGATGGACGGTCGCGACGGCGCGCACGCGCGCCGCCGCGCCCACGGGCAAGAAGAAGAAGGGATCATGAGCCAGCTCGACGCATTTCGATACGACGGAAAACGAGTCCTGGTGGTCGGCGGCGCGACCGGCATGGGCGCGGCCGCGGCGGAGCTCGCTCGCGAAGCCGGCGCGGAAGTCGTGGTGATGGACTTCGCTGAGATCAAGATGCCCGGCGTCCGCGCGATCCGCGTGAACCTCGCGGAGCGCGAGTCGATCGACGCCGCCATCGACGAGTGCGGCGGCACGGTGCACGCGGTCTTCTCCTGCGCGGGCGTCGCGGACGGAACGCCCGGCATCGAGCGCATCAACTTCGTCGGGCACCGACACCTGATCGACCGTCTCCTCGCCAAGAAGATGCTCGGGCGCGGCGCCGCGATCTGCTTCATCTCCTCGGCGGCGGGCCTCGGATGGGAGGCGAACCTCCCGCTGCTCCAGGAGCTGCTCGACATCTCCGACTTCGACGCCGCCGCGCGCTGGTTCCAGGACGCGGGGAAGGCCGACTACTTCCACACGAAGCAAGCGATGTGCGCGTACGTCTCGCGCCAGGCCTTCCCGCTCCTCAAGCAAGGAATCCGGATCAACGCGATCTGCCCGGGGCCGACGGACACGCCGCTCGCGCAAGCGAACAAGGACATGTGGCTCGGGTTCGGCTCGGACTACCGCGCGGAGGTCGGGATCGAGCCGTTCACGCCGAAGGAGCAGGCGTACCCGCTCCTCTTCCTGTGCAGCGACGCCGCAGCGGCGATCTCCGGGATCACGCTCCTCTCCGACGCGGGCTATCTGAGCTCCGGGATCACCGGCTCGTACCCGAACGCGACGATGATCGCGAACTTCCTGCTCGGTCGAAACCCCGCCTGAGAGAGCGTTGCGCACGCTCTCCCGCCCGCTTCGCGCGAAGGAGTCCGAGTGCAAGACCTCCAGTACAGCGCGCGTCACCCGGCTCCGTGATCCATCCGCCCGCTCAATCCGCCGCGACCTGCTGAAGCACTCTCGCCTCCGGACCGGCGTGATCGTCCATCAGCACGCGGTACACGGCTCGACCTCCACTAGCCGACCGCAGGCGGAACGTCATAGAAGAACCCTCCATCTCGGAAACGGTCCCGTTTCCCAACGCAGCGGGGAGAGATCGATGTTGCTCGAAGGAAAGGTCGCAGTGGTCACCGGCTCGGGTCGCGGCATCGGCCGCGGGATCGCGGTCGCTCTCGCACGCGAAGGCGCGAGCGTCGTCGTGAACGACGTCGGCTGCGCGACCGACGGGCGCGGGACGGAGCAGGATCCGGCAACGCAGGTCTGCAAGGAGATCGCCGCGTTCGGCGGCAAGGCGGTGCCGAGCTACGACTCGGTCTCCGACTACACCGCCGCGAAGAGCATCGTCGACACCGCCGTCGGCGAGTTCGGACGCATCGACATCCTCGTCAACAACGCGGGCATCGTGCGCGACCGCTCGATCGTCAAGATGACGGAGGAGGAGTTCGACGCGGTCCTCGCGGTGCACCTGAAGGGAAGCTTCAACTGCGGGAGCCACGCGATCCCCAAGATGAAGGACCAGGGCTACGGACGGATCATCAACATCACGTCGAGCGCCGGCCTGCGCGGCAACTTCGGACAGACGAACTACTCCGCCGCCAAGGCGGCACTGATGGGCATCACCTTCACCTGGTCGATCGAGCTCGGGAAGTACGGCATCACCGTCAACGCGCTCGCGCCGGCCGGCATGACGCGCATGGTCGGCGGGATTCCGGGAATGGAAGGCCGCCCCGTGCCGCCGGAGATGAACCCCGATCTCAACGCTCCGATCGTCGCCTACCTCGCTTCGGAGAAGGCCGCGCACGTGAACGGTCAGGTGTTCGGGCGGCGCGGCTACGCGTTCACGATCTTCCAGACGCCCCGCCCGGTCGCGGCGATGTACAAGGAAGGCGGCTGGACTCCGGAGGAGATCGCGGCTCACTTCGACGTCGCCTTCGGCGAGCACCTGCAGCAGATCGGCATCCCGACTCCGGCGACGCGGAGCGCGCCCGCGAAGTAAGAAGTCGAGGCAGAGTCGAGGATCGAGGATGGACGCCGTCCTCGGAACGCTCTACCCGACCTGCAACTCCTGGTACCTCGGCGCGAACGTGCCCGGGAAGCCGCGCGTCTTCATGCCGCTGATCGGCTTTCCCCCGTACGTCGAGAAGTGCAACGACGTCGCCGCGACAGGCTACGAGGGCTTCGTCCTCGCGGGACCTTCGAGCTCGCGGAGGTAACGCTCGACGAGCGCCCGCGTCTCCTCGTGACCGGACGTGATGCCGAGCGCCTTCTCGAGGACCAGCACCTGCGAGACGCCGGTCATCGCGAGCACGACGGCGATCGGCGGGCACGCCTCGGGAGAGATGCCGGCTCGCTTCAGCACGCTCGCGGTCGCGTCGAGCTGCATCTGACGGAAGCGCTCCGCGTGCTGTGCGATCTCGGCGCGGATCGCCTTCCGATGGTTCGCGAGCGCCGCGAACTCCATCGTGAAGGCCGTCCCCCGCGGATCGGTGCTGATCTCCCAGAGAGAGCGAAGCGGCTGGTCCGAGGCGAGCGCCCGCTCGTAGTGCCCGAGGCGCAGCGAAGCGCGTCGCCGGTAGACCGCCAGGAACAGCTCGTCCATCGTGCGGAAGTAGTAGTGGACGAGCTGCGGCTTCAGACCCGCCTTGGCGGCGACGCGCCGGGAGGTGACGGCGGCGTAGCCCTCCTCCAGCATGAGGCGCTCGGCGGCGTCGAGCAGGATGGCTCGGGTCTTCGAGTCCTCGGCGCCGATCCGTCGGGGCGATGCCATCTCCGTCTCCTATCCGAGCAGACGGAGATGGCAATGCAATCGCAACGAGGGGCACGCGCCCCTCGCCCCACGCGGCAGAGCCGCGCGGGGCCCCACTCCTGCGCTCGCTTCGCTCGGCCGCGCCCTACGCGCGCGGAGGTTCGCCTCTCGGGTCAGGGTAGTCGATCGTGGCGTGGACGGAACCCGGCAGGATTCCCTCGGGCGTCACCTCGCCCCTTCGATTGACGCCGATGTCCGTCGCCGGGAACGCGGATTCCCAGCAGCGTCCGGACGTCGTCTCCTGGAGCTGCACCGTCAGCCCCTGCGGAACCTCGAGCGGCAGGTACGGCAGGTCGATCGCCGCGGAGGAGCTCGCGATCGTCACCATCGAACGAGCCGATCCCTTGCGAAGACGGACGAGCTCGAGCGCGCCGCGCGGGTCCTTACGGCTCCAGCCCCGGCCGACCTTCTGCCAGGGAGCACCGGTCGGAATTCCGGCGTCGATCTGCGCGTGCAGCGACTCGCCCGCGTAGACGCAGAGCTGATAGTCGCCGCCCTGCGTCGGGTCGACGAACGACTGCGCTTGCCCCTTCCCCTCTCCCGCGCCGATCCAGCGCCACGCGAAGCGATCGCCTCGCGTCGAAAGAGGCGGGTTCTTGCGAATTCTCAGAAGCGCCTTCTGCGCCGGCTCGCAGCCCGTCGCAGGGGTGCCGGGACAAGCCGAGATCTCGCGGCAGCCGCGCCCGTCGGGATCGCACGTCAAGTCGAGACGCACGATGTCCCGATCCGCCGTCTGGTTCGCCTCGGGGAGACCGAGCGCCGAAGCGTTGTCGCCGACGAACGCGAGGACGCCGCCGTCCGCGGAGAGCGACAGCGTGCTCGACGAGCCGCCGCACGGGAACGCGTTGATCGGGTAGCCCGTCGGATCGACGGTCACGCGCCGGAGGCGACGCGTGAGACGGTCCTGGAGGTAGATCTGGTCACGATGCATCGGCGGGTTCTCGGGCAGGAGGCTGTGCGACCCGCTGAGGAAGGCGACGAAGCGGCCGTCGGCGGAGAGCGCCGCACCCTTCGACGAGCTGGTGTCGCAGATCAGAGGCTCCGGCAGCCAGCCGCACGGCCCAGGGCCGAACGACAGCGGCTCGACCGCCTCGGTCTCGTCGGTCGCCCGATTGCGGACGTAGAGCCGGAAGGGACGCGTCTCGTTCGTGTCGACGAGCAGGTTTCCCGAGTTGGAGGCGAAGAGGACGACGTTTCCGTCGTCCGAGATCCGCGGCGACCACGCCCACCCGTTCGGAGTCACGACCGGTGCGAGGAACGCGCGACTCACGAGCTCCGTCGTTTCGGCGCCGAGATCGCGTGCGTAGACCTGCTGGATCGGCCAAGACGAGACCGGCGAAGCCGGCGTCAGGTTGGTGGCTTCGCTGGTGAACGCGACGACGGAGCCGTCGCCGGAGAGGCTCGGCGCGTAGCTCGGGCCGTTCGACTGCAGCTCGGCGTTGCTGACGCTCGCGCGCGTGATCGAGCCGCTCGCGACGTCGTAGACGAAGACGTCCGCCACGCCGTTCGTGTCGTCCGGAACGAGGTCCGTCGCGCGGCTCGAGAAGGCGACGTGCGAGCCGTCCGCCGAGATCGCCGGACACCCGCTGTCCCCGGTGCCGGCGCCGCCGCCGATCGGGGTGCTGACGCGGACCGTGCTCGGTCCCTGGCGATCGTGGAGATAGACCTCCCACACGGGCGTCTCGAGGTGCTGTCCGCCCTGCGCCATGTTCCACGCCGAGCTGGCGAACGCGACGTACCGCCCGTCCGCCGACATCGACGGGCAGTCGCTGTCGCCCGTCGCCTCCTCACCCTGATAATTGACGCTGACGCGCGACGTGATCCCGCTGACCGTGTCATGCAGGAACACGTCGGTGTCGCCGTTGTTGTCGAGCGGAACGAGGTTGTTCGCCTGGCTCGCGAACGCGACGAGCGTCCCGTCCGCCGACGTGGCGACCGACCACGAATCCGCGTTGGCTTGCGCGCCGCCGGTGCTGACGTTGGCGAGCGAGGCCTCGCCCGCGAGCTGAGCGCCCACACGGGAGGCCATGCCGAGAAGAGAGGTCGCGGCCAGGAAGCCGGACGCAGCGATCGTCGCCGTCTTGCGGAGTGCGGCGTTCATCACAGCGTCTCCAGGAAGGCGACGAGCGACTTCTGCTGCTCGTCGTCGAGAGCGAGGAAGCGATCTCGTGCCCCCTTCGCTTCGCCGTCGTGGAGAGCAATCGCCGCCTCGAGCGATTCGGCGCGGCCGTCGTGCATGTACGGCTTGCTCTCGCGCACGCCCCAGAGCGGTGCGGTGCGGAACTCGTTTCCGGCGGCCTCGCCCGCGGGGATTCCGTCCGCGAGGTAGCTGCCCATGTCGTGCAACAGGAGGTCGGAGAAGAGCCGGACCGTCGCGGCGTCGGAGGCGTCCGCGCTCGCGGGCATCTCGGGCACGTGGCATCCGGCACATCCCGTGTCGCGGAAGAGAGTGTCGCCGTGCGCTTCACGATCGCCGCGGGCTCCTTCCGGTAACGGCGGCAGCCCGCGGATGAACTCGACCAGAGCCTGGAGATGGGTTCCGTCGTCTTCGGGGTCCGCGACCGGATCGCAGTCGATCTCGCGTACGCGCTTCTCCTCGGTCGGACGAAGCGGCGTCGTGATCCCGATCTCCTGCTGCATCGCCTTCGCGACGATCGCGTCGAGCGTCGCCTCGTCGGCCTTCCAGCCGAAGCGGCCGAGCTGCCCGTCGATCCGATTGGCGCGTCCGGAGATCCCGTCGCCGTCGGCGTCTTCCGGATCGACACGCGCGACGATCGCCGACTCGGGGATCGACTCGATCGCGCCCAATCCGTAGAGCGCGGTCGACTGCCTTTGCCGGATGATCGCGCCGAGCGGCGCGCCCTCCGTCGGCGAGGAGCAGTCGGGAGTTCGGATTCCCTCCGCCTGGAGCGTCGGCCCGCCCTGCTCGTGCAGCGGGTCGAAGCCGTTCGGCCCCATCCTTCCGTACATCGTGACGAGACGCTGGCTCGAGCCGCCGACGGTCGGATGGCTGTGGCACTCGGCGCAGCCTCTGCCGTTGAAGCCCGGGCCGAGGCCCGAAGCGGGATTCTCGATGCGCGTGAAGGCGACCGCGCCGCGGCGGAAGCTCTCCGCGCGATCCGCGTCCAGGCTCGCCGGAACGACGGCGCCGCAAACGCCCTTCCCCTCTTCTCCGCCCGCCGCTGCGCCGGCGTCACCGGCGTCCGCATAGAACGGGCAAGCGTCGCAGAGGTCGCCGATGCCGTCGTCGTCGAAGTCGAACTGATCGGGGTTCGCAATCTGGGGACAGTTGTCGCCCGAGCAGCCGTCGCCACCGGTCTTGCGGCCGTCGCCGTCCGCGTCGGTGCAGACCTGGCAGGGCCGCCGTGCCGTCGGCGGCGCGAGCGATCTGCACGCGGTCGAAGCTGTCGGGGCAGACGTCGCACGCATCGCCGAAGCCGTCGCCGTCGCCGTCCGCTTGCTCCGCGTTCGCCGCTTCCGGTCAGTTGTCGCGCTTACAGGTGCTCGCTTTGAACCCCGGATCGCCGAAGCCGTCGCCGTCGACGTCCGTGCACTCGTCGGAGACGTTGACGATGCCGTCCGCGTCGAAGTCGTCTCCGGCTTCCCGGAGGCGAAGCACGTTGTTGACGGCCTGGAAGTCGCCGTACTCCTCCGACTTCACGGGCTTGCAGTCGTCCGTCACGACGCCCTGCACGCGGTTGTCGGCGGCGCCCTTGAATCGGAAGCAGAACTTCTTGCCGCTCACCGAGCCGCCGATGATCTCGTTGTCGTGCGGCACCTTCACCCAGCCGGGATCGTTCGTGAAGCCTCGGCCGGTGTAGCCGCCGAGGAGGTAGAAGCCGTCCTCGATCTCGTTCCGCGCGATCACGTTCTTCGTCGAGTCGCCGCGGAGGTAGAAGAAGGAGCGCTTGAGCACGTTGTCCGCGAAGTACGCGCCGCGAACGTTCCGCGCGTAGATTCCGGCCGTTCCGGAATCCTCGACGACGTTCTCGGTGATCTCGCACTGCACGCATTCGCAGAGGTTCAGCGACTCCTGGCCGTTCTTGATGAAGTGGTTCCTCGTTACGCGGGGCCGGAGCGAGCCGACGCCGAGGTGGACGCCATCGAGCTCGTTCCGCTCGAGGACGTTCTCGGCGATGACGACGTCGATGACCTGGCCCTTCTTCGTGCTTCCCGACGTCTCGATGCCGGTCTCGTTCTCGCGGACGGTGTTCTTCGTGATCTTGACGCCCTTGCTGCCGCGCACGCGAATGCCCCGCTCGAAGCCCGAGACGGTGCAGCCGGTCACCTCCGCACCGTCGGCGCCGTCGACGAGGATGCCGTACTGCGAGCTCTCCTCGCCGAGGCCCTGGATCGCGTGCCCGTTGCAATCGAGCTTCGCGCCGGCCTTGAGCTTGAGACCGATGCCCGCGCAGCCGGTCAGGTCCTCGTCGAGCTTCGCCGCTCCCTGGACCCTCGAGCCGCAGACGCAAGGCTCGTCGCCGCCGCAGGTCTTCTTCTTGGTCTTTGCCTCGATCGGAGGAGCAAAGCCGAGAAGAGAAAGGAGGAGAGCGACCGTGGCCGCGATTCCGCGATGTGTGCGATACGTCATCGCCTCGTTTCCTGGTCGATGGTGCCGTTCGTTCAGCCGCCCCAGGGTTGGTTCCGGAAGGAAGGGCGAGGTGCGGTCGGAAGAGGAAACGCGGCTCGGTGCCGTATGACATATGTCACGAGCACTGCACAAGAACGATTTTCAAGATCTCACCTTCCTCGGCGTTCGCTCGACCAGAGCCCGCCCGAAGTGCGACATTCGGCCCATCAAGACCCTTCTTCCCCCCTGCGGAGACCGACTACTGGTGCCAGCTTCCCTTGCCGGCCGGAGCAACGACCTGCGCCCAGACGGGATTCTCCCCCCAAGCGTGCGTGAGCGTCGGCTCCGGCACCCACATCTCGGACGCGAGGTGCGTCCTCACCACGGAGGAGTGCTCCCTCCAGGTCGAGGGCTGCTCGGTCGGGAGCTGCGTGTCGGTCCCCTGAGCCTGCGCTTCAGCTCCGGCTGCGCGGCAGACCGAGAGCCTGCTGCGCGATGATGCTGCGCATGATCTCGCTCGTGCCGGCGTAGATCGTCGGCGCGGGCGACAGGCGATAGGCGAACTCGAACTCGCCGTCGGCCGCGGCTCCCGGCTCGCCCTGCCGCAGGAGAGAAGCGGGCGCCGCGAGATCGAGCAGGTCCTGCGCGTCCTCGACCAGGATCTCCGTCTGGAAGAGCTTCGACATCGGACCTTCGCCGCGGTGTCCGCGATTCTCGGCGGCGGCCCAGAGCGATTGACGGGAGAGCACGCGCGCCGCCTCGAAATGCGTCGCCGCGCGGCCGAGCCGCTCCTTGACGCGCGGGTCCTCGATCGCCGGCCGGCCGCTCCGCCGCTCGCGGCGCGCCCACTCCACGGCCGCGTCGAGGAGGTCGCGCTGATGCTTCGGATAGGTGCCGCCGTGCTCGAGCTCGAGCGCGTACGCGACGACGCTCCAGCCGTCGTTCACCTCGCCGATCCGATAGCGGTCGGGGATCCGCACGTCCGAGTAGTAGGTGATGTTCGTCCGCTCGTCGCTCAGGGTGTGGACGGCCTGGATCTCGACGCCGGGCGTCTCGAACGGCACGAGGAACATCGTGAGGCCGCGGTGCTTCTTCGCGTCCGGGTCCGTCCGGGTGAGGAGGAACACGTACTGCGCGACGTTCGCGCCGCTCGTGAACATCTTCTGCCCGTTGATCACCCAGTCGTCGCCGTCCCGGACCGCGCGCGTCTGCGCGGCGGCGACGTCCGAACCCGACCCGGGCTCGGTGTAGCCGAGCGACGAAACCGCGTCACCGGAGGCCATGCGCGGCAGCACCTCGCGCTTCAGCTCGTCGTTCGCGAACCGCATCAGCGTCGCGCCGACCATTCGCGTCGTTCCGAGAGCGTGCGTCGTCCAGCCGGCGCGGTGGAACTCCTCCTCCATCGCGTGCTGATCGTAGACGCCTCGCTCCTCGCCACCGTACTCGCGCGGCCAGGACGGGAATGCGAGCCCCGCCGCCGCGAGGCGGCGGTTGAACTCGAGATGGTGTCCGTCCCAGGAGAAGTGCGAGTGCGCGCGGAGCTCGTCCGTCAAGTTCTCCTGGAAGAAGGAGCGCACCTTCCGCCGGAACGCCTCGGCGTCCTCGCCGAGCTCGAAGTCGAACGGTACCGCGCCGGCGTCCGGAAGCGAGACCGTCTCTCCGTTCCACAGGCGATCCGCGACGTGCAGCAGCTCGTCGTTCGGATCCCCGGCGAGAAGCGGGACCGCCTTCGCGCGCCGGTAGTAGAGCTGCGCGTCGTACTCGAGCGACAGGCCGTAGCCGCCGTGCGTGTGCAGGGCGCGCCGCACCGCGCGCGTCGCCGTGGGAGTCGCCCACGCGAAGGCCATCGAGACGATCGCGCCAGCGTCGGCACGATCGTGCGCAATCGCCCAGAGCGCTTCGTGGACGAGGAGCCGCGCCGCCTCGACGTCCGTGACCGCGTCAGCGAGCGGATGCGCGACGGCCTGGAACGTTCCGATCGGACGGTCGAACTGGATGCGCTCGGTCGCGTACGCGGCCGCGATCTCTAGCGCTTCGCGCGCGAGGCCCGCGAGGTACGACGCCGTCAGAAGCTTCCACTCCTCGAGCGCCGCCGCGAAGGCCTCTCGAGCACGAGGACCTTCGGCGAGCTTCTCGACGTCGCCGCTCCTCTCCGCGAGCGGCCAGCGGCCGAGGCCCGGTGAACCGAGGTTCGGCGCGTGCAGCGCTTCCGCGGGCCGGTGCACGAGAACCACGTCGTCGCCGCGAAGCGCGACCGCGGCCCCGGCGTGGCCGCCGCCGGGCAGGAGAAGGCCCGAGTCCGCTTCCAGCGGACGAACCGCGAACGACACGATCGTCTCGCCCGCGAGCGCCTGCGCGAGCAGCTCGCGCTTGCCGAGCCTCGCGAGGAGGCGACACGCGACGACGCTCTCCGCGATCGGCCCGGTCGCGACGCGTCGCCCGGCCTCGTGCAGAAGGATCGTCGCTTCGAGGAGCCCGAGCCCGCTCCCGCCCTCCTCTTCCGGGACGCGAATCCCGAAAGCGCCGACCTCCGCGAGACGGCCCCAGAGCTCGGCGTCGAAGCCCGACTCTTCGGCGCGACGGACGCGCTCCGAGCTCGACTCGGTCGCGAAGAGGTCCGCGAAGGTCTCGCGGAGAAGCTCCTGCTCCTCGGTGAAGGCGAGGTTCATGCCCGCGTTCCCTCCGGGTCGGAGCGGTCTTCGTCAAGCCTGCGAGCCGGGCGCGCTCCGGCGCCGCGCGGCTCGAGGTTGCGCGGTTCGAGGTTGCGCGGCACGGCGAGCCGCTAGCGCTTCTTCCACTCCACGCGCTGACCGGAAGCGAAGAAGCGCTGCCCCTCCGCGAGGTTCTCCGGGTCGTTGCCTTGCGCGAGGAAGAGCTTGCCGAGCTCGAGAGCGCGCGAGCGCGGATACTCCGTCGTCGCCCAGGCGGCGTAAACCGTTCCCTGGATCGACTTCGCGGGACGCGCGGCGATCGTCTCGGCGATCCAGCGGGCGCGCGCCTCGAGCTCGCCGGCCGGGCACACCTCGCTGACGAGGCCGATCTCGCGCGCACGCTGCGCGGACATGCGCTCGTGCGCGCCGAGGAGCTGCATGCGCAGCAGCTCTCCAATCGGGATGCGGAAGCCGAAGTGGATCGTCTCATAGCTCGCGACCATCCCGTACGTGACGTGCGGATCGAAGAACGTCGCGTCCTCGGAGGCGATGAGGATGTCCGCCTCGCCGAGCATGTAGAACGCGCCGCCCGCCGCCATCCCGTTCACCGCCGCGACGATCGGCTTCCAGAGATCGTTCGTCTTCGGGCAGAGGTCCTCCCCGACGTCGTCGAAGTGCACGTAGCCGGTCGACTTCGGGGCGTCGCCGTCGGCGGAGAAGGTCTCGCTCCGGTCGATGCCGGTGCAGAAGGCGCGCTCGCCCGCACCGGTGAGAACGATCGCGCGCACGGAGTCGTCGTGGCGGAGGCCGCGCCAGATCTCCTTCAGCTCCTCGCGCATCTTCCGGTTGAAGCAGTTGAGCCGGTCGGGCCGGTTCAGCTTCACCCAGGCGACGGCGTTCTGGACGGAGTAGTCGATCGTCTCGAAGGGACCCATGGTCGTGGACTCCTGTGCCTTCAGGCGCCGAATTGCTCCGCGAGCTTTCGCTGCAGCGCGCGCACGTCGACCTTGCCGCTCGCGAGCCACGGCAGCGCCGTCGAATCGGCGTACACGACGACGTGCCGCGGCACCTTGTAGGACGAGAGCTCGGCCTTCACGCGCGAGCGGAGGTCCTCGCCGTCGGCCGTGCGTCCCGGCGCGAGAACGACGGCGGCGACGACGTCCTCGCCGCGATCCGGATGCGGGACGCCGAGGACGTACGCGGACGAGACCTCGTCGAAGCCCTCGAGGACGAGCTCGACCTCGCGCGGCGTCACGAGCGTTCCGGAGGACTTGATCTGATCGCCGAGGCGCCCCTTGTAGTGCAGGTGCCCTTCCTCGTCGAAGAAACCGCCGTCGCCCGTGTGATACCAGCCGTCGCGGTCGAAGACGTCGCCGCGCTCCTTCTTGTAGAGGCCGAGCATCAGCGAGTAGCCGCGGACGCAGATCTCGCCCATCTGTCCGGGCGGGAGCTTCTCGCCGGTCACGGGATCGACGATCTCGTGCTCGACACCGGGCACGGAGTGGCCGTACGAGCCGCGCACCTCCGTCGCCGGACGGAGGCCGACGTCCTGGATCGTGTGCGGACCGAACGTCTCCGTCATCCCGAGCGACTGCGCACGCTCCCATTCGCCTTCCGGGGGCCAGAGCCCTTCGCCCGGCGAGTCGCGCACACGGGAAAGATCGCGCGAGGCGAATGTCGGATGCTCGCGCAGCGCCTTGCTGACGTGCGGCCAGCCGAAGATGTGCGTCACGCGCTCGCGCTCGAGCAACTCGAGCGTCGCACCCGGCTCGAAGACGTGCTCGAACACCGTCGTCGCGCCCGCGTGCATGCCGGAGAGCAGCGAGAACGCGAGCCCGCCGACCCAGAACGACGGCATCGGCGAGTAGAGCACGTCGCCCGGCCCCAAATCGCGGAACTGGAGAAGGTTGTACGGATGCCGGATCACCGTGGCGTGGCTGTGGATCGCGCCCTTCGGATCCGACGTGCTGCCGGACGAGTACGCGACGAGGAGAGGATCCGACGGGTGCACCTCCGCCTCGACCGCGGCGAGAAACGCGTCGGGCACGTCGCGGCCCCGCTCGGCGAGATCGCGCAGGCGGCCGCACCACGAGCGCTCGGCCTCCGTCAGCGACCAGACGGCGCGCAGATACGGATGCGAAGCGATGCGAAGCGATTCGTTCCGCTGTCCCGCGATCTCCGGCGCCGCCTCCGCGATCCGGCCCTGGTAGTCGTGTCCGAGGTGCTGATCGATCGTGAGCAGCACCTCGACGTCGGCGTGCCGCAGCACCCAGCCGAGCTCGCGCGTCTTCCAGTAGGTGTTGAGGAGCGAGACGAGTGCGCCGATCCGCGACGCGGCGAGGAAGCACACGATCCAATCCGGCCGGTTCGGCGCAAGGAGCCCGACGCGCGTTCCCTTGCGCACGCCGGACGCGAGGAGCCCCTTCGCGAGGAGTGCTGCGCGCTCCTCCGCTTCGCGATACGTGAGACGGTCGTCGCCGAGGACGGCGAGCGTCGCGTCGTCGAACCGGCTCGCGATGTGCCGCGCGAACTGTCCCGCCGTCGCGCGGTACGACGGGAACGAAGGCGTCGTCCGGACGGGCCGTCTCGGGAGCTTCGGTTCCACCGGCGTGCGGTCTAGCACGCCGTCCACCGTCGCCCCCGGCCGCACCCGTCCGCCTAGGCCTTGTCCTGGAACGGAACCGCGAAGGCACCTGCCATCTGATTGATGATGTCGCCGACCGTCGCGTAGCCGTGCGCGTAGTCCGAAGGCGCCTTGCCGCCCTTCCCTCCGATCGGCGTCAGGTCGACGTGCGTCGCCTGCGCGCGGAGTGCTGCGACGGTGCAACGCTCGCGCGGGATGTGCTGGAACGGATCGTAGCGGAAGACGCGCATCGCGTTCTGATGCGTGATCTTGTCGATGTCTTCCTTCGGGAGACCGGAGACCGACTTCCACAGCTTCTCCGGCGAGTACGGCCAGGTCGTGTCGGAGTGCGGGTAGTCGCACTCCCACGTCATCGTGTCGATGCCGATCAGGTCGCGCGTCGCGATGCCGGTCGCGTCGTCGATGAAGCAGGTGATGATGTGCTCGCGGAAGACGTCGCTCGGCTTCTTGTCGTTCGGAAAGCGATGCAGCGTCCACGCGCTGTGGTGCTCGTGCACGTAGTCCATCCGCTCGAGGCAGTAGGCGATCCAGCCGATGCCGCCCTCGGAGAGTGCAACCCGAAGGCCAGGGAACTTCCGGAAGGCCGGGCCGTAGACGAGCTCGACCGCGCAGTTGAAGAGCGTGATCGGCGTGCTCGAGATCATCACCTCGACCGGCGCGATCGTGTCCTGCAGGTTCATGCCGGTGCCGGAGCCGATGTGGATGCACACGACGGTGCCTTCTTCCTCGCACGCCTTCCAGAACGGGTCCCAGTGATCGCTGTGGATCGACGGGTAGCCGAGCCCGGAGGGCACGTCGGGGAAGGTCGTCGCGTGGCAGCCCTTCTTCGCGACGCGGTGCACCTCTTCCGCCATCAGCTTCACGTCCCACATCGGCGGCAGCGTGAGAGGGATGAAGCGGCCGGGATACTTTCCGCACCACTCGTCGATGTGCCAGTCGTTGTAGGCCTGCAGCATCACCCGCGCGAGCTCGGGATCGTTCTTCAGCTTCGCCTGCTTCGCGAAGAGCTCGCCCGTGAAGCCCGGAACGGACGGGAAGCACAGCGACCCGAGGACGCCGTTCACGTTCATGTCGCCGATACGCGCGTCGATGTCGTAGCAGCCGCCCCGGAGCTGCTGGAGCGACGTCGGCTCCATCCCGTACTCCTCGGGAGGCCGCCCCGCGACGGCGTTCAAGCCGACGTTCGGGATCTGGTTCCCGTCGAAGACCCAGACGTCCGAGCCGTCGACCTTGTGCTGGAGGCGCGGCGCCTTGTCCTTCCACTTCGCCGGCAGGTGCCGGTCGAACATGTCCGGGGGCTCGCAGACGTGGTCGTCGACGCTGACCAGGATCATGTCGTCCATCTTCATGCCCATGGGCCTTCCTCCATCGCTGCTACCTACCGAGATGATGCGAACGACCGGGCGCCGAATTCAAGCGGCGGCGCTCGATGGGCTCCGCGAGAAGCCCTGGATATCATCGGTATAGAAAAAAGAGAAGGAGATTTTACCTCGCCCCACGGGCACCTTTGAACGTCCGTTCAAAACGATCCCAGGAGCGAAGCGAGGTGCTAGCCTGCATTTCTCACCAGATCACGTCGCGAGGCGGTCGAGAGTGCCGAAGATTCGCGAGCCTCGGACCGGAGGGCGACGCAGGCGTACTTGAACAGTACGTCGAGGAGCCCGGAGGGAGAA
>Ga0194128_10005804_pt1 | contig 17032 bp, 16 predicted proteins | sample TA2KigCa65mmetaG_FD_148650 | JGI IMG/M metagenome (GOLD analysis project Ga0194128, IMG submission 148650) | Freshwater microbial communities from Lake Tanganyika, Tanzania - TA2015037 Kigoma Deep Cast 65m | ecosystem: Environmental > Aquatic > Freshwater > Lake | place: Tanzania: Lake...
CCGTAAGTAAAATCTCTTTTGTCATAGCGCGATTGTACCATCAAAAAACCGCCCTCGGAAGGGCGGTTTTTTGCACCAGATAATTTTAGACTTCAATTACGACGGGGATTACCATCGGGCGGCGTTCGGTACGCTGGTAGAGGAACTGGCCGATTTTTTCGCGAAGTTCTTCTTTGAGATACTGAACGTTGAGCGGATGCATTTTTGAGGTGATGTCTTCCACGATGCGTTTCGTTCGTCCGCGTGTTTCATAGAGCAAATCTTTTGATTCTTTGAGGTAAATAAACCCGCGCGAAATGATATCAGGTGATCCGCGCACTTTGCCGGTTTTTTCATCAACAATGGCAATGACCACAAACATCCCATCAGCAGCCATCATTTGTCGGTCGCGAAGTACTACTTCTTTGATGTCGCCAACGCCAAGCCCGTCAACGAATATGGGGTTTGCAATCACTTCTTCTTTTGAAAGTTTTATCGTGTCTTTGGTGAGCTCTACCACGCGGCCGTTTTCAGGAATAACGATTTGGCTGTCTTTGAAGCCGAGTTCTTTTGCAAGCTTCGTATGGAGCTTCAACATGAAGTAACTGCCATGAACCGGCATAAAGAACTTTGGCCGCATGAGGTTGATCATGAGCTTGAGGTCTTCCTGTTGCGCATGGCCTCCCGCATGAATGTCCATCATCTGGTAGTGGTACACCTCAGCACCTTCGCGGTAAATGATGTCTTTGAGTTTTTGCACGGTGCGTTCATTGCCTGGAATAACCGATGAAGAAAAGATAACGGTGTCGCCAGCGTGCAGGCGCACGTGCCTGTGCTCGCGGGTGGCTACGCGCATAAGTACGGCGCCGCCTTCTCCTTGGGCACCCGTGCAGAGAAACAAAATTTTGTCATCGGGATAGTTGTGAACATCTTTAATATCGATCATCATTCCTTTCGGAATTTTGAGATATCCCATTTCTTGCGAAAGCGAAACGTTTGATTTCATTGAATAGCCGTCGATAGCAACTTTGCGTCCGTATTTTTCTGCCAAATGAATCATTTGCTGAAGCCGCGAGATGAGGGATGCAAAGGTAGCACAGATGATGCGGCCTTTTGAACTTTGAAAAATCTCTTCGAGATTTTGCTCGATATCTTTTTCAGAGATTGAATGACCCGGCCGTTCGGCACCCGTTGAGTCGGACATGAGAAGAAGCACGCCTTCCTGGGCAAGTTTTTCCATTTTTGCATAATCAGCAGGAACATCGCCCACAGGGTTGTTGTCGAACTTGAAGTCGGCGGTATGACATACAATGCCAAGCGGCGTGTGAACCGCTACTCCTACCGTGTCAAAAATGTTGTGATTAACATGGAAAAATTCAACATCAAAAACGCCAAGTTTGAGGCGTGAGTCGCTTTGGATTTCTTGGGTCTCAATGCGCGGCAAATGCGTAAAATCGCCCTGACGTTTCAGGATGATTGCGCGCGTAAGCGGCATTGCATAAATAGTAGGAGCGCCCAACTCCGCAGAAAGGTAGGGAATTGCGCCAATATGATCATAGTGGCCGTGCGTAATGATGACGCCTCGAATATTTTTCTTTTTGCTTTTGAGATATGAGACGTTAGGGATAATGTAGTCAATTCCCGGTGTATTCTCCTCAGGGAATTGAAGACCCATATCGATGACAATGATGTCATCATTATATTCGAGGAACATGCAATTTTTGCCGACCTCTTCGACGCCCCCGAGCGGAACGACTCGGAGTACTCCTTTTGCGATTGGTGCATGCGCTCTTCGTTCAAGGCGAACGGCTCCTTTGCGCATGGGTGCGCGGCCTGCTGGTGCGGGACGCGCATGCCGTGCCGTTGTTCCAACGCGGCGCGGTCGTTTATTACTTGTAGGGATCATAGTGCCGAGGGAGGGATTTGAACCCTCACGAGCGAAGCTCACAACGCTCTGAACGTTGCGTGTCTGCCAGTTCCACCACCTCGGCGATTTCCAAATACAATGACAATATAGTTTTTTATGATAGTACGGGTATGATACACTATTATTTTTTCTCTGTCAAGCTCTCAAAATCAGCAAAGAGAAGCTGTACGGGGAGAGTGGGAAATTCTTCAGCAATAACTCGCGCGGCTTTGGCGAGTTGCAGTTCATAAAATGACTGATCGGTTGTGCCGCCGCACGCTCCGCATTCGGTATGCATCATAAGAACAATTTTTTTGGGCGCATGGAGCTTTATTGATTTTGCGATTTGATCAAGGACGTAAAGATTTTTTTCTGCAACATCTTGTGCGCCGCCTGCAATTTTTATCAGATCAATGTTCTTCAGATTTTGTGAATTTATAAATTCGTCGAGCAGTTTTGAAAATCGTGCATCAAAACACCAGATAACGCACGCGTCAGATGAATAATGGTCTTTATTGCTCACTGACCGAAGCACTTCAGTAGTATTCATAACGGATAGTATAACGTTTTTGTTTATCGTTGGCGAATGACGATCGTGATGGCGAGGTCAAGATTTGCGTTTTGCTCGAGCCGCACTCCTTCTGGGAGTCGCAGCGAGCCATTGCGGTTGACGGTAGTATTGAGTCCCGCTACATCAAGGGGGCAGTAAGAATGCGCGAGGGAGTTTCGATAGAATCGGGCACCAGCGCGCGCACAGAGCCGGGGCTCACCAAGATTTGCGTTACCTGATAGCCAGGCGCTACATTTCCGCGCACCGTTGCTTCTATGGGTATTTCTTTCAGCTCGTAGCGATTTGCCGTAAGTGAGAGTTCGGTGGGGCTAATGTTTACTACGTTGAAGGCAAAGGGGCGCTGTACCATGCCGCTTGTCAGACGAATTTGCTCGGTGCCCGAAGAAAGATTTCTTGCGTCAATCGAAACGCTGATAGAATTTTCGTTGATATCAAATGATCCGCCTCGGTTTTCCAGGGTAACGGTTACGGTTTTGGGTTCAAATTCTTCGATGACAAAACCCTGAGGGAGGTCTCGAAAACTAATAGGTACGGTAAAATTTCTTTGTACGGTACCCGTCTGATATACAAGAAAAAACCAGAGGCCCAGAGAAATTCCGATTGCAACAATTTTTTCGATCAAATTGCGCGTAAATACTTTTTGCCACAGGGAATACGTGGTTTCGGGATATTTTTCTCGATAAAATGCGCGAAGCTGATCGGCAAGATCTGAAGCAGTTTTTATATGCTCAAGAGAGTTTTTTTCAGCAATTGAGATTGTTCCTTTTTCTTCTGAAACCACCACCGCAAGCGCGTCGGAACGCTCGGCAATGCCAAGCGCTGCTGAATGCCGCGTACCCGCTTTTTCGATCTGCTCAAGGTTGTGAGACAGGGGGAGTTGGGCGCCAATCGTTGAAATTCGGTTGCCGGCAACAATCATAGCGCCATCATGGCCGGGAGAGTTGGGGTCAAAAATACTTTCGATGAGTTCTTGTGACACAATACCGTCGAGATCGATGCCTCCGTCGAGGTGGCGCGCAATATTTTCGTTGCCTACAAGTACTACGAGCGCGCCCACTTTGTGACGAGCGAGCGAACTGATGGCTTGTACGATTGATTCGACAATGGTTTGACGCGAAACGGCATGAGAATATGTGCGTCCTCGCGTACCCCATACCGCGACCATTTCAAAAAATCGCCTGACTTCTTCTTGGAATATGATAACGAGAACGAGAAAAAAAACTCCAAAAAATGATCGGAGAAACACCGAGGTGAGCGTAAGATTGAAAACCTGCGAAAGACCATAGACAATAACGCTGATGGCAACGCCGGCCAGAATGGTAATTGAACGAGTGCGCTTAAAAAGAAGGAGTGCGGCGTAAATAAGAATCGCAATGATGAAAATATCAAAAAAATCAGTCAGATAAAAATTCTCCCTGACCGCGCGGAATCGAGCAAGATTGGCAAGAAAATCAGACATCATTGAGCTTTGATTATACCATAAATAAAGGTTACTTTCAATTTTTTTTCGCGTATGCTAAGGTGCAGGCATGAATTTGCGTCCGATCAAAATAATTTTTGCTGAATCAACTCCTCATGCAACGGATGTGGCGCTCGTGAGCGTTTCAAATGCAAAAGAAACCGAAGTGGTAAAACTTTCGACCGGACAAAAATCAATCAACATTGGCGTTGGCGAACTCGAAAAAATGAACCGTCGAAAACTGGTTACGTTGTTTCGAAAAATCATTTCGCTTGCAAAAGCCAGCCGTGTCAAAAAAATTGCAGTACGTTTTCAGGATTTTGACTTTCCTAATGTCGATGATTCCAAGCGCGATATTGCCGAAATCATGGCTATCAATTTTGAAATGGCCAACTTTGAGTTTGTAAAGTACAAAACAAAGCCCGAGGACGGGTGGAGCTTTCTAGAAGAAGTAACGGTAGTAATTGGTTTTCATGACCGGCAGATTCAGGAAGGGGTTCGCGTCGGGCAGATTATTGGTCAGGGGGTAAATGCAACGCGCGACCTTGCAAATACTCCGGGAGGCGAGATGACGCCAGCGCTTCTTGCGCAATCAGCGCGCATGGCGGCAAAAGGCACGGGCCTAAAAGTTTCTGTGCTTGGCAAAAAAGAAATTTCAAAACTAAAAATGGGTGGAATCTTGGGCGTTGCGCAAGGTTCGGCAGAGGAGCCAAAGTTTATTATTTTGGAACATCTCGCTGGCACTCCTGGCGATAGGCCCGTGGTGCTCATAGGAAAGGGCGTTACGTTTGATACAGGCGGACTCAATCTCAAGCCGTCTGATTATATTTACACCATGCATATGGATATGTCGGGTGGCGCTGCGGTTATTCATACGCTGGTTCTTGCTGCAAAACTTGGGATCAAGAAAAACGTAATCGGTCTTATTCCTGCTGTCGAAAATATGCCTTCGGGCTCAAGCTATCGTCCGGGTGATGTGTTGCGAACCATGAACGGCAAGACGATTGAAGTGCTCAATACGGATGCGGAGGGGCGTATTATTCTTGCCGATGCGCTTGAATATTCAAAGCGTTACAAGCCGCAACTGGTGATCGACGTTGCTACGTTAGCGGGTGCTGCGGAGGTTGCACTCGGTCGTCATGCATCGGCGATCCTAACGGAGGATCCTCATTTAGAAAAAATGATCAGAGAGATTGGTGAAGAATCGGGTGATTATGTATGGCCGCTCCCGCTCTGGGAAGAATATGAGTCAGAAATTAAAGGAACCTTCGGAGATTTTACCAATACAAACAATGGAAAGGGCAAAGGAGGGGGTACGATTACGGCAGCAGCTTTTTTGTGGCAGTTTATCAAGGGATTTCCGTGGATACATATTGATATTGTGCCGCGAATGATAGCGATAGAAAGTGACTATCTTTCAAAAGGAGCCGCAGGCGCTCCGGTTCGGTTACTCGTCAAACTTCTTGAACGTGTCTAAAAAAGTTTTCAAAAAATCATTTCGTGATCGTGTTTTTGATATATTAAAAAAAATTCCTCGCGGAAAAGTTTTAACCTACGCAGAGGTTGCGCGGCGTGCAGGAAATCCGCGCGCCTATCGCGCAGTAGGGAATATTGTTGGAACCAATCGGGATCCCAAAATTCCGTGTCATCGGGTAGTTCGCTCTGACGGCAAAATCGGCGGCTATAGTATGGGAGGAACAAAAGCGAAAATCAAAAAACTCATTACCGAAGGTTACCTAAAAGACAAGAAGAAATAACGTTATCCACAACTTTCTGGGGGAGAAGACTTGCATGGTGAACGATTGTTCACTATCATTGCGTTATGAGTATTGAACGTTACAAATCAAAGATTTTGGCCTTTTACGAAGAAAAACGCAGAATGCCTAGTTATTCTGAAATTGCGAAGGTGTTAGGCTTCAAATCTAAAAACGCTGTTGCGAAAGTAATTGATAAATTGGTTGAAATGGGCGTTCTTGATAAAGATTCAAAGGGCCGCTTGATACCGCTTGGTTTCGATAATGAGGTGAAGCTGCTCGGCGTGGTAGAAGCCGGTATGCCAGCATTTGCGGAGGAGGCGACCGATACGGTAAATATTGATAGCATGCTTGTTAAAAATAGAGAACGAACGTACGTGCTTACGGTAAAGGGTGATTCGATGATTGATGCTGGAATTCGCGAAGGAGATTTTGTGATAGCAGAGCATGGCAGGCAAGCCAAGGAAGGAGATATTGTGATAGCCGAGGTAGATGGCGAATGGACCATGAAATATTTTCGAAAAAAAGGAAATACCGTATATCTTGAGCCAGCAAATAAAAATTATAGGAATATCATTCCTGAAACGACACTCAACATTGCGGCAGTCGTGACAGGTGTTATCAGGAAATATCGTTAAGCATATGAGCAAGACACAACTTTACAAAAGCATTGTTCACGAGATTGATCGCGTCAATGACCGCATTGATATCAAGATCATTCGAGGAATACCATACCGACGCGAGGCGCGTAGGCACCAAATGCTCGTTTCCCAATTGCGCCGCCTTGAGCGCGAAGGGGTTCGCTCGGGCTGGTTTTCATCTCTTTTTTCTTGAGACAAGGCAGGGTAGTATACGGTCATGCCAACGTTAACAGAAGGCGCGAAAGCGCCAGCATTCACATTGCTTGATCAGGCGGGTAAAATCCATGAGCTCAAAGATTATCGTGGCAAATGGGTTTTGCTTTATTTTTATCCCAAGGATGATACGACTGGCTGTACGCTGGAAGCATGCGCCATTCGTGATTCATATGGTGATTTCAAAAAATCAAAAATTGTAGTGCTGGGGGTATCGATTGATTCGGTAAAATCACATGATAAGTTTGCCAAAAAATATGACTTGCCCTTTACGCTGCTTGCTGACGAAGATAAAAAGCTCGTAAATGCGTATGGGGTGTGGGGCAAGAAAAAATTTATGGGCCGCGAATACATGGGCACCCGCCGTATGTCGTTTCTTATCGACCCCAGAGGCAAAATTGCAAAAATTTATGAAAAGGTAAAACCGAAAGAGCATGCAGGCGAGGTTTTGAGTGATAGAAAAAATAGCTAGTTTAGGTGTTATACTAGATAATATGAAACGCTTTCTTTTGATCATTATTGTTGTTGCGGTAATTGCCGGGGTTATGGTTTTTGCGTATCGGGCGAAAGACAAGACTGCCGAGAATATACCTACAAATTCGAGTACGGTAACAGATACGAATAATGTGCCGATAACTTCAAAACCATTTAACCAAAAAGATGACGATCGTGAAGTTGAAATTTCACTTCCCTATATAGAAGGCGATCAAGCGTTCAACGCCATTGTGAATGAGCGCATCATGAACGGGCACCTTGAGCAGTTTCAGGCAATTGAGCCGTACGAGGGACAGATTTACCCTTATGCGCTTTCGGTCAGTCACGCCATTGAGCTTGAGACTCCAAAATTGATAAGCGTTCGGTTCGATATTGCGCAAGATACGGGCGGCGCTCATGGAAACTTGGTATTTGATACGGTGCTCTACGACAGGGCGAAAAAACGGGCATTGAAACTGGAAGATGTTTTTACGGGCAATTATGCGGCGGTTCTTTCAGAGAAAATTCGGGCAGCATTGAGGCACGACCTTGAAACGCGCGAAGTATTTGTAGAAGAAATGATGCTTGCAGGAACCGAGCCTCGCGCGCAGAGCTTCCAATTTTTTACGCTTAGAAAAAATGGAGTTGCCTTTCATTATGCGCCGTACGAAGTAGCGCCCTATGCGGCGGGTACCTCAACCGTTGAGCTTTCGTATACCGAACTCAAAGATATTATAAAATCTGACTATGCCAATCCGTAGAAGCAGAAATATTTTTGACCCTGCAAGCAGAGAGCCGTTTCGGCTTTCGCGCTCGAAGATTGAAAATTTTATGCGCTGCCAGCGCTGCTTTTATCTGGATCGTCGCCTTGGTGTTTCAGAGCCCGATGGATACCCTTTTAGTCTCAACAGCGCCGTTGATCTTTTGTTGAAAAAAGAATTTGACGTGCACCGCGCAAAGGGTGATCCGCACCCGCTCATGAAGACGTATGGAGTAGATGCCGTGCCGCTTCGCGATGATCGGCTTGATAGCTGGCGCGAAAATTTTGTAGGAGTTCAAACATATCATAAGCCTACGAATCTTTTGGTAACGGGGGCGGTTGACGATATTTGGATCAACCCCAAGGGCGAGATGCACGTAGTTGATTACAAAGCAACCAGTAAAGACACTGAAGTAAATTTGGACGCAGAATGGCAAGATGGCTACAAGCGCCAAATGGAAATATATCAGTGGCTCTTGCGCCAAAATGATTGCAAAGTTTCCGACACGGGATATTTTGTGTACGCAAACGGTCGGCGCGACCGCGAAGCATTTGATGGCAAGCTCGAATTTCATGTAAAAGTCATCCCGTATGTGGGAGATGCTTCATGGGTAGAAGACACGCTTTTTGCGATTCAAAAAGTTCTGGTTGCCGATGCCGTACCCGTATCGGGGCGAGATTGCCAATATTGCCTGTATCGGGCTGAAGCTGATCGCGCACTCAAACCGCTTGACCCTCCTTCGCCAAAGCTTCGGAGGGCAAGGGAAAAAAAGCAGAATTCGCTTTTTTAGAAAAATTTATTTATACTCTTTTTTATGGAAAACGAAATCAATGATGCTCAAGATTCAACTGAGCAACTGACTAAAAAAGACCGCAGGCTGGCAAAAAAACAAGCCAAAGAAGGGGCGCGCGACGCTGCGATATCGCGCCGCAAAATAAAAAAGATGATCATGTGGGGTGTTGCAATCCTTCTTCTGTTGGGCGCAGTCTATGTTTTGTATATGTCATGGCCGGAAAGCCGCGAGCTCGGTGAAGACAAATCGCGATCTGCGGCAGATGAGGGCGCGGTACACCTGGAAGAGGGAACGCGGGTAACGTATGGAACAAATCCGCCGACATCAGGAAATCATTGGCCAACGCCGGTTCTTGATGGCCTATATGACAAAGTACAGCCCGATGAGGGCTTGGTGCACTCGCTTGAGCACGGCCGGGTATGGATTTCGTACCAACCCGATATTTCGCAAAATGTTATCGATGAAATCAAAGAGCTTGCAGAGGGCCGTATTCGTATTGTAGTAACGCCGCGCGCGGCCAATGAAACTGATATTGCGCTTGCTGCTTGGACTCGCCTTGATACGTTTGATCTCGAAAATGGCGAACTTGATAAAAATCGCATTCTCGATTTTATTGAGCGATATGATGACAAAGGCCCCGAACGGGGAATTCCGGCGCATGTTGGAAAAGTTTACAACGAACCCTGGTATAAATAACTTCTTTGTTTGAGCAGCTTGAGCAACTTCTTTTATCATATGGCGGCATCCTCCCGCTTGAGGTATTTGCAGTTCTTGCATCATTTATCGAAGAAGTCATTGCGCCCATTCCGTCACCGGCCGTGATGGTGGTGACTGGTACGCTTGCAGCGCTTCAGGAACGTTCGCCGTATGCGCTTATCCATCTTTCGGTGCTTGCGGCGCTCGGAAAACTTGCGGGCGCACTTGTGGTATATTTCGTTGCTGATAAAGTAGAAGATATACTGACAGGACGTTTTGGAAGATTTTTTGGCATAACGCACCGCGAAATAGAATCATTTGGCAAACGCGTTGGAAAGGGCGCGCGCGATTATTTTGTGCTTACCGGCCTTCGGGCGTTGCCCATTGTTCCAAGCTCGCTCGTCTCGATTGGTTCAGGTGTTTTGAAAGTTCGATTTATGCCGTTTGTGGTCTCTACCTTTTTGGGCACAATTGTGCGTGATTTTGTATATCTCTATTTTGGGTACAAGGGAATTGAAGCGCTTGGCGTTTTCCTTGAGCGCTCGTTTGCAGTTGAGTCACTCATTCAGTCTGCCGCTGTCATTGGCATTGGGGTGCTTTTAGTGTTTGCGTATTTCAAACGCAAAAAATTCTTACAGTAGCCACAAAAGAAGCGCTGCAAGAATTATGCGATACCACACAAAGGGCAAGAGGGTAGAGCGTTTCATCATTTTTGTTAAAAACCGAAGCGCACAGAGGCCCGCAAAAAATGCAGCACAGAATCCTACAGCAAAAATGGGCAGCATATTCATGTGAAATACTCCCTCGGTTTTGGCAAGTTGTTTTGCGGCTGCTGCAAATATAATTGGCGTTGAGAGCAAAAACGAAAAACGTGCAGCATCACTACGGTTTTTGCCAAGAAAGAGTGCGCCCGAAATAGTTGCGCCCGAGCGAGAAATTCCGGGAATAAGCGCTAGCGCTTGAAAAAAGCCCACAACAAGACCTTGGGAAATACTTGGTGTACCGTGTGAAATTTTTCTTTTTTTGTATGTCCACTCGGCAACCAAAATAATCACGCTTCCCGCAAGAAGGCCGGTTGCAACGACGCCCAGCGAACGCGATGAGGCAATATAATCTTCAAAAAGAAGGCCGATAATAACTGCGGGGAATGTACCCACTGCAATTGCCACAAGAAGTTTTTTATCGCGAAAAATTTCTTTCCAGTCATTTTTAAAAAAATAGAGAATGGCAAGCGCCGTAGCTACGTGTACGGAAATATCAAAGGTAAGACCGAGTGTTTCGGGAAAGCCAAAAAATTTTTCAAAAATAATCAGGTGCCCTGTCGAGGAAATGGGAAGAAATTCGGTGAGGCCTTGGACGAGGCCAAGGATGAGAGCTGCTAGGTATTCGTTCATGGTTGAAATAGTGTTTGACCGATTTTCGTAATTGTGTTAAGTATACGCCGAACCTCGACAACTGAATAGTCAACAACTCAGACGTGCCCGGCGTTATCCGGGTGAAACGGAGGAAGTCATGAAGCGACTCGTTGGTCTCATGTTGGTGGCGTTCTTCGCCATCATGGCGCTCGCATCGCGCACCCAGGCGACGGGGGGCGGAGAGTGCCCTTCGAAGTGCACGCCATCCGTGAACGCGAAATTCCCGGAATTCGCCGTGGTCGGTGAAGAGAGTACCATCACGCTCAGCGTGACCTCGAGCAAGAAGTCGGACAACTCGTACGTGATCGATTGTTACTGGGGTGGTGGAAACCCCGACGGCCATCTCGCGTGGAACAACATCACCGTTCAGGCGGATGCCAAGCCCAAGGTGCTTTCTGCCGGGTGGGAGCCGTGGGAGCCCGGACTTCACACCTGCACGGTCCGCATCTACCGAAATCCCGGAGGATGCTGGCAACGCAACAGTGAGAGGACCTATCAGGTCTGGGTCGTGGACGCTTCCTGCGTCCAGTAGCTCTTTTAGCGCCGCCGGCGCACACTAAGCCCGAAAGGTAGGCAATAAGCCTCCTTTCGGGCTTTTTCTTTGTGATCTTGACAAAAAAAGTAACAAATGCTATAACCTGTTCTAGAAAGATACCTGCGATTTCCGTGGGTTTGAAAAGGAGGATGAACGGTGAAGTTCTTCGAAATGATTTTCGTGATGGCGCTCTTGGCGCTTTCGATGAACGCGTGGGCGACTCCGGACGAGTGCCCAGATCCCAGCCAGGTCCCCGACACCGTGGTGCTGTCGCCGGATCCGGATGACCCGGATTGTAACCTGGATCCGAACGGCAACCAGCACTGCACCGTCTCGCTCGAGAGTGTCGTGGGCAACTGGCAGACGGTTTCGTGCGTCATCGACGCATTCAAGGGCGGTACCCGCATCGATCACAAGGTCTACGACAACCTGACGTGGAATGCGTGGGAGCAGAAAACGCTCGAGTACACGCTGCCCGCAAGCGGCGATGGAACCTTCGGGATTTCCGTCGGCTGCTACGGGACCGACGGATGTGCCCAGTGGTACATCCCGATCAAGTCGTGGTGCGTCGGTGCCGCCTGCGACCAGGAGCAGTGTGTGGAAGAGTGCGGTGGGCAGTGCACGGCGATCGTGGATGCGCTTCTCGCGAAGTTCGCGATGGAGGGTGAGCTGGACCCTTCGTGCAATCGAGTCAGGACGGAGAGCGGCTGGCAGAAGAAGACCTGCAAGATGCTTCATCTGCAACAGCAACTGCCCGAGGGCATGACGCCGAAGGAATGCTTGAGCGGCTACAGGCCCTGCTTCAACTTCTGCGGCTGCAAGGCCTTCGGCATCAATCACTGATCTTCCCACGGCAACACGGCCCGAAAGGTAGGCAAAAAGCCTCCTTTCGGGCCTTTTTCTTGCCTTGATTTTTATATTATTTTAGGTTCTTGACATATTTTTATAAATATGCTAAGAATATATGCGTTACAAATTAGCGAGAAAAACAGAGAATTATATGGAAAAGATTTTAAAGATTGTTCGTCCAGTGGTTATTACGCCGTTCGAAGCGATTCGCCGGATATTTTCGGTGCATGTTATGCGGCATTTTCATTTTTTGAATTACCCGCACCACTCAGAGCATCGTGGTCATGATTTTGAAAATGATCGCGATTTTCTCTTTCTTCCAGAAATCCATAGCGCTAAAAAGCACATCCATGCTGAAAATATTTCTTTTGGCATTGTGTTTGCGGTTGCCGCAGTAGCCCTGTTGGCTCTCGTGCAGTTTGTGTTTCAAGTCTCTGTTCTCGTTGTTCTCTCGGGACTCATCGTCCTTTTGTATGTTATTTTCTTGGGCTTCAAGGTCTGGGTAGTATATGCTGGCCGCAAGCATCGCTTTATTGAAGTATCTGACCGTGAGCTTGCAAAGCTCACTGATGAAGAACTCCCAATGTACACGGTATTTATTCCACTTTTGAACGAAGCTGAAGTTGTGCCGCAAATTATGCGGGCAATGACGGCTATTGATTATCCAAAAGAAAAAATTGAATATATTATCACGCTTGAAGCGTATGACCACGAGACGCGCAAAGCAATCGAGGACGCAAAACCGCCAAAAAACTTCCGTATTTTGACGCTTCCTGATGTTCGTCCAAAATCAAAACCAAAAGCGCTCAACGTTGCATTTCGTGAAGCGAAAGGTGAATTCATCGTTATTTACGACGCTGAAATCATTCCTGATCGCAACCAGCTTCGCAAAGCATACGTTGCGTTTAAAAAGAATCCGCACCTTGGTGCAATGCAGACGCGCCTTGATCACTATAATGCAAGCCAAAACTTGCTCACGAAACTCTTCAATGCTGAATTTGCCTTTTATTATGACTTGTTTCTCCCGGGCCTCGAGCGCATGGGTTTCCCAGTACCTCTTTCAGGTCACAGCACGCACTTCCGTGCCGAGATATTGAAAACAGTAGGCGCATGGGATCCGTATAATGTTACCGAAGATTGTGATGTCGGTATGCGCCTTCATCGTCAGGGTTATCAAACCGGCATCCTCAACTCCATGAGTTATGAGGAAGCAACGAGTTCGCTCGGCGCGTGGATTCCCCAGCGGACCCGTTGGATGAAAGGATTTATCCAGACCAGCGTTGTACATTTGAGGCACCCGCTCCGTTTCAAAAAAGAAATTGGCGGATGGGGAAACTTCGCAGCATTTTTTTGCACCATACCGGGAACCATCATCCTCAATCTTTTGAACTTCCTTTCATGGATTACCCAGCTCGTATGGTTCTTTGCTCATCCTGAATTTATCCAGCGATTGTATCCGCCGCTTCTGTTGTACTTTGCGGTAGCCTCATTCGTTGCCGGAAGCTTTATCTTTATGTACATGAACCTTATTGCAGTCTATCGCCGCGGTAGGTACCATCTCGTAAAATACGTGCTTCTTACCCCTGCGTATTGGGTGCTGCTCGCTATTGCTACCTTGCGCGCTATGGTGCAGTTTGTCTCAAACCCTCATGCGTGGGAGAAAACAAAACACGGAAGTCATCTCAAACAGAACGTTTCGGTAAAAACAGTATGAAAATCTCAAACCCACGTCTCATTGCAAAAATAGTAGTTATCACCGCCATTGCAGTGAGCTTGGTGGCAACGCTTGTTGTCATGCAGCGCGACCTTGCCAATGCAAGCGGTGACAGCGTTGCGCGCCTCAATATTGCGCGCCGTGTTGTTGATGGAACTGAACCAGGTTTTTCACAGCTCGGCTACGTATGGTTGCCAGCGCCAAGTGTGCTCATGCTTCCTTTTGTGTGGATTGATGCACTCTACTATTCGGGGCTTGCCGGCATTTTTCTTTCTATGATTTCGTTTGTTCTTGCTTCGTGGTTTATTTACCGCATTGGCGAGATGATCATGGATCCCGTGGCAGGTGGCATTGCAGCGTTTTTGTTTATGTTCAACCCAAACATGCTGTATGTGCAGGCAACGCCGCTTTCCGAAATGTTTTATATCGCCATGATCTTGGGCGCTGTGTACTACGCGCTTTCGTGGGCAAAACAACTTCGCGACCTCGATCTGATCACGAGCGGAATTTTCTTTTTGTTTGCAACCTTGTCGCGCTATGACGCCTGGGTGCTCGCATTTGGCATGATTGTCATGGTTGGCTTGTATCTTTCAGTCACGGTTCGCAACTGGAAGCGCGCGGAGGCAACAATGATTATTTTTGCAACAATTGCGCTGTTGGGGCCGCTTTTGTGGTTCTCATGGAATTATGCAATTTTTGGTGATCCATTTTATTTTGCGACTGGTGAGTATTCCTCAAAATATCAGCAAGTAAGCCTTGCGGAAGCAGGACTTTTGCCATCAGCAGGAAACATTGAAAATGCCTCGCTGCACGTGTGGTATGCAACCCGTCTTGTTTCAGGATGGAGCTTGATCGTCATCGGCCTTATCGGTACCGCGCTTATTACCTGGAATTTGGTATGGAAGCGCCAGCTTCGTTATTTGTTTGTACTGCTTTTGGGTGTTCATGCTGCATATTATGTTTTCAATTTGTTTGGTGGAAATGCGGTAATTTTTGTACCGCAATTGTATCCGAATCTTTTGTTCAATGTTCGTTATGCCCTTATGGTGCTGCCGTTGTTGGTGCTTACTGCAGGATACGTTGCTGCGCGCTGGCGACTTTTTGGTGCCGCGCTCTTTGCGATCATGATTGCCGAATATGCAGCGCTCGCAAGCACGGGGCATATTGCCGTACTCAATGAATCGGTGCACGGTTTTGCGGGCAGCGAAGTGCACGAGACGCGAATTGCAGCGGGCGAGTGGCTCGGTGAGCATTACGACAAGGGACTCATTTTGGTTGATGTTTTCCAAAACGATACGGTGGTATTTCATAGCAAAGTTCCCTTCAAAAACTGGGTCCATGTTGGTGATCCAAAATTGTATGGTGCCGCGCTTGAAGAGCCGGAACAGATAGTTGATTGGGTTGTGCTCAGAAGGGACGATGGTATTGATGAGCGGTTTGCCGGTGGCGTGTGGCTTGAGCAGGATTTTTATTGTTTGTATGAAAATGAAGATTTGAAAATTTATCGGGTGCGTCCATCAGACTCCAGTGAAAATTGGATCTCTCATTGTGGCAGTAGCAATCAAAGTGTTGCGAGCGCCACTGAGTCAGATGCTTTCTAAAAGGGTAGAGATATGCTACGAATAAGGACAATTACTATGATCATAGAAAAAGTACAAAAAGGGTTTTTAATAGGTAGCGCTTCAATCTTCGCGTTGCTGGCGCTGGTTCCGGCGGTTATCGATGCTGCGGTCGCAACCGATCTTCCCGATGGTTTCTTTTTGGAAACCGTCGCGACGGGTTTCAATTTGCCGGTAGCCGCACAGATTGCTCCTGATGGGCGGATTTTTGTTGCGGAAAAAGGCGGCGTAGTAAAAGTTGTCAAAGGCGGGGCAGTGCTTGCTGAGCCGTTTATTACGCTCACTGACATCAATGATTACAATGATCGCGGACTTCTTGATATTGCGCTTGATCCGAATTTTTCTTCAAATGGATACGTATATCTTTTCTATACTCATGATGCGAATCCCGCTAACTATACGGGTCCAAAAGTAGGGCGACTTATGCGCGTAACGGCGGCGGGTGATGTTGCTGCGCCAGGAAGCGAGACGGTGATTTTGGGAACGGTTTCTGCCGAGTCGTGCGAGGATGTGCCAGTGGGTTCAGATTGTATTCCCAGTGATTCACCGAGCCATACGGTAGGTGCAGTTCGATTTGCTTCAGATGGAACAATGTTTGTATCAATGGGTGATAGCGCTTCATTTACCGGTGTTGATCCGCTTGCGCTTCGCACCCAAAATCTTGATAGTCTTGCTGGTAAAATTTTGCATATCAATCCCGATGGAACTGGCATTGAATCAAATCCGTTTTATACGGGCAACCCGACTGACAATCGCTCAAAAGTGTGGGCGTATGGATTTCGAAATCCTTATAAATTTGGCTTGAAGCCCGGCAGCAATATTCCGTTTGTTGGCGATGTAGGCTGGTCAGAGTGGGAAGAAATCAACGCCGTTGAGGCGGGTGGTAATTTTGGATGGCCATGTTGGGAAGGGGATGCAGTTCAGGCCGGATATCAGTTTTTTGCTGAATGCCAAGCGCTCTATACAGCGGGCGGCGACACAAAACCAATGTATACATATCCGCACCCACCAGGATCGGCTATTGTTGGCGGAGCATTTTATACGGGAACAGAATATCCGGCAGAATATCAGGGCGCGTTTTTCTTTGGTGACTATGCGCGCAATCAGATCAAATATCTGCGTGTTGATGAATCAAATAATTTGATTCCTGGCAGTGCAAAAGATTTTACCCGGCAGGCACAAACACCGGTAAATATTTTTAGCGGTCCTGATGGCAATCTCTATTATATTTCAATTTTTCCTGACGAAATCGTTCGCATTAAATACAGTACCACCAATTTGCCTCCAACCGTTCGTGCGTCAGCACATCCAGAAGGAGGTTCATTGCCGCTTACGGTTCAATTCTCAAGCGTTGGTACGGTTGATCCCGATGGCGGGCCACTCAACTATGCGTGGAGTTTTGGTGATGGAGGATTTACGACGCTCGAAAATCCTCAATATACCTACAATACGGCAGGCGTATATACCGTTACTCTTACCGTGACCGATGATCATGATGCGACAAATTCTCAAACTATTGTTATTCAGCCCGGCAATCATCTTCCGGAGGCAACGATCAATGCGCCGCTTTCAGGAAGCATTATCAATATCGGAGACACGGTAACGTTTTCAGCGGTAGCTCATGATGAAGAGGATGGAACGCTCACCGGATCA